>Ga0182749_1001475_pt1 | contig 18437 bp, 19 predicted proteins | sample eDN3rd37CKraftMG_FD_128875 | JGI IMG/M metagenome (GOLD analysis project Ga0182749, IMG submission 128875) | Enriched Miracle-Growth compost microbial communities from Emeryville, California, USA - eDNA 3rd pass 37_C Kraft MG (version 2) (version 2) ...
CCCACTCTTCATCGTGGTAGCGCGCGTATTCCGTTCCGGTCGCGCCAGCCCAAGGACAGCGCTCGACGTCCTTGGCGGCGCTCATGATGGCAGCGTTGCCGATGGACGTGCGGCGAGAGAAGCTCTGTAACGAGCGATCGCGCCAGCATCGACGTCAATCTTGGCGCCTGCGGAGACGAGATGCTGATTCTTTTGTTGCGCTTCCAGCACGCGATCGAGACGAACCATTGCCAGGCCCTGCGTTCCGTCGACGGTACCAACGCGGCCGATTGAAACGTCGCCGAGATTTACATCCGAACCTGAGGTGAGCGGTCCTGTGCCGGTGATTTTCACGACGCGCTTGCGTATTACTGTCTTGTTCTGCATCCGCGCCACGACCTCTTGTCCGACAAAGCACCCCTTGGTGAAGGAGACGCCGTTAAAGAGATCGAAATCGGCTTCGTGCGGATAAGCGTCGCCGAAATCGTAGTCCTTGCCGCCTTCCGGCATGCCGACACGAACGCGAAGCGCATCATAATCGATATGGGCGAGTTCGACGACCTGTCTGTCGGGTGGCGGCGGGGCTTCGGTCAGCCATCTCACTCCCATCGCCTGATGGCGGGGATCATTGAAATGGAGGCAGGTTCGCGTTGCAGTGAGAGCGGCGGCGCCTTCGCCCCAGATGGCGTAGGCGGCGAAATCGGCCGATCTATCCTTTATCGTAACGTCGGCGCGAAGCTTATACATCGTCAGCCGCTTCGCGAGATCGGCGGCTTTGGTAGCCGCGACGTCAAGCAGATAGCCGTTCCCAACCCGAACAGCGAAGAACTCAAAAAGGATCTTGCCTTGTGGGGAGAGCAGGCCGGCGTGCCGTGCCTCGCCTCGCTTCAAGCCTTCCAGGTCGTTCGTGACGAGGCCTTGCAGCAGCTTCTCACTGTCTGCACCCTCGACGCTCACGACGCCGCGGTCGGTAAGTCGCGCGATCTTTGCGCTGGGCATTGGCTTTTGTCTCGATTGCAAACGGGGTGGGAGTTACGTATGCGGGGTCTCAGCCGAAGGCAAGGGCAAGGAGCGCCGCGAAAATGGCCGATACGTTCGATCTCGTGATCCGGGGCGCGACAGTCGTCAACCATGACGGGGAAGGTATCCGCGATATCGCGATTGCGGGCGAAAGGATCGCGGCAATCGGCGATCTCGGCTCAGCCAAAGCTGCTGCGGAGATCGAAGCGGCTGGTCTGCATATCCTGCCGGGGGTCATCGACACCCAGGTGCATTTTCGGGAGCCGGGGCTCGATCACAAGGAAGACCTTGAAACGGGGAGCCGGGCTGCGGTCGCCGGCGGTGTGACTGCCGTTTTCGAGATGCCCAATACGAAGCCATTGACGACAACCGCGGAAACGCTTGCCGACAAAGTCCGCCGTGCGCGAAACCGGATGTTCTGCGACTTTGCATTTTTCGTCGGCGGTACGCGTGAGAACGTCTCCGAAATTCCGATGCTGGAAAAGCTGGAGGCTTCGGCAGGCGTCAAGGTTTTCATGGGGTCGTCGACCGGTGATCTTCTGGTCGACGAGGAGGCGGCGCTCGATCGCATCCTTGCGACGATTTCGCGGCGTGCATCATTTCATGCAGAGGACGAGGCGCGGCTCAAGGCCCGTATGCATCTCCGACGGAAAGGCGATCCGTCTTCGCATCCGGAATGGCGCGATCCGGAAGCGGCGCTCATCGCAACGAAGCGGCTCGTCGGTCTTGCCGAGAAGCACGGCAAGCGCGTGCATGTTCTCCACATCTCGACTGCTGACGAAATGGATTACCTTCGCGATCACAAGTCCTACGCGACAGTAGAGGTCACGCCGCATCACCTGACGCTTGAAGCGCCGGAATGCTACGAGCGGCTCGGTGCCTATGCGCAGATGAATCCGCCCGTACGCGATGCACGCCACCGCGCCGCAATCTGGGCGGCGTTGCAATCGGGCGTGGTCGATGTTCTGGGCTCCGATCACGCGCCGCATACGCGCGAAGAAAAGGACCACACGTATCCCGAGACACATTCCGGCATGACCGGCGTGCAGACGCTGGTGCCGATCATGCTGGACCATGTGAATGCGGGGCGACTGTCTCTGCAGCGCTTCGTCGATCTGACGAGCCACGGGCCGCAACGGTTGTTCGGGATCATGAACAAGGGGCGCATCGCCGTCGGCTATGATGCCGATCTGACCATCGTCGATTTAAAACGCACGGCGACGATTTCAAACGCTTGGATCGAGAGCCGTTGCGCCTGGACGCCTTATGACGGCGTCAAAGTCACCGGTTGGCCGGTCGGGACTTTCGTCCGCGGCCGGAAGGTGATGTGGGAGGGAGAGATCGTTGAACCCGCGCGCGGCGAACCGGTTGGATTTCTCGAAGGCTTCGTGCGCTGAGGAAATTCAGCGCACGAATTCATAGGCGCTAACCTTCGCGGTCAACCTTGGCCATACGGGCCGTTCCCTCAGGCAACCGCTTCAGCACGTAGACCGTCGTGCCGACGCTCGCGATGCGGGCAAGGTGCGTAACGTTGCCGTTCGTCATCCGGATGCAGCCTGACGACGATGCGGTGCCAATCGAGCGAACGTCATTGGTGCCGTGGATGCGATACAGCGTGTTCCCGAGATAGAGCGCCATCGCGCCTAGCGGATTGCGGATGCCGCCTCCCATCTTCTCCGGCAGTCCGGGCTTGCGGGCGCGCATTTCGGCGGGCGGATACCAGTCGGGCCAAGCCACCTTGCGTGAAATTTTCTCGACGCCCGACCAGGTGAAGCCCTGTTTGCCGACGGCGATCGGATAGCGGTACGCGGTCGAGGACGACAGCACGTAATAAAGGTGACGGCCAGCGGTATCGATGACGATCGATCCAGCGCCGTAGGAATTCGGGAACGCGACCTTAGGTGGCGCAACAGCCGCGATGTGCGGTCTGGCGCCGCCCGTCAGCGCCTGCCGAGCGCTCTCCGAGGCGTTGTCATCGTCGTCGTCGGCTCTGCCGTTCTGCTGACGGCCCCAGTCCCAACCCATGCCAAAGAGAGGTGTGGGCGCCGGCTCTGCATGACGTGTGCTCTTCAATTTCTTCGGGGGGACGTATCCGTACGTTTCGTCAGCGGGATGGAAGGCCTCAGCCGGTGCGACAATCGAAAAGCTCAAAATCACGGCGGCGAGAACACTCAGGTACTTCATTGAACTGATCCCTCGTGGTTCATCTCATTTGTGCGGCGGCAATAAAGCAGAGAACTATGCTGTGGCACCCCTCTGCGGCAATTCGCAATCGTCGAAATTGGCGACTGCGGGCACATTGCATGTTCAGTCCATATGCTTGAACATCAGCCAATTCCCGTCCGCGGTGATGACGACGCACCACCACATCCAGCGGTTTTTCTTATGCATCTCAGCGGCTTTAACGGGGCTAACGAGTCGATGAAGATCGACGTCTTCGGACGGCGTGAGTCTGTCGAGCGGGCGTTCCGTGAGGTAGGGCCAGACGTATACCAAATTGTTCTCGATGTCGCGGCCGAACGGCTGGACGGCGGGCGGCATGTTCAAGAGCTCTATCAGCGCCGCCAGAATTTCGTGGCCTTGGCCGTCCGCAGATTTCGCTTTAAGCGCCTTGATCGGATCATCCGCCGCCGGAACGCCGATGTCGGGCAATGTGCCGCTCATATCGAATGCGACTTTCAGCTCGTCGATATTGCCCGACTGCGCCGCTGCAAGTATGGCATTGCGAATATCTGCCACGCTTTGCGGCAGTCGCGGTGTTTGCGTCGGTTCCGCGGCAGCGGATTGCAGGACATGGACAAGCGCGATGCCCATCACTACGAGTAGAAGCCGGAGGGACATTCGGATAAACGGAGACCACAGGTATCGTTGCTGCCGCTGCTGCAACGTCGCCGTGGATGTGTCTGGGAAGGATACCCGCATAATCGTTGTGCCGTCCGCTTACGCGTTAGAGATAAAAGCCGCGCGAGCCACTCGTGGCCAGCGCCAATTCCAGATTTGACCTCGAGCACGCCTGCCTTGATGGAATTCATCCCGAACCCGCTTATCATTCCAGTCGGTATCATCGTTGGGATTCTCATCGCGGCGCCGGTCGGACCTGTCAACGTGCTGTGCATTCAGCGCGCGATCGAGCGAGGGTTCTGGGGCGGCATTGCGGCGGGCATGGGCTCGGTAATGGGCGATGCTTTGATCGCGCTTTGCGCGGGCTTCGGAGTCGGCACCGTCCTTGGCGCGGTTCATACGCATAGGGCCGTCATTCAGGTTTGCGGCGGGCTGGCGTTGATGGCTTTCGGTGCGCGCCTCTATTTGGCGGCCCCACGGCTTCGGATGGTCTCGGAAACAGACGCATCAACGACGAGTCTCAAGGATTTTGCCTGGGACATTCCTCAGACGTTTTTCCTGACCATCACCAATCCCGGCGCGGTGTTGGGCCTTTTCGCCGTGTTCGGTGGCGTCAGCACATTTGTCGAGGTGCATTCATCGATCGACGTATTGCTTCTGGTGGCGGCAATCGTCAGTGGCAGCATGCTGTGGTGGATTACGCTCTCGAACCTTATCGGACGTTATCGACACCAGATCGATCTCAGGACTCTGAACTTCATCAACCGGATCGCCGGAGTGCTGCTGGCTGTTTTCGGGGCGGTCCTTATCGCAGAAGTGATTTGGAAGGGCGGCAGCTTCTGAGGCGGCCAAATTTTTTTTCTTTTTGATTATTGATTACTGATCCCGGCGCGCCAGCGTGAATTCGCCTTCGACGACACGCTTTTCGAGACCCCGCGTCAGGTGGATCACCGCATCTTCACCATAGATCGCGACGAGATCCGTCAAGGCCGTAAACAATGCAGCGTACGCCATTTGTTGCGGCTCAACGCCGGTATCGACACCTTCGTCCCACGCAGCGAGGATCAGATCGAGCGCCTTCAGCGTTGGGTTCTTGGTGTCGATATCTTCAAAACATTGCATGTGTGGTCAATCCCATGTCGCCCGAGCGGCGGCTCCCCGAACAGTGTGGACTAGCATGAGTGACGGTGAAAGTTCTAAGCGGCGATAATTCACAGTAAACCAGCCGTTGTGGCAGCGAGGCCGCGGATGGCTGTCGGCTTCATGGAAATGCCTTGAGCAGTCCCTCCGAGAGTGAGGTGCCTTCCGAGAGGAAACGTGTTATCGCGGTTTGCGCCGAAGGACTACAGGTATTGTAGGTGCGGCTATAGCTTCGATAGCCCTGGTTGAAAGCGCGCGTCAGCTTTGCGCGCCGCAGCGCAGTCGATCCTTCGGCTTCCATCAGGTCGTGCATGCGGTCGCGCCAGTATTGCCCTTCGTTGGCACCACAGAGTTCGCGCAGATAGTGAACGGCTCCAAGGATCTCCGAAAGCCTGAACAGGCGATCGTCGTATGGTTTCGCGCCGGATGCGGCCATTGCGGTGGGCGTAAAAAATGCGAACGCGTTCACTATCAGCATGATAGCGAAAAGGGCGGTGCGACGCGAGCGATGCCCGGGGGGTGTGCTAACGGTTTGGGCCGACAATTCCATCGTGAGCAAGCTTAGAGCAGATTCTGGGCGACGTGGCGGCGGTGCCCATATTAAAGTTTCGCGTTCCGATCGAAAGGGTTGGACCATGTGCGCGCGCTACAGCTTAACCTCGTCGCCCCAGGCCGTGTGTCACGCGTTCGATTGTGCGGCTTCGGACGACTTTCCGCCTCGGTACAATATTGCGCCCACCCAGCCGGTGTTGGTCGTGCGCCTCGATGCCAAAGGCGAGCGCGAGTTGAGGCTAGTGCGTTGGGGTCTCGTTCCGTCCTGGGTCAAAGATCCACGCGCGTACGGAGCGCTGATCAATGCCCGGTCTGAAACGGCCTCCGAGAAACCATCCTTTCGCGGGCCGATGCGTCACCGCCGATGCCTGATACCGGCGACCGGATATTACGAATGGACTGGCGGGCGGCGGTCAAAGCAACCTCATCTTATCAATCTGAAAGATCAGGAGCTTTTTGCCATGGCCGGTCTTTGGGAAGCGTGGCTCGGCGGCGACGGTAGCGAAATCGAGACCATGGCTATATTGACGACGGAAGCAAACGGCGACGTGGCGCATATTCACGATCGTATGCCGGTGATCCTCGACCGGTGCGATTATGGTCGCTGGCTCGACTGCCGCCTGGGCAGTGCCACCGGCGTCTTGGATCTTCTAAGGCCCTTGCCCGAGGGGCGCATTACGACAATTGCAGTCAATCCGAAACTCGGGGATCCGGCAACGGAGGGGCCGGATCTGCATCAGCCGCCGAATCCAACGCTGTTTTGAGCTTCCCGTTCGGGCCGGTCACCCCGCGGGTGAGCAGGATCGGCCCGGTGGTGCCTATCGGCACTCGCGGCGGCGCCCAATCGCGGCTAACTTCTACAGGTCAAGAGCTTGCCGATATCTGCGTCTAGGAAGGGTGACGCGGATAATTTGGGGTGGCGCTCACGTTGAGCGCGCGATGGGAGACGACCTATGGCTTACAGGGGGGAGGACCTCGATCTCAGGACTCCGCAGACTTGGACGGGCACGCCGGCCGAGCTTGTGACGCCGACTGAGTTGGCGGAGGCGCCAAACGAGAAGCGCGCCGGATATCGCGCCGATCCGATGCTGGTCGACGAGACGGTGCTCGCATGCTGCAATCAAGCCTACGACATTGCCGTTGCGCACCGGGCCGCCGAGGTTCGCATCGAGCATCTGCTCAACGCCATGACGCGTATCGACGGGGCTGTCGCGGTGCTCGAAGGGCGTGGCATACGCGTCCCGTCGCTCCGGCGCGAAACGGCGGCGATTGTCGCCGGAGACATTCCGGTGACGAGCGGAAATGGATCCGCTTCGCCTCGCCGTTCGGATGCGCTTGCCGATCTCCTGCGTCTGGCATCTGGTGTTGCGGCGCGGCGGAACGCGGCGGCCGATGTCGACGATTTACTGCAAGTGCTCCTCGATCATCGTTCGGAGATTCCGGCTTCCGATATCGTTCTGAGGTATTCATCGCGCGCGCCACTTCGCGAGGTCGGCGAGCCGTTGCCGCCGCTGACGCGCACTGGGTCCGACATGCGCTATCCGGCATCCAGCAGTTTACGGTACGTCTCGGACGCAAGACTTTATCGCGGCGAATATCCCGGCACGCCCGCCGATGCGTTGCAGAATTCGCGCATCGAGGCCCTCGAGCAGATGGTGCGCGCGCTCAGCCAGGACCTTTCAAACGAACGCCATATCGTTGCGGGGATGGTCCGTGATTTGAGCCATGATGCCCAGATCCATCAAGGCGATCAGGACCAAAGGCAGACCGTCCTGTTGGATCGTATTGGAAGGCTGGAGCAAACCATGCTCGAATCGCGCGGGAGCAGCACCGATCCCTCTCTGGTGACGAAACTCGAAGACATCGAAGCGGCGCTGGAGCTTCGTCTTCAAGAGATGTCGCAATCGTGGAGCGTGCTGTCGCAGCGGCTGCAGGAACTCGAACTGGCCGTTCGCGATCGTCCGCCGGCCGGCGGTGCGTCGCTCGACGAGCTTCGCAGCGCGGTTGATCTCAAGCCCATTTCCGACCGTCTCGACATCATTGAGGAGGCGCTTCTCGGCGATCACAGCCGGAACGGAAAAGAGCTTGGCGAGCGCTTTGATCAGTTGCACGGCGACGTTCAGCGCGTGCTCGCGACGTCGACCGACAGCGGGCAAAGCGAAACTCTGGTTTCCGGTCTCGACCGCGTTACGGGGTTGATCGACAAGATTGACGAACAGCATCGATTGGTCGCGCAGGCGACAGCGGACATCGGAGATCGGCTGGGGGCGGTTGAGCGCGCTCTCACCGGTGAAATCGAGACGGCGGCTGCCAAATATCAGGCTTATGCCAATGATCTCTCCGAACTTCACGATGCGCTTCTGAAACTCAACCAAAACCAGCACACGCTCGCCGGATCGATGGACCAGTGGCGCACCGATTCCGCTAGCGACGTCGCGAATATCTTGAACCGCATGAGTGAGATCGGCCGCGATGCAGCGCTCCCTGGCGAAACGCTCACCGCCATCAACGCCCATATGGACACCTTGAACCGGTTCATGGGCGAGCGATACCGACGCAAGCCCGGCTTTTGGGGGCGGCTATTCGGTTCCGGCGGCTGGATCGAGGCAAGCTGGCCGCGCAAAAAAAACGAGGGCGGCAAGCAAGGCGCCGGTGTTTGACTGTCCTATTCTGACTTGCAGCTCTTAGCCGTTCGCCGTCTTTGAGATGACAAGCCCGTTTCGTTCACCAACACGAGACGCAGGTGTCGAAACGTCTTGAGCCTCATACCGTCTCCGTGCTTTCATTAAGAAAGTCTTAACGGGTGTCGCGGGGCGGGGATGTTGCGTCGCTATCTGATCGTGAACGGCATCACGACTGCACTTATTTATGCCGCAGCCTGGGCATTCGTTCCCTCTGTTTCGGGACTCGCTCACGCGGCGGGCTCGACATTCCAGACATTCGCAATGGAAAGCCCGCTGCTCGGCCCGCTCTTCTATCGCATCGTGACCGTGAGCGGCCGTTGATCTCGGGCGGCTCAGTCGCGCGGCGCCGCGGCTCTCTCGAGGCGGTCGTTGATCGCATCGCCGATCCCCTCGGTTGGGATGGGGGTGACAGCGATCGTTCGGGCTCCGCTTGCGTCGAGGGTGCGGAGGGCCGCGAAAAGATTGGCGGCCGCTTCGATCAAATCGCCCGATGGGCTGAGATTGATGCTGGCGTGGCTGGCGCGTAGAGCGACATCTCCGAAACTGAGAACGGCTTCGTCGGGCGTCCAAGTCTTGGCGTTGAGCCGGAGCTTGCTTTGTGGCGCGTAATGGCTGCGCAACTGTCCAGGCGATGAAAGGTGCGTTCCGCTCTCGTTCGCGCGGGCGATCTTTTCGCCGATAATCTGTTCTATCGCATCCGATGGCACTGCTCCCGGCCGAAGGATTACGGGGGTCGCGCCGACGAGGCTCAGAACAGTCGATTCCAAACCATGCGCGGTTGGCCCGCCGTTGAGGATCAGTGTGGCGCTGTCGCCCAAATCGGAGGCTACGTGCTCGGCGCGCGTGGCGCTGACATGACCGGATCGGTTGGCGGATGGAGCGGCGATCGGCCGATGCGCTTCCTTAAGCAGCTCGCGTGCGACCGGATGATCGGGTGCTCTGATCGCGACCGTCGGCAAACCCGCAGATACGAGATCGCTGACATTGGTTGTTTCGAGCTTCGGTACAACGAGAGTGAGAGGGCCGGGCCAGAATGCTTCGGTAAGACGGCGCGCTGTCGCCGAGAATGAGCCGATCATCAGGGCCTGCTCAATGCCTGCGACGTGGACGATCAAGGGATTGAACGTGGGCCGTCCCTTGGCTGCGAATACGCGCGCGACGGCTTCGCCGTTAGTGGCATCGGCGCCGAGGCCGTAGACGGTTTCCGTCGGAAATGCGACGAGCGCGCCTGAGCGGATCATATGAGCCGCTTCGGCAATCCATTCCGCATTCGCGGGCACGATCCTGCCCTGCATTGCTCATTCACCCGGTTTGCTACGGCTTCTGTTCGGCATAGTGTTCAAAGCAACGCGCAGCGGTACCGAGACACCATTCATGACTTATCAGGCTCCAGTAGACGACATCGTCTTCGCCCTCAAGACGGCAGCAGGCTTTGACGATCTGATCGTCCGCGGCCTCTATCCGGGGCTCGATGCCGAAACCATCACCACTGTCATCGAGCAGGCGGGTAAATTCGGCGCGGAGGTCTTAGCACCTTTGGGTGCTGCGGGCGACCGGGCAGGATCGAAGTTTGCTGAAGGCCAGGTGGCGACGCCCGAAGGCTTTCGCGCTGCGTATCAGCAATTCTGTGAAGGCGGCTGGAGTTCCTTGCCGTGCTCCGAGAAATTCGGAGGGCAAGGCTTGCCGCAGGTCGTTTCGGCTGCCGTCGGAGAAATCTGGAACGCCTCGGATGTTTCATTCGGGCTTTGCCCATTGCTGACGCAAGGCGCCATCCATGCGCTCGAAGCTGGCGGGAGCGAAGAACTCAAGGCGAAGTTTCTGCCCAAGATGATCGCCGGAACATGGACCGGCACGATGAATCTCACGGAGCCTCACGCGGGTTCCGATCTCGGTCCGCTATCGACGCGCGCCGTGCCGCAAGGAGACGGGACCTACCGGATCACCGGCACAAAGATTTTCATCACGTATGGCGAGCACGATATGGCGGAAAATATCATCCACCTCGTGCTTGCGCGTCTGCCGGATGCGCCCGCCGGTACGCGCGGCATCTCTCTGTTTCTCGTACCGAAGTTCCTGGTCAACGACGATGGAACGCTTGGCGAGCGTAATGATGTCATTTGTGCAGGCATCGAACACAAGCTCGGGATCATGGCGAGCCCGACGTGCGTGATGAAATTCGGCGAGAACGGCGGAGCGATCGGCTATCTGATCGGCGAAGAAAATCGCGGCCTTGCGACGATGTTCGTGATGATGAATGCGGCGCGGCTCGGCGTCGGACTTCAGGGTGTCGGCGTCGCTGAGCGCGCAACGCAGCAGGCGGTCGCCTATGCGAAGGAGCGCCGGCAGGGCAAGAAAATTGGAGCCAACGGTGCGCCGGGAATGTCTCCGATCATCGAGCATGCCGATGTTCGCCGCATGCTCTTGACGATGAAGGCGATGACGCAGGCGGCGCGCATGATCTGCTATGCGACGGCGCGTGAGTTCGACATCGCGCATCGCTCCGGGGACGAAGTCGAGAGGAAAGCCGCGCTTGATAAGGCAGCGCTGCTGACGCCGCTGTCCAAGGCATTCTCGACGGATATCGCTAACGAAGTGGCGTCGCTCGGTATCCAAGTGCATGGCGGCATGGGTTTCGTCGAGGAAACAGGCGCGGCGCAGTATTTCAGGGACGCGCGCATCCTGCCGATCTACGAGGGGACCAATGGCATTCAGGCCATCGATCTCGTGACGCGCAAGCTGCCGCTTGAGGGCGGTGCTGTGGTGACGTCGTACCTGGCGGAGCTCGCTGGCGTTATTGCCAATGTTCGTGCGTCCAATCGGCCGGAATTCGGGGCTATGCCGCGGCGGCTGACCGAAGCTTTATCCGGGCTTCAAACGGCGACACTATGGATGGCGCTAATGCTGCAAAGTTCGCCGGAATCGGCGCTTGCATCTGCGACCCCGTTCCTGCGCCTGATGAGCCTCGTCGCGGGGGGCACCTATCTGGCCAAGGGCGCGCTTTCCGAGGACCCTTCGTCGCCGCGGGTCGCGATTGCGCGTTTCTTTGCTGAAAATTTGCTGACCGAGGCTGATGGACTCGCCGAGTCCGTCCAGAATGGCGCCGATTCCGTGCTCGTCGATGCGCACGGCGCAGTGTTCGCATGACCGCAGACATCGAGGTTTCAAAGTCCGGCGGCGCACAAATTCTGCGACTGATGCGCACTGCCAAGAAGAACGCGTTGACCGGAGCGATGTATGCGGCCCTTTGCGATGCGATCGAGACGGGTGACGACGATGATGCGGTTGCGGCGCACGTCATCCTGGGTTCGGGCGGTGTGTTCAGCGCCGGGAACGATCTTGGAGATTTTCTAACGATCGCTCGCGGCACGGCCGATCTTGGCAAGGACGTTCTGCGTTTTATCCATTTGCTGCCCGTCATTCGGAAGCCTCTGATCGCCGCCGTTGATGGCGCTGCGATTGGGATCGCCACGACGATGCTGTTTCACTGCGATCTCGTTTACGCGACGCACGACGCGACGTTTGCCACGCCGTTCCTCGATCTCGGCTTGATCCCTGAGGCAGCATCGAGCCTGCTGATGCCGCTGCGCATGGGATACGCGCGCGCTTTCGAAATGCTGGCGTTGGGAGAAACGTTCACGGCCGAGCGGGCTCTCAGCGCGGGTTTCGTCAACAGGATCGTAGCGTCCGACGATCTTGAGGCGACAGCGATGGATGCTGCGCACAGACTTGCGGAGAAGCCGCCGGAGGCATTGGCTGTGACGCGGCGGTTGATGCGTGGAACACCGGGCGAGGTCTTGAAAATCATAAATGAGGAGGTCGTCGCCTTTCGGGAACGGCTAAGTTCGCCCGAAGCCCAGGAGGCGTTTGTTGCATTCTTTGAAAAGCGCCCGGCCAATTTTCGCAAACCCGTGTAGTGCACTCTTACGCGCGCGGCGATGGCGCGCTAGCATGAGCCGCTCGCGCGCAAATAAGAGAGAACAACAATGGCGTCACTCACGGGCAAGACCCTCTTCGTTACGGGCGCCAGCCGCGGGATCGGGTTAGCAATTGCCAAACGTGCGGCGCGTGATGGCGCACACGTCGCGATCGCCGCCAAAACAACTGATCCCAATCGGAAACTCGAAGGGACGATCCATTCGGCCGCGAAGGAGATTGAAGACGCCGGCGGTCGTGCGCTCGCGATCGCCTGCGATATCCGGCATGAAGAGGAGATCGCGCGTGCCGTTGAGCAAACCGTCGCTGCTTTCGGCGGAATCGACATTTGCGTCAACAACGCCAGCGCCATTTCGTTGACACCCATCGCCGAAACCGATCCCAAGCGCTTCGATCTGATGTTCGCGGTCAATACGCGCGGTACTTTTCTGGTGTCCAAGGCGTGCCTGCCGCATCTGAAAAAATCGAATAATCCACATATCTTGATGCTGTCGCCGCCGCTCGACATGCAAGCCAAGTGGTTCTCTGGCCATATCGCGTATTCGATTGCAAAGTACGGCATGAGTCTGTGCGTGCTTGGGCTCGCCGATGAACTGAAAGAGGACGGTATCGCGGTTAACGCGCTTTGGCCACGAACGACGATTGCGACGGCGGCGGTGCAGAACATTCTCGGTGGCGACAAGCTGATGCGCATGAGCCGTTCGCCGGAGATCGTTGCCGACGCGGCTTATCTGGTCTTTCAACAACCGGCAAAGACATTCACCGGCAACTTTTTAATCGACGATACGTTTCTCTATTCGCAGGCCGGGATAACCGATTTCGAGAAATACCGGATCGACGCTACCATGCCATTGGCGTTGGACTTCTTCGTGCCGGAACATTGCAAGCCACCGCCTGGCGTTAAGATTTCGCAGCTATCGGATCTCGGCCGATGACGACTGTGCTCATCACGCATCCGGCGTTTCTTGAGCATGAGACCGGTCGAGGTCATCCTGAACGTGCAGAGCGCATGCGTGCGATCGATCGTGCGTTGGAAGATGAGAGCTTCTCCACGCTTGTGCGGCGGGAAGCTCCGTTACGCGACGACGACGCGACTTATATCGCGATGGCGCACGGCGAGGATTACCTGCGAGACATTCGCGATTTCGCGGAGCATGTCACGGGCCAGCCCAGATACATCGACGGAGATACGGCAGTTTCACCGGGGACGTGGGAAGCGGCGCGGCGGGCGCTCGGCGCCGGGCTCGACGCCGTTGATTTGCTGATGGACCGAAGAGCATCAAACGTTTTCTGCCAGGTGCGTCCGCCGGGCCATCACGCGGAAAGCCACCGCGCCATGGGGTTTTGCCTATTCAACAATGTCGCGATCGCGGCGCACTACGCCCGTGCAAAATACGGCATGGAGCGTATCGCGGTCGTCGATTTCGACGTGCATCACGGCAACGGAACCCAGCAGATATTTTGGTCTGATAAAGATCTCTTCTATGGATCTACACATCAAATGCCGCTATTTCCGGGGACGGGCTCATTGCAGGAGACGGGCGTCGGCAATATCTTCAACGCGCCCCTCCGGGCAGGCGACGCGCGCGAGCACTTCGAGGAAGCCTTCCGCGACAGGATTCTCCGTCCGCTTCACGATTTCTCGCCCGATATGGTGCTGGTTTCCGCGGGGTTCGACGCGCACCATCGGGATCCTCTTGGCGGCCTAGAACTCGTCGAGGGCGACTTCGGTTGGGCGACCCAAGCGCTGACAGAGGTCGCACGCCGCCACGCAAATGGACGAATCGTATCGATGCTAGAGGGCGGATATGATTTGACAGGTCTTGCGCGTTCCGTGGCTGCGCACGTCGCGGAACTGATGCAAGCAGGCGCCTGAGCGGAAGCTCTTGACTGAAATTGTCTTTTAGGCAGGATTTATGAACGAACCGAAATCGACGGCCAAGACTTTCGACGACATCCAACAGATGACGTTCGAACGCGCCTTGAAAGAACTCGAAGCTATTGTCGGGCGGCTTGAGCGCGGCGACGTCGATCTCGAAGAGAGCATTGCGATCTACGAGCGTGGCGAAGCTCTGCGAGATCACTGTGACCGGTTGTTGAAGGCGGCGGAGGCCAAGGTCGAGAAACTGACGCTTGGCGCCGACGGCGCGCCGAAAGGCGTGACGCCGCTCGATAAAGATAATGGCTCGCGATTCTGAGATTTGACGTCTGAAAGCAGTTGATAGAACGTTTTTTACTGCGGCAAGCCGGCGCACTACTCGCCGTTTGGGAGTTACATGTTCGGAAATATTCCAAAGGGCGCTACAGTTGTGGGCGCGTTTCCATAACCCGCAATTGTATGCCCGCCATATCGGGGTTCTTAAGTGAGCAAGACACCGCTACTCGATCGTATCAAGACGCCGCACGATCTGCGCCAGCTCCCGGAAGATCAGCTTCCGCAGCTCGCAGATGAGTTGCGCGCGGAGACGATCGATGCTGTCTCGGTTACTGGCGGGCATCTGGGAGCGGGCCTCGGTGTCATCGAGCTGACGGTGGCGCTGCATTGGGTTTTCAATACGCCTGACGACCGCTTGATCTGGGACGTTGGTCACCAGGCTTATCCGCATAAAATACTGACCGGGCGGCGCGATCGCATCCGGACGTTGCGCCAACCGGGCGGTCTCTCGGGTTTCACAAAGCGCGACGAAAGTCCCTACGATCCGTTCGGCGCTGCGCATTCCTCGACGTCGATTTCGGCGGCGCTCGGCATGGCGGTAGCGCGCGATCTCAACGGCGGTTCGAACAACGTCATTGCGGTCATCGGCGACGGCGCGATGAGCGCTGGCATGGCGTATGAAGCGCTGAACAACGCCGGAGCGCGTGACGAGCGCCTGATCGTTATTCTAAACGACAACGACATGTCGATCGCGCCGCCGACGGGGGCGCTTTCGGCGTATCTCGCGCGTGCAACGTCGAGCGATACATACTTGAATCTACGCGACCACGCCAAGCAGCTCGCCAAGATGCTGCCGAAGCAGTGGGCGCGCCGCGCAGCGCGCGTCGAGGAATACACGCGTCACATCTGGCAAGGCGGGGCGTGGTTCGAAGAACTCGGCTTCTATTACGTCGGGCCGCTCGACGGGCATGACTTCAACCAGCTGCTTCCGGTTCTAAAGAACGTTCGCGACGCCCAACAGGCGCCTATTCTCGTTCACGTCGTGACGAAAAAGGGGAAGGGCTATGGCCCGGCGGAAGCCGCTCCGGACAAATATCACGGCGTCAATAAGTTCAACGTCGTTACCGGTGCGCAGGTCAAGCCGAAGCCCAACGCGCCGAGCTATACGAAGGTCTTCGCGGATAGCCTGATCGCGGAAGCGCGCAAGGACAAGCGTATTGTAGCGATCACGGCGGCTATGCCTTCGGGCACCGGTCTCGACCATTTCGGCAAGGAATTTCCTGATAGGACTTTTGACGTCGGTATTGCCGAGCAGCACGCCGTGACGTTCGCGGCCGGTCTCGCGACCGAGGGCTATAAACCGTTTGCGGCGATCTATTCGACGTTTTTGCAGCGTGCTTACGACCAGGTCGTGCACGACGTCGCCATTCAAAAGCTGCCGGTGCGCTTTGCGATCGACCGTGCCGGCCTCGTTGGCGCCGATGGCGCGACGCACGCGGGATCATTCGATGTTGCGTATCTCGGATGCCTGCCGAATTTCGTCATTATGGCGGCGGCTGATGAAGCCGAACTGGTCCATATGGTTGCGACGCAGGCGCAGATCGATGATCGGCCAAGCGCGCTGCGCTATCCGCGCGGCGAAGGCGTAGGCATCGAGATGCCCGAGTTCGGTGTTCCGCTGGAGATCGGAAAGGGTCGTATCCTTCGCGAAGGCTCGAAGGTGGCGCTGCTGTCGTTCGGAACGCGGCTTGCCGAATGTCTGAAGGCGGCGGATCAGTTGGCGACGTTCGGCTTATCTACGACGGTCGCAGACGCGCGCTTCGCAAAGCCGCTGGACGAGCGCCTCATTCGCGAGCTCGCAGCCAATCACGAAGTTCTGGTGACCATCGAAGAGGGTTCGGTCGGAGGCTTCGGCAGCCACGTGCTGCAGTTCCTCGCGGAGCAAGGGCTTTTGGATGGCGGTCTGCGCGTTCGCAGCAAAATTCTCCCCGATGTCTTCATCGATCACGGTAAGCCCGAGCAGCTCTATGAAGCGGCCGGATTGAACGCGTCGGGCATCGTGCAGACGATTTTTGCCGCGCTCGGCAGGGCGGACGTCGTTGGGGAGCGCGCCTAGCTGATCAGGACGCGCTCCGTTCTTGGTAGTTTATTCCACGGTTATGGTGATAGCCTTCGATTCCACGGGCGGATCGTGGGGGACGTGGTTTTTGTCGCCAAGTAAGAGCTGAAGCGTGTGCTTGCCAGGCGTCAAAGCAACCGAAGCTTCGGTCTGGCCCTTGCCGTAATGGATGTGTTGATCATCCTTTGCAATGGCGGAATTGACGTCGGTGACTTCAGCGTCGATGAGTAGATGATGGTGGCCACTGTTTGGTTTGTCCGTACCAGCCGGCGCGATCTCTACGTTCTCGGCACCGAATTTCACTGTTACAGGGCTTGAAACCGTCGCCCCATCGGCGGGTTCGATGATGAATACTTTGGCGCCTAAAGGTGCCGGGGTCCGTTCACCATCTGCCCACGAAGCGACTGGAAACGATAGCGCGACGAGCGCGACAGCGATTGCGGTTCTCATGGATTCCCTCCAATTTTCATTACGCAATCGGTATGAAATGGGACGCCAGCACCTTGTTTTCAACAGTACGAGCCGAGCAGATGCGATGCGCCTCGACCAAATGCTTGTAACGCGCGGCCTCGCGCCTTCGCGCGCGCGCGCTCAGGATCTGATCAAGCGCGGATTTGTGCGGGTCGCGGGAAAAATATGCAAAAAACCGGCATTCGATATTGCGGGCACATGCAACATAGAGCTTTCACGCGAAGCGCCGACGTACGTCTCGCGCGGGGCGGAAAAGCTCGCGGCGGCGATCGATCAATTTGGATTCGATGCCGCCGACATTGTGGCGCTGGATGTCGGCGCTTCAACGGGTGGCTTCACGCAAGTTCTGCTCGAACGAGGAGCACGGCTCGTCTACGCCCTCGACGTGGGGACCGCGCAACTGCATTCGGTGCTGAAAGGCGATCCGCGCGTTGTCTCCATCGAAAATTGCGATGCGCGCGCTCTTTCGCATGAACTTGTTCCGGAGCCTGTGAGCGCCATCGTCGTCGACGTCAGCTTCATTTCTGTTACGAAAGTGCTCGGCAGCGTTCTGCCATTTGCGCGGGAAAGTGCGTGGATAGTGGTGCTCGTTAAGCCGCAGTTCGAGGTCGGGCGGGAGCGTGTCGGAAGTGGTGGTATCGTTCGCGATAAGGCGTCGCGGCGCGACGCCGTTGAAGCAGTTCGGAATTGGATCAACGATCAACAAGGTTGGCACGTCGTCGGTGAGATGACATCACCGATCGTCGGTGGCTCGGGTAATGTCGAATACCTGCTTGGAGCCCGGCGGAATGGTTGAACGTCGCGAGCTTCTGATTAAGCGTCTCGGCGCGCAGGGCGACGGGGTCGCGGAGGGTGAGGTGGGTGCGGTTTTCGTGCCGTTCACGCTGCCGGGCGAGCGCGTTGCCGTTGATGTTGGCGGTGAACGTGGACGTCTTGTTCAGGTGATCGAGCCCAGTCCTTCGCGTGTCGAGCCCGTCTGCCAGCATTTCGGTGTGTGCGGCGGTTGCTCAGTGCAACACATATCTGGTGAGGCGTATCGCGAATGGAAGCGGGAGCTTGTCAGGTCAGCTTTTGCTGCGCGGGGCCTCAGCGCCGACGTCAATGAACTGATCGGCCTGAGCGGCAAACGGCGGCGTGCGGTTTTTTCGGTCGAGCGAACAGAAGATGGTGTGGCGCTCGGATTTCACGAGGCGGCGTCGCATGCGCTGGTTGCAATTGCCGAGTGTCCCGTCCTTGAGCCTAAAATCGTCGCCACTCTTCCGTCGCTCGCCGCGCTGATCGGGCCGCTGATTTCCAAACGCGGAGAAGCGCGCCTGATCGTGACGCAGACGAAATCCGGCCTTGATGTGCAATTGACCGGCATCGAGCGTCGTCTCACGCCCGACGTTCGCAGCCGGCTTGCTTCGGCAGTCAGTGATTTGCGGCTAGCGCGGTTTACGGTTGACAATGACGTCGTCGTTGAGACGCTGCCGCCCTTTCTTTCGTTCGGTCCGGCGGACGTCGTGTTGCCGCCCGGATCTTTCGTGCAGGCCGTGGCGGAAGC
>Ga0182749_1001476_pt1 | contig 18423 bp, 17 predicted proteins | sample eDN3rd37CKraftMG_FD_128875 | JGI IMG/M metagenome (GOLD analysis project Ga0182749, IMG submission 128875) | Enriched Miracle-Growth compost microbial communities from Emeryville, California, USA - eDNA 3rd pass 37_C Kraft MG (version 2) (version 2) ...
CGATCGGTCTCGGCATTGGCGGCCGTGCCCGGACGCGCCGCGCGCACGAGCTTCAGGATCGCCTCGACGACTTTGTCCGGAACCGGGATCTGTCGGACCAGCCGCTGCGTCGCCATCAGCTCCTGCGCCGAGATCACCGGCTCGACCTTGGTGGAATCGGTGCCCGTGGTCGCATACAACATGCGCCGTTCTGCGATGAGATCCGGATAGCCGACGTCGATCTGCAGCAGGAAGCGGTCGAGCTGCGCTTCGGGCAGCGGATACGTGCCTTCCTGTTCGAGCGGGTTCTGCGTCGCGAGCACATGGAATGGTGCGGGCGTATCGTGCCGTTGTCCCGCGACGGTGACGTGATGCTCCTGCATCGCCTGCAGCAGCGCCGACTGCGTCTTCGGAGAAGCGCGGTTGATTTCGTCCGCCATCAGAAGCTGTGTGAAGATTGGCCCCTTGATGAAGCGGAACGAGCGTCCGTGCCCCGGCTCGTCTTCGAGCACTTCCGAGCCGATGATGTCGGACGGCATGAGGTCGGGCGTAAACTGGATACGCTTGGCATCGAGCCCGAGCACCTTGCCCAGCGTCTCGACGAGCAGCGTCTTCGCGAGACCCGGCACGCCGATCAGCAGCGCATGGCCACCCGACAGGATCGTGATCAGCGTTCGCTCGATGACCTCGTCTTGTCCGAATATGACCGCGGCAGCGGCCTTGTGCGCTCGCTGCACGCGCTCGGCGGCGGCTTCAAGTCGCGGCACGATATCGGTGTGGGTCTCGACGACATTGCTCATGGATGGACGGCCTCGCTCGGCAAATTCGATATTGGAAACAAAGGGCCGAGCTATGGCGTTCCCGGCAGCGCCTTTAAACCTAGACGATCCTGCCCGGTCCTCATAGGGTCAAGTGAAGGTTACGTTAGGAATGGCGACACTCTGGCGGCTTGAAAGAAACGGGCGCAGAGGCCGGAAAAAACGCATGAAATTGCCCGCGTGAACGATCGTACCGCAACATCATCCACAGGTCTCGAGGCATTGACGCGCGCCGCAGCCGAAAGCGGCGAGGCGGGAGCCCGGCCGGTGGAGAAATGGAACCCGCCCTACTGCGGCGACATCGGCATGAAGATTCGCCGCGACGGCACCTGGATGTATCAGGGAAGCCCAATCGGGCGCATCGCGCTCGTTAAACTGTTCGCCTCGATCCTGCGCAAAGATGACGACGGCAAGACCTATCTCGTGACGCCCGCCGAGAAGGTCGATGTCGAAGTCGAGGACGCGCCCTTCCTCGCCGTCGAGATGGCAGTGTCAGGCGAAGGCCGCAACCAGACTCTCACCTTCCGCACCAACGTCGACGATGTGGTGACAGTCGACGCCAATCACCCGCTGCGCTTCGAGCAATCCGAACCCGACGGCGGCCTGAAACCCTACGTGCTCGTGCGCGGACGCCTCGAAGCACTCTGCACGCGCGCCGTCTACGCGGAGCTTGTTGAGCTTGCGGTGACGCAGGACGGCGAGGGAGATGAAGTGGGGGTGTGGAGTGGAGGCGTGTGGTGGGGGATGGTGTAAGGCAGGAAGGCCGGACGTGTGCAATCAGAATTGAGCTTGCAAGAAAGGGGCTCGTATTTAACTCTGCCACGGCAATCTTATCCCCGCCCTCTCGCGCTCCCGCATACTCCCACTCGTCCCGCCGCGACTTGCAAGGGCGCGAAGCTTTTAGCTTGGAGCTTCGCGTGCGGTCGGGAGAGTGCCGGGCCGCCAGCGATATCAGCGCGCCTGGAGATCCCTGCCGGCCGCGATCGGACCACCCTGGCGTGGTGTCGCGGTTCAACTCCCGCTCCAACGCGAGATGCACGGGAGGATGGTGGGTTCACGGCTCGAAAGATGGTCCGCCGTCTTTCAGGTTGTTGAACGGCTTCGATTACCGGTTCGGCCGCTGCGAAGTCGTGGCCAAGACTTGGCATTATCACGGGGCGGCGAAGGCTGCATCCGAAATAAAAACACAAGAGCGAGAGGCCCCGCCGTCCCGTCCCTTGTTTGTTTCCGCACCGGCTCTGCATCGCAGAGCCGGACGTTCGTCGTGCGCACGCGGCTCGGCATAACCGAATTGTCATCCGAGCCGAGACCACTTCCGCAAATCTCGAAATGGAGGCTTGGCCGTTCGCTTACGAAGCCTCGTCATCGCTGTGCGGTTTCTCGATAACATCGTCGGTCGTTGGATCGCTCTCGTCGTCCTCGATGAGGATGTTCGGCGTGTCGGCGTCGGCTGTGGCGTCGTCGCTATCGTTATCGTTATCGCTGTCGGTATCAGCCTCCTGAGCGGGTGCTTCCTCGGCCTCGGGCGCCGGAGCTGCCAGCTTGTAATACTTGCTTCTCGAGCTCTTGCCCGCCTCCATCACGAACTGGTGGCGCGGCATGACCACTTCGAGATCAAGCGTCACACCGCAATAGGGACAATCGAGGGGCGACCGATTTAAGTCGTAAAACCGCTTGCCGCACTCGTCGTTGCCGCACGTGTGCTTCGCGCCGCGCGCCGAATGGATCTGGGCTGCCGTCATGGCCATAATGTTAGCTCCTCGCATGGTTGATGGTGCTTTCGAGCACCCTGCTACAGCGAGATGCACACCGTTGATTGAACGTCGTCAGTCGAGAATTCTCGGATAAGTCAGGCTCGACGCCGATTGCCGGACCGCGTTGCCATGCTTGTCGTCGACGAACAGCGTCAGCTTGCCCGACAAAGAGATGGCGCGCGCATAAGCAACTGCGTGGGATTTGATCGCGAAACCCAATAACAAAATGCGCCGTGGCCCGCGAAGTACCGACCAGGTTTTGTCGCGCCGCTGTGTGACGCGGATAAATCCGTTGTCCATGATGCTTTCGCCCTCGGCCTTTCTGATTGGCTCGGCGCAAACGGGGCGCTGACTTAGGCGTTTTAGTGTGCGCTTGTGAGTAAAATCGCGGAAGTCACGCGCTTCAATGCAGTAGCGTCCGCGCTGACGGTTCGGCACACAAAAATTATATGGGCATCGACAGCGGCTTGTGCAACCTCTGCTGCACGAACGAGCGCATCGGGTGTCCGTAGAAAGACCGTAAGGTAATACGGCTGCGAAAGCAAATTGACGATCGTTAGCGACGGCCAGGGAACTTCCAGATCTCAGCCACAGGGGCTTAAATTGTAACCTTAAATGGGCAAGAAAGAGCGCCCTACGTGTGCGGTCTATTGACGATCGTCCCGGTTCGCGCACGAAATGCCGAAGCTTTACAGGAAGCGCGTGAGCATCGGCCGAGGGATCGCCTGTGTCTGTATTCGACGTTGGAGCGATCATCCTTCTTCTCGCGACCGGCGTCAGCATCATCAATGAACGCTATTTCGGATTGCCCCGCGTCATTGCGCTGCTACTCGGTTCGTTGCTCCTGTCTTTGATTGTGATCGGCGCGGGCCATGTCTTCGGCGGTCTTTTGCTTGAAGGACTCCTCCAGAGGCGAGTGCACAACGCGCACCTCCATAACGTTCTGCTTGGCGGAATCCTCGCGCTTCTGCTTTTCGCAAGCAGCCTTCAGGCCGATCTCAATGATTTGCGCGTCAATGCGCTCGCCGTCCTGTGCCTGGCGACGATCGGCGTATTTATTTCGACGGCGCTTTTCACGTTTGCGATCTGGGCCGTTTTTCAAGTTTGCGGACTGGCCGTGCCGATCGCCTGGTGTTTTGCGCTCGGCGCAATTTTAGCGCCGACCGATGCCGTGGCAGTCGAAGGATTGTTGAAGCACATCGCATTGCCGCCCTCGCTGAAGGCCATGATCGTCGGTGAAAGCCTGTTCAACGACGGCACGGCGCTCGTCGTTTTCTTGTCGGCGCTTGCGACGGTGGCGGGGGAGCATCACGTTCTCTGGCACGGGCGATTGCTTTTCGCACTGCTCGTCGAGGGGGGAGGCGGCATCGCGCTCGGTCTCGCGACAGGGTTTGTTGCGTGCTTTGTCATGCGAGGCGTCAAAGATGACGAAATCGCCCTGATCATTTCGCTAGCGTTGGCGCTCGGAACCTATCGGTTGGCCTTTGCGCTCGGGCTTTCTGGTCCCTTGGCCGTGGTCGTCTGCGGCATCGTCCTGGCCAGTCGGCCGGTAGCCGGCGGCGCCGATCTGGATCGGCGCAGCAAGATCAAGGTCTTCTGGTCAATGATCGATGGTTTTCTCAATACGCTGCTGTTCGTGCTGCTCGGCTTTGAGATCCTGGCCATGAACATGTCGGCTTTTGCGATCATCGCGGCGGTGGCGGCCATTCCGATGGCACTGATATCGCGTTTCGTCAGCGTCGGCTTGCCGTTGTGGCTCTTGCGACTGACGCCGGGCGATACACTTCGCTCGTCCTTGCTTCTCACATGGGTTGGACTGCGCGGAGCCATTTCGGTGGCGCTCGTCTTAAGCCTGCCGAAAGGTCCGTATAACGACGTGCTTGATGCCGTTTGCTATGCCGTCGTAATTTTCACGGTCGTGGTTCAAGGCCTTCTGACGCCGCGGGTCGTTGCCGCACTCTACAAGCAAACATGAAGCTTTGAACCGACGATGGGCGACGTCGAAAAACTTGTCCCCGCTCTTGCTGCGTCACGTATGCTGACTATCTGGAGGGGCGGCTTAATGGCCGCTGAACCAATCCCTTACATCGGGGTTAGTATAACATGAAGAGCCTCTTCAGGACGCTTCACCGGCTGGCTCTCGCATCCCGAGCGATCCCAGTACTCGTTCGCTACTCCGTGACGACTATTGTCGTCGTCGTCGTGGTGTCGATCTGGCTTCATTGGGGAGGACAAGATCAACGCCATGCGTTTTTGATCTTTTTTCTTATTGTATTCGCATGCGGAGCGTTTCTCGATCGCGGCAACGGCTTTCTTGCGATCTGGCTCAGCGCCGGGTTGATCGACTACTACACGATGCCCCCGTATCACACGCTTGATGTCGCAAACGCCTCCGACCAGATCGCGCTCATTCTATTCATCCTGATCGGCATGATCATCGCGGCGGTCGTCGAAGCATTGCACGTCGGTCTGGTAGAGTTGGCGGCCGAGCACGAACTCGTACGGAAGGCCGTGGACGATCGCGAACTCTTGCTCGAAGAGTTGTCGCATCGCACCCGCAACGACTTGGCTAATGTGATTACGCTTCTCAATTTACAAGCGCGAACAGCTGATGCCGAAGCGCGCGAAGCGCTTACATCGGCTGCCGACCGCGTGCAGACGATCGCGCGCGTGCACCGGCGCTTGCAAATTTATAATGACCGCGTCGTGGTCGATACGAAGTCCTATATCAACGAACTCTGCAATGACCTCCGTCTGTCGCGACTTGCGTCGCGGTCGATTGCGCTGGAGTGCGATGTGGAGAGCCATTCCGTAAGCGTTGAAAAGGCTGTGCCCCTCGGACTCATCATCAACGAATCCGTCACCAACGCGACCAAGCACGCCTTTCCTGACGAGCGGCCGGGAATAATCACGGTCCGTTTCGTGCGAGAGGGATCGCACTACATTTTAACGGTCGCCGATGACGGGATCGGCACGCCGCCGGGCACGACAGGCGGTGGTGGCACCGGCAGCCGATTGATGCAAATGCTGGCCGCCCAGCTCGGAAGCAAAGTTGCATTCGAGGCACGTAATCCGGGTTTTGCAGTCGTCGTGACGATCGCCGTAAAAACCGAAAAATGACGGGATTTGGAAGCTATTTGCGGACGCGAATAATGCCGGTCATGTTGGGATGGAAGCGGCAATAATATTTGCTCGTACCTGGCTTATCGAACTTCCGGCGTGCGGATTTGCCCGGACCTATCAGAATATCCCAAGAGCCTCCTGTCGCTGTGGCAGTGTGATCGACAAAGTCGGCGTTGACCCACTCGACCGTGTCTCCGGGTTTGATCGTGATCTCGGTGGGAGAGAAAGCGAGATCGTTGATTTTCACTTGCACGATCTCGCCCGCGGCCCCGGCACGAGCGCATGCGATTTGCAGCAACAGAAGAACAGCTGCTTGGCGCACAAAGGTTCGCATCGGTGCCATCCGCTTACTTCAATTTGCTCGCCAGATGTTCGGCGTGCTGCAAATGCCCTGCGAAGATTTTCAAGCCGGTCTGCAGCAAGCTCTTCAATTCGCTGTTCGAGGCCGATGGAATGAGCGTCGTTTCGAGCGCGTTATCGACGGTCTTGTGAAAGGCGACCTCGTTGTCGACGTAAGCCTTGTCGAACGCCTTGCCTGAGAGCTTGCCGAGGTCGGCGCGCTCCGTATCCGCCTGCGAGACCAGGCTCTGGCTGGTTGCATTGTCCTCCGGCGTGACATGCAGCTTTTTCACCAGCGCCAGCGCCTTATCGTTGACGGCCTGATGATCGCGAACCATGTCTTCGGCGAACGCGCGGACGGCCTTGTTGTGTGATTTTTTCAGAGCGAGCTTGGCTGTCGCGATATCGATGACCCCTGCGGTATAGGCTATGTGCGCGATCTGCGGATCGGACGGATTATCAGCTGCGACTCCTGGCGAAGAGAAAACAGCGAGCGCCACCGCCGCCGCCACGACGGCAGATTGAAAGTGATACATGAAGGTGTCTCCGTGCTTGCGAGCCGGATCGGCTCTGCGTCTCACGAAGAAATTGGATACGTCTACGCGAAGAAGGTTCCCCGACCCGTTCGGGAGAGCCGCGCCACCACCGCGTTCGTCAGACGCTCGCAGCGCTTGCCGTCGAACGGAAAGACATCGCTGAAGAAGGGGCCGATATGTTCTTCGAGCGACGACTTGAGAAGCTTTCGTGCACGGTGCAGTCTTGTTTTCACGGTTTCTGGGCGAATGCCATACAGCTCCGCCGTGTCCTCGATGCTGAGGCCTTCGATGGCGCGTGCGACGAGAACGGTACGGAATTCCTCGGGGAGCCGGTCGATCTCCTGTTCGAGAAGCCGGCAAATTTCGTGTTGTGATGCTGCGCGTTCGGGGTCCACGAGATTTTGTCCAGACAGGGGGAAGGGAATGATATCGGCATGCGGTTCAGGTGGTGGGTCGATGTGTGCGACAGGTGTATCGGTGTGCCGCCGCACGCGTTGCAGAGCTTCGTTCACGACGATGCGCGTTAGCCAAGTCGCCAGGCTTGAATCTCCACGGAAGTTGGAGATCGCTGAGAACGCGCGGAAATAGGCTTCTTGCAAAACATCCTCGGCCTCACCGTCGTCGCGTACAATGCTGCGCGCAACACGGTAAAGGCGGCGGTTATTGACTTGGATGATCGAACGGATGGCGGCTTCCTCTCTGCGGGAAGCGCGTCGAATGAGATCGGCTTCCGCCGACCTTGCCTCTGCCTCCGACGACGATTGGGCCATTCTGCATTCTCCTCCGCCACCAAGCAGCCGGTTAGATGCAGCGGGTCAGAAAAGGTTCCGGGGACCCAGCAGAAACCGGTTTTACTGCGTTTCGGAGATCCTTGAAGGCAATTCGACGGCGATCCACGGCTAATGGACGTTGAATTCGCTGTCGACCAGCCGCAACTCCGCAGGCCGGATAAGCTTCGAGTGCGCGATGGTTACCCGAAACAGCTTGCCGTCGAGTTTCGCGGTCCAGAAATCGAGAAAGGATTTGAGCTTCGGAAATCGCGGCGCGCAGTCGTATTCTTGCCAGATATAGCTTTGCAAAAGCGACGGATGATCCGGAAGACGATATAGGATTTCTGCGGTCGTAAGGCTGAACCCTGCGAGTTGGGCCTTGAACCCGCGGTCGTAAGACACTTTCCTGTTTGTCACGTAGCAATCTCCCTTCAATAAGAGTGATTGGCGCCCTCCCTAGAATGACGATGATCAAACGAGAATCGTTCCTTGTCCATAGCGAGAAGGGGGAGTTGCGTTGTTAGCAACGTATGCTGAAGAGTGCTCGAAACGCAGCATGCGAGCTATGGCCGACGCCGCCGTAGCCCTGCCGCCGGCGTTCGCTTTTTGGATATTTGCCTGATGCTTGAAACGGCGCTGAAAAGTCTGACGACATTTTTCGCTACGATCGGTCCGATCGAAGCGGCGGTTTTATTCGCGACGTTGACGCCGAAGATGCCGCGGCCTGAACGTCAGGCCATCGCCGTGCGGGCGACCCTGATCGCATCGGCGATACTCGCGTTTTTCACGTTGCTCGGTGGCCCGATCCTGAATCAGCTTGGCGTATCGATCGCGGCCTTGCAGACGGCGGGCGGCGTGATCCTGTTGGTGATCGCGATCGACATGATTTTCGCGCGTCCCGGCGGCGCCATCAAGCTGACACCGCCCGAGGGAGCCGAGGCGCAGACACGCGAAGACCTCGCGGTATTTCCGCTCGCGACGCCGCTCCTCGCCGGACCCGGTGCGATGAGCGCCGGTATTCTGCTTGCCGCAAACGCCAGTAGTGAATCGCTCGGCCTCGTCGTCGTCACCGGCGCGCTCGCCTGCATTATGATCGTTACGCTGGCGCTCTTGCTGCTCGCACAGGAGTTGAACCGCGTACTCGGCGTCACGGCGCAGCGCGTCCTGATCCGAGTCTTCGGAATTCTGCTGGCGGCGCTAGCGGTTCAGGCGCTTTTCAACGGTATCAAAGCGTCGGGATTGATACCGGTCTGACGCGCAGCATAAAGCTACCGGCGAATTCCTGAACGCCCGTTAGTTCCTCCTTAACGCCTCGATGTTTCAATCCGGAACAGCGAATTTCATTTCCGTAGCGTTCAGTAGCGTCGAAAGCGTCAATCAAAATGTGTGCGTTTCTTCCTGGCCGGTCGCCGGCTGGTGTCGTTCGTGCGGCGATCGTGCCCCTGCTTTTTTCGGCAGCGGTGTTGGGGGAGGGCGGATGTGCGTCCAATAACAACGCTTCGTATGTCAGCGCACCAGCCGTTGCGGCGTATTCGCGGCAAGTCGCGTCCGCTGTGCAAATCGAAGGTGACGGGCTACCCTCACAAGCCCCGCCCCTCGCGCGCATTCACCAGATGCCAGACGATCCGTCCGAGCCCTACAGCCGTAATTATGGCGGCTTTAATCCTGCCTCCGTCGAGCCCCCTCCTGCCGTTGAACACAAATCGGCGGACACGGGAGCGGCCTGGGCGGTTTCATCGAAGCCGGCGATTCCGGCAGACTTGCCGCCCGCATTTCGCAGGCAGTTGGCACAGGCAGGCTACGTCGTCGAATAAGCCCTGCGCCCGGCGCGTCGCTAATGCTTTCGCTTGGTGATATGCCAGCGCGATGACCGCATCTATTTCGATCCGTCGCTATCTCGATGTTCCAGACCACGCCAGGCTCGCCGATGCGATCGAAGCAATCTTTTTCGAGGCGAGCAACACGAAGTCGTTCGCAAGCGCCGCGGCACGCGCAACGTTCCGCGAGCGGTGGCTCGGGCGCTATTTGCGCAACCATCCGCAGTTTGTGTACCTGGCGATGACCGCCTCGAATGAAGTAGCGGGCTATCTCGTTGGTGCAATCGCGGGCCCAGCGTCGGCAGCACGTTTTGCCGATGACGGCTATCCGGCCTCGTTTCGAGAGGCATCAAAGCCGTATCCCGCGCACCTGCACATCAACCTCGCGCCGTCCTATCGCGGCTTCGGGATCGGCGGACGGCTGATCGAGGCGTTCGTCGCCGATGCACGGAGTGCTGGCGCATCCGGCGCGCACGTCATCACGAGCGCCGCCTCCGATAACGTCCGCTTCTACATCCGCAACGGCTTTGTCGAAATTGCGCGCACGCGCCCCGTCGAGATCAGTTCGAACGAGCCGCTCGTGTTTCTGGGCCGGGAGTGGACCGAGGAGAATTAAAAGTTTCCGGCAGTCGACCAAGTTACGAACAGACAGCCGGAAAAGTTTATTCTTCGCCTAGGAAACGGTGCAATCAGTTAGCCAATTCCGGAAGCCGGGGCGGCACCGCGAACTCGATCGGTTCCGGCTTTTCCGACTTCTGCAGAAGCGTGCGCGGATCTTCTTTGGTCCGCCGCGATTTGCCCTCGAACATCGCGCCCTGCTCGATGGACAGCGATTGGTGAAAGATGTCACCTTCGACCTGGCTGGTCGTCTGCAACATAACGCGGCGACCATGCACCGAGCCGATGACGTGGCCGCGAATGACGACTTCGTCCGCCGAGATGCCGCCGGTGATGGTGGCATTCTCTCCGACGACCACGTTACTGCCCTCGATGTCGCCTTCGACGTTGCCATCGACCTGGACTTCACCCTTGCAGATCAGACTACCGGAGATGGTGAGATCGCTGCCGATGATCGAGACGGACTTTGGGCTTTCGGCGGTGCGCTGGACGGATAGGAAAGGACGCGGCTGGAATGGCGGGGCGGGAGGTGTTTCTGAAGCTGACGCCGTGGTTTGCAATTTCGACGTATCGGAATCTGAGCGACGAAAATTCGGCAACATCGGCAATCTTCCCTCTGACACAACATATGCAACGAACGGCACCCGGCTGTATTGTCGAACGATCGACCGGACACGCGTGATTCGGGTAGCACTTTGGCTGCCCGAATTCAGCCACTCGTAGCCACAAATCCCCAGATTTTAATCGCGGCTCGTACAATGCTGCCTCAACAGTGTGGCGGAACATCAACGATTATGACGCAGCGTATAATTTTTGTTCACATGCCTAACGACTTGACGGCCGCCAGGACTTCCTCGGCGTGCCCCGGAATTTTGACCTTGCGCCAGCTTTTGACGAGCTTGCCCTTTTTGTCGATCAGGAATGTCGAGCGTTCGACGCCCATGTACTTCCGGCCGTACATGCTTTTTTCGACCCATACGCCGTAAGCCTGCGCCGCCGCCTTATCCTCGTCGGAGAGGAGCCGTAACGACAACTCGTATTTGTTTTTGAATGACTTGTGACGGGTGATGCTGTCCGGGGAGATTCCGACGATCTCTGCCCCGGCATTGGCGAATTCGTGTGCGAGACAGGAAAAATCTTTCGCCTCCTGCGTACACCCAGAAGTGTCGTCTTTGGGGTAGAAGTAAACGACGACAGGCCTCCCCTTCAGCTTCGCAAGCTGAACGACCGAACCTGTGTCGTCTGGTAGTGTAAAGTCGGGTGCGGTTTCACCGTTTTGGACCATCTTGAAAGTGCCTTTCTTTTGTCGTTTTTGCACCTGTACCTGCAGTCTTGCGCGAACGCAGGCCAGACATGTTTTAGACTTTCTCTGGTAACGAGTTTTGTCCGTTTCTGGTATGGGCACGGACCAACCGGTTGTTGTTGCCGTCCGCGGGGGTTTTGAGGAGCGGCGTTGACGAGATCCGTAACCGGCGGGCATCCCACGCAAGGACGTCCCACCGATCAGGCCACACTTCGATCCAGCCAGCGGCGCGCGCTGACTCAGCCACCTCGCGTGCCGTCGCCAGCGCCGGAGGAGCCCGAGCCCGCGGCTATGGCCCGCCACCTGCGCCGCGTCTTCCGCGGCTGCCGTGTCATGTTTTACGTCGTGATGCCGCTGACGCTGCTGCTGATGATCGGCGTTGGCATCTTGTACGTGCGCCTGCGGCATGGGCCGATCAGCTTCGACTTCGTCGTTGCACCCATTGAACGGGGCATCAACGCGGAACTGACCACAAGCTCGGTGAAGATCGACGGAGCGGAACTGCGGCTCGGCAGGTCGGGCGAACTTGAATTTCGTCTGCGCGACGTAACCGTTCTGGAAACCGGCGGCGACGTTGTGCTGTCGTCTCCGTTGGCTGCCGTCAACATCTCGCTCGCGGCATTGGCGCGCGGCCGCATTGTCCCCCGCCGTATCGAGCTGATCGATCCCATCATCGCCCTTGCTTATTCGCAAGAGGGCGGCTTTGTCTTCGAGCGTGCGATTCCCCGCCCCGTTCTTGCCCGCGAGGCTGTGCCAGGTGCAAATGCGCCTTCGACGGCGGCCCCACAAACCGGCTCCCCCAACCCTCCGGTCGCGGTGCGCACGGAGCCGATCGGTCACAAAGTCAATCTGGCGAAGATGCTGAGTGAGTCTTCGCGCCGCGCCCGCCTTCGCCTCGACGCGGTGTCGTATTTGACGGAGTTCGGGTTGTCGAACGCCACCGTCGTCGTCGACTACGAGGGCCAGCGCAGCTCCTGGCGCATCGACGAGGCGAGCGTCGATTTCAATCACGGCAAGAAGCGAAGTCTGATTTCCGGCCGTGCGCTGGTGGCATCGAAGCGCGGAGCTTGGGCCGTCTCGTTCCTGACCGACGAAAGAGAAGCGACCGACAAGCTTAAAGTGAAGGCGACGGTACGCGATCTCGTTCCTTCGACGCTTGCCTCCGCCGCGCCGCCTCTGGCGCTGCTCGGCATGTTCGAATTTCCCGTTGCCGCAGATGCAACCGTGACGCTGACGACGTCCGGAGAAGTTGAAAACGGCGAAATCGCGCTGGAGCTTGGAAAGGGCCGCGTGCGCTTGCCGTACCTGGTTCAGCCCATGGACGTGACAGCGGGCCTCTTCAAGCTCGATTATGATGGGAAGAAACGGCGCTGGGATTTGCGGCCAAGTCCCGTCAAGTGGGCCGACGGCGCGATCATGTTTTCGGGCAGCATGGTCGACGTCGCCAAAGGTGGTGAGCTGCCGCAATGGCAGTTCGCACTCGACGGCAAGAAAGGAATATTCGAAGCCGCTGAATTTGGCGTGCCGCCTGTGTCGATAGACAGTTGGACGGCGAATGGCAGAGTCATCCCGAGCCGCGGCCTCGTTGACATCAATCAGTTTCGTCTTGCGGCGGGCGGCGGTGTGGCGACCGTCAAGGCGACGACGCAGGCAGGCCCCGAAGGCCAAAGCATGGCCGCCGAATTTTCGGTTTCGCCGATGCCGCTTGATACGCTCAAAGCATTGTGGCCTCGCGCCCTGGCGACCGGCACGCGCGAATGGGTCGGCAAAAACGTCTCCGCCGTCGACTTCAAAGGCGGGACGTTGCGTTTTACCAATGGCAATGTCGGCGGGGTCGAAGACGGCACGGTTTCCACAGAGCTCGAACGCGTTTCGGCGAATTTCGAGGCGAGCAACCTGGCGTTCCGGCCGCTGCCGGGAATGCCGAAAATCGAAGCTCCGGAAACGTCGATCAAGCTCGACAACAACGCCCTCGAAATCACGATGCCTGGCGCAGAGACGACGCTTGCCGATGGCCAACGCCTCGCGCTCAGGGATGGCACGATCCGCGCAGATAACGTGATGGCCGCGCGCCCGAACGGCGAAATCATTATGTCGGCATCAGGCGATCTCGGCCCATTCGTCGAAACGATTCAGGCGTTGCCCATTCGAAGTTTGCGCGGTGCTCCGAAGCTTCCGAAAGCGGGAGAGGGCAAGGTCGATGCGCGTTTGGACATCAAGGTTCCATTCGTTCCGAACGTCTCGGGAGACGACATTTCAGTCACCGGCAAGGCACGCATTACGGATGGCCGCTTCGGCAAGGTCGCGGGCCGGTTCGACGTTCAGGGCTTCACGCTCAACGTCGATCTCAGCGATACCACGCTCGATGCCAAGGGCGATCTGCTTGTTAACGGCATTCCCGCCAAAATCAGCGGCCAACGGCTTCTCGGTCCCGACGCCGGGCGCCAACCGCCGATCAAGCTCGTGGCGAAGCTCGACGATGCCGATCGCACACAGCTCGGTCTTGACGTCAATGACATCGTGCACGGCGTCGTGCCGATCTCCGTTTCGCTCGAGCCGATCGAGGGAGCCCCGCTCGCAATCAAGCTGCATGCCGACCTGACCAATGCCGAGATTTCACTCGAACATTTGAAATGGCACAAGGCATCCGGCAAGGCGGCCTCCGTCGACGCCGAGATCGTCAGCGATCAGAACCACGATACGGAGCTGCAGAATTTCAAGATCAGCAGCGACAACATCGCCGCGGATGGAAAAATCGTCGTCGGCGCGGACAATAAGGTCAAGCGTTTCGAGTTTCCGAACCTGACGCTCAACGTCGTTTCGCGCCTCGACGTCCGGGGCGCACGCGGCAAGGACGACATCTGGGACATCGACGTCGCGGGAACGAATTTCGACGGTCGCAACTTCTTCCGTTCGCTGTTCAACGTCGGCACGGGCCCAAGTCACCGAGCGCCCCCGCCTGGCTCCGCCAAGGGCGCAGACCTCTCCGTGCAATTCGATAACGTCATCGGTGGCTCCGACGTCTCGCTGCGCGGTCTGAGGATGCGGATGGAGACCCGAGGCGGCAATCTGACGAGCCTCGATGCCAAGGGCACGCTCGACGGCGGCGCGCCGCTTACAGCGAAGATCGACGCCAATAGCGGCACGCGGCGGTTAGTCGTCGATTCGACGGATGCCGGTCAGGTGATGAAGCTCGTCAACTTTTACCCGAATATGCAAGGCGGGCATCTGCACCTTGAAGTGAATCTCGACGGCACCGGCCCCGCTGAGAAGACCGGTACGCTCTGGGTCGATAACTTCAGGGTCCTCGGCGACCCAATCGTCAGTGAGGTCGTCAGCAGCGCCGATCAAGGCCGCCCCGCCATCGAGGGGCATCGCAACGTCACGCGCGAAGTCTTCGACTTCGACAAACTGCGCGCGCCGTTCTCGGTCGGTTACGGTCAGTTCGTTCTTGAGGAATCCTATCTCAAGGGGCCGCTTGTCGGCGCCAACCTGCGCGGCAAGGTTGATTTCAAAACAAAGCGCGTCAATTTCGGCGGCACCTACATTCCGCTTCAAGGTTTGAATGGCGCGCTCGGCGGCATTCCCGTGCTCGGCCAGATCATTTCCGGAACGCAGGGCGAAGGGATCTTCGGCATGACGTTTGCTGTGCAGGGTCCGACCTCGAATCCGCAAGTGATCGTCAATCCGCTTTCACTTGTCGCGCCCGGCATCTTCCGTGAAATGTTCCAGATGACGGCGTCCGATCCGAAAGTGCAGGTGCGCGGCGATGACCATGCCGTGCAATCCCCTCCACGGGTGAGCCCATCGCCCGCCGCCCACAATGTCCAATCCAAGGCCAAAGCCAAGTCGAAAGCAAAATCACAGAAGCGCGGCGGCGCTCAGGCTGAGGCCATCGACGGCTGGTCATCGACGACGACATCACCAGCCCATCGGTGAAGGCTCTTCGGCGCGCCGGTTAGACCGGCTTCAGGAGCACATGCTTCTTCTTACCAAGCGATAGCTTGATGACGCCCGACTCCGCGTCCGCCAGCTTGAGCACCGACTTATCACTGGTGACCGGCGCATCGTTGACCTTGAGGCCGCCCCCCTGAATTTGCCGGCGTGCTTCGCTGTTGGAAGCGACGAGCCCGGCTTTGACGAACGCAGTCAAAATACCAAGGCCCGAGTCGAGATCGGCGCGCGCAATTTCAATTGTCGGCAGATCAGTCGCGAGCGCTCCCTGCTCGAACGTCTTGCGCGCCGTTTCCGCGGCAGCCTCGGCTTTCGCGCGTCCATGCACCAATGCCGTCGCTTCCGTCGCAAGTCGTTTCTTGGCTTCGTTGATCTCCGCACCACCAAGCGCCGCGAGTTTCGCAATTTCATCGAGCGGCAGCATCGTGAAAAGCTTCAGGAAGCGCTCGACATCCGCGTCTTCCGTGTTCCGCCAGAATTGCCAGTAATCATAGGCGGAAAGCTGTTCCTCGTTCAGCCACACGGCGCCCGTGGCGGTCTTTCCCATCTTGGCGCCCGATGCCGTCGTCAGCAGCGGACAGGTCAGAGCGAAGAGCTGTTCCTTGACGCCCATGCGGCGGCCGAGATCGATTCCCGTGACGATGTTGCCCCACTGATCGGAGCCGCCCATCTGCACGTTGCAGCCGTAGCGGCGATTGAGCTCGACGAAATCATAAGCCTGCAACAGCATGTAGTTGAACTCGATGAACGAGAGTTCCTGCTCGCGCTCGAGGCGAAGTCTTGCGCTGTCCATCGTCAGCATGCGATTGACGGAAAAATGCCGCCCAACGTCGCGCAGAAAATCGATGTAGTTGAGCGGCGCCAGCCATTCGGCGTTGTCGACCATCAGCGCGTCGCTCTTGCCGTCTCCGAAGGACAGGAAGTTTGAAAAGACGCGTTTGATGCTGTTCTTGTTGGCGTCGATTTCCTCGACCGAACGGAGCTGGCGCGTTTCGTCCTTACCCGATGGATCGCCGACGCGTGTCGTACCGCCGCCCATCAATGCGATCGGTTTGCCGCCCGACTTCTGCAGCCATGCGAGCATCATGATCGAAATCAACGAGCCGACGTGCAATGACGGCGCGGTGCAATCGTACCCAACGTACGCAATGATTTCCCCACGCTGAGCCAGCGCATCCAGCCCATCAATATCGGAGCACTGGTGTACGAAACCGCGCTCGGTCATAATCTTAAGGAAGTCGGACTTGAGTGTCGTCATTGCTGCGTCGGGCCTTGATTGCAGATTTGCGCACGCGGCCAATAATGCCGGCGCCAGGGCGGCGGCACCATGCACGGGAAGGTCATGATGAGCAAGGTGATGAGAGCCCTCGGCCTGATGAGCGGCACCTCGCTCGATGGGATCGACGTGGCATATCTCGAAACCGACGGCGAGACGGTCTCAAAGCGCGGGCCGGCGCTGACATTTCCCTATGACGAGCGCATGCGCCGTCTGCTTGCGACGGCAATCGCCGATGCCAAAACCCTCAAATCGCGAGACGACCGGCCCGGATCCCTGCCCGAGGCCGAGCGCGAGGTGACGGACCGGCACGCCGCCGCCGTCGCTCAATTTCTGGAGAAGACCGGCATTGATGGCGCGGCCATTGATTTGATCGGCTTTCATGGCCAGACCGTTTTGCATCGGCCCGGAGCAGGCCTGACGGTACAACTCGGCCTCGGCCAACAGCTCGCAGATGCGACGCACTGTCCGGTGATCTATGACTTCCGCGCCGCGGACGTCGCAGCAGGCGGCCAGGGCGCGCCGCTGGTGCCCGTGTATCACAGGGCGTTGACGGCGAAACTCCCGGCGCGTCCGCTCGCGATCGTCAACATCGGCGGCGTTGCCAACGTGACGTGGATCGGCGGAGACGGCAGCCTGATTGCGTTCGATACCGGCCCGGGGAATGCGCTGCTCGACGATTGGATGATGCAGCACGTTGGGAACGCGCGTGATGAAAATGGCGAAGCGGCCGCGCACGGTCGCGTCGATGAGGACGCCGTCCGCTATTTGCTGGGCGACGCCTACTTCTCGAAGCCGCCGCCGAAGTCGCTCGACCGCAATACGTTCTCGGCCGACGCGATTGCTGAACTTTCGACGGATGACGGCGCGGCAACGCTCGCGGCATTTACGGCGCAGGCCATTGCCGTCTCGCGTGAGTACATGCCGCAAGAACCGGAGCTGTGGATCGTTGCGGGCGGCGGCCGGCACAATCGCACGATCATGCGCATGCTGGCGGCGCAGGTGCGCCACGACGTCGTGCCCGCGGAAGCCGCGAATATTGACGGCGATAGCGTCGAAGCGGAAGCCTGGGCTTATCTTGCCGTTCGCTCGGTCAAAGGTTTGCCGATCACATTTCCCGGCACGACCGGCGCGCCCGAACCGATGACTGGAGGCGTGCGCGCCGACCCTTCGCCGGCGCGCTGATCAGCATTTGCCCCGACGGCAAAATTATTCGTCGTCGCTTTCGTCGTCACCGCCGGTCGGTGCTGCGGGCGTGCTCTGCGCTTCCATCCGTTCGAGCTCGCGCTGACGTTGACGCTCGCGTTCCCGCTCACGCTCGCGTTCCTTATTGCGTTCGCGATCTTCTTCGAACTGGATCATGCGCTCGTCGAGATACTTGCCGACGACCTCACCCAGCTCTTCCGTCTTGTTCTCGAAGAAGTGGTTGGCGCCGGGAATGACCTCGTGCGCGATCTTGATGCCGCGCTGAACCTTCGTTTTGACCGACATTTCCGCGACGGCCGACGTCGGCACGACGCGATCAAGCTCGCCGTTGATCAACAGACCAGATGACGGGCAGGGCGCAAGAAAGTTGAAATCGTAAAGGTTCGCCAAAGGCGCGACGCAAACGAAGCCGTCGACCTCGGGGCGCCGCATCAAAAGCTGCATGGCGATCCAAGTGCCGAACGAGACGCCTGCGATCCAGCAGGTCTTGGCGTCAGGCTTGACGAGCTGCAGCCAATCGAGCGCCGATGCCGCATCCGCGAGCTCGCCCGGACCGCTGTCCCAGACGCCCTGGCTGCGGCCGACGCCGCGGAAATTGAATCGCAGCACCGAAAAGCCGCGCGCGGCGAACGTATGATAGAGGGTGTAGACGACCTGGTTATTCATCGTCCCGCCGAGCTGCGGGTGCGGGTGCAGAATCAGCGCGATCGGGCTGTCGCTGTTGCTCTCGTGGTGATAACGGGCCTCCAGGCGACCGCCGGGACCGTTGATAATGAGTTCGGGCATCAGGAATTACTCGGGTTCGGGTGATTGGTTCGATTGGGGTTTTGGGTCGGCAGCCGGCTCGGCGAGGCCTGCGGCATTCAAATCCTTGTGCTCAAGCTCTCAAACCTTGACTTGCGGGCTCAGGATTTCCATAATTTAGAACAG
>Ga0182749_1001477_pt1 | contig 18418 bp, 22 predicted proteins | sample eDN3rd37CKraftMG_FD_128875 | JGI IMG/M metagenome (GOLD analysis project Ga0182749, IMG submission 128875) | Enriched Miracle-Growth compost microbial communities from Emeryville, California, USA - eDNA 3rd pass 37_C Kraft MG (version 2) (version 2) ...
CCGCATCTGCGCATCGCCGCGGTCGAGGCGCTGGGGCTGAAGCCGGCGGACGATGCCGTCGTCGCCGCCCTGGCCAAGGCCCTGGACGATGCCGATGCGGAAGTGCGCTTCGACGCGGTGCTGGGCTTGGCGCGGATGGGACGGGCGGCCGCCGCCGCGGTGCCGGCGCTCGGCCGGGCGCTGACCGAGGACCCGAACCGCTATGTCCGCGGCTATGCGGTCGAGGCGCTGTCCCGGATCGGGGATGACGCAGCGCACCGGGTGCTGATACCCTATCTCAAGCTCTCCCGCTGGTGTCCGATGACGACGGCGGCGAGCATTTTCTGACCTGTTTCGACGGCGCGGCATTGGCGGATCGGCGGCTCTCTCCCACCAGCGGACCTTCAGCCCAGGATCCCGAGGCATTGGCCGCCCTGCTGGAGCGCACCCTGTCCGGCGCCTCCGGCCGCTCGCTCGCGGGCGGCGCGGTGCGCCAGACGGTGCAGGCGCTGGGCCGCGCCATCGTCGCCGGCCGCTATGACGGAGACCGGCCGCTGCCGACCGAGACCGAGCTGGCCGCCGAATACGCGGTCGGCCGCAACGCGATGCGCGAGGCGATCAAGGTCATCGCCGGCAAGGGGCTGATCCGCACCGCCCGGCGCTACGGCTCGCGCATCCGGCCGCGCGAGGAATGGTCGATTCTCGACCCCGACGTGCTGGCTTGGCATCTGCGCGAGCCCGACGGCATCGGCCGCTTCCTGGTCGAGATCTCCGAGCTGCGCGAGATCATCGAGCCGCGGGCGGCCGAGCTGGCGGCCCTGCGCGCGACGGATGAGGAGGCGGAGGCGATCGTCGCCCTGGCGGCGCGGCTGGCGGTCGAGACCATGCCGCAGGTGCTGGACACCGACGTCGCCTTCCACCTGGCGGTGCTGAACGCCTCGCACAACCGGCTGCTGTCCGGCTTCGCCCGGCCGCTCGACGTGCTGCTGCGGGTGCAGTTCCTGGTCTCGGCCCACGGCATCGCGGCGGAATACGCCTACAGCCCCTCGGCCGACTACCATATGGGCATCGCCGAGGGCATCCGCGGCCGCGACCCGCAGAAGGCGCGGGACGCGGTGATGGCGATGCTGACCCGCAACCGCGGCATCGCCGAAAAGGTCGCGGCCCCGGGCTGAGCCGAGGCCGCGTGACCGTTCTTTCTCAGGCGCGGGCCGCGGCCGCTGCCGTGCGGGTGCGGATGCCGGCGACGATCAGCGCCGCGGCGGCCAGCAGGACGAAGCCGGCCCCGGTGAACACGCCCAGCGCGCCGCTGACGTCGAAGACCGCGCCGCCGGCGGCGGCACCGGTGGCGATCGCCAGCTGCACCGCCGCGACCAGCAGGCCGCCCGCGCTCTCCGCCTCGTCCGGAACGGTGCGGGTCAGCCATGTCGACCAGGCCACCGGCACCGCGCCGAAGGCCACGCCCCACAGGGCCACCATCGCCGTGTCCGCGACCGGCGCGCCGGCGCCCACGGCGACCAGGCCGAAGCCGAGCAGCCCCATGGTCAGCGGCATCAGCATCATCGTCAGCCGCATGCTGCGCTCCAGCAGGAAGCCGCCGAGGAAGGTGCCCAGGAAATTGGCGATGCCGAAGCCGAGCAGGATGCCCGAGACGCCGGTGATGCCGACGCCGGTCACGGTCTCCAGGAAGGGGCGGATGTAGGTGAAGAAGGCGAAATGCCCGGTGAAGACCAGCAGCACCGCGAACATGCCGAGCCCGACCTGCGGCCGCGCCAGCACCTCGGCCAGGGTGCGCAGCCGCGTCGTCCCGCTCGGCGCCATCCGCGGCAGGGTGGCGAACTGCACGACCAGGGCCAGAAGGCCCAGAACCGCCGCGATCAGGAACACGCCGCGCCAGCCGATGATCGCGCCGAAATAGCTGCCCAGCGGGGCGGCGGCGACCGTGGCGGCGGAGACGCCGCTGAACAGCAGCGACAGGGCGCGCGGCACCAGCGCCTCCGGCACCAGCCGCATCACCGTGGCTGCCGCCATCGTCCAGAAGCCGCCGAGCGCCACGCCCAGCAGCACGCGGGCGAGCAGCAGGGCCGGCAGGCCGGGGGCGAAGGCGACCAGCAGGTTGGACGCGGTCAGCAGGACCGAGAAGGCCAGCAGCACGATCCGTCGGTCGATCCGCCGGGTCGCCGCCGAGACCAGCAGGCTGGTCACCAGCGCCACCGCCGCGGTCGCCGTCACCGCCTGGCCGGCCAGGCCTTCGGTGACGCCCAGATCCGCCGCCATCGGCGTCAGCAGGCTGGCCGGCAGGAACTCCGCCGTCACCAGGCCGAAGACGCCGAGCGTCATCGAAACCACCGCGGCCCAGGCCGGCTCCCGGGGCGCCGGCGCCGGGCCTGGCCGCTGTGTCCACTCGCTCATGGGAACAGTCCTTCGCACAGGTTTGGGTGCACTGCAGCAGAAGGTAGGGTGGACTCCTCGGACGATCTATGTCAGATACTCCGAAATGTTTGATCGTTCGTCCGAATTGCGATCCGGTCAGGCGGCGCCCCGCAGCGTGGGCGATCCGGTCAGCGAGCTGTTGCTCGGCATGCGCCTGTTCGGAGTGGACTATCGCCGGATCCAGATCGCGCCGCCCTTCGGCATCCGCTTCGGCACCGTCGCCGGGCGGGCGCAGTTCCACTTCGTCGCCCGCGGCCAGGTCCTGCTTCGCACCGCGGACGGGGTGATGCACACCCTCGCCGGCGGCGATGCGGTGTTCCTGCCGCGCGGCGGCGAGCACGACCTGGTCTCCGCACCGGAACTGCCCGCGCGCGACGTCGACAGCTTCGAAGCCTCCACCCTCTGCGAGTCGGTCGGGGCGATCCGGGCCTGCTGCGACGGGGGTTCGCAGCCGGTGCTGATCTTCAGCGGCTGCATGGAGTTCGACCTCGGCGGCATGCATCCGCTGGTGGCGCTGATGCCGGAGGTGATGCTGGTCGGCACGCTCCTCGACCGCTACCCCGAGATCCTGCCGATGCTGGAGGCGATGGCGCGCGAGGCGTGCGACGAGCGGGTCGGCTTCGCCGCGATCCTGGCCCGGCTGGCCGACGTCGTCTCCGCCTCGATCGTCCGCGGCTGGGTCGAATGCGGCTGCGGCGACGCCGCCGGCTGGATCGATGCGCTGCGCGACCCGCGGCTCGGCCGGGTCCTGACCGCGATGCATCGCGACCCGGGGCGGGACTGGACGGTGGCCGAGCTGGCGGCAGTGATGGGCAGCTCGCGCTCCGTGTTCGCCGAACGGTTTCTGGCCGTCACCGGCGTGACGCCGCTGCGCTACGTCACCGAGCTGCGGATGCGCCTCGCCGCGCAGTGGATCGGCCGCGACCGGGTGCCAATCGACGCCGCGGCCCACCGCCTCGGCTACGCCTCCCAGGCCGCGTTCAGCCGGGCCTTCAAGCGCGTCGTCGGCCGGTCGCCCGGCGCGGTCCGCGCGGCGGCGACGGCGGAGGCGCGGCGCGCCTCCTGAGTCCCGGCGAGTCGGGTTACAATCGGCACGGTGTCCGGGGCGGGAGAGGGCGGATGGCGCGCGACGAAGGCCTGGAGGAGCTGGTGCGGGAGGCCCTGGGCGCGGAGCCCGGGCTGGACGAGAAGCGGATGTTCGGCGGCCTGGCCTGGCTGCTGCACGGCAACCTCCTTTGCGGCGCCCGCGTCGACAGCATGCTGGTCCGCCTCGGCAAGGGCCGGGACGGCTGGGCGCTGGAGCAGCCGGACGTCGCGCCGATGGTCATGCAGGGGCGGCGCATGGAAGGCTGGGTGCGGGCCGGCGCCGCGGCCTATGGCGACGACGCGCTGCGCCGCCGGCTGCTCGACGCCGCCCTGGCCTTCGTCCGCACCTTGCCGCCGAAATAGCCGACATTAGCCCGCCAGCGTGGCCAGAAGGAGATCGGCGCGCTCCGCCACACCCGTCTTCGGCAGGATGACGACCTCGTAGCCCAGCGCCGGATAGGCGGCCAGAAGCCGCTCATATTCGGCGACGGCGGCGTCGAAGCCGTGCCGGCGCTCCGGATCGGTGCCGTAGATCTCCGGCCAGGGCGGGGTCAGGAACACCTGCCGGTGATAGGGGTGAGGCCGGGCGACCGTCTCCAGCGCCGGCTCGCCGGTCAGGTGCTGCAGGGCCGCCGCGGCGTCGACCAGGCCGCGGTCGAAGAACACCCAGGCCCCGGAGGCCTCGGCCGCCGCACGGTCGGCCAACGCCAGGGCGACGGCGCGGCGGGCGAAGGCGGCGGCGTCGACCCAGGGCAGCGCCGTCCCGCCGCTCCCCAGCTCCTCCTGCACGATGCGCCGCCCGGGCTCTTCCACCACGGCGAAGCCGCGCCGGGCGAGCTCCGCCAGCAGCGTCGACTTGCCGCCGCCCGAGCAGCCGGAAATGACGACGAAGCGGTTCACCTGCATCCTCCCCTCGTTGACATGTGCAGCACATGCACACATGTCTTCTGCATGACCGCGATGATCCAGATCCGGAACGTGCCGGATGCGCTGCACCGCCAGCTCAAATCGCGCGCTGCCCTGGCGGGCATGTCGCTCTCCGACTACCTGCTCCAGGAGATCCGCCGTCTGGCCGAACGGCCGACGCTGGACGAGCTGCGGTCGCGCCTGGCGAAGCGCCCGGAGATGACTCCGTCCGAGGCGCCGGCGCAGGCGGTGCGGACCGAACGCGACCGGCAATGATCGTCGTCGATGCGTCGGCGGTGCTCGAAGTGCTCCTCCGCACGCCGGCAGCCGGGGCCATGGAGGTGCGGCTCTTCGACTCCGGGCTGACGTTGCATGCGCCGCATCTGCTGGATGTCGAGGTCGCCCAGGTCATTCGGCGCTATGCAATGAAGGGCGAGATCGACGGTGAGCGTGGCCGGGCTGCCCTCGCCGATCTGGCGGACTTCCCCCTGCACCGGTATCCGCATGACGTCCTGCTGCCGCGCATCTGGGAGCTGCGGGCCAATATCACGGCCTATGATGCCGCCTATATCGCCCTGGCCGAAGCGCTCGACGCCCCGCTGCTGACCCGCGACCATCGCCTCGCTGCCGCATCGGGGCACAGGGCGAGGGTCGAGGTGGTGTGAACAACCGGCCGGAGCCAACCGTCGGATCCTGCCCGATGGAGATGCGACATCCAGGGGAAATCGATGGCGGAGAGGGAGGGATTCGAACCCTCGGTGCCCTTGCGGACACAACGGTTTTCGAGACCGTCCTATTCAACCACTCTAGCACCTCTCCGCGAGGCATGGCGGGCGGTCCCGGGGACCCCCTCCGCGTGGCCGGCGCGGACCATAGTGGAGAGCGCGCGGCCATGCAAGCGTCGTTTGCGGGGCCGCTGCCGACCCTCTGCATTCCGCCGTTGACACGCGGGCGCGCCTGACTATAGTGCCGCGTTCACGGACACGGGTGCTGGTTCCGGCTGGCACCCGTGCCTGTTTTTGATCACCTGAGGGCGGGCCTGCGAGGGCCGTCCTCCCAGTCGACGGCAGCTTGACCATGTTCGCAGTCATCCGCACGGGCGGGAAACAGTACCGGGTTGCTCCGGACCAGCTTGTCACGGTCGAGCGTCTCGACGCCGAGCCCGGCGCCTCCGTCACCCTCGACGAGGTGCTGATGGTCGGCGGCGACGGCGCCATCAAGATCGGCACGCCCGTGCTGGCCGGCGCGTCGGTCACCGCCGAGGTGGTCGAGCAGACCCGCGGCCCGAAGGTCATCATCTTCAAGAAGAAGCGCCGCCAGAACTACCGGCGGAAGAAGGGCCACCGCCAGGACCTGACGGTGCTCAAGATCACCGCCATCGCCGGCGCGTAAAGAGGAGATCGACAGATGGCTCACAAGAAGGCCGGTGGTTCGTCGCGCAACGGCCGCGATTCGGCGGGTCAGCGCCTCGGCGTGAAGAAGTTCGGCGGCGAGCTCGTCGTCCCGGGCAACATCATCGTCCGCCAGCGCGGCACCAAGTTCCATCCGGGCGTCAATGTCGGCATGGGCAAGGACCACACCCTGTTCGCGCTCGTCCCCGGCAATGTCCAGTTCAAGACCGCCGGCGGCCGGACCACGGTGTCGATCGCCCAGGCGGACGCCGCCGAGTAACGCCTCGCCCCCCAGGGGCTTGCAGGCACGGATCTGGGAGCGGGGGGATGGGCGACCATTCCCCCGTTTCCTATTTGATGTGACAGGACAGGGCCGGCCCTCGGGCCGGCGGCACGGGGCGATTCGGCCATGAAGTTCCTCGACGAAGCCAAGATCTTCCTGAAGAGCGGCGACGGCGGGAATGGCTGCGTCGCCTTCCGGCGCGAGAAGTTCATCGAGTTCGGCGGCCCGAACGGCGGCGACGGCGGCCGCGGCGGCGATGTCTGGATCGAGGCGGTGGACGGGCTCAACACCCTGATCGACTACCGCTACCAGCAGCATTTCAAGGCCGAGCGCGGCCATCACGGCATGGGCTCCGACCGCTCCGGCGCCAAGGGCGAGGACGCGGTGCTGCGCGTGCCGGTCGGCACCCAGGTGCTGGACGAGGACAAGGAGGAGGTGCTGGCCGACCTGACCGAGGTCGGCCAGCGCGTCCGGCTGCTCAAGGGCGGCGACGGCGGCTTCGGCAACGCCCATTTCAAGACCTCGACCAACCGCGCCCCGCGCCGCTTCGATCCCGGCTGGCCGGGGGAGGAGCGCTGGGTCTGGCTGCGGCTGAAGCTGATCGCCGATGCCGGGCTGGTCGGCCTGCCCAATGCCGGCAAGTCGACCTTCCTGGCCGCCACCAGCGCCGCCCGGCCGAAGATCGCCGACTACCCCTTCACCACGCTGCACCCGAATCTCGGCGTGGTCCGCAGCGACAGCCACGAATTCGTGCTGGCCGACATCCCCGGCCTGATCGAGGGCGCGCATGAGGGCGCCGGTCTCGGCGACCGCTTCCTCGGCCATGTCGAGCGCTGCAACGTGCTGCTGCACCTGGTCGACGGCACGAGCGAGGACGTGGCCGAGGCCTACCGCGTGGTGCGCAGCGAGCTCGAGGCCTATGGCGGCGGCCTGGCGGAGAAGCCGGAGATCGTCGGGCTGAACAAGACCGATGCCCTCGACGAGGAGACGGTCGCGGCCCGGCTGAAGGCGCTGAAGGCGGCGGCCGGGCGCAAGGCCAAGGTCGTCGCCCTGTCCGGCGCCACCGGCGGCGGGGTGCAGGAGGTGCTGCGCCTGCTCTGGACCCGAATCGCCGAGAGCCGCCCGGCACCGGTCGAGGAGCAGGCCGCGCCGGCCGACATCACGCCATGGGCGCCGTCCGACTCCGACTGAGCGGCCCGGCCGACCGGGAGGCGGTGGCCGCCTTCCTGGCGGCACATTGGGGCACGCCGCTGATGGCGTTGCGCGGCCGGCTGTTCGACCTGCGGGAATTCCCGGCGGTCGTCACCGAGCCGATGGGGCGAGGCCTCGCCACCTTCGATCCGGAAGCGGGAGAGCTGATGTCGCTCGACGCCGACCCGCCGGGCCGGGGCGTGGGCAGCGCGCTGGTCGAGGCGGTGGCGGCGGAGCTGAAGACTCGCGGCCATGCCGTGATGCGAGTGACCACCACCAACGATAATCTCGACGCGTTGCGCTTCTACCAGCGCCGCGGCTTCCGCCTGGCGCGGGTCGGCTTCGGCGCGGTCGACGCCGCCCGCCGGCTCAAGCCGTCGATTCCGCTGGTCGGCTTCCATGGCATCCCCATCCGCGACGAGATCGAGCTGGAACGGCCGTTGGGCTGATCGGGGTCAGCGCCGGACATAGACCCACGCCTCCAGCCCGGATGTCAGCCGGACCTGGATCCGCTTGTAATCCGACACCTCATAGGCGTCGGCGGCGGCGAGCTCGGCTTCGGTGATCCGGAACACCGTCCCGGCCACCTCGTCCGCCGCCGCGCCGGGCTCGACGATCGGGTGGAAGCGCTTGCCGCTGGCGCGGATCACCTCGGGATCGGTGATCTCGATCTCGCCGCGTCGCCAGCCCGGCATCGCGTCCGGCGTCCCTTCCAGCCGGCGGCCGAAGGAGGACAGCTGGACGTTCTCCTGCTGCAGCGTGCCGTAGGAGAACAGCAGGACGGTCGCGTCGCCGGTCATGGGAAGTCCTTTGAATCGGGCGGTGCGCCGGATCATAGCCGCCGCGCCGCGGCGAGGGGAGGCCGCGGAACGGCTTTGCCCCGGAACGGCCGAGAGGCTAGGAAGGAAGCCTTGCCCTATCGTCGCCGAACGCCGTCATGACCGCTTCCCTCGCCCAGGCCCGCCGCATCGTCGTCAAGGTCGGATCCGCCCTGCTGGTCGACCCGCGCACCGGGCAGCTGCGCCGCGCCTGGCTCGACGCGCTGGCCGACGACGTCGCCCGCTGCCGCGCCCGCGGGCAGGAGGTGATCATCGTCTCCTCCGGCTCGATCGCCGCGGGGCGCGAGCATCTCGGCCTCAAGGGCCGGCCGCTGCGGCTGGAGGAGAAGCAGGCGGCGGCCGCCACCGGCCAGATCCGCCTGGCCCATGCCTATCAGGAGACGCTGGCCCGGCACGACATCACCGTGGCCCAGATCCTGCTGACCCTGCAGGACACCGAGGACCGCCGGCGCCACCTGAACGGCCGCGCCACGATCGAGACGCTGCTCAGGCTCGGCGCGGTGCCGGTGATCAACGAGAACGACACGGTGGCCACGGCCGAGATCCGCTTCGGCGACAACGACCGGCTGGCGGCGCGGGTGTCGCAGATGATCTCGGCCGATACGCTGGTGCTGCTGTCGGACATCGACGGGCTCTACACCGCCGACCCCAAGCGCGACCCCTCGGCGACGCTGATCCCGGTGGTCGGCGAGCTGACGCCGGAGATCGAGGCGATGGCCGGCGAGGCGCTGCCCGGCTACTCCTCCGGCGGCATGGTGACCAAGCTGGTCGCCGCCCGCATCGCCATGGGCGCCGGCTGCCGCATGGTCATCGCCATGGGCAAGGAGGCGGCGCCGCTGCAGCGCATCGAATCCGGCGCGCCCTGCACCTGGTTCGTGCCGGGGGCGGAGCCGCGCACGGCGCGCAAGCGCTGGATCGCCGGCTCGCTGAAGCCGGTCGGGGCGGTGGTGATCGACGCCGGCGCGGCCAAGGCGCTGGCCGACGGCCGCAGCCTGCTGCCGGCCGGGGTGACCGCGGTCGAGGGCAGCTTCCGCCGCGGCGACCCGATCGCGGTCAAGGACGGGCAGGGCAGGGTGCTGGCCCGCGGCCTCTCGGCCTATGATTCCGACGACGCCGAGCGCATCCGCGGCCACAAGAGCCGCGAGATCGAAGCCATCCTCGGCTATCGCGGCCGGGACGAGATGATCCACCGCGACGACCTGGTGCTGGGCTAGGTGCTCCGCCGATAGGCCGACGGCGCTGCGCCGGCGACCTTGCGGAAGGACTGGCGAGCGCCGACGCTGTCATAGCCCAGGGTCAGGGCGGTGTCGGTGACCGACCGGCCCTCGGCCAGCAGGACGATGGCGGCGACCACCCGCCGGCGCAGCCGCCACTGCCCGACCGACAGCCCGGTCTCCTGCCGGAACAGCCGGGTCAGGCTGCGCCGCCTTTCGCAGAGAAAAACGGGAAAGCCGGTCGGAGCTACCGAGAAAACCGGGAAAGCCGGCGCCATGGCGCCGGCCGGGAGGGCCTCAGGCCGGCGCGAGCAGGTATTCGCGGTCGACGGAAGAGGCATGCACCCGGGGATCGAAGCCGTAGATGTGAATCGAGACCGCGACCGCCTCGCCGTTGTTGACCATCTGATGGATGTTGGGGTGCGTCGTCGGCAGGCTCGCCATGTCGCCCGGCCGGTGCAGGGTTTCCCCGGTCCTGGCGACGCGGACCTCGTCCAGGGCCCGGAAGCGGAACTCGCTCAGGCTGCCGCGGATAATGCCGAAGGCGCAGGAGCAGTGATGGTCGTGGATCGCCGTCCGGGCGCCCCGGTCCCACACCATGGCCCAGACGCTGCGCTCGGCATCGCTCCACAGCAGGTTGCGGGCGTAGGCGCCGGGCCGGCGCTGCAGGTCCAGATCGCAGACCAGCTCGGGATGGGCCGTGAAATGCGCCAGTATCGCCTCGGGCGATCCGCCGAAATCGGGCAGGGTCGTCAGCATCGGGCCCGGCCACCGGGCGGCGGCGCGGAAGGCATCTGCTGCGGCTGGGTGGGTCATGGTCCTGCCTCTCCAAACATGGAAACAGCGTAGACCCGACTGACGGGAATCAGGTTGCGTTGTCGGCGGAAATCGGCGGGGCGCCGGAAAATGATTTCCGGATTTCGCCGGTTCGGTAGAAATTGGATCCACGATCGGCTTTCCGGGCGATGTCGCCCGTGCGCCGCCGCAGAAGGACCGCCGTGCCATGGCCCCGCCGACCTCGCTCAAGCTCGACGAGATCGACCTCAGGATCCTGAGGGCGCTTCAGGCGGACGCGACGATCGCGCTGGCCGATCTGGCGGACAAGGCCGGCATCTCGGCCACGCCGTGCTGGCGTCGCGTCCAGAAGCTGGAACAGGCGGGCATCATCCGCAAGCGCGTGGCGCTGCTCGACAAGGCGGCCCTCAATGTCGGGGTGACGGTGTTCATCGCCGTGCGCACGAACCAGCACACGGTGGAGTGGCTCGAGCGCTTCAGCCGGGCCGTGCGCGACCTGCCGGAGGTCGTCGATGTCTATCGGATGAGCGGCGAGATCGACTATCTGCTCAAGGCCTATGTCGCCGATATCGGCAGCTACGACGAGCTCTACAAGAAAATCATCGCCCGCATCGAGCTGGCGGATGTCACCTCCATGTTCGCCATGGAGGAGATCAAGTCGACGACCGAGATCCCTCTCGGCTTCGTCTCGGCCTGATACCAACGGCCTATGAGATCGATTTTCCGGTCCTTTCGCCATGGCGAGGCGCGCAGCGCCGTGGCCATCCGGAGGCCGATGCGAGCAGCCCCGGATGGCCATGCCCCTCGGGCTCGCCGCGACGATCATTATTTCGGTCCGCTGGTCCAAGCGCAGCGGATCGTCTGAAGTCCTCGATCGCGCCTATGGATCGACGCCTGGGGCGGAACGAACCGAACCGGCTGCATCCGCGCAAAAACAAGCCGCGGGGGACCGCGGCTTGGTTAAGGTCGTTAGGAAGCGGAAGGGTGCAGAAGGTACTGCACGGATAACTATACCATAATCTTTGAAAGAGTGGAGGGTTTTTCTGAGAGATCATTGTCAGGCATTTGATCCGACAAAGAAAATCAGCAGACAAATTGCTTGTTTTTCGTATTCAACAGAATAGCTGGCACTGTTGGAGTGAATTCATCAAGCCTCGCGCTAGGCAGATGATTTGGAACGGTTTTGCGGCCCGCTCTTCGGCTGCGGGACGGTCAAGACGGTCCGCGTGCCGCCGTTGCGGGTGACGGTCAGGGTGCCGTCCAGCCGCCGCGCCATGGCCTCGACCAGGGTCATGCCGAAGCCGCGCCGGCTGCCCTCGTCGGGCCGCCCGTCGTCGACGATGGTCAGGGTCAGGTTGTCGGCTCGGTCGCGCTGCAGCGACACGGCGATGCGGCCGCCGCGACCGTCGCGGAAGCCGTGCTTCAGGCTGTTGGTGACCAGCTCGTTGACGATCAGGCCGAGATGGATGGCGCTGTCCAGCGGGATCTGCTGCGGCGGCGCCTCGACCGTCAGCGACACCGGGCCGGTGGCGGCTGCGAAGGCGGATTGCAGATGCGCGCACAGCTCCTGGACATAGCTGCCGGCGTCGATGTGCGACAGGTCGTCCGACCGGTACAGCTTCTGGTGCACCAGGCTGAGCGACTGGATGCGGTTGCCGACCACCGCCAGCTCCTCCCGCACCGCCGCTTCGGTGGCGCGGGAGGCCTGCAGGTTCAGGAGGCTGGCGATGATCTGCAGGTTGTTGTTGACGCGGTGATGCACCTCGCGCATCAGCACGTCCTTCTCCTCCAGGCTGGCCCGCAGCGCCCGCTCCACCTCGCGCAGCTGGGCGTTGGCGGCGATCAGCTGCTCCTCGCGCTGGCGCAGCTCGGTCAGGCTGGCGATCTGCTCGACCGTCTGCCGGTGCACCTCCTCGAACGGATCGACGCCGGTCTCATCGGCCAGCGCCGCCATGGTCCGGTGCGCCAGCGCCGTCGGCTCGCCCTGGACGGCGGAGGCCGGCAGCTCCTTGCGCATCACCAGGCGGACCATGCCGCGGGCGTGGCGCAGCTCCACCGCGTCCATCAGCGTCCGCACCGCCGCGGTGTCCAGGCGCGTGCGCGGCCCCTGGCCCGGCGGCCGGCGCGGCGCGGCCAGCACGATCTCCAGCGCCATCGGCGGCCCGTCGGTGACCAGGAGCGACAGGTTGGTCTGCTCGAACCGCGCCAGGAAGCTGCGCGCCATGGCCGAGACGGCGGCGACGATCCGCACCCGGTCGCGGCCGTCGAAGCCGAGCTCGGTCGCGACCAGCCGGACACGCTGCCGGGCCGCGACCACGTCGCGTTCCTCGCGGGTGTCGATGGCGGTGATCAGGGCGCTGGCCATCGCGGAGACTGCCGCTCGAGCCCGGGTCCCGCGCGGCCGTCAGGCCGGCGCGAGCGGCGGATGCATCGCCAGGGCCTGGCCGATCACGGAGGTCAAGGCCTCGGGGCGGAACGGCTTGGTGACGAGGAAGGTCGGCTCCAGCCGCTCGCCGGTCAGGAGCCGCTCGGGGAAGCCTGTGACGAAGACGACCGGCACCGAGATGCCGCGCAGGATGTCCTGCACCGCCTCGATGCCGCTGTCGCCGCCCTTGAGCTGGATGTCGGCCAGGACGATGTGCGGCGCCGTGCGCTTGGACAGGGCGACGGCCTCGGCATGGTCGGCCGCGGTGCCGCAGACGGTGTGGCCCATCTCCTCGACGATGCGGGCGATGTCCATGGCGATCAGCGGCTCGTCCTCGATGATCAGGACGCGGGCCGGGTGCTGGCGCTGCATCTCCTTGCGGGCGGCGTCGAGCTGGTCGCGCACCTCCGACTCCGACAGATGCAGGATGAAGCCGACATCCTCGAAGGAGAAGCCCTCGAGCGAGACCAGCAGCAGCACTTGGCGCTGGGTCGGTGTCAGATACGACAGCCGGGTCTCGACCGGGACCAGCCCTTCCAGCGGCGCCGGGGCGCCGTCGTCGTCGGTGGCGTGCAGCAGGGTGCAGACGTCGTGGAACACGGCGAAGAGCCGAACCCGCAGGTCGCCCCCCGGCGTGATCCGTTGCGGATCGGCCAGGATCGCCTCCAGGAACACCCGCATATACTGATCGCCGCTTTCCTGCGACCCGACCAGGGCCCGGGCATAGCGCCGCAGATAGGGCAGGTGCTTCAGGATCTCCTGCGAAGTGCCGGTCATCGCGTCCACCTTGGGAATGCGGAAAGGCCGCTGATCAAGCGCCTATGCTTAGCGATCGATGGCGGCGATCGCAATCCGTTCCCGATACCCCAGATGGCCGCCCGCTGCAAAGAGGCGGTGCAGGAACTTCCATCCGGGTCGTGGATTGGTAATGTAGCGATGCGACTATCGGCCGAAGCAGAGCGGGATCGAGTCTTGATGAACCGACGGCGGGGCGAACGAACACGGCGGCGGGAACCGGCGGCGCGGCCGGCCGATCCTGCCCGACCGGCACCGGACCGCCTGAAGCGGCCGCCGCAGTTCGACAACTGGCTCTCCGAACAGCTGCGATCGTTGTACGATCCGGTGCTGGAGGAGCCGTTGCCGGATGACCTGGTCCGGATGATCGAGGAGGGCGCCAAGCGCCCCAAGCCGAGGGAGGACGAGGATCACTGACCGACACGGGTGCCGGGACGGGCGGACGGGCCGAATTTCTGCCTCATTCCGTTCCGAGAGTTCCGATCGCACCGCCATGGATCCCGCGTGGGCGGCACAGCCGTCGGCGTCAACAAGGAGGGGAATGTGCCATTCGACTTTCACGCCGAGCTGACCCAGGCGATCCCGCATCTGCGGGCCTTCGCCCGTTCGCTCAGCGGTGATGCGGATCGCGCCGATGATCTGGTCCAGGACGCGATCCTTCGCGCGCTCCGGGCCGAGAGCCAGTTCACGCCGGGGACCAATTTCCGGGCCTGGATCTTCACGATCCTGCGCAACCAGTACGTCAACCAGCTGCGGCGGCGGAAATTCGTGGCCGAGCCCAAGGACGGCGTCGATCTCGACCTGCTCTGGGTTCCCGCGTCGCAGGATGCGAAGCTGGAGTTCCAGGATTTCCGCCGGGCGCTGATGATGCTGACGCCCGACCAGCGCGAGATCCTGCTGATGGTCGGCGCCTCGGGCTTCAGCTACGAGGAGGCGGCGGAGATCTGCAACTGTGCCGTCGGCACGGTGAAGAGCCGCCTGTCCCGGGCCCGACGCGAGCTGGCGAGGCTGCTCAGCGCGGGGCGAGGATTGGCGAGACGAGGCGAATTCGCAGGCGAGCGGCGCGGACGCGGAACCGCCGCGGCGCCGGCGAAAGTGACCCGGCCCCGTCTCGCCGCGCAGTCCGCGTCCCGGCTGACGGCGTAGCGGCCGTCGATCTTTCCCTCCCGACGACGGGCGGCCTTCGGGCCGCCCGTTCCGTTTCAGCGCCCGGGCTCGCGCGGCGCCGCCAGCTCGCCGACGATCGGGCTGGTCGCCGGGCGGTTGACGAAGGGCTCGCGCTCCTCGGCCGGCGGTGCCTGGCGGCGGGTCATGCGCCAGGCGGTGAAGGCCGAGGTCACGGCGGCGATGGCGGCGCCGTGCAGGAACAGCCCGCGCGGCCCGATCCAGCCCATGACGGTCGACGCCACCAGCGGCCCGGCGCAGGCGCCGACGCCCCAGCACAAGAGCAGGCTGCTCGACAGCGCCACGGCGGTGCCGCGCGGGGCCAGGTCGTTGGCGTGGGCGACGCAGATGCCGTAGGTCGAGATCGAGGCCGCGCCCCACAGCCCGAACAGCACCGCCAGCAGCCAGCCGGAGTCCGGCCGCGCCAGGGCCAGCGCCAGCGACACCAGGACGGTGACGATGCTGGCGCCGAGCATGACGGCGCGCCGGTCGATCCGGTCGGACAGCCGGCCCAGCGGCCACTGCGCCAGCAGGTTGCCGACCTGGGACATCGCCGGGATGGCGCCGGCCAGGCCGACGCCGAGCCCGACCTGCAGCCCCCAGATCGGACCGATCGAGGCGACGGCGCTGTTGATCAGCCCGCTGGAGGCGCAGCCGATCACCGCGGCGGGGGCGATCCGGTACAGCCGGCGCAGCGGCAGGGTGCGGATCGCGGCGATCGAGGGGGTGGTGGCCCGGGTCATCGCCACCGGGATCAGCGACATCGAGTAGAAGGCGGAGGCGACCATGAACAGCCCCAGCACCACGGGGCCGCCGGTGATCAGCAGCACGAACTGGCCGCCGACCAGCGCCACCTTCTGGACGATGGTGTAGACCGAGAACACCCGGCCGCGATGGGCGTTCGGGGTCATCTCGTTCAGCCAGCTCTCGGCCACGGTGAACAGGCCGGCGGAGCAGAAGCCGGTGACCAGGCGCAGCCCCATCCACAGCGCCGGGTCGGGCGCGGCGGCGAAGCTCAGCGCCGTCACCGATGTGGCGGCGGCATAGGCGGCGAAGGCGCGGATATGGCCGACCGCGCCGATGATCCGGACCGACAGCAGGCAGCCCGCCAGGAAGCTCAGCGAATGGGCGGTGGCGACCGCGCTGTAGGCCTGGATCGAATAGCCGGCCTCGGTCAGCGAGATCGGCAGGATGGTGATCAGGATGCCGTTGGCGATCTGCAGGACGGAGATGCCGAGGATGATGGCGGCGACGGGCAGGTAGAGGGCGGGCATGATCCGGGCGGCGCGGGGCGTTTCCCGCAGCCAAGCGCGGCCCGGCGAGGCGTGTCAAACGGCGTGATCGAAGGGCAGCCCCGTTTTGTCCGGCATGGCCCGATCGGGGAGGTTCCGGCCGGCGCGGCAACGGGATAGGGTTGTCGGGCACAACCGTGGGACGGGGCATGCGGGGGGTGGCTGCAACCGGGCTGGGACCGTGGAAGCTGCAGGTCGTGGTGGCGGCGGTGTTCGCCGTCATCGTCCTGGCGATCGCCGGCGGGCTGATCTGGTACAACAACGGCGAGGTGAGAAGGCTGGTGCGCGCCGACGCCAGCGCCCGCTTCGACCGGGTGGTCGAGCGGGTGCGGGACGAGTTCAAGAGCGGGCTGTACCTGGCCCAGGTGGTGCTGGACACCTCCACCCTGACGATCGAGACCGACGTGCCGGAGGACCACCTGGGCGCGGTGATGATCGGCACGCTGCGCGACCTGGAAAAGGTGCTGCCCGCAGCCTCGTCCTTCTTCGTCGGCTGGAACGACGGCCGCTTCGTCATGGCGCAGTCGCTGGCGACGGCGCGATTGCCGGGGGTGACGGCTTCGGGGCTGCCCGGGGCGACCTATGTGCTCGAATTCGTCGACCGCCGGCCGACCGGTGCGGTCATACGCTGGGTGGTGACCGATGCCCGGGGCGGTCCGATCGGCGAGCCGCAGACCGCCTCGACCGATTTCGATCCCCGGACCCGGCCCTGGTACAAGCAGGCCTTCGCCACCACCGGAGCGATCGTCACCGAGCCCTATCGCTTCGCCAACATGAACCAGGTGGGCCTCACCCTGGCGCGGAGGTCCCGCCTGACCGACGACGTGGTGTTCGGTGTCGACATCGGCCTCGCGACCGTCGACCGCACCCTGGCCGATCTGCGCCGGCAGCACAGTCTCGATCTGGTGGTGTTCAACCGGTCCGGAGAGGTGATCGCCCATCCCGACGGCGTCCGCCTCCGCACCGAATTCCGGGAGGCGCGGGCGGAGCATCTGCCGCTGATGACGGAGCTGGGGATGCCCCTCCTGGCCGAACTCTACCGCAGCTTCCAGGCGGTCGGCACCGGCCGGAACTTCACCGGCGAGCTCGGGGACGAATCCTATCTCGAGCGGTTCGAGCTCATCGCCGACAACATGCCCGACGTGGTGCTCGGCATCGCCTATCCCTACGCGCTGGTGGTGGGGCCGGCCGACCGCATCCGCTTCACCTCGCTGCTGATCGGCGTCGGCGCCACCATTCTCGCGCTCGTCATCGTCCTGGCCGCGGCCCGGGCGCTGGCGCGGCCGCTGCGCCGGGTGACGGCGGAGCTGGGCCAGATCATGCGGTTCGACTTCCATGGCGGCGGCTCGTCGCGGTCGCGGATCGAGGAGATCCGGTCGCTGGCCGCGGCCATCGGCGTGCTCGCCCTCACCCTGCGCAGCTTCGCCGCCTATGTTCCCGGCCAGATCGTCCGCGGCATCCTCGGCCAGACCCTGGTGCCCGCCCTCGGCGGCCGGCGCCAGCCGATCACGGTGCTGTTCTCCGACGTCGAGGGCTTCACCGCCTTGGCCGAGGGCCTGCCGCCAGAGGAGCTGATGGAGCGCACTTCGCGCTACTTCACCGCCCTCGGCGAGGCGCTGATCGCCAGCGGCGCCACCATCGACAAGTATATCGGCGACAGCGTCATGGCGTTCTGGAACGCGCCCGAGGCCCAGCCCGACCACGTCCGCCGCGCCTGCCTCGGCGCCCTGGCCGCGGCCGAGCGGATCGACCGGCTGAACGCCGAGTTCGAGGCCGAGGGCCGCCTGCCGATGCCGACCCGCTTCGGCCTGCACACCGGCGAGGCGGTGGTCGGCAATGTCGGCTCGGTCGACCGCATGAACTACACGGCGCTCGGCCACACGGTGAACGTGGCGGCGCGGCTGGAGGCGCTGAACAAGATCCACGGCACCCGGATCCTGGTCAGCGAGGCGGTGCGGCAGGAGGCGGGGGAGGGGTTCGAGTTCCGCTTCGTCGGCAACGAGATCCCGCGCGGCGCGCGCGAGCCGGTGCCGATCTACGCCCTCGTCGGGCTGGCGGAAGGTGCGGCCGAGGCGGCTGAGGCCAAGCCTCTGAGGACGGTGCCTCAGGGCTGAGGGCCGACATAGCGGGCGCGGGGGCGGATCAGCCGGGCGGCGGCGTACTGCTCCATCGCATGCGCCATCCAGCCGACGCTGCGGCCGAGGGCGAAGACCGCCAGCGGCGCCTCGGTCGGCAGGCCGATCACCCGGGCCGCCAGCACCAGGGCGAAGTCGAGCGTCGGCTTCTCGCCGGTCAGGTCGGCCACGGTCTCGGCCAGGGCATGGGCCACCACCAGCTCCGGCGCCTCCGGCCGGGCGGCGGCGAGGCGGTCGAGCAGGTGCTGGCCGCGCGGATCGCCCTCGGGGTAGAGCGGATGGCCGAAGCCGGGCAGGTCCTCGCCGCGCTGCAGCCGCTCCACCGCCGCGCGGCGCGCGTCGGCGGCGGTCAGGACAGCCTCCAGGAAGGCGCCGGTGCGGGCGCTCAGGCCGCCATGCAGCGGCCCGTTCAGCGCCGCCAGCCCGGCGGCGACGGCGGCGTGCGGCGAGGCGCCGGTCGAGGCGGCGATGCGGGCGGCGAAGGTCGAGG
>Ga0182749_1001478_pt1 | contig 18417 bp, 20 predicted proteins | sample eDN3rd37CKraftMG_FD_128875 | JGI IMG/M metagenome (GOLD analysis project Ga0182749, IMG submission 128875) | Enriched Miracle-Growth compost microbial communities from Emeryville, California, USA - eDNA 3rd pass 37_C Kraft MG (version 2) (version 2) ...
CATCCGCATGGTGCGGATCGATCGCAAGACCGGCCGTCGCGTCTATGGCGCCTGGCCGACCGACGATCCCAAGGCGGCGGTGATCTGGGAAGCGTTCAAGCCCGAGAGCGAGCCCCGCCGCACCATCCGCCGCGAGGAGATCGTCAAGCGCGCCGACGACAATGCCAAGGCCAGGCGCTCTGGCGACAGTGACTTCTTGCAAAGAGAGGGCGGGATTTACTAGGTCCGCTACTCGTGCGGGCGCGGGCGCAGTCGCGCACCCCGCGTGGCGGACCTGGCGGCGCGCCTACGTCTATATGGGATTCCGGCCCCTTGCCGGATGGACGAGTTTCTTCTGGAGTGTTTCCGATGCGCGCCGAGGCGCAAGCCCATGTCGACAAGATCAACGACGCGCTGGCCCTGCTGCGCCGCTTCCTCGACTGGGATCGCGCGCTGCGCCGGCTCGACGAGCTGAACGCGCGCGTCGAGGATTCGAGCCTGTGGGACGATCCCAGGGCCGCGCAGGAGGTGATGCGCGAGCGCCGCCGCCTCGACGAGGCGATCACCGCCACGCGCGCGATCGAGACCGAGCTGGCCGACACCGTCGAGCTGATGGAGATGGCCGAGGCGGAGGGCGATGCCGCCATGGTCGACGAGGGCGTCGCCGGCCTCGCCGCGCTCGCCGAGCGGGCGGAGCGCGACAAGGTGGCCGCGCTGCTGGCGGGCGAGGCCGACGCGAACGACACCTATATCGAGGTCAATGCCGGCGCGGGCGGCACCGAGAGCCAGGACTGGGCCGAGATGCTCCAGCGCATGTATACGCGCTGGGCGGAACGGCGCGGCATGAAGGTGGAGCTGGTCGACTTCCATGCCGGCGAGCAGGCGGGGATCAAGTCCGCGACGCTGATGGTGAAGGGCGAGAACGCCTATGGCTATGCCAAGACCGAAAGCGGCGTGCACCGGCTGGTGCGGATCAGCCCCTATGACAGCTCGGCGCGGCGGCACACCAGCTTCGCCAGCGTCTGGGTCTATCCCGTCGTCGACGACGATATCGACATCGAGGTGCTGGAGAAGGACCTGAAGATCGATACCTACCGCGCGTCCGGGGCGGGCGGGCAGCACGTCAACACCACCGATTCGGCGGTGCGGATCACGCATATCCCCACCAACATCATCGTGTCGTGCCAGACGCAGCGCAGCCAGCACAAGAACCGGGCCGAGGCGATGAAGCAGCTCAAGGCGCGGCTCTACGAGCAGGAGCTTCAGCGGCGCGAGGCGGAGGCGAGCGCCGTCAACGCGACCAAGACCGATATCGGCTGGGGCCACCAGATCCGATCCTACGTCCTCCAGCCCTATCAGCTCGTGAAGGACCTGCGCACCGGCGTCACCTCGACCGCGCCGTCGGAGGTGCTGGACGGCGCGCTCGATCCCTTCATGGCCGCCGCGCTGTCGCAGCGCGTGACGGGCGAGAAGGTCGACGTCGAGGATGTCGACTGAGATGAGGCCGCGCCTCCCCGGCCTTGCGCTGCTCGTCCTGCTCGCCGCGTGCGGGCCGGCGCAGCCGCGCTCGGACGAGGATGTGCCCTCCAAGCTGTTCCCGGCGGTGCGTCGCCCCGTCGCGCCGATCGTCTCCAGCCGCTTCTCCAGCGAGGAGGATCGCGACCGGCTGCGCGAGGCGACGACGGTGATGAACCAGTCGGGCGTCAGGCGCGGCATGACCGTCGCCGACATCGGCGCGGGCGAGGGCTATTATACCGTGCGCCTCGCCGCCCGCGTCGGCCCCAAGGGCCGCGTGCTGGCCGAGGACGTGGTGCCCGACGTGCGCGACAAGCTGGCAGAGCGCGCGAATCGCGAGCGGCTGGACAATGTCAGCGTCAAGCTGGGCCTGCCCGCCGATCCCCGGCTGCCGGCCAACAGCTTCGATCGCATCTTCCTCGTCCACATGTATCACGAGATCGAGGCGCCCTATGAGTTCCTCTGGCGGCTGCGGCCGGCGCTTGTGGTGAACGGGCGGGTCGTGGTGGTCGATTCGAACCGGCCGACATCGCAGCACGGCACCCCGCCCGCGCTCCTCGACTGCGAGATGCGCGCGGTCGGCTATACGCTGGTCGACCGGCACGCGATGCCGTCGGCGGGGGGCTATCTGGCGCTCTACGCCGCGACCGGGCCGCGCCCCGCGCCCGAGGAGATCAGGCCCTGCACGCCCCCGCCGGGCTCCGACTGAGAGGGAACGGGCCGGGGCCGGATGCTACATCAGCCCCAGCGCCCGCAGGCTGCGGCAATCGCCACGCGCGAAGATCAGATGATCGTGGAGCCGTATGCCCAGCGGGTGGGCGAGATCGGCCAGCGCGCGCGTCGCGTTGATGTCGGCGCGGCTCGGGCTGGGATCGCCGCCGGGATGGTTGTGCGCCAGCACGATCCCGCTCGATTCGAGCGCCAGCGCATCGGCGATGATCGTGCGCAGCGGGAAGCCGATCTCGTCATGCCGGTCCGAATAGCAGAGCCGCACCCCGATCAGCCGCCGCGCGGCATCGAGATGCGCGACCCGCAACGCCTCGCGCCGCATCCGCGCGAAGCCGGGCGCGAAGAAGGCCGCCGCCGCGCCGCTATGCGCCAGACGGGGGCGGGCGCTCTTTTTACTCATACCGTCCACGCGCCCATCATCCGGCCGCCGCCGGGCGCGCGACAGGCAAAGCCGCTCCGATATAGATCATCCGCGCGGCAGCCTGATCCATAACGGATCGGTCGGCCCCCTCTTGGCGCGGGGCGATGCCGCCGCCATAGAAGGGGAATCATGCAGCCCTATCTCGCCCTCATGCGCCGCATCCTCGACGAGGGCGCCGCGCAGCAAGACCGCACCGGCACGGGCACGCTGTCCGTCTTCGGCCATCAGATGCGCTTCGATCTCGCGAAGGGCTTCCCGCTGCTGACGACGAAGAAGCTGCATCTGCGATCGATCATCATCGAATTGCTCTGGTTCCTGCGCGGCGACACCAACGTCCGCTGGCTCCAGGAGCGCAAGGTCGGCATCTGGAACGAATGGGCGGACGAGGCGGGCGACCTCGGCCCCGTCTACGGCAAGCAGTGGCGCGACTGGGAAGGGCCGGGCGGCGTCCATGTCGACCAGATCGCGGGCCTGATCCGCCAGATCAACGAGACCCCCGCCTCGCGCCGCCAGATCGTCACCGCCTGGAATCCGGCGGAGATCGACCGGATGGCGCTCGCCCCGTGCCATTGCCTGTTCCAGACATATGTGGCGAACGGCCGCCTCAGCCTCCAGCTCTACCAGCGTAGCTGCGACGTGTTCCTCGGCGTGCCGTTCAACATCGCGTCCTATGCGCTGCTCACCCATATCCTCGCCCAGCAATGCGGGCTGGAGCCGGGCGAGTTCATCTGGACGGGGGGCGATTGCCACCTTTATTCCAACCATCTCGACCAGGCGCGCCTGCAACTGGCCCGCGCGCCGGGGCCGCTGCCGCGCCTCCATATCAAGCGCCGTCCCGACACGATCGACGGCTACGAGTATGAGGATTTCGAGATTGCCGGCTATGAGGCCGCCCCGCATATCGCCGCCCCGGTGGCGGTATGACGGCCGGTGGGCCGATCGTCACCTTCGTCGTCGCGCGCGCCGACAACGGCGTGATCGGGCGCGACGGCGCGCTGCCCTGGCGGCTGCCGGAGGATCTTAAGCATTTCAAGGCGCTGACGATGGGCAAGCCCATGGTGATGGGCCGCAAGACGTTCGAGAGCCTGCCCGGCCTGCTGCCCGGCCGCCGCCATATCGTCCTGACCCGCGATCAGGGCTGGCGGGCGGAGGGGGCGGAGCCGGTCGCGTCGGTCGCCGGGGCGATCGCGGCGGCGGGCGACGCCGGGGAGATCGCGGTGATCGGCGGCGCGGAGATCTACGCGCTGTTCATGGATCGCGCCGACCGGATCGAGCTGACCGAGGTGCATCGCATCGTCGAGGGCGATACGCGGATGCCCCCGCTCGGCCCCGGCTGGCGGGTGGCGCGACGCGAGATGGGCGGCCCGGATTTCGATTTCGTGACGCTGGAGCGCAGCCGCTGATTGGCAAGCGGCGAAGGGCTTTCTATAGCCGCGCCCCATGGAGCGGCTGATGAGCGCGCGGCCCCTGCCCGGTCATTTCAGGGGCGGCGTGGTCGCGCTGGGCAATTTCGACGGCTTTCACCGCGGGCATCAGGCGGTGGTGGCGCGGGCGCGCGAGCTTGCGCGCGAATCGGCGCGCCCGCTGATCGTCGCCACCTTCGATCCGCATCCGGTGCGTTTCTTCCATCCCGATGCGCCGCCCTTCCGCCTGACCACGCTGGACCAGCGCGAGCGCCTGTTCGCGGCGGCGGGGGCGGATGCGATGCTGGTGTTCGAGTTCGGCGCCACGCTGGCCGCCGAGACGCCTGAAACCTTCGTCGCCGATCAGATCGTGGCGCGCACCGGCGCCACTATGCTGGTGACGGGGCAGGATTTCACCTTCGGCAAGGGGCGGGCGGGCAATGTCGCCGTGCTGGCCGCCTTGGGTGCCGCGCACGGCATCGCGACCGAGGCGGTGGCCGCCGTGACCGACGCCGGGGGCCCGATCTCGTCCAGCCGCATCCGCGACGCGCTCCAGTCGGGCGATTGCGAGACGGCGGCGCGGCTCCTCACCCGCCCCTTCACGATCGAGGCGGTCGTCCAGCATGGCGACAAGGTGGGCCGGGAGCTGGGCTTTCCCACCGCCAACATCGCGCTCGGCCATTATCTGCGCCCCGCTTACGGCATCTATGCGGTGCGCGGCCGCCTGCCCGACGGGCGGCTGGTCGACGGGGTGGCCAATATCGGCATCCGGCCGAGCTTCGATCCGCCGATCGAGCTGCTGGAGCCCTATTTCTTCGACTTCTCGGGCGACCTTTACGGGCGGACGGTCGCGGTCGAGCTGATCCACTATCTGCGGCCGGAACGGAAGTTCGACGATCTCGACGCGCTGAAGGCGCAGATCGCGCGCGATGCGGCCGATGCCCGCGCGCTGCTTGCCGCGATCCCCCGCGTCGCCTAATGCGCGGGGTTCCATGACCGACAGCACCGATTATCGCTCCACCGTCTTCCTGCCGAAGACCGACTTTCCGATGAAGGCGGGCCTCGCGCAGAAGGAACCGGCGCTCCTCGCCCGCTGGCTGGGCGACGGCCTCTACGCGAAGCTGCGCGCGGCGCGGAAAGGGCGCGAGCGCTTCATCCTCCACGACGGCCCGCCCTACGCCAATGGCGACATCCATATGGGCCACGCCATGAACAAGGTGCTGAAGGACATCATCGTCCGCTCGCAGACCCTGCTCGGCAAGGATGCGCCCTATGTGCCGGGCTGGGACTGCCACGGCCTGCCGATCGAGTGGAAGATCGAGGAGGAATATCGCAAGAGGAAGCTGGACAAGGACGCCGTCCCCCCGGCCGAGTTCCGCGCGCAATGCCGCGCCTATGCCGGGAAATGGGTCGCCGTGCAGCGCGCCCAGTTCGAGCGGCTGGGCGTGATGGGCGACTGGGACGATCCCTACCTCACCATGAAGTTCGACGCCGAGGCGTCGATCGTGGCCGAGCTGCTGAAGTTCGCGATGTCGGGCCAGCTCTATCGCGGCGCGAAGCCGGTGATGTGGAGCCCCGTCGAGCGCACCGCGCTCGCCGAGGCCGAGGTGGAATATGAGGACATCACCTCGACGCAGATCGACGTGGCGTTCGAGATCGTCGAGAGCCCGATTCCGGGGCTGGCCGGCGCGCGCGCGGTAATCTGGACGACGACGCCCTGGACGATCCCGGTCAATCAGGCTTTGGCCTATGGGCCGGCGGTCAAATACCAGCTCCTCGTCGCCGATCGTAAATATCTGGTCGCGGAGGAGCTGGCGGACGCGTTCATCGCGCGGACCGGCATTGCCGTGAGCGAGCGGGGGACATTTTTCTTCGGTCGGGACCTTGCCGGCACGGTCGCCCGTCATCCCATGCACCATCTTGGCGGTTTCTTCGCCAGGCCCCGTCCCTTCCTGCCCGGCGACTTCGTCACGACGGACACCGGCACCGGCCTCGTCCACATGGCGCCCGATCATGGCGAGGACGATTTCCTGCTCTGCAAGGCGCACGGCATCGATCCGGTGTTCGCGGTCGACGATCGCGGCTTCTATCGCGAGGACTGGGGCTGGCTGGCGGGGCAGGGCTCGGTCATCGCGCCCAAGCTCAACGCGCCCGAGGGGCCGATCTGCGCGGACCTGCGCGAGGCGGGGGCGCTGCTCGCCGCATCGGCGGACTACAGGCACAGCTATCCGCATAGCTGGCGCTCCAAGGCGAAGGTGATCTTCCGCTGCACGCCGCAATGGTTCATCCCGATGGACCGGCCGGTCGACCATGACAATGCGATCCCGCGCTGCGCCGAGGAAGAGGCGATCCGCGGCCGCCAGTCCAACCTCGCGACGCTGCGCGAGACCGCGCTCGACGCGATCGAGCGCACCCGCTGGGTGCCGGCCAAGGCGCATAACCGTATCCACGCGATGGTCGAGGGGCGGCCCGACTGGGTGATCTCGCGCCAGCGCGCCTGGGGCGTGCCGATCGCGCTCTATGTGCATCGCAAGACGGGCGATTATCTGCGCGATCCCGCCGTCAACGCCCGCATCGTCGCGGCGTTCGAGGCGGGCGGGGCGGATGCGTGGTTCACCGCCGATCATCAGGCGCTGCTCGGCCCCGATCACGCGCTCGCCGATTATGAGCCGATCACCGACATCCTCGACGTCTGGTTCGATTCGGGCAGCACCCACGCCTTCGTGATCGAGCAGCGTTATGGCGAGGGCGTGCGCGCCGACCTCTATCTGGAGGGGTCGGACCAGCATCGCGGCTGGTTCCAGTCCTCGTTGCTCGAAAGCTGCGGCACGCGCGGGCGCGCGCCCTATGAGGCGGTGCTGACCCACGGCTTCGCGCTCGACGGGCAGGGGCGCAAGATGTCGAAGAGCCTCGGCAACGTCGTCGATCCGCTGAAGGTCATCGACGAGAGCGGGGCCGATATCCTGCGCCTGTGGGTCGCCTCCACCGATTATTTCGAGGATGTGCGCATCGGCAAGGAGATCCTCGCCGGCACGACCGACGCCTATCGCAAGCTGCGCAACAGCTTCCGCTACCTGCTGGGCGCGCTCGACGGGTTCGAGGAGCGCGAGCGTGTCGGCCCGGGCGAGATGCCCGAGCTGGAATGCTATGTGCTCCACCTGCTCGCCATGCTCGACGCCGAGCTTCGCGCGGCGACCGGGGCGTTCGAGTTCAATCGCTACGCCCGCGCGCTCAGCGATTTCTGCAACAATGACCTGTCGGCCTTCTTCTTCGATATCCGCAAGGATTGCCTCTATTGCGACGCGCCCTCGTCGCCGAAGCGCCGGGCCTATCGCACCGTGCTCGACATCCTGTTCCACGCGCTGGTGCGCTACGCCGCGCCGATCCTCTGCTTCACGGCGGAGGAGGTGTGGGGCACGCGCTTCCCGGAGGCCGACAGCGTCCACCTGCTGGAATGGCCCGAGGTGGATGCCGCGTGGCGGGATAGCGCGCTGGGCGCGAAATGGGCCGATATCCGCGCCGCCCGCTCGCGCGTGTCGGAAGCGATCGAGCCGCTGCGGCGCGAGAAGCGGGTGGGCTCCAGCCTCGAGGCCGAGGTGGTGCTGCCCACGCCCGATCGCCTCGCCTCGGTCGATTTCGCCGAGATCTGCATCGTCGCGGACGTCGCGCTGGCGCAGGCGGACGGCGATGTCGAGGTCGCCAAGACCACGCGCCACAAATGCGGCCGCTGCTGGCGCCACCTGCCGGAAGTCCGCGAGGACGGCGCGTTGTGCGCACGCTGCGACATCGTTGTGAGCGAATGCGCGGTGGCGGGCTGATGGCGGCCCGCCGCACCCATCGGCCGATCGGCTTCGGTCTCGCGCTCGTCGCGTTCCTGATCGATCAGGCGGCCAAATGGGCGGTGGTGAACCCGCTGCGCCTGCCCGAGCGGCAACTGATCGAGATCCTGCCGATCTTCGACCTGCGCTTCGTCGAGAATCACGGCGTCTCGATGGGTTTCCTGACGGCGGGCTCGCAGGCCGAGCGCTGGCTGCTCGTCGGGCTCACCGCGCTCATCGCATGCGTCGTCACCCTCTGGCTGTGGCGCGAGCGCAGGCGCGGCGACGCGATCGCGCTGGGCCTCGTGCTCGGCGGCGCGGTCGGCAATATCGTCGATCGGGTGCGTTTCGGCTATGTCGTCGATTTCCTGGACCTGCATTTCGGCGAGTGGCATCCCTTTTTGGTCTTCAATGTGGCGGACGCGGCGATTACGATCGGCGTGCTGCTCCTCGTGCTTCGCGCATTGTTGACGCGCGAGCGGCGCGATCCGGCGGAGAAACTGAATGCGTAAGGCTTATACGGTGGCGGCGGCGGTCGCGGTGCTCGCGCTGGCGGGATGCGGCGGCGGCGGCAAGGGCGGCGTGTTCGCCGCGGGCAAGCATGGCGCGCCCGACGAGTTCGCGGTGTCGCGACAGGCGCCGCTGGTGATCCCGCCCGATTTCGCGCTGGTGCCGCCCAAGCCGGGCGCGCCGCGCCCGCAGGAGGCCGATTCGAGCACGCAGGCGCTGGAAGCGATGTTCGGCGGCCCCGCCGCGCGCAGCGCCGCCGAAAAGGGCCTGCTCGACAAGGCGGGCGAGGCCCATTCGGAAGATGGCATCCGGTCCAATGCGGGCGATCCCTCCACCCTCGTCGTCGACAAGGGCTCGACCACGCGCGACATCATCGCCGCGCCCGAGGGCAACGGCAAGGACGCGAACGTCTCGACGACGCCGCAGGCCCAGCCGCAGCCCGGCGCGACGGCGCAGCCCCAATAAGAGCGGCGGGCCTCCGCGCGACGCGGCCTCTCCCCGGCGCGGATGCCGGGGCGGCCGGGCAATGCGTCGCGCGGCTTTCCCGGCCTGTTCCGGGCCCGGGGGGCCGGGCGCGGGCGCGATCCTCCTGACCGCCGGGCCGCGATGCACGCGCTGCTGCTCCGCCGGCTGCTGACCGCGCTGCCGACGCTGGCTGCGGTCGTCATCCTCTCCTTCGTGCTGATGCGCGTCGCGCCGGGCGGGCCGTTCGACGGCGAACGCGCGCTCGATCCCGCGACGCGCGCGGCGCTTGCCAAGGCCTATGGGCTGGACCTGCCGCTCCACGAGCAGGTCTGGCGCTATCTCGGCCGTCTGGCGCACGGCGATTTCGGGCCGTCGCTGGTCTATCGCGATTTCAGCGTCACCGATCTGGTGGCGCAGGGCCTGCCGGTGTCGCTCACGCTGGGCGGGCTGGCGCTGCTGCTCGCCCTCCTGCTGGGGATCGCCGCCGGGGCGGGGGCGGCGATACGGCCGGGAAGCCGGCGGGACGCGGCGATCATGCTCGCGGCGACGCTGCTCACCGTGCTGCCCACCTTCGTCACCGGCCCGCTGCTGGTGCTCGTCTTCGGAATGCGGCTGGGCTGGCTGCCCGTCTCGGGTTGGGGCGGGGGCGATGCGGCGCATCTGGCGCTGCCGGTCTTGGCGCTGGCGCTGCCCGTCGCGGGCGCGATCGCGAAGCTGACGCGCGCGGGGCTGGCGGGCGCGCTGGCGCAGGATCATGTCCGCACCGCGCGCGCGCGCGGGCTGGCGCCGGCGCGCCTCATCCTGCGCCATGCGCTGCGGCCGGCGCTGGTGCCGGTCGCGAGCTATGTCGGCCCGGCGGCGGCGGGGCTGCTGACCGGCGCGGTGGTGATCGAGACGCTGTTCGCGCTGCCCGGCCTCGGCCGCTATTTCGTGCAGGGCGCGCTCAACCGGGACTATCCGCTCGTGCTGGCGGTGGTGACGCTCTATGCCGCGCTCATCATCCTTTTCAACCTGCTCGCGGACCTCGTCTATGGCTGGCTCGATCCCCGGATGCGCGGATGAGGACGCCGCTCGTCCTGCTCGTCCTGATCGCGCTGGCCGCCCTCGTCGGGCCGCTGCTGCTCCCCTGGCCCTATGACGTGATCGACTGGGGGGCGGTGCGCGCGCCCGCTTTCTCGCCCGGCCATCTCCTCGGCACCGACGCGGTGGGGCGCGACCTGCTCGCCCGCGCGCTCGTCGGCACGCGGGTCACGCTGGCGGTGGCGGGGGCGGCCGCGTCGGTCGCGCTGCTGATCGGGGTGGGGTGGGGCGCGGTCGCGGGCTGGCGCGGCGGGCGGGTGGACGAGGCGATGATGCGGATCGTCGATGCGCTCTATCCGCTTCCCTTCATGTTCGTCGTCATCCTGCTGATGGCGCTGTTCGGCCGCTCGATCCTGCTCGTCTTCCTCGGCATCGGCGCGGTCGAGTGGCTGACGATGGCGCGCGTCGTGCGCGGGCAGGTGATGGGCCTGCGCGAGCGGCCGTTCGTGCTGGCGGCGGAGGCGGCGGGCGCCTCCCCCCTCGCGATCGTCAGGGGCCATGTGCTGCCCAATCTCGCGGGCGTCGCGATCGCCTATCTGCTGCTCACCGTGCCGCAGGTAGTGATGGTGGAAAGCTTCCTCTCCTTCCTCGGCCTCGGCGTGCAGGAGCCGCTGACCTCGCTCGGCATCCTCGTCAAGGAAGGCGCGGACGACATGGACGTGGCGCCCGCCGCCCTGCTGCTGCCGGGCGGATTGCTGGTCGCGATCCTGATCTGCCTGACGCTGGCCGGCGAGCGGCTGCGCGACCGGCTGGCGGCATGAGCGTCTATGCGGTCGAGCGGCTGGGGATCGCGGCGGGAGGCGGCGCGATCGTCGCGGACGTGGGCTTCTCGATCGGGCGGGGCGAATGCGTCGCGCTGGTCGGTGCGTCGGGATCGGGCAAGAGCCAGTGCTGCCTCGCCCCCTTCGGCCTGTCGCCGCTGCGCGCCACCGGATCGGCGCGGCTGGCCGGGCGCGAACTGATCGGCGTCGACGAGCGGGCATTGCGCGCGATCCGGGCGCGCGAGGCGGGCTTCGTCTTCCAGCAGCCGTTGAGCGCGCTCACCCCGCATCTGAAGATCGGCGCGCAACTGGCCGAGGCGTGGCGGCAGGCGGGCGCGCCCCGGCCGTCGCGTGCCGGACTGGCGGCGCTGCTCGATCGCGTCGGCCTGTCGCGCGCCGACGAGCGGCTGGATCAATATCCCCATCGCCTGTCGGGCGGCGAGCGGCAGCGGGTGATGATCGCCGCCGCGATCGCGCATCGCCCCAGGCTGCTGATCGCCGACGAGCCGACCACCGCGCTCGACGCCGAACTGCGCGGCGCGGTGCTGGCGCTGCTCGGCCGGCTGCGGGCGGAGGAGGGGATGGCGCTCCTCCTCGTCAGCCATGATCTGGCGGGCGTCGCGGCTCATGCCGACCGGGTGGTGGTGCTCGACCGGGGCCGGGTGGTCGAGCAGGGTGCCGCGGCCGATCTGTTCCGCCGTCCGGCACACCCCTATACGCGCGCGCTGATCGCGGCCGCCCCGCGCCTCGACGAGCCGGTGCGCGACTTGCCGCCGGTGGGGCGGACGCTGCTGGAGGCGGAGGATATCCGCGTCTCCTTCGCGCGGCCCGGCTGGCGGCGCGGCCGTATCGAGGCGGTGGCGGGTGCCGGGCTGATGATCCGGGCGGGCGAGGGGCTGGCGCTGGTCGGCGGATCGGGATCGGGCAAGTCCACGCTCGGCCGCGCGGTCGCCCGGCTCGGCCCCGCCGATCGCGGCGCGTTGCGATGGGAAGGCGAGGCGATGCCGCCCCGCGCGCGGATGGCGCGCCGGCACCGGCGGCTGATCCAGCCCGTCTTTCAGGACCCGGTGGCGAGCCTCGACCCACTCTGGCGCGTGGCCGACATCGTGGCGGAGCCGCTGCGCCATCTGCGCCCCGATTTGTCGGGCGCGGCGCGCGCGGCGCGGGCCGCGGCGGCGCTGGAGGAGGTGGAGCTTCCCGCCGATCTGGCCGGGCGGCGGCGCGCGGAGCTTTCGGGCGGGCAGGCGCAGCGCGTCGCCATCGCCCGCGCGCTGGTGGCCGACCCGGCGCTGCTGCTGCTCGACGAGGCGACATCGGCGCTGGACATGCTGGTCGGCGCGCGCCTGCTCGACCTTCTCGCCCGGCTTCAGCGCGAGCGGGGGCTGGCGCTCCTCTTCATCACCCACGACATCGCCGTCGCGCGGCGGCTGTGCCATCGGGTGGCCGTGATGCACGAAGGCCGCATCGTCGAGGAGGGCGAGACCGAAACCCTGATCGCCGCACCCCGGCACGAGGTCACGCGGCGGCTGGTCGCGGCCAGCGGGTGAGCGCGGCGGCCCCGCATGCCCGCCCGCTTGCAGACATTCCCGGCCGGGAGCATGTTCCGCAAATGGACCGCAAGGCGATCATCGTCCCGCCCGGGCAGGGCCGCGTCTATGCGATGGGCCCGATGCGCGCGATCTTCAAGGCCGACCGTGACGAGACGGCGAACGGCTGCTCGATATCGGAATGGTGGCTGGAGCCGCGCACCCGGCTGCCGGACCAGCATGCTCATGACGAGGATCATGTATTCTACGTGATCGAAGGGACGTTGAGCGTCCATATCGGCGACGGCTGGTCTCACGTTGCGAAGGGAGGCTATGTCCTGATTCCGGGGGGAATGCCTCACGCCTTCGAGAATCGGGGCCCGGTTCGCTCGGGCTTCATCTCATTCAACGTGCCGGGCGGGTTCGAGGAGAGGATGCCGGATATCGCCTCGGCCCTGTCGAGCACGGACCTGACGATATGACGATATAGCGTCAGGATGCGTCCGGCTCCGTCGCGCCCTTTCCCTTGAAGCCCTGCGCGATCACATACCATTCGGACGAATCCTTGCGGCTTGCGGGCGGCTTGGCGTGCTTCACGGTCGAGAACAGGCGTTTCAGCTCCGCGACGAGCGTGTTGTCCGCGCCCCCCGCCAGCACCTTGGCGACATAGGCGCCGCCCGGCCGCAGCACCTGGGCGGCGAATGCGCAGCCCGCCTCGACCAGCGCCATGGTGCGCAGATGATCGGTCTGCGGGTGGCCGACGGTGTTGGCCGCCATGTCCGACAGCACGATATCCGCCTTGCCCCCCAGCGAATCGGCGAGCAGGCCGGGCGCCGCCTCGTGCATGAAATCCATCTGGAGGATCTCCACCCCCTCGATCGGGTCGACGGGCAGCAGGTCGATCCCGACGATGACGGCCTTCGGCGCGGCCTTGCGCACCACCTGCGTCCAGCCGCCCGGCGCGATGCCGAGGTCGACGACGCGGCTCGCCCCCTTCAGCAGGTGGAAGCGCTCGTCCAGCTCGATCAGCTTGTAGGCCGCGCGCGAGCGATAGCCCTCGGCCCTGGCCTTGCGCACATAGGGGTCGTTGAGCTGGCGCTCGAGCCAGCGCGTCGAGGACGCCGTGCGGCCCCGCGCGTTGGCGAGGCGCTGCCGTCCGCCCGATCCGCCCCTGCTCATCCCCGCATCCTCATTCGCGCATCCTCATCGCCGCCTGCTTATCGCCGCGCGGGGCCGCGCGCCATCAGCGTGCGCAAAATCCCCTCGCGTATGCCGCGGTCGGCGACGCCCAGCCGCTCGGCCGGCCAGATGTCGAGGATCGCCTCCAGGATCGCGCAGCCCGCGACGACGAGGTCGGCGCGCTCGTGCCCGATGCACGGCAGCGTCGCCCGCTCGACCACCGACATGGCGGAAAGCCGCGCGCTGATGTCGCGCATCGCGGCGACGGGGGCGATCAGCCCGTCGATCTGGCGGCGATCGTAGCTCGGCAGTTGGAGGTGCAGGCTGGCGAGCGTCGTCACCGTGCCGCTGGTGCCCAGCAGACGGCGGGGCACGCCGTCCCGCGCGCCCAGCCGCCCGGCGAAATCGGCGAAGGAATCGCGCGCCCGCGCGCGCATCCGCCCATAAGCGGCGAGCAGGTCGTCGCGCGTGGAAAGGTCGCGCGGCTCGGTCTCGGTCAGCGAGACGACGCCCCAGGGCGCGCTCAGCCATTCGAGGATATGCGGGCCGCCCTCGCCCTCCTCGATCAGGATCAGCTCGGTGGAGCCCCCGCCGATGTCGAAGACCAGCGCCGGCCCCTCGCCCGGTTCGAGCAGGGCGTGGCAGCCGAGCACGGCCAGCCGCGCCTCCTGCTCGGCCGATATCACCTCCAGCGCGATCCCCGTCTCGCGATAGACGCGCTGAACGAAGGCGGCGGCGTTGGCCGCCTGGCGGCATGCCTCTGTCGCCACCGAGCGGACGAGGGTGACGTGGCGGCGGCGCAGCTTGTCGGCGCAGACGGCGAGCGCCGCCACCGCCCGGTCCATCGCCGCGTCGCTCAACACCCCGGTCGCCGCCAGCCCCTCGCCCAGCCGCACGATGCGCGAGAAGGCGTCGACGACGACGAAGCCGTCCGGCGTGGGCCGCGCGATCAGCAGCCGGCAATTATTGGTGCCGAGATCGAGCGCGGCATATGTGCGCCCGGAAAGGATATGCGGGGCCTGGCGCGGGGAGGCGCCGCCGATGCCGGCGCCGGGCGGCGGCGTTGCCGTTCCTGGCAGGTGCGCCATGTCGTTTCGCTCTATGTTCATCCGGAGCGGCTGTTGCCGCCGGTACTTGGAGGGGAGCCTATCGGCTGGCGCGCCGCGCGGCAAGGGCGCTGGCGGAGGGGTTGGACGGCGGCCCGGATTCCGGCGCGGATCCCTGTCCTCGCCATGGCGGCCTTCGCCGGGTGGCGATCAGGGGGATCGGCGCTCTCCCGGCCGAAATCCGGATCGGGCCGCCACCGGCGCGGCGCCGGCGTCGGGGACCGCCGGTTCGCGCGTTGACAGGCGCGGCCGGCCCGCTTATTTCGCGCTCTCGGCTCGCTGCCCCGTCGTCTAAAGGTAAGACTCCGGACTCTGACTCCGTTAATCGAGGTTCGAATCCTCGCGGGGCATCCAGCCGTCTTTCACCGCATCCCCTCCATGATACGCGCCCCATCCGGTGCGGATCGCGATTCGCGGGCGCGCCATTGCGCTCGCGATCGCTGTCGCGCTAAGGGCGGGCCCGGGCGCCCGACGTCGCGCGTTCGTCCGAACCGGCCGGGTCGTGGATCTGCCGCCCGCCGGGCGTCGCGTCGTTCCCGGTGGCCTTATTTCGGATCTTCCGCTCATGCTTGCCGACCACATCCTGTTCATCGATGCCGAGGCGATGGTGATCGACAAGCCCGCGGGCCTGCCGGTCGGCGCGGTGCGCGACGGGTCGATCAGCCTGGAGAACCATCTCGATTCGCTGCGCTTCGGCTTCCAGCGCTGGCCGAGCGCGGTCCACCGGCTCGATCGCGACACGTCGGGCTGCCTGCTGCTCGCGCGCAATCCCAAGGCGCACAAGCGCTTCGCCGCCGCGTTCGAGGCGGGGACGGTGCGCAAGGAATATCTCGCGGTGGTCGACGGCGTTCCCGACGGCGAGGAGGGGGTGATCGACCTGCCGCTCGCCAAGGTCAGCTCGCGCGAGGCGGGATGGCGGATGATCGGCGATGCGAAGGGCAAGCGGGCGCTGACCCGCTGGCGTCGGCTGGCGAGCGCGGACGGGCGCAGCCTGATCGCCTTCGCGCCGGAGACGGGGCGGACGCACCAGATCAGGGTCCATGCCGCGAGCGGGCTCGGCCTGCCGATCGTCGGCGATCCCGTCTATGGCGCGGCGCGTGCCGGATCGGGCCGGCCGGGCGCCGGCCGGGCGGCGATGCTGCTCCATGCCTGGCGGCTCGCCGTGCCGCGCGCGGGCAAGCCCGCGATCGAGGCGGAGGCGCCGCTGCCCGCGTCCTTCGCGGCCGCCGGATTCGGCGATGTCCCCGCCTGATCCCTTCGTGATCCCCGAGGATGCGATCGAGGAGAAGTTCCTCGCCGCGACGGGGCCGGGCGGCCAGAATGTCAACAAGGTGGCGACGGCGGTGCAGATCCGCCTCGACGTCTATGCGCTGCGTCTCGCGCCCGAGGTGTTCGCGCGGCTGAAGACGCTGGCGGGCAGCCGCTTCACCGATGACGGCGCGATCCTGCTCACCGCGCGCCGCTACCGCACGCAGGAGGCGAACCGCGCCGACGCGCGCGCGCGGCTCGGCGAGCTGCTGGCGCAGGCGCATGTCCGCCCCGTCCGGCGCGTCAAGACGCGGCCGAGCCGCGCGGCGAAGGCAAAGCGGATGGAGGGCAAGGCCCAGCGCTCCCGGATCAAGCAGGGGCGCGGCAAGGTCGTGCTCGACTGAAACGGCGAGGAGGACAGCCGCCATGCATGAGTTCGCGATTCCGCGGGGGCAGGACAAGGCGGCGCTCTACCGCGATGTCGCCGCCGCGCTCGACGCGCTGACCGCCGACGAGCGCGATCCCGTAGCCAACATGGCCAATGCGGCGGCGCTGTTCTGGCAATATCTGCCCGGGCTTAACTGGGCGGGCTTCTACCGCGCGCAGGGCGACGTGCTGGTGCTCGGCCCCTTCCAGGGCAAGGCGGCGTGCATCCGCATCCCCTTCGGCCAGGGGGTGTGCGGCACGGCGGCGGCGCTGCGCGAGGCGCAATGCGTCGCCGATGTCGCGGCCTTCCCCGGCCATATCGCCTGCGACGCGGCCTCGGCGTCCGAACTGGTCGTGCCCGTGATCGATGGCGACGTGCTGGTCGGCGTCATCGATCTCGACGCGCCGGTCACGGGCCGCTTCGACGCCGGGGACGTCGCGGGCATGACCGCGCTCGCCGCGATCCTCGCGCCGCGCATCCGCGAACGCTGACCGCCGCGCCGCCCGGCGACCGGGGCTGGGTCAAATCGGGACAGCGGCTTCGTCGGCTCAGGTGGCGGATGCGCGGTGAAATTGTTAAGAAAAGGTGAACAGGTGGCGCGTGCGGGGGCAGGCGTCGCGCGCATGGGGCAGGGGAGTTTCGGCGATGCGGAGCCTAGCGTTTCTGGGCCTGGCGGCGGTGCTGGCGATCCTGCCGGCGGCGGCGGACGCGGGCGGCGACTCGGGCGCGCAGATGCCCGGCGGCGATCGCGACGGCTGGGGCGCGGTCCCCGACCTGCCGCTGCGCGCGCCGCAGGACTGGAACGCCGCTCCCCGTCCGCCGGCGCCGGGAGGCTGGGGGGACCAGGGATGGTCGGACGGCCCGCCGCCGGGGCCGGGGCCCGGCTGGGATCGCGGCGGGGACCGGCGCTGGAGCGGTGGCCGGGACGACGGCCGGCGCGCGGGCCGGGGCGGGCGGGCCGGTCCCGCTTATCCGCGCGCGGCGCGCGGCTGGCGCCTGCCGCGCTTCTTCGCCTCGCCCGATTTCTTCGTCAGCGACTGGTATGCCTACGGGCTGGGCGTCCCCGGCCCGGGGCTGGGCTGGTTTCGCTATTATGACGATGCCGTCCTGCTCGACGAGGACGGCACGGTCCATGCCGTTCGCCGGGATGTCGACTGGGGACAATATCTCCGGCCCGGCCCGCCTTATGCCGACAGCGGCTACGGGTATCGCGGCGGCGGCCGTGCGGTCGACGGCGGCGCGTGGGGCGACGATATGGTGACATGGGGCCATCGCTGGGCCGGCCCCGTCCCGATGCCGCCGCTGGTCTATCAGGCGCCGCCGGGGACCACGACGATCGTGATCCAGACCGCGCCCGCGGTGACGACCACCACGACCACCTATGTCGAGGAGCGGGTCTATCGCCCCCGCCGCGTCGCCGTGCGCAAGCCGGTCCGCAAATGGCGGCCCCGGCCGTGCAGTTGCGGCTGCGTCTGCCGATAATCCGCCGACAGAGGGGGGAGCGGGCCCCGGCTCCGTCAGCTCAGCCGGTCCAGCGCCTCGTCGGTGAGCGATCCGGGGATGATCATCACCGGGCAGGGCATGGTTCCGGCCTCGATCCCCGCGAAATGCTGGACGAGCGGGCCGGGCCCGCCGCTCGCCGCCGCGCCGAGGACGAGGGCGGCGGTCTCGGGCCGTTCCTTGAGCAGGGCGCGCACGGCGGCGATCGGCTCGCTCTGCCGGACGGTGATCGAGGGGCGCACGCCCGTCTCGTCGATCAGCTCGCCCGCGACCTGCGCGACCAGTGCTTCGGCACGCAGCCGGGCCTCCTCCTCCATCGCGGCCTGCACGCCGCCCCACTGGACGAACTCGGCGCGCGGGATCAGCGCCAGTATCTCGACGGTCCCGCCGGTCTTGGCGGCGCGCCGGGCGGCGAAGCGCAGGGCGACGCGCGCTTCATCGGTCTCGTCGATGACGACCAGATAGGTTCGCATTGCCGTCACGCCTTCGCCCCGTTCGGTTAGAGGATGGTGGATTTGTGCGCCGCGCGCAAGCGCGGAGCCTTGACCGACCCTGCCCGATGGCGGAGATGGAGCCGAACGCCCGAAAACCGCAGACGAGGCCCTGGTTCATGCCGATCGAGCTCAAGATGCCCGCGCTTTCCCCGACGATGGAGGAGGGCACGCTGGCCAAATGGCTGGTGAAGGAGGGCGACGAGGTCAAATCGGGCGACATCCTGGCCGAGATCGAGACCGACAAGGCGACGATGGA
>Ga0182749_1001479_pt1 | contig 18410 bp, 4 predicted proteins | sample eDN3rd37CKraftMG_FD_128875 | JGI IMG/M metagenome (GOLD analysis project Ga0182749, IMG submission 128875) | Enriched Miracle-Growth compost microbial communities from Emeryville, California, USA - eDNA 3rd pass 37_C Kraft MG (version 2) (version 2) ...
AGCCCGGGTAGACGCCCTGCAGACGGTCGCCCAGCTCGATGACCTCCGCATGGACGGTTTCCACCTGCTCGCGCGTGATGGGGCGGGGGAGCGGGGTGTACTCCTTCAGCGGTACCACCCAGTGGGGGCGGCGCTCGGCGGTGGACGGGTCGACATCGGCGCGTGTCCGCGGCACCCAGACATGTGATTCCACGACGGGGGCGGACGCGGCGCGCGACCATCCGACGATTCCGGTGGCGCCTGCGGGAGTCGTGAACCAGTGGAGGACCAGGTCACCGGGCTGTACGAAGCGGACGAGATCCCAGTGCCAGACCGGTCGCTCGTCAGGCGCCGTGATCGGGGCGCGGAGGTCGATTCCCGGTGCTTTCGCGCCGGCGATCTCCATCCAGAACCGCTGTTCGGGGTGACCCTGCCACCACAGACGCCATGGCATGTCCTCATCGAAGTCGGTCATCACGCACCTGGACCTCACGGGAGCAGGAGGGCACTGGGGGCGCCCTTCCAAAGGACGATCAACTCGTCGCGGGCGCGACTCGCCGCGACGTAGAGGAGCGACCGGAACTGCCGGTCCACGTCGGCACGGTCTTCCTCGGGAACCCCCACGTATGCGTACTTGTTCGGGAATGAGCCGTCGGACACATCGAACATGATGACGCGGGCGAACTCCATGCCCTTGGCGGTGTGCATCGTCATGACGACGGGTTGGCCTCCCGTCACCCGTGGTTCCGTGATGAGAGCCACCGAGACGCCGCGCTGTCCGAGCGCCTGCTGCAGCTTCTTCGCGGCCGCGTTGGAAGAGGCGAGGATCGCGATGGTCTCGGCGCGGACGCCTTCATCCTGCCACCGGTTGAGCTCCTCGACGATCCGGTCGATCTGCTCGGAATCCGACGCGGTTCCGATCCCCACCGGGGTGGGACCCGAGCGGGCCGAGCGGTAGCCCTCGGTCGTGAGCACGCCGTCCTCGTCCTCGTATGGCACGCCTGACAACACCCCCAACGCGTACCGGAGGTTCTCGAGAGTGGTCCGGTAGTTCAGACGGAGCCGTCGTGATCGCCCGACGATGTCGATGCCGTATCGCTTCAGCACGATGGGCTTTCCATAGATGCGCTGGTGCGCGTCGTCGGCGAGGAAGAGATCATTCTGCCCTGGCGCCACCAGCGCGCGTAGGAGCCGCCACTTGGCCGGCTCGAGGTCCTGGCCTTCGTCGACCAGCACATGGTCGGCGAATGTGGTGCCTGAATCCATGAGCCATTGCGCGGCGACGGCCGCGATGTCGCCGAACCCGATCGTCGCCGAGATGCGCTGATCCCGCCGCATCTGTTCCATGACTGCCCAGACCGCGGCCCGTTTCGCCCGGTCGAGTGCGACGCCGCGTCCGGGGCGCCGTGCGAGGTAGTAGCCCTCGGCGTCCGTGATTCCGTGGGGAAGGACGATGAGTTTGTACTCATCGGCGAAGAACGGCTCGGACTGCAACGCGACGGGTAGATCCTTGCCCGCCTGCGCGATCGCCGACTTCCAGTCGGGCTCGGCGGGGGAGGCGCTCGGCTCCCGGGCCGACCCGAGAACGGCGATCGACGACTGGGCGAACCCGTCCCCGGCGAGGCTTCGGACCTCCACGGCGAGTTGATCCACTCCGCGAACGAGGATGCCCGGCTGGCCGAGCCTCGTGGCGAAGCGGATCGAGGGATCGAGTCGCTCGAGGTCGCGCCGCAGATTATCGGCGAGCGCGCGGGTGAAGGTGGTCAGGATGACCCGCGCCGACGCGTTCGCCGCGGCGAGGCGACGGGCACGGTGGAGGAGGACGACCGTCTTGCCGGTGCCCGCTCCACCACTCAGGCGAAAGGCGCCGTTGTAGTCCTTCTCGACGTACTCCCGCTGCTGGGGGTGCAGGAACACCCGCCACGCGCCGAAGTCTCCGTCCTCGATGACCCGACGCAGCTCCTCGACGTCGTCGCCGATGTAGGTGAACTGCATGCGGCTCGCCGGGTGCTTGAGCGCCTCGATGACCTTCGTCGCCTCGTCCGCGTCCGGGGCGACGGTCACCGGCTCGTCGAGGTGCAGGCGCGCCTTGATCGAGTCCACGCTCTCTCGGGTCGTCATCGACATCAGGACTTCCTGTTGCCACGGAGTGCCCAACCTCTCGGCGAACGCCAGGAGCTCGTCTTCCCCTGTGATCGTGAACGCCGCGTCTGCCACGGAAGGCTCGAACCCGAAGTCTTCGGTCAACACCCCACGGTCGTACCCGAGCTCACCGAGCAGCGGCTTGCGCTTGGTCGACGTCGGAGTCCCGTCTTCGACCGGCGCGGTGGCGGGCAGGGAGACGGCCGGGACCGCGTCGCGGAGTTCGAGCACGCCGTTGACATGGTTGATGTGGAGCGTCGAGGTCTTCGCCTTCTCGGTGCCCTCGTCGTGCGGCCACGTGCCGGTGTAGACGTAGTGCACGGCCCCGTCGGGCGGGTCGATGCGGAAGAGCACCGCGCGGAAGTTGAGGTCGACACGGCCCGTGCGCGCACGCGGGTCGGCGGACCCGTTGATCGGCTCGATGTGCAGTCCCGGCGAGGTGTCGTTCTCCCCGAGCTTCGTCAGGAAGTTGAAGATCTTCGCCTTGAGGTCGTTTCCGTGCTTCGGTTCCTTGCCGACGGCCATCGTGATAACCGGCATGTCAGTTCCCTCCCAATGCTTCCCGGGCGACTGCGATCAGATCCTCGCGACCGCCGTCGACCACGTTCCATCCTTCGGCGGCGCTCGCCTCGAGTTCCTCGTCGGTGAGACCCCACGCGATCGCGAAGCCGGCATCCGCCCACGCGAACGACAGCACGAGGCCCTCCTTCGTCTCCGCCCCCATCGTGGGTACGGGGACACCGGCTTGCGCGAGACGCGTGAGGACCTTCCGTTCGACGGGCGTGCTGAGGTCGGCGAGGGGCACCCAATCCGCCTGCAGTTCGAACACCGCGACGTCGACGGGACCGATGCCACTGCCCTTGTCAACGCCCGTGACCGTCGTCATCGTGGACCTGCTCGGGTCGGAACCCCACCCGAGCAGATTCGAGAGGTGCAGCCACAGGCGCCATGAGCGGTCGAACTCGGCGTCGACGAGGGCATCATCGCGGTCGTCGAGGACGACGGCGACGTCCGTCGCGCCCTTGGCGCCGAGCCGGCCCGCCACCGCGAGACGACCGTGGCGGGTCACCCACTCCTTCGGCCCGTGCACCGGGACGTTTCCCCGCAGCACGGATGCCGCGAGTCGGGCGAGTGAGGTGTCCGCGACGCCGCTGACCGACTGGACGGTGGAGACGGAGTTCGTCATCAGGGGCAGCGCTTCCGCGAGGTGTGCGCGGCGCGGGCGCTCCGCGTCGGGATCCTTCATCCACGTGATGAGTGACGTCATCGGATCCTCGGTGAGTCGAGAGATCTGCGCGGTCGGCAGACCGTAGCTCGGCGCGACGGTCGCCGCCCAGGTCTTGTCGAACCAGTCGGTGGACAGCGGGGCGTCCTTGAGATCACTCCACGTCAACGCCATGATGCGGTATCCGAGCCCGCGTGCCGCCGCGCGCTTCTCGGCGTCGTCGCGAAGACGGTTGCACTGCGGGTGGGCGTGCCACCGCTTGCCGTCCGTGTAGATGGCGATCGGATCGACGGCGGCGCCGAAGGCCTCGAGCACGAAGTCGGGGCGCGTCATCTTCAACGGCACCTGGGGCTGCAGCATCCAGATGCGCCCGTTGGGGAACCGCACCTCGACTTTGTTGCCCCAATCACCGGGTTTCTCGGTGATCTGACCGCCGATCGCGCTCACCCGCTCGATGAACTTCTGCCGGAAGAGCTGTTCGATCGCGGACTCCCCGATCTCGACGCCGGGGTCCTCCTCCACGACCTCGAACGCGCCGGGCGGTTGGGCATCGACGATGCCGAGGACGCGGGCGAGGGCCTGTTGTGCGGAGGCGCGAGCCACAGTGCTGCCCGGTTGCGTGTAGGGGAGCAGACAGCGATGGCACGAAGCGCGCTCTTCGTCGCGGCACGGGCACTCGGCGACGATGGTCCACGCAGTGCGCAAGAGGTCGTGCATCGCAGCGGGATCCGCGAGCTCAGCGAGGTACCCCGTGCCGCCGGGAACAGTGTCGTGGACGAGCAGCGATGGTGTGGTGCCGGGGTGGTCGCCGCCGACCGGCTCGGCCACCTGCACGATGCGGAGATGGTCGGGATCCCCGCCCATGGTCTCACGGAGCGCACGGAGGATGGCGGCCGCGAGGCTCGGGGCCGCCAACCCGTCTCCGATCGTGAGCCCCGGGGGAAGACGGAGGAAGACGCCCTGCGTCACGAGCGTGCGGCTGAGCGCGATCGAGATGGAGTGTTCCGCGGGATCGTTGCGTCGCTTGCACCACGATCGGTGGTCATGCGGGCTGTTTCCCCCGGCCTGCGAGTCGAGCTTTCCGCACGTGTCGCAGACACGGAACAGGGGCGCCTGCAGATCTTCTCCGGCGATCCGTATTTCGCGACCGGGGCCGCGCTTGCCGAGGTTGATCCAGCGGATGGGGAGGTCGCGTGCGTAGGTGACCCCGAAGCCGTCGGGCGTGAACCAGCGTCGGACGACGTTCGCGTCGTCGAGGTCGGCGGCGACCTGCACCGTGAAGTGGGTGCGTCTGCGCTCGTCGGTCGCATCGCCGATGGTCGTCTCATCGCGGCGTGCGATAGCCGACACGCTTTCGAGTTCGACGACCCGCAGGCGCTGCGCGACATCCGTGAGGCCGTCGGCACGGCAGCGGGGGCAGGCGGGCCCGGACATCTGCGCCGTGCGCACGGCGTGGCCGCACGATCCGCAGAAGGACCAGTCTTCGACGGCCCCACCGCCCGGACCGAGGTCGACCGCGTCGACGGGGATCTCGACGCCCTGGGCGTAGAAGTACGAGCCGGGGGCGAGCTCGTGGATGGCCACTGCTGCACCGCGTTCGTACGAACGGGTGTCGTCGCGCCAGTCAGAGGTGTCGGGATCGATCCACGAGACGGCGGCGTCCAGTCGCACGCTGTCGTCGAGCAGCGTGTAGTTGGGCAGCAGGCCGAAACGTTCTAGTGCCGCGATCCAGTACTCGCTGGAGGTCAGATCGTGCAGCCGGCCACCGAGCATCCGATACGTGACCTGTGCGGTGCGCAGGGCGTCCTTCGCGTCGTCTTCTATCCCGCGTGAGGCTGCCGCTTCGAGTTCGGGGAGGGCCTCCGCGATCTCGGTGCGTCGGCGACGGAGGGTGTCGACATCAGCGGTCCAGCGTCGCACCGCATCCCGTACGGTCTGGGCGAGCGCTGATGTTCCCACGCCGCCTGTCGGGGTCGCCCACGCACTCAGGCGTTCCCGTGCGGACGCGGCGAGGGAGGGGAAAGCTTCGAGGAACGCCGCCAACAGCTCGGCGTGGCCGCCGTCGGCCAGGGCGACGAGGTCGCCGAGATAGGTGCCTTCATCCGTCGAGGCGAGCACGTCGGCCGCGGTGCGCACCGTGGCCGACCGGGGAGCCAGACGGTCCATCAGCGACGCGAGATACTGGCGCTGCAGGATCTCCTGCGCGTCGAGGAAGGTCGCGGGGGGTCGAACGGCGCCGTCGATGACCGACAGCGGGTCACCCATCCGCGGCAGCTGGTCGCCGCGTCCGGTGACGGTGGCGATGTTGAGCGCGTTGCCGGTGAGCCGGCCGGCGCGGCCGACGCGCTGCAGGTAAGACGCGACGGAGCGGGGGAGTCCTGCGAGGACGACCGTCGACAAGTCGCCGATGTCGATGCCCATCTCGAGCGTGGGAGTCGCGACGAGCACGTTCGGGGAACCCGGGTCATCGCTCGACGCCTTGAACCCGTCCTCGAGCCGCAGGCGGGTTTCGGTGTCGAGCAGCCCCGTGTGTTCGCGTGCGACCACACGACGCACCCGCCCCTCGTCGTAGAGGCGCCGGTAGTAGTTGCCCGCGTCAGAGGCGGAAGGGTGCAGGGAGCCGGGGCAGCGCGCGGAGAAGCAGGGCGCGCCGCTCAGCTGGGTGAGAACCTCGGCGGTGCCGCTGAGCGGCGAACGGCACACGTCGCAGACGAGCCGTGCCCGGCCGGCATCGAGATCATCGCCCGACACGGGTTCGACGACGACACCGTCCGCGGGCAGCAGATAGACGATCGCGCCTCCGCCCGCGACGGGGCGGGACTGCAGCACGCCTGCACGCTCGAACGCGGCGAGCAGCGCGGCCGTCAGACGCGCACCGTCGGCGCCCGGTACCTCGAGTGTGCGGCGCGCCCACACCGCGTACCAGCTCTGCGCATGAGAGACGACGTCGAGGTGTGTCCGCTGCCCGTCGTTGCCGCCCGGGGCGTGAGCGCCGACGCGGGGGAACGCGGGAGCCTCCCGGCCGGGCGGGAAGGCGGGCATGCCGGCGCCGCGGGGACGCCCTCCCCACACGCGCCACCGACGGCCGTCCTCTTCGATGTACTTGTCGAACCATTCGTGGCCGATGGCGCCGCGCTCCCGCATGCGTTCGAGCACACCGCGGGCCCACCGGACCACGGTCTCGTCCGACAGACCGGCCGGGTCGAAGACATCGAGCAGGCCGTCGGCCGGTGTGTCGCGGAGCACCCCTCGGGCGACCTTCAGAAGCTTCTCTGGCGTGACGTCGACCGACCCGGCGAGGCTGCCGGTGAGTTCGAGGGTGCGTCCGACACGGGAATGCAGGCCGAACTCCATCGCCAGGTCGAACCGCAGGCGTTTGGTGACGCGCTTGAGCGTCGCGGCGGACACCGCCTTGCGTGTGGGCGCCTGCCAGAAATCGCGGAACTCGTCCCGGTCGACGAGTTCCGGGGCGAGCAACCGATAGCGCGCGTCGCGGTCGTCGCCGGCGTCGTCGAGCAGGCGACCGACGAGCGCGTCGAGCGACACCCGGTCGTCGCCGACCGCGCGGCGCACGGCGTTGCGCAGGGCGAACACGTGGGCGCGCGACTGGACGAAGCCGGCGCGGTGGGCGGCGTCCTGCACGCTGTCGGTGAAGACGAGCGCCTTCTTCTCAGCACGGTCGAGCTGCGCGTCACCGAACAAGGACGTCACGACCACCGACAGCATGGTGGCCATCGCCGATCCGAGGAACCGGATGCCGTCGGCCCGCGCGCAGGCCGGACACACGTCGTCGCGCGAGGCGTCGTCGGCGTCATCCCCGACGAGCATGAGCACGGGGACGGCGTCACCCGTGGGATCGTCGTCGTCGGGGCGCGCCCCGAACGCCCGCTGCACGGGGTCGAACCAGGTCAGCCCGTCGACCGCGACGCCCCCCGACGCCGCTTCGGCTTCCGCCGGGGCGTGGATGAGCGCCCGGAAGCGGCTGGATGTCTCGCGCGCGGCGTGATCCCGACGGATGTCTTCGTCGGACGTGGAGAGCAGATCGCCCATGGGCGCGAGCTGCACACCCCACCCGCTGCGACCGCAGTGGCGGCAGTAGACGGCGGGGAACCAGGTGTGTTCGGCGTCGAGTTCACCCGCGAGGACAGGGCCGTCGTCGGCCCATCGGAACTTCACGGTCGAGGTGGCGGCCCGGTCGACACGGGTGAGCTCCCGCACCCACAGGTGCAGGTCGATCGAGAGCGCGGCACGGCCGACGCGGGCCCGCACGTGGCTGAGCATCCCGAACACCCGGGTGAGGAACCGTCGCCGCACCTCCCGGCGGGACTCGTACGTCTCGTCGGCCGCCAGGCCGGCCGGAAGGACCACGTCGGCGAGGTCGTCGATCGACATGGCGTGTGCGGCGCGCGTGGCGATGGTCTGCACCAGGTCGAGCGACGCGACCGACGCGAGGAGGTCGGCATCCGACAACGTCGTCCAGTCGACCTGGTCTCCGTCGGTGAAGAGCGCGGTGAGGACGGATGCGGCGAGTTGCGGCGCGTCCGCTTCGTCGACGTGTCCGGGCAGTGCGGCGATCGCGGCCGCGAGGGCGTTGGTGACGGTGCGGGGCGCACCGCCCTGGGGGGTGCCCGCGCCGACGGCGGCGCGGCGCCACTCCCGCACGGCTTGTCTTGTCTCGGTGACGACGGCGGATTCGTCGAACGGGATGCCGAACACCGTCTCGGCGAACGCGCGCATACCGCTCGTGTCGGTGCCGTCACCGAGGGTGGCCGAGGTCGCGACCGGGGTGACGTCGCCGAGTGGGCCGGCGCCGGCGGGAGGCGGGAGATCGGCGGGGCGCAGGCGGCGGAGCGCGAGTCCGAGTCGCCTCAGCAGCATGGCCACGTCGGTGCCCTGTGCGCCGTCGTAGGTGTGGAACTCGTCGAGCACGACGTACTGCAGGCTCGTCGCCGCTGCGGCCAGCACACCCTGGTCGGCGGCGCGCAGCAGCATCTGGTCGAGCATCTTGTAGTTGGTGAGCAGAATGTCGGGCGGGTTGTCACGGATGGTGCCGCGATCGGTGATCAGCCCGTCTGCGGTCACCCGCGTACGCGGGACGCCCGCGGTCTCACCGGTGAACACGGCGGCGCGCACACCGGCGAGGGCCTCGTGCCCGCGGATGAGGTCGGTCAGGCGCCGCGCCTGGTCGTTGGCCAGGGCGTTCATCGGGTAGACGATGATCGCCTTCAGGCCGGTGTCGCCGGAAGCGTTCGCGCGCAGGACGTGATCGAGGATCGGGTAGAGGAACGACTCGGTCTTCCCCGATCCGGTGCCCGTCACGACGAGCGTGGGGAGCGGGGCGGACTTCACCGTGCCGTCGGGCTGCGGCCCGAGGTTGGACGAGCTCAGTCGACGGAAGGCCTCGGCCTGGTGGCCGTACGGCACGTGGCCCTCGTACCACACGAGGTGGTCGCGCCAGCCCTCCTCTGCAGCGCGGAACGGTACGCGTGCGCGAAGGTACGGCCCGCGGAACACACCGCCGTCGGGGTCGTCGAGGAATCGCTCGAGCGAGGCGCGGGCGTCGTCATCGGAAAGCGCGAACGTCGTCGTCAGGTAATCGACCAGCGACGCTCGGATCTTCATCGCCTGCCGGGAGGGCAGCAGTTCGCTCACGACCGCTCCTTCAGGATCTGCTCGAAGTGCGCGTACGCCTGCCGCATGTCCGCCTCGCGGTCGAGGGTTCTGAACGGCAGCTCGTAGGTGTACGTGATGCCCGAGCCGGGATGCACGGCCTGGCGCTCTTCGAGCCTGATCGCGTCGCCCCTCTGCTTCCAGACCTTCAGCACCTCATTCGGGACGAGGCGGCCGTTGGCGTCGTAGAAGTAGACGTTGCGGTCGTAGCCGTAGAGGACGGGGAACTGCGTGCGGTAGATCGTGCAGAGCTCATCGGCAGTGATGCCCAGAGAGAGGGCCACGATCGCGTCGATCTCGAGTTGCGCTTGTCGACGGTCCGAGGCTCGACGAAGTGGGACGCAAGGCGTCCATGCTGCTTCGTCGATTACGAGGGCGGGCCGCCCGGGGTAATTGATTCCTCCCGTCCAGTCACTCAGCGCGGCGGTGGAGGACTCTTGCCAGAGGGACGCGAATGCGTGAGTGGCTGCAACAAGACGGAGATACCGAAGGCGTAGGTCGTCTGAGAGCGTTGATTCTTCCGCGCGTGGAAGTCGATAGAAGGAGGATTGATAGATTCCGCTCTTCGGCGCAACCCGGATCGTCGCGTCCGCGACAAGGGTGCTCGCGAAGACCCCGACATCCACAATCGTCCCGGGCCTCGCAGGGATACCCACGGAGAAGACCCCGTTCACATGTGCCGCGCCAGCCGGAATCATCGCGCTAATCAGGGTGCGCTCGCCGGTGTTCGCCGCCATGGACCGCCAGGCGATGCGGTAGTGAGCTCGAGCGGGTACGCGCTCATCACCCCAATGGGTATAGGCGGCGTCGTACTCGGCCTTCGGTTTCGCGGGCTTGTACGCCGTCACGGGCATCGCGTCCGGTGCGAGGTCTTCGAGGTCGACGGGCGACCAGTCCTTGTTGTTGGACATGGTCGGATTCGGGGACTTGTAGAAGGGGTTCCCGACGAACAGATGCGGGCCCTGGAGGATCGTCTGATCCCACGAGTCCACCGGTCCCCACTCGACCTCGAAGTAGCCCTTCGTCCGGTCGTTCTTCTCGTGCCACCCCGCGGAGAACTCGAGACCGAGCTCGCCGAGGCGCGGCGCGCCCGCCAGTTTCGCGAGCACGTCCGCTGTCGCGCGGTTGACGGCGCACACCATGCGCGTCTGCTCGACGGGCACCTCTGCATCCTCGAGGAGCGCGTGCCACGAGGCCAGCCGCTCCTCGTCCACGGTCGTGACGCGCGCCGCATGTGGGCGCAGATCCCACCTTCCTTCATCGGTCTTGAGCCCGGGCTCGGGGCCGCTGCCGTCGTGACGAAGCGATCCGACGACGGTGTCGGGATGGTAAAGGTTGGTCGCCATGCGGAATCGGGGGCTGTTTTCGCTCCCATACACGTGCACGCCGTACGTCACGTGGTTGTCGATTTCGAAGAGCTTCAGCTCATTGACGAACTGCCAATGGCGCCGGAGCCGACGATATGTAGCACGCCGGAGCTCGCCGGCTTTCTCATCGGTGAAGTGGCTCTCAGGGTGGATGAGTGCCACGCTGCCGGTCGGGGCGACGTGCGCCCACGTCTGCGACATGAAGCACCGGTACAGGTCGGGCTGCAGCCCCGCGAGGTGCGGGTAGTTGGGGGCGGCCCCCAGGAACGCCGCTGTGCAGGCGACGGCGACGGTTCCCTCCACGACACCCTCGCGCACTCCAGGAAGGGCGAGGGTCTGCTCGCGCTTCGTCGCGACCTGGGCCTGCGTCGGCTTGACGGCGAGCTGCCACCAGGGGTCGCCCTCGGCGAGCAACGCATCGACGTCGGAGCGCGGACGCACCCACGGCGGGTTTCCCACCTGCAGGTCGAAGCCACCGCGGGCGAAGACACCGGCGAAGTCGAGTTCCCAATGGAAGAACCCCTCCTCGTCCGCCACCCGTTCCGCCGTGCGGAGCCACGGGTGGGACGACAATGCGTCGTCGACGTCGAGAGCGCTCGACCAGATCAGATCGTCGCGCTCGGCATCCGCGAGGTCGTGCCACCCTGACGGCAGGCCGAACGCCTGCGCACCGGAGCGGGCGCGCTTCTCGGTGGCGAAGGAGTGGCCGCCGATGAGGGCGGTGAGCCCGTCGAGCCACTCGTCCCACGAGGGTGGTTCTTCGCCGCTGAGAGGCCAGAACCACAGCGCACACCACGCGTCCATCACCCTGCGGAGACGCCGGTACGCGCCGTTCGGGTCGTGGAGGAACGCCTCGATGTCGGCGCGGGAGACGACCTCCGCCGTCTCGCTCTGCCCGCGGGGATCGTTCCACAGCCGGATGTCGCGGCTCACCTGCCGTTCCGCGATCTCGAGCCGGCGCAGGGTGAACTGCCACAGCACTTCGACGCGGTGCGCCAGGGACGAGAGCCGTTCGAGCTGCTTCTTCGTGGGCTTGGCCTTGATCCGCTTGCGCCAGTCGCGGAGGGCAGCGTGCGCCTCGGGCGCAAGCTCCTTGCCCTCCTTGGCCTCGGTCGCCGCACCCCATCCCTCCGCCGGCAGGAGGAAGTGGTGGATCCTGCCGCTCGTCGCGCTCGCGACACGGCCTTCGCGCATGTCGTCGATGAGCGTCGACACGGGGATGTCTTTCGGAACGTCCTTGAGCCACGCCTTCGCTTCGACCTGCGCGCGTGAGTACACGGCCCGACGGGCGCCGATCAGTGAGTTGCCACGGCGGAGCCGCAGACCGAACCACGGCGCCTTGAGGCCGTCGACCATCGTGTCGAGCCACAGTGAGATCTCGGCCAGCTCGACCGCGGTCGCGTTGAGGTCGACGCCGTACACCTGGTGCAGCGCGACGGCTGCCTTCGCCTTCTGCAGCTCACGCGGTCGCTCGTCGGGGTCGATGCGCTCGCCGACCTCCTCCTCGCGTCGTGTGAGGTACTGCTCTGCGAGCTGGCGCACCGCTTCGATGGCGAACGCACCCGAACCGAGGGCGGGCTCGCACACCGACAACCTCAGGATCTCCTCGGCGCTCGTGCGCCGCCCGTCCTGGTCGAGCAACTCCTCGAGTGCTTGCGACACGACGAACCTGGTCAGCACCTCCGGCGTGTAGAAGGACGCCGACGTCTGTCGCTCACGCCCTGACAGACGGAAGACGAACTCGCCGTTGCCGTATCGACGCGGGCGCACCTCACCCGTCAGCGGATCCTTCCGCGTCACGAAGTCCTTCGGGGCGATGCCGTCCGCGCGCGACACCGGCACCACCCACGACCCCTTTTCGCCGTCGCCGTTGGGCGCCACCTCGAAGAGATCCTCCTGTGCGAAGAATCCCGTGTACGACATGAGACCCTCGTAAACAGCGCCGAGCTGTGTGACGCCGAGGTCGGCGTACGAGATGAACCCGCGGTCGCGACCCTTCTTCGTCTGCTCCTCGCGGGTGAGGAGGAGCAGCTCGAGCACCTGGCGGAGGGCGCCGTCGCCGAGGCGAACCTCGTCGATCAACGACGTCGCGGACGCCGCGAAGAGATCGGCGTTGAGCGGGTGGAAGACCAGACCCTCGGGCAGGCTCACGTCGTCCGACTGCGCAGGCTGGTCGTGACCGGCATCCACGAGACGGAAGAGTGTCGCCAGGGACGCGTACAGGTGCGTGCGGTGGCGCGACTCCTCGCCCAGCTCCACGTGCACGAGCTCACGCAGGCGGTCGAGCCCGTATCCCAGTGCGTACTCCGGCGCGCCGGTCGGCAACACCTGCATCTCGGGCGACGCCTCGGCATAGAGCAGGAACAGGATGCGGTACAGGTAGCGCAGCGCCTGGCGGGCGAGCACGTTCGCCTGCTCGTTCGGCAGCGGCTCCAGCCCTTGGGCCGCGCGGCGCCGCACCACCTCGTTCGCGATGATCTCGATCGACTCGCGCACACCTTCACGGAGGTCTTTCGAGACCCCCACCGTGTGCTTGACCGACTCCTCCAGGGTCACCGCCCACCACACCGAACCGTCCAGCTGCGGGGTCGACGACTCGGCGGCGAGCGCGGCGACGGCACGGTCGAACTCGCCGGCCGCCTTCTTCACCTCGCCGCGGTCGAGGACGAGCTGGAGATCGACCGCGAGGTAGCGGCCTTCCGCCCAACGCTCACGTTCGGCGACCAGCGCCCACGTCCCCGCGAGCACGACGGCGAACGCCGGAGCCTCGTCCCCGCTGAACACCTGCGACAACGCCCGTGCCACCGAGGGGACCTCATCTGCCTCGTCATCGAGCCGGAACGGCATGAGGAGCGTCGGTTCGTTCTTCGCCAGCAGATCCGACACGTCGCCGACACGACGCGCTCTGATGAGGGCGACGAGTCGGGTGTTCGGGGCCTCGGCGGCCGACAAGAACGTCACCGGCCCCGACACCGCGCGGTGCCAGTGCGCGTCGGCAAAGCCCAACGCCGCCGCCAGCGGGGTGAGCACGGTGTCGTCCCAGGCGCGATCGTCGCCGTCTTCGACGGCGAGAGCACGCAGCAGAGCGCCGCGTGCCTCGGCCAGCCGCGAGCGCGGCGTCTGCTCTCCGGCGTCTTCGCGGGCGTCCCACTCCTTGCGGAGGGCCTTCACACGCGCCGCGAACGACTGCTTCGTCGACTCCGTGTTGAAGTAGTGCTCGCTGATCCAGTCTTCGCCCACCACGAAGGCGTCGGACGCCATGTCAGTCCTCCTCCGGGACGATCACCAACAGTGGGCGCACCAGGTGACGGGCGGGCAGCATGCTCTTCGCGATGGCCTCCTCCTCCTGCACTTTGCGGCGTTGGTCTTTCAAGCCGCCGCGTTGGGTCAGGGCGTCGGCGTCGTCGACCCATCGGTCGACCCGCGCCGACCACTCGTCGACCCGACGCCGCACCTCGTCGGCCGCGGCCCGGGATGTCGACGCGAGATGGTGGGCGGCCTTGTCCACCGCGGTCGGGATGAGGTTCTGCACGGCCTCGAGGTCGCGGACCGGTGCCGTGTTGCCTCGTTCACCGGCCACGCCGAGCGACGCGAGGGCCGATGCGGCGTCGGCGTGTGGTTGCACGATCGGACCCGTCACCGACAGGAAGCTCGCCGCGATCACCTGACCGCGCGCGTTCGCGAGGGTCCCGAGCAGCAGGATCGTCGGTGCCGGGACGTCGCCCCGCACCGCGAACACCTCGTTCCGTCCGAGCTTGGCGAGCACGCGGTCCGCCGCCCAGTCGAGCACCGGGTGGAGCGGGCCGAGGTAGTGCGCCTCGGGCCACAGGCCCCTGGTGTTGGTCGCGTCGTCGCGCGCCTGGCGCAGGGCCGAGAGCGCCGTCTCGTGTGTGGTCGCCAGCCGCAGCCGCTCGTGCACCTGGCGCTGCTGCAGGTAACCCTGCGGCAGGACGGCGAGACGCTGGCGCAGGTCGTCGGGCGGCGTGAGATCGGTGAGGCCGTACGTGCCGTGGCGGCGCAGGTCGACGCCGCCCGCCGCGGGCGGTGCGGCCGGGGTCTCGAAGATCTCCTCCAGCGCCGCCGCAAGGTAGGCCTCGTCGTCGGGGAAGAGACCCGTGCGCTCCGCGGTCTCGTGGTCGACGTCGTCGTCGCCGACGGCTTCGGACGCCCGCGCGCCCTTGGCCGCCAGCAGCAATGCGAGGAACGGGTCGTCCTCCTCGTCGGCGACGGCCGCCACGTCCGGCACGACAGAGTCGATGGCGGTGCCCGAGGCGAGCGCCCTCTCGATCTCGCGCTCCTCCGCGGCCACGCTGTAGGCGCCCATCAACACCGCGGCGTCGCCGAGCGCTTTGTGAGCCTCGTTCTCCCGTTCCACGAGGCGCGTGAGCACGCGGATGTCACCCGCGAAGCGCTCGTGTGACGGGCGCAGCAGGATGGTGCTGATCTGCGGCGGATGCTGCTGCCCGTAGCGGTCGATACGTCCGTTGCGCTGTTCGATGCGGATCAGGCTCCACGGGATGTCGAAGTGCACCAGCTCGTGGCACTGGCTGTGCAGGTTGACGCCTTCCGATGCGATGTCGCCCGTCACCAACACACGGATGGGGGAGGAGGACAGCTTGAACGACTCCACGATCGCCTGCTGCTCGACATCCGACAATCCGCCGTGGAGCACCTCCACCTGCTCGGGTCTGAGCTTCAGCCGCGTCGTCAGCTCTTCCCGCAGCCAGCGCAGCGTGGCGACGCGCTCCGAGAACACGACCGCGCGTTCCGGAGACGCCTTGCCCACGCCGATCCCGCGGAGATACTCGACAAGCCGATCGAGCTTGGCGGACCCGGCCCGGGCGCTCGTGACGGCCAACTCCTCCAACCTGAGGAGGGCGTGGCGCTCACGTGCCTGCGCCGCATCGGTCGGGGTCCCGAGGGCGCGGAGCCGGTTCCGCACCGACTCGACGAGCGCAGGGGGGCTCGACAGGAACGCCTTGGCGAGGGTCCACGGGAAGAGCCCCTTGTTGTCACCCGAGTAGGGGCTCACGCCCGATGCCGGATGCAGCCACACCTCCGCGAGCTCGGTGGCGACCGCATCCTCTTCGGGCGTCGCCCGTTCGAGGAAGTGCTGGAGCGGCTTCCGTTCCGCCCAGTCCTTGCCCACCTCGCGTGCCACCTCGTCGGAGTGGCGGTGGCGGCGGATCACGAGTCGGCTGAGGGCATCGGGGTCGACGTCACCGGCGGGCGAGACGGCGGTCGGTTCGAGCAGACGGACGAGCTCGGCGAACGATTCCTTGCGACCGTTGTGCGGTGTGGCCGAAGCCAGGATCAGCGCTTCGGTGTTCGGCGCCAACACACGGGCCAACGCGTTGTTCTGCGTCGAGGTGCCGGTGAGGTTGTGGGACTCGTCGATGACGACCGCGTCCCACTGATGCTTGCGCAGATGGTTGAGGTACCGGTCCTGCTTCAGCGTGTCGAGCGAGATGATGGCGCGTTTGTAGAGGCTGAACGGGTTTCGGGTCGCGGGCAGCTTCTGCCGCACCCGCTGGATGCCCACCGAGTCGAGTCGCACGAACGGCAGGCCGAAGCGCGTCCACATCTCGAACTGCATCTGCTCGAGCACGTGTTTGGGCGTCACGATGAGGATGCGTTCGCCGCGGCCCCGCCGCACGAGCTCCGACAGGATCATCCCGATTTCGATGGTCTTTCCGAGGCCCACCGTGTCGGCCAGCAGGATGCGTGGACGGAGATTGTCGGGGCTGAGGGCCTTCGCGACCGCGGCGCGCTGGTAGCCGAGCGTGTCGGCGAGCATCTCGGTCGACACCGACAGTCGGCCGTCACCAAGGGGCAGCGGTGAGCGGCGCAGCGTCGCCTCCAGCCACAGGCGTGAACGGCGATGGCGGGGGGAGTCGTCGGTGCGCACCTTGGCGGCGCGGGGGTCGAACGGCACGATCTCGTCGAGGTTCTCGTAGAACGCCGCGCGCGTGTCCCGTACGAGTTCGGACAGACCGGTGACCTCGACGAGCAGCCCGTCCCGGGTCGGGGTCGCGTTGGTGACCAGCCAGTCGGCGTCGCGCACCGTGACGATCGAACCAGGCGCCACGTTCAGGGGTCCGGTGACCGGCGATGCGTTCACAGTCCTCCCTCAGATCCATGCGTCCGTGACGGGAACATCCCACCAGTGTGCGACACATTAGCCGACAGATGAGAACGCTCTCACTTTCTGTCTATGCTCTGGAACGAAGCCGTCGAAACCCAGCGATGTCGGACGACACCTCTAGTGTCGGTCGGCTGGGCGTCGTTCCGGCGTTGGGCGAAAGTCCATCCAAGTTCAGCGGGGAAGTTGGAAGATGATGTGGCAGGGGCTGGAGGTCGCAGACCTCAAACAGTACGTCTATCGACAGCAGGAGGCCGCGCTCGCGGCCTACGAAGGTGATCCTGACCTGATCGAGGAGCATGTCCGCCAGGAGGACAGCTACCGGACCGGTGGATACGGCACGCGTCAGATCAGCGAACTGCTTCAGAACGCCGTCGACGCGCTCGCCGCGGGCGGGGAGCCGGGGCGGGTCGAGTTCCGCCTGTCCGGCGGGGCACTCTACTGCGCCAACGAAGGCGCGCCGTTCCGTGAGTCGGGCCTGCGTGCGGTGACACATGCGTTCCTGTCCGGTAAACGCGACGATGAGATCGGACGCTTCGGTCTCGGTTTCAAGTCGGTGCTGGGGATCACGACGCACCCGCAGGTGTTCAGTCGGTCGATCAGTTTCGAGTTCAACCCTGAGCGCACCCGCGAGCTCCTGGCGGGTCTGCATCCGTCGGGTGGGCGGTTGCCGCTGTTGCGCGTCCCCACGATCGTCGACCCCGGCGAAGCAGCAGCAGGTGACCCGGATCTCGCTGAACTCGCGCAGTGGGCGACCACCGTGGTCAAGCTCCCGCTTCAGCGCGAGGGAGCCCGGATCCGTGAGGAACTCATGGACTTCGACGCCCAGTCGCTCGTCCTCCTCAAACCGGTCTCCGAACTCACGATCACCCTCGGTGGGGTGGACCGAAAGCTCATGCGGCGTTCGTACCGACGCGAAGCCTCGCGCGACGGGGGCACGGTGACGATCGTGATGCCGGACGGCACCCGCGTCGAGTGGTACTACGCCGAGCGTGAGTACCGCCCGACGGAGGAGGTCGCGGCGAGCCTCGCCGACACCGCCCGACGGAACTCGATGACCGTCTCGTATGCGGTCAACCCCGCACGGCGAACCGAAGTGGGTCGCCTGTGGGCGTGGTTCCCGCTCCAGGATCAGACGACGGCCGGCGGCCTGTTCAACGCGCCATGGCAGGTCAACGACGACCGCACCCAGTTGCTGGAGCCGAAGGCGGGCTTCGCGCGCACGGGCGCGCCGGAGGAGCGCCTGACGCTGCTCAACCGGGCACTGCTCGATGTGGCCACCGACCTGTTCCTCGATGTCGTGGCGCGCGCGTCGACGGCGGAGGACCCGGCCGCGCATCTCGATCTGTTCCCCGCACGTGGGCGCGAGAGCCGCAGCGTGGCGGACGAGTATCTTTCCGAATCCATCCCGCGTCGCGCGACGGAGCGCCGGATGGTGCCCGACGCGACCGGCACATTGGTGGCTCCGGCCGACATCGTCGTCCTGCCCGACCTCGAGGCGAACCGCATCCCCGGCGAGGCAGTCGCTCTGTGGGGCGAGGCCACCGGTCGCACCGACGTGCCGCACATCTCGTGCTTCCGCACGCCGACCCGCATCACCCGCCTCCGCAGCCTCATCGGCGAGCGCAACGGTGTCGAGCGGACGCCGGTCCCGCTCGCATCGTGGATCGCGCAGCCCACAAGAGACCTGACGCTCGAAGGGGTCCGTGCCTCTCTGCGCATCCTCGAGCTCGTCCGCGGCGCCCGAGGCGTCGGTGCCGAGGTCGAAAGCATCCCGTTGGTGCCGACACAGGGCGGACGCGTCGTGGGCCTCGACGGACGACGCAAGGTGCTCCTCCCCGTCGAAGGGACCGCGCTGCCCGAAGGCCTGGACTGCGTACGCGAG
>Ga0182749_1001483_pt1 | contig 18383 bp, 15 predicted proteins | sample eDN3rd37CKraftMG_FD_128875 | JGI IMG/M metagenome (GOLD analysis project Ga0182749, IMG submission 128875) | Enriched Miracle-Growth compost microbial communities from Emeryville, California, USA - eDNA 3rd pass 37_C Kraft MG (version 2) (version 2) ...
CCGGCCCGGTCCTCGGCCATCAGGTCGGTCAGCAGGGCGAAGACCGGCACGTTGCGCTGCCGCAGCCCGGAGATGGCCGCCGAGACATGCGGATGATCGACCGAGACCACGCCCACGGCGTCGGCCCGGCTGCCGACGCGTTCCAGGGCGTCGACGATCGCGGCCGGCGACAGCTCGTCCATGAACTCGACGACCGCCCGGCCCCGCACCGCGGCGCAGCCGACAGTCGCGGCCTCCAGATCGGCGGCGAGCTGCTGATAGAATGCGTCCTCCCGCTTCTGCAGCAGGAAGCCGAAGGTGCGGACCGGCAGGTCGTTGCGAAGCCGCTGCTTCAGCAGCGGCGTGGCGTAGTAGCCGATCGCCTCGGCCGCCTGCAGAACGCGCTCGGCCGTGCCCTCGCGCACCGGATGGCGCTGGTTCAGCACGCGATCGACGGTGGCGACGCTGACTCCCGCCGCGGCGGCGAGATCGGCGATGGTCGGGCGTTTGCTCATCCTGCGTCCATTGGCGGATCCCATCACGGCAATCTGCCACGGCGTGATCGGAAATGACATATTCTATCAGCTCCAGCCCGAATGGACGCATACGACTGCGGCTTCCGAAGCGGCGGCCCAGCACCATGCGCCCGCGCCGGACCAGCCGGGCTGCCGTCCCCTCGCCCGGCCGCTGCCTTCCGGATCCTGCGTTGACAACGGCCCACCCGGAAATATGCTTTTGCAAATAATTGGCGGCAGCAGGGGCCGCATGGAGGATCGCCGATGGCGGAGCGCTCATTCGCGCGTGAGGTCGAGGATCTGAAGCTCGGAGACGGCGATGTGTTCCGCGGCGAAGGCATCCTCGCGATCACCAAGGCCCTGCTGCAGTCCGGCGTGGCCTATGTCGGCGGCTACCAGGGCTCCCCGATCTCCCACCTCATGGACGTGCTGTCCGATGCCCGGGAGGTGATGGAGGATCTCGGCGTCCATTTCGAGACTTCCGCCTCCGAGGCGGCAGCCGCGGCGATGCTGTCGGCGTCGGTGATGTATCCGCTGCGCGGCGCCGTGACCTGGAAATCCACCGCCGGCACCAATGTCGCCGCCGACGCGCTGTCGAATCTGTCGTCGGGCGGGATCACCGGCGGCACGCTCATCATCATCGGCGAGGATTACGGCGAGGGCTCCTCGATCATGCAAGAGCGCAGTCATGCCTATGCGATGAAGTCGCAGATCTGGCTGCTCGATCCACGCCCGAACCTGCCCTCGATCGTCGAGGCCGTGGAGGCCGGGTTCGAACTCTCCGAGGCCTCGCACACGCCGGTCATGCTGCAGGTCCGCATCCGCACCTGCCATGTCCACGGCCAGTTCGCCGCCAAGGACAACCGGCGCCCGGCCTTCACCCTGAAGCAGGCGATGGAGAACCCGGTCCGCGACACCAACCGGATCGTGCTGCCGCCCGCTTCCTTCCTGCACGAGAAGGAGAAGATCGAGCAGCGCTGGCCCGCGGCGGTCGAATTCATCAAGAGCCGCAGGCTCAACGAGACCTTCGGCCCGGCGGCGGGCGAGGTCGGCATCGTCGTCCTGGGCGGGCTGTACAATTCGCTGATCCGCTCGCTGCAGCTGCTCGGCCTGGCCGACATCTACGGCCGGTCCCTCGTCCCGATCCATGTCCTCAACGTCGCCTATCCCCTGATCGACGACGAGCTCGCCGCCTTCTGCGCCGGCAAGCGCGCGGTGCTGATGGTCGAGGAAGGGTCGCCCGACTATATCGAGCAGGCGCTCAACGCCATCCTGAAGCGCCGCGACATCCAGACCCGGGTCGCCGGCAAGGATGTGCTGCCGATGGGCGGCGAGTACACCGCACCGGTGCTGATGAAGGGGCTCGCGGCCTTCCTCGAGGCCCATGCGCCGGCGCTGCTCGGCAACCGGCCGCCGCCCCCGGATGCCTCGGCGGTCCTCGCCGACCCGCGGGTCAAGGCGCTGGCCGAGGTGGTGCCGCCGCGCCCGCCCGGCTTCTGCACCGGCTGCCCCGAACGGCCGATCTTCGCCGCGCTGAAGCTCGCCGAGAAGGAGCTGGGGCCGCACCATGTCTCGGCGGATATCGGCTGCCACCTGTTCTCGATCCTGCCGCCCTTCAACATCGGCGCGACCACGATGGGCTACGGCCTGGGGCCCGCCTCGGCCTCGGCCTTCAACGTCAAGGCGGAAAAGCGGGCGATCTCGGTGATGGGCGACGGCGGCTTCTGGCACAACGGCCTCGCCTCCTCGATCGGCAACGCCGTGTTCAACAAGCATGACGGCGTCATCCTGATCGTCGACAACTACTATTCCGCGGCAACCGGCGGCCAGGACATCCCCTCCTCCCGCGCCGACAACCCGCGGCGCCAGACCAACAACCCGATCACCGACGCGGTCCGCGGCGTCGGCGCCAAATGGGTGCGCCAGATCGACCGGACCTACGACGTCGCCCGCCTGCGCGACACCTTCCGCGAGGCGCTGACCACGCCGGAGCCGGGTCCGAAGATCATCGTCGCCTCCTCCGAATGCATGCTGAACAAGCAGCGCCGGGTCCGGCCGCTGCTGGCCAGGGCGGTGAAGGAGGGGCGGCGCGTGGTGCGGCAGCGCTTCGGCGTGGACGAGGATATCTGCACCGGCGACCATGCCTGCATCCGCCTGTCCGGCTGCCCGTCGCTTTCGGTCAAGCACACCGACGACCCGCTGAAGGACGACCCGGTCGCCGCCATCGACCAGTCCTGCGTCGGCTGCGGCAATTGCGGCGAGGTCTCGGAGGCCGCGATCCTGTGCCCGTCCTTCTACCGGGCCGACATCATCCAGAACCCGAGCCGGGCCGACCGGCTGCTGGCGCGGCTGCGCGGGGCGGTGATCGGCTGGCTGCAGCGCCGCCGCGAGAGCCGCCGCATCGCCTTCGCCGAATGAGCACCATGGCCGACACGCTGCCGGATCGTTCGCTTCTGTCCCAGGACCGGCCGCTGACGATCGCCATCCTGGCGATGGGCGGCCAGGGCGGCGGGGTGCTAGCCGACTGGATCGTCGCCCTGGCCGAGAGCCAAGGCTGGGCCGCCCAATCGACCTCCGTCCCCGGCGTGGCTCAGCGCACCGGCGCGACCATCTACTATATCGAGATGATCGCGGCGAAGCCGGGGGCCGTGCCGGTGTTCGCGCTGATGCCGACGCCGGGCGATGTCGACGTGGTGATGGCGGCCGAGCTGATGGAGGCGGGACGTTCGGTGCTGCGCGGCTTGGTGACACCCGACCGCACCACGCTGATCGCCTCGACCCACCGCTCCTTCGCCGTGGCCGAGAAGGCGAAGCCGGGCGACGGCACGGCCGACCCCATGGCCGTGGTCGACGCCGCCGACGTCGCGGCCCGGCGCACCATCGCCTTCGACATGGAGGCCGTGGCCAGCCGCAGCGGCAGCGTGATCTCCGCCGCCATGTTCGGCGCCCTGGCCGGGGCCGGGGTGCTGCCGTTTCCGCGCGAGGCGTTCGAGGCGACGATCCAGGCCGGCGACCGCGGGGTAGAGCCGAGCCTGGCCGCCTTCCGCGCCGCCTGCGACCGGGCCGCCGCGCCCGTCCCAGAGCCCGTCGCCCGCCCATCGGGGAAGCGCTTCGAGGCCTTGCCGGCCGCCGCCGGACATCCCGATCTCGACCGCCTGGTCGCGCGGATCGCGCAGGAATTTCCCGCCGCCGCCCACCCGATGCTGTTCGCCGGCGTGAAGCGGCTGACCGACTACCAAGACCCGGCCTATGCCGACGAGTACCTGACCCTCCTCGCCCGGCTGCACGCCGAGGATCTCGCCCGGGGCGGCGCCGCCAAGGAGCACGCCTTCACGGTTGCGGCGGCGAAATACGTGGCAGTCGCCATGGCCTATGACGATCCGATCCGCGTCGCCGACCTGAAGATCCGCTCGCGCCGGTTCGAGCGCGTGCGCCGTGAGGTCGGCGCCGGCCCGGACCAGATCGTCACCACCACCGAATACATGCATCCGCGCATGGAAGAGGTCTGCGGCACGCTGCCGAGGGCGGTCGGCGCCTGGATCGAGGCGCGGCCGGCCCTGGTCTCGCGCCTCGACCGCCTGGTCAGCCGCGGACGGCGGGTGCGCACCGGAACCGTCTTCTGGTTCCTCGGCCTGCACGCCGTGTCGGGGCTGCGCCGGGTCCGCCGCGGCACGCTGCGCCATGCGCGCGAGACGGCGCATCGCGACGCCTGGCTGGTCACCGCGCTCGATGTGTTGCGCAGCAACTACGATCTCGCCGTCGAGGTCCTGGAGTGCCGGCGGCTGGTCAAGGGCTATTCCGACACCCATGCCCGCGGCGAGTCGAAGTTCGAACGGGTGCTGTCCGGCCTGCCGCTGCTGGTCGGCCGGGACGATGGCGCGACCTGGCTGCGCCGGCTGCGCCAGGCGGCGCTGGCCGACGAGGACGGCACGATGCTCGACGGCGCGCTGAAGACCGTCGCGACGCTGTGACGGCGGGGCTGCCGCCCCGCCCGGATCAAATATCGTGCTTGCGGATGTTGCGCAGGATCTTGTGCAGCGTGGCGACGAAGGCGACGTATTCGTCGTTGTCGACGCCTTCGAACATCTGCGTCAGCAGCGTGTACAGGGTGGGCCAGGTCACGTCGAAGACGGCCCGGCCCTCCTCGGTGATGGCGATGTCGCGGACCCGCATGTCCTCGGCCCGCGGCTGTCGCCGGATGAAGCCTTGCTGCTCGAGCGAATCCAGCGTGCGGCTCATCGTCGACTGCTCGGTGACCGCATAGACCGACAGCTCGTTGATCGTCAGCGAGGGCGAGACGCTGAGGACGGCGAGCGCCCGCATCTTGGTGGTGGTCATGTCGTGGGCCTTCAGCGCCTCCGACATGTTGGCGTTCCAGCGCGCCATCACCCGGTTCATCAGATAGGGCGCGAACTGGTTGAGGCCGATCTCGCCCAGGGTCGGGCGCGTGTCGCCCTGCTCCGGCCGACGCAGCACCGTTCCGGCAAATCTGTCGGTCATCGCTCCATCTGCTTCCAGTGTTCGAGGCCCGCGCCGGCCCCTACCCTGCCCGGGGAACCAGTGCAAGGGCCCGCACGGGCGAGCCGGTGCCGCCGACGAATTTCAGCGGCGCCGCGATCAGGATCGCCCCCTTCGGCGGCAGCTCATCGAGATGGCACAGGCTGGCCAGGCCGTAGCGGTTGGCCTTGTGCAGCAGGTTGTGGGCCGGGAACGGCGGGGTCATGCCGCCGGCCGATCCCGCATCGGTGCCGACCGTCTCCGAGCCCCAGCCGACGATGCCCTTCGACAGCAGGTATTCGATCGCCTCCGCGGTCGGGCCCGGCGAGTGCGGGCCGTTCTGGTCGGCGTTCAGGAAGGTCTCCGACGAACCGTTGCGCTTGTACCAGTCGGTGCGCAGCAGCACCCAGGTCCCGGCCTCGATCGCGCCGTGCTCGGCCTCCCAGGCCTTGATGCTGTCGACCGTCAGCAGATAGTCCGGGTCGGCCGCCGTCTCCTTCGAGCGGTCGATCACGTTGGCCGGCGCGACGAAGCTCTTCGGCGGGATGCGGTCGGTGGTGCCGTCGGCGTGGTCGCGGCCGGTGATCCAGTGCACCGGGGCGTCGAAATGCGTGCCGGTGTGCTCGCCGAGCTCGAGCCAGTTCCAGGCCCAGAACGGGCCGTTTTCGTCGTAATGCGAGATGGGGTGGACCTTTACTGCCGGCGTGTTCTTGCCGATCTGCGGTGGCAGCTGGATCACCGGCGTCTCCGGACCGAGAGGCGCGGTCAGGTCGACCACCCGGATCGAGCCGTCGAGCAATGCCGTCGCCAGGCCGGCGAGATGATCGGTTGCCATGGTTGCCTCCCGTTTTCGCATGGTTCTGCCCGGCCGGCCATCCCTTCGGCGGCTGGATCGCGGTTGCGACCACCAAACCTTAGGTCAGAATATCTGCAATCACAACTATCTCGCCCCAGTGTTCCAGTACACTGCCGCGCGGAAACATGGAATTGCATAGGAGAAGCTTCAGGCCTAAAACAACCGGATCGATTGGGGGACCTTCATGATCCCGTAACGCGACCAACGAGGCGGCGTCCAGCCTGCCCGCCCAGCGAGCGGACGGCCATCGGCTGGCACAGCGCCAGCCTCTTCGGCGACGACAAGCCAAGAACGCCCGCGACGCGGGCAAGCAGAGGAGGCGAGAACGATGACATTCTTCAAGACGCTGGGAATCCTGGTCGCGTTCGGCGCGGCGGCCGCATCGCCGGCACTGGCCGAGACCATCACGGTCGGGGCCTACCCCGCCAATCCGCCCTGGGAATACAAGACCGACAGCGGCGCCTTCGAGGGCTTCGAGGTCGATGTGGCGAAGGAGGTGGCCAAGCGCCTCGGCCTCGATGTCGAGTTCCAGGATCTCGGTTTCCAGGCGCTGTTCGCCGCCACCAGCTCCGGCCGCATCGACTTCGCGATCTCCTCGATCTCGGTCACCAATGAGCGGCTGCAGAACCAGGCCTTCACCCAGCCTTATTACGACAGCGACGGCACCATCGTCGGCAGGGCGGATTCGCCGATTCATTCGCTGGACGACCTCAAGGGCAAGACCATCGGCGTGATCTCCGGATCGACCGGCGAGGCCTTCGCCAAGGCGAATGGCGAGAAGCTCGGCTTCGCCGAGGTCAAGAGTTACAACGCGCAGCAGGATCTGCTGCTCGAAGCCCAGAACGGCCGGATCGACGGCGGCGCCGGCGAGCTGGCCGGGTTCCAGTACGCGATCAAGCAGATGCCGGCGCTGAAGATCCTGGTCCGCATCCCGACCGGCGAGCGCTTCGCCATGATGACGCGCAAGAACCATCCGCTGCTGCAGAAGGCGAACGACGCGATCAGCGCGATGAAGACCGACGGCACCCTGGCCGCGATCCACAAGAAGTGGTTCGGCGTCGATCCAGAGCCCGGCAGCAGCACGGTGACGCCGGGGCCGATCCCGCAGGCTCAGTAGCGGCCGCAACCGGGCCGGGCGGCGGCGCCCGGTCCTTCCGTCACGCCGCTGGGCGCGCCACCCGGTCCGGACCATGGAACTGATCGACACCTTCTTCAACGGGCCGGTGCTGCTGCGCGCCGTGCCGATCCTGCTGCGGGGCCTGGGCAACACCATCCTGCTGGGCCTCGTCAGCATCATCTGCGGCACGCTGGCCGGGCTCCTGGTGTGCCTGGTCCGGCTCTATGCGCCCCGGCCGCTTCGGCTGCTGGCGACCGGCTATATCGACGTGTTCCGGGCGCTGCCGATCCTGGTGCTGCTGATCCTGATCTACTACGCCCTGCCCTTCATCGGCATCCGGCTGTCGTCCTTCGTCTCCGCCACCCTCGCCTTGTCGATGGTGCTGGCGGCCTTCACCGCCGAGGTCTGCCGCGCCGGGATCGAGAGCATCCCGCGCGGGCAGTTCGAGGCGTCCTCCGCGCTCGGCCTGCCGTTCTGGCTGGCGATGCGCAAGGTGATCCTGCCGCAGGCGATCCGGGTCATCATCCCGCCGCTGACCAGCAACTGCGTGTCGGTGTTCAAGGACACGGCCCTGGCCTCGGTCGTCGCCATGCCGGACCTGCTGAAGCAGGCCACAGACGCCCAGGCGCAGATGGCCAACCCGACGCCGCTGATCGGTGCCGCGATTATCTATCTCGCCTTCCTCTGGCCGCTGGTCCGGCTGATCGGCCATCTCGAGAGCCGCGCCAAGCAGCGCGCCGGCCGGGCCTGACCGCGCCCCATCCACGGAGATCATGGTGCCCCCCATGCCAACAGACACCTTCCCGATCGACGCGGTCCGGGCGCAGTTCCCGGCGCTGCAGAAGGCCGGCGGCTTCATCTTCCTCGACAATGCCGGCGGCGCGCAGATCCCGCAGGGCGTGCTGGACGCCGTCACCCGCCATCTGGTCGACCATAACGTCCAGCGCGGCGGCCGCTACGACAAGAGCCGCGCGGTCGACCGCGCGGTCGCCGAGGCACGCGAGAGCGTGGGACTGCTGGTCAACGCCTACCAGCCCGCCGAAATCTGCTTCGGCATGAACGCCACCTCCTTCATCCGGCTGGTCAGCCTGGGCATCGGCCAGACGCTGGGCGAGCGCGACGAGATCGTGGTCACCGACATGGACCACGACGCCAACATCGCCACCTGGCTGGCGCTGGAGGGGGCGGGGGCGAAGTTCGCCTGGTGGCGCATGCGCAAGGACGGCACGCTGCATGTCGAGGACCTGGTGCCGCTGCTGTCGGCCCGCACCCGGCTGGTGGCCTGCACCGCCACCGCCCATTCGATCGGCACCATCGTCGACATCGCCGCGGTGTCGCGGGCGGCGCGGGCCGTCGGCGCCGAGGTCTTCGTCGACTGCGTCCATTACGGCCCGCACGGCCTGATCGACGTCCAGGAATGGGGCTGCGACTACCTGGTCTGCTCCGGCTACAAGAACTTCTCGCCGCATATGGGCTTCCTGTGGGGCCGTTTCGACGCGCTGAAGCGCCTGCCGACCTTCCGCGAGGACTTCATCCCCGACGAGCCGCCCTACAAGATCGAGGCCGGAACCTACGTCTACGAGAACGTCGCCGGCATGGACGCCTCGGTGCGCTATCTCGAAGCGCTCGGCCGCGGCTTCGGCGAGCCGTCCACCGGGTCCCGCCGCGGCGACATCGTCGCGGCCATGGCCGCGATCCGGGCCTATGAGGCCGGGCTGTCGCGCGAGATGCTGCGCGTGCTGAAGGCGTGCGGCGCCACGATCTACGGCATCGCCGACGAAGACCGGGTGGAGGAGCGCGTGCCGACGATCTGCTTCAACATCCCCGGCCATTCGCCCCAGGCGATCGCCGACGCGATGTCCGATGCCGGCATCGGCATCCGCGACGGCCATATGTACGCGCCGCGACTGATGCAGCGGCTGGGCCTGCCGATGGCCACCGGCGCGCTGCGCGTCTCCATGGTCCATTACAACACGGTCGACGAGGTGCGTCGATTCGGCGAGGCGCTGGCCGCCCATCTCCGCCGGGCCGGCTGATCCCGGCCCGGCGGAGCCGAGGCCGCTTCCCGACAAGGATCCGCTCCGTAGCGCACGACGCGGCCCCCGGGATCGCCTGGCTCATCGCCCGTTATCGGCGGCCCAGAGTTCCGCGACCGCGACCACCGCAGCATTGATCGGACCGCTCGGGATCGACGGAATGATCGAGGCGTCGACGACGAAAAGACCGTCGATGCCGCGCACCCGCAGCGCGCCGTCGACCACCGGTCCCAGGCTGCAGGTGCCGACCGGATGGTGGTGGGTCATCGCCGCCCTCGCCAGGAAGGCGTCGAGATCCGCATCCGCCTCCACCTCCGGGCCGGGCAGGATCTCGCCGTCGCTCCAGGCCGAGAGCGGCACAGTCCGGCCGATCGTGCGGGCCAGGCGCAGGGCGGCACGGAAGGTCCGGCGGTCGTGCTCCGTCGAGAGATAGGCGGGATCGATGATCGGGGCGTCCACCACCGAAGGCCCGCCGGGGCGGATCGTGCCGCGGCTGGTCGGGTGGGTGACGCCGCACATGATGGTATAGGCGCTGCCGGCCGCCGGCCGGTCGAACGCCTCGGTCGCCACCGGCAGCACGACGCAGGCCAGGACGACGTCCGGCGCCCCGTCCGCCCGCGACAGGTCGCCGCTGTGCAGGTACATTAGCGATTCCGAATGCTGCAGCCGGGACGGAGCGACCGGCCGCGACGAGCGATAGACGTTGCCGGCGGCGAGCAGATGATCGTGCAGGTTGCGGCCGACCTCCGGCAGTTCGTGCCGGCAGCGGATGCCGGCGTCGCGCAGGACCTCCGGAACGCCGATGCCGGAGCGCATCAGCAGCAGCGGCGAGGCGACCGCGCCGGCGCACAGCACGATCCGGCCGGCGGTCACCGTTTCTTCCGCCCCGTCGCGGGTGACCCGGACACCGCAGGCCCGGCCGGAGCGCAGGACCAGGTCATGGACCAGGACCCCGGTCAGCAGCGTCAGATTCGGCCGGCCGAGGACCGGCGCGAGATAGGCGTCGGCGACGCTGAGCCGCCGCCCGTCGCGGATCGTCAGCTGGTTCGGGGCGACGCCGGCCAGCGGCCCGGCATTGTGGTCGCCGAGCCAGGGCGCGCCGATCGCCAGGCCGGCGGCCATATAGTCGCGGACCAGCGGATGGATCTGCTCGTCCGGCAGCAGCACGTCGAGCGGTCCAGCATCGCCATGCACGGCCGACGCCCCGCCCGAGAAGCGCTCGCTGCGGCGGAAGGCGGGCAGCAGCGCCTCATAGGACCAGCCGGCTCCGCCCGCCTCCGCCCAAGGCGCGAAATCGTCCGGGTGGCCGCGGACATGCGCCATGGCGTGCAGGCAGCTGGAGCCGCCGACGATGCGACCGCGCGGCCAGCCATGGACGCGGCCGGCGGTGCCCGGCTGGGGCACCGTGCGATAGGCCCAGTCGTAGGACCGCCCCTGCAGGAAGGGCCATTGCGCCGGCACGGCGATGTCGGGATCGGACGGCATGCCGCCCGCCTCGATCAGCCCGACCGACAGGGCCGGATCCTCGCTCAGCCGCGCCGCCACCACCGCCCCGGCGGAGCCGGCGCCGATCACCAGCACGTCGAAACCGGCCATGCCGTCGCTCCGCTGAATCGAGGAAAGGATCGCTACGCCACCGCCATGCCGGGGCCGAGCCGGTCGAGGATCTGGCGCTGCACCGCCCCGAGATGGGCCCGCATCGCCTGCTCCGCCGCATCCGGGTCGCGTGCGGCGATGGCGTCGGCGATCGCCTTGTGCTCGGCGTCGCGCTGCCGCAGCCGGTTCGGGCAGCTGGGATTGTCGCTGTTGCCGAAGCGCAGCCGGGCGTCGGTCGCCACCTGGCGGATCAGGGCATACAGCTCGGTCGCCAGGCTGTTGCGGGCGCCGGCCGCGACCGCCTTGTGGAAGGCCAGGTCGACGGCACCGGCCGAGGCGCCCGGCGGGGTGGTGGCGGCGCGCTGGATGCGCATGATCTCGAACGGCGAGGCACGCAGCGCAGCCAGCCGGGCCAGCGCCGGTTCCAGCATCATGCGCAGCTCGATGATCTCGACCGGGTTGGTGTCGCGGGCGAGATCGTCGCCCCGCCGCGCCGGAGTGGTCCGCGGCCGCCCCGTCCGCGCCGGCGCGAGTTCGCCCGCGGCGCGAAGCTGGTCGAGAGCCCGGCGCAGCCGGTGCCGCTTGATGTTCAGCCGCTCCGCCAGCGCGCGTTCCGACGGCGTGCCGTTGCCCTCGGCCAGGATGCCGCGCAGCGCCGCCACGATCTCGGCGAGGCTCTCGTCGCGGGCGGAAGGATCTGGCGGGTCGTCGGCGTTCTGGTGCTCGAAAGGCGCCGATCGGTTCATCCTCGTCCCTCTGCCTTGCTTCCGTTCCGGGCGTCGTCGTTCAGGCCGGGCTGACCATCGCTATGTGCCGGCAACCCTGACCAGGGTGCCCACCATATCAACCATTGACGATGGTTGACAAGAATGGTTGGCAGTGGTCGAGTCGATTCCGGCAAGCGCCGCCCAGATCGGCGCGATCCCGACAGGAGGCTTCCGATGCCCGGACAACCGGTCGGCCAGCCGTGGCCGGCAGGCCCGACGGACCAGGTGGCGCCGTGACCCGCGCCGCAGGCTACGACACCATCATCGTCGGCGCCGGCTCCGCCGGCTGCGTCCTTGCCGCCCGGCTGAGCGAGGATCCCGCCCGGCGCGTCCTGCTGCTGGAGGCCGGGGGCTGGGACCGCGACCCCTGGATTCACATCCCGCTCGGCTGGGGCAAGATCCTGCAGAAGCGGCTGCACGACTGGGGGTATTTCAACGAGCCCGAGGAAACGGTCGACGGCCGCCGGGTGGAATGCGCCCGCGGCAAGGTGGTCGGCGGCTCCTCCTCGACCAACGCCATGGCCTATGTCCGCGGCAACCGCGGTGACTACGACCGCTGGGCCGCGTCGGGGCTGGACGAGTGGTCCTATGCCCACGCCCTGCCCTATTTCCGGCGGTTGGAATCCTGGGAGGGCGGCGCCGATGCCTGGCGCGGCGGCGACGGCCCCATGAGGGTGCAGTACTGCCGCTACCGGGACCCGCTGCTCGAAGCCTATGCCGCCGCCGGGCAGGCGGCGGGGCATGGCTGGACCGACGACTACAACGGCGCCCGGCAGGAGGGCTTCGGCCGGCTGCAGATGACGATCCGCGACGGCCGGCGCTGCAGCGCCGCCACTGCCTATCTGCGACCCGCGCTGCGGCGGCCGAACCTGACCGTGTCGGTCCGGTCGACGGCCACCCGGATCCTGTTCGAGGGCAGCCGCGCCGTCGGCATCGAATACCTCCAGGACGGCCAGGCCCGTACCGCCCGGGCGGATCGCGAGGTGATCCTCTCCGGCGGCGTCATCAACAGCCCGCAGCTGCTGATGCTGTCCGGCATCGGCGACCCGGAACTGCTGGCGGCCCAGGGCATCGCCACCCGCATCCCGCTGCGCGGCGTCGGCCGCAACCTGCAGGACCACGTCTCGACCATCCTGATGTACCAGCGGCGGGAGCCCGGGCCGTTCCACCGCATGATGCGGGCCGACCGGATCGCGCTGGAGCTCGGCAAGGCTTACGCCTTCGGCAAGGGCTTCGCCGCCGACGTGCCGGGCGGCGTGGTCGCCTTCCTGAAGAGCCGGGCGGAGCGGGCGCTGCCGGACGTGCAGTTCCTGCTGACCGCGGCGCCGCTCGGCGCCTGGCCCTATTTCAAGCCGTTCAAGCCGCCCTTCACCGACGCCTTTGCCTGCCGGGTGGTGGCGATCCAGCCGGAGAGCCGCGGCGCCGTCTCTCTCGCCTCGGCCGACCCGATGGCCGCACCGCTGATCCGCCAGAACTTCCTGGCGACCGACGCCGACTGGAAGAGCCTGCGCGCCGGCATCCGGATGGCGCGGGAGGTGATGGCGCAGGGCCCGATGGCCCGCTTCGTCGCCCGCGAATCCGCGCCCGGCTCGGCCAAGGTGACGGATGCCGAGATCGACGCCTATATCCGCGCCACCTCGATCACCGTGCACCACCCGCTCGGCACCTGCCGCATGGGGGTGTCGGCCGAGGACGGGGCCGTCGTCGACCCGCAGCTGCGGGTGCACGGCGCCGAAGGGCTGCGCGTGGTCGACGCCGCGGTGATGCCGGACCTGACCTGCGGCAACATCAACGCCCCGGTGCTGATGATCGCCGAGCGGGCCGCCGATCTGATCCGCGGCGTGCCGACGCTGGCGCCAGCCTCGATTTCAACCAATGCACCAACCGATCATCAACCAAACTCACTTCAACCAAACAATATGGTTGAAACGGTCGACCAGAGAGCATAGGGTCGTGGGTAAGAACAGACGAACGATCCGAGACAGGGGAGCGACATGACGGACACACGCGCCGCGGCGCCAGCCGCGTCCAATCGCGACGCCGCCCTGAAGGCGCTGTACGACGACGTCTTCACCAAGAACATGTTCCCGTTCTGGGCCAGCTCGACCGATGTCGAGCACGACGAGATCAAGCAGCTGATGGGCACCAAGAAGGCGGTGCCGTTCCTGTGGCGCTACAAGGACGACATCGCGCCGATCCTGCAGCGTTCCGCCGAGCTGATCCACATGGATGATTCCGAGCGGCGCTCGCTGATCCTGGTCAATCCCGGCCTGTCGCCGAAGCGGGCGACGGTCAGCACCATGTACACGGCGTACCGGCTGAACGACCCGAACGAGGTGATGCCGCCGCACCGGCATTCGCCCAGCGCCATCCGCTTCGGCCTGACCGGGAGGAGCAACTTCACCGGCGTCGAGGGCGAGGACATCACCTTTGGCCCGGGCGACATGGTGCTGACCCCGGTCGACGCCTGGCACAACCACGGCAACACGGGCGACGAGCCGGCGGTCAATCTTTCGGTCCTGGACCTGCCGCTGGTCGAGACCCTGAACGCGGTCTATTTCGAGCACGACTACGCCGAGGACGGTGTCGCCAAGAAGGTGCAGACCGCCCGCTTTCCCAGCGACTATTCCGCCCGCGTCTATGGCGCCGGCGGGCTGCGGCCGCGCTTCATCGACCACCATCGCGGCTCCGGCCTGTCGTCGCCGATGTATGTCTATCGCTGGGACGCGATGCGGGAGCAGCTTGAGCGGTTCAAGGATTGGGACGGCGACCCGTATGAGGCCCTGATGATCGAATATGTCGACCCGCTGACCGGCGGGCCGGTGTTCAAGACCATCACCTTCTTCGCCCAGATGCTGCGGCCGGGCGAGCGCACCCGCCCGCTGCGCCAGACCGCCAGCCTGCTGGTGGCGCCGTTCCAGGGCAGCGGCCATTCCGTGGTCGACGGCAAGCGCTTCGACTGGACCGAGTTCGACACGCTGGCGGTGCCCGGCGGGTCGTGGTGCGAGCATGTGAACGGGTCCGACACCGAGCCCGCCATCCTGTTCGTCGCCAGCGACGAGCCGGCGCTGAAGGCCTTCGGCCTGTTCCACAAATGGGGCCGCGACGCCAGCGGCGACGTGGTCCGCATGATCTGACGCGACCGGCCCGGCGGCCGCTGGGCCTGGCCTTCCAAACCGCCTTTCGTCCCGGTCCGCCGTCGCGGGCCGGAGGACAGGAAGGGTGCGCCCGAACGATCCCGAGGCTTGACGTGCCGAATTCCCGCAACACGACCCTCGTCTCGCATATCGACTGCCCCGGCGGCGGCCAGGTCTGGGTCGAGGGCACCACGCTCTATATCGGCCATATGCGCTGGCCGAGCGGCACGACCATCGTCGACGTCGCCGACCCTCGCAACCCGAAGGTGGTCGCCCGGCTGGAGCTGCCCGAGGGCTGGCATTCGCACAAGGTGCGGGTGTCGGGCGACATCATGATCGTCAACCACGAGAAGCTGGGCCAGAACGGTCCGAAGGAGTTCGGCGGCGGCATCGCCATCTACGACGTCTCCCGCCCCGGTGCGCCGAAGCTGATCTCGAAATGGCTGACCGCCGGCCGCGGCGTGCACCGCTACGATTTCGACGGCCGCTACGCCTATATCTCGCCGACCGCCGAAGGCTATGTCGGCAACATCGTCATGATCCTCGACCTGATCGACCCGGCCCGGCCGGTCGAGGTCGGGCGCTGGTGGATCCCCGGCCAATGGATGGGCGGCGGCGAGGAATACCCCTGGGACGGATGGGTGTCGCCGCGCTGCCACCACCCGATCCGGGCGGGCGACCGGCTCTATGTGAGCTACTGGCATCACGGGCTGTTCATCCTCGACATCGCCGACATGGCGCGGCCGAAGCTGGTCTCGCAGCTGAACACCAGCCCGTCCTTCCCGCACCCGACCCACACCTGCCTGCCGGTCCCGCAGCCTCTGAAGGGCCGGAAGATCATGATCGTGGCCGACGAAGACGTGGCGAAGCTGCGGCCGTCGCCCCCCGCCTTCACCTGGATCTACGACATCACCGAGGAGCGGCTGCCGCTGCCGATCGCGACCTTCCAGGTGCCGGGTCTGGACCCGGACGGGGCGCCGCAGCCGCCGATGACCGGCTGCCACCAGCCGTCGGAGCGCTTCACCGGCACCATCATCCCCTTCGCCTGGTTCGCGCAGGGGCTGCGGCTGGTCGATATCGCCGACCCCTTCGCCCCGCGCGAGGTCGGCCATTTCCTGCCCGACCCGCCGGCCGGCGAGGAGCGGGCGTCGTCGAACGACGTCACCGTCGACGATCGCGGGCTGATCTACCTGATCGACCGGATCAACGGCGTCGACATCATCGAAACCAGCGTCTTCTGAAGGGGGATCCGCCGTGCCCGACACCGCAGACGCCGCACAGCGTTACGCCATCGGCCGCAAGAATCCGAACCTGCCGTTCCATCCCGCGGTGCGGGCCGGCGACTTCATCTTCATCTCCGGCCAGGTCGGCAAGGACGCTGACGGGAACATGGTCCACGGCACGATCGAGGAGGAGACGCGGGCGACGATCGAGGCGATCCAGCGGGTGCTGGCCGAGGACGGCGCCACCCTGGCCGATGTCGTCCGGGTCACGACCTATCTCGAGGATACCCGCGACTTCGGCCGCTACAACAAAGTCTTCGCCGAATACTTCAAGGACGCGGTGCTGGCGCGGACCACGGTCGAGGCGCGCGCCGTGATCAACACGAAGATCGAGATGGACGCCATCGCCTATCGCCCGCTGAAGGGCTGAGGCGGCAGGCGGAGTTCGGGAGGCGAGGATGATCAGACTGCTGGGCCGGCACACCTCCGGCAATGTGCAGAAGGTGCTGTTCCTGCTGGAGGAGCTGGGCGTCGCCTATGAGCGCGAGGATTACGGCCGCCAGTTCGGCAACACCCAGACCGACGAGTACCGGGCGTTGAACCCGAACGCCAAGGTGCCGACCCTGATCGACGGCGACACCGTGATCTGGGAGTCGCACACCATCCTGCGTTATCTGGCGGCGCTGCACGGCCCGGCCCTGACCGGCGCGACCCCGGCCGAGAAGACCGATGTCGAACGCTGGATGGACTGGCTGCTGGCCAGCGTGAACAGCCTCTACGTCGCGATCTTCAAGGATGCGAAGAAGCCGCCGGAGGAACGCGGCGCCGAATTCGCGGCCCAGGCCAAGGAGCTGGCAGAGCTTCTGGCGATCGCCGACCGGCACCTGGCCGGGCGGGACTGGTTCGCGCTGGGCCGGCTGACCCTCGCCGATGTCGCGCTGGGGCCGATCCTGAAGCGCTGCCTGGGCTTCCCGATCGACCGGCCGGACTTCGCCAATCTCGACCGCTGGCTGGCGGCGCTGGAGGCCCGGCCTGCCTTCCGCAAAGCAACGGCGGGGTGAGCGGCTGACGGCCGGGCCAAAGGGCCTGGATGGGATGGACCGGATGGGAAGAGCTGGATCATGCCCGTGGCGAGATTGAAGGAGCCCCCGGCGACGGCGTCATCGGCCGATGCGGCCCAGATCGCGGCCGAAGGCGTGTCGGTGACCTTCGACATCCTCGGCGTGCGGCAGCAGGTGCTGCGCGATGTCAGCCTGACGGTGCCGCGGGGGTCGTTCGTCTGCCTGATCGGCCCGTCCGGCTGCGGCAAGAGCACCCTGCTCAAGGTCCTGGCCGGGCTGGTGCCGCCGACCGAGGGCCAAGTCCGCGTCGCCGGGCTGCCGCCGGAGGAGGCGGTGCGGCGGCGGATCATCGGTCTCGTCTTTCAGGACGCGAACCTGCTGCCCTGGAAGAATGCGCTCGACAACGCGGCGCTGCTGCGCGAGGTGGCCGACCGGTCGCTGCCGCGGGCCGAGGTGCTGGAGCGGGCGCGGGCGATGCTGAAGCTGGTCGGACTGGAGGACGCCGCGGCCAAGCGGCCGAACCAGCTGTCCGGCGGCATGCGCCAGCGCGTCGCCATCGCCCGGGCGCTGACGCTGGAGCCCGACATCCTGCTGATGGACGAGCCGTTCGGCGCCCTCGACGCGATCACGCGGGAGGAGATGAGCCGGTCGCTGTTGGAGATCTGGGAGCGCACCGGCAAGACCATCGTGCTGGTCACCCATTCGATCGACGAGGCGGTGCTGCTGTCGCGGCACGTCCACGTCATGGGCGTCGGGCCGGGCCGGATCATCGACAGCCTCGAGATCCCCCTGCCCTATCCGCGCGGTGAGGATAGCTACGCCGACCCGCGCTTCCGGGCGACGGAAAGCCGGCTGCGGTCGCTGCTGGTCCAGAGCCATGCCAGCCGGGGGCGGCCATGAGCAGCGCCACGGTCCTGGCCCGCCGAAGCGCCGCGACGTCGGCCTGGCTGCCGTCGGTCGTGCTGCTGCTGGCCGCTATCGCCGCCTGGGAGGCGGCGGTCCGGATCTTCGACGTCTCCAGCTTCATCGTCCCCGCCCCGTCGGCGATCGGGGCGACGCTGCTGCGCGAGGCCGGGCCGCTGTGGGAAGCGACGCAGGTCACCGCGGTCGAGATCCTGGTCGGCTTCCTGGTCGCGGCCGTGGTCGGCATCGCGCTAGCCATGATCATCGCCCGTTTCCGCCTGCTCGGCCGGGCGCTGTACCCGCTGATCGTGCTGTTCCAGACCGTGCCGAAGGTTGCGCTGGCGCCGATCTTCATTCTCTGGTTCGGCTACGACCTGGCGCCGAAGGTCGGGCTGATCCTGGTGATCGCCTTCTTCCCGGTGACGCTGTCGATGCTGGCCGGGCTGGAGGCGGCGGAGCCCGGCCTGCTGTCCCTGATGCGGTCGGTCGGCGCCAGCCGGACCACGATCCTGCTGCGCATCCAGATCCCTTACGCCCTGCCGCAGCTGATGGCCGGGCTGAAGATCGCCGTCACCTTCAGCGTCATCGGCGCCATCGTCGGCGAGTTCGCCGGGGCGTCGGCCGGGCTGGGCTACCTGATCCAGTTCGCCTCGACCCAGCTGGACACGCCGATGGTGTTCGCGGCGCTGCTGGTCG
>Ga0182749_1001484_pt1 | contig 18365 bp, 10 predicted proteins | sample eDN3rd37CKraftMG_FD_128875 | JGI IMG/M metagenome (GOLD analysis project Ga0182749, IMG submission 128875) | Enriched Miracle-Growth compost microbial communities from Emeryville, California, USA - eDNA 3rd pass 37_C Kraft MG (version 2) (version 2) ...
CCGGATTCAGGCGATTTCCGGCAGCGCCCAGTCGATCGGCTCCAGCCCCTTCGATTCGAGGAACCGGTTCGTCTTCGAAAAATGGCGGCAGCCGTGGAAGCCGTTATGCGCCGAGAGCGGCGAGGGATGCGCGGCCTTCAGCACCAGATGGCGCGACGTATCGACGAAGGCCGCCTTCCTCTGCGCATAGGCGCCCCAGAGCAGGAAGACGACGGGCTGCGGCCTGTCGTTGACGAGGCGGATCACCATATCGGTGAAGCGTTCCCACCCCTTGCCCTGATGCGAGGCGGCGCGCCCCATCTCCACCGTCAGCACGCTGTTGAGCAGCAGCACGCCCTGCCGCGCCCAATGCTCCAGAAATCCATGGCGCGGGCGCGCGATACCGAGATCGGCGGCCAGCTCGGCATAGATGTTGACGAGCGAGGGCGGCGGCCGCACGCCGGGGCGGACGCTGAAGCACAGGCCATGCGCCTGCCCCTCGCCATGATAGGGGTCCTGCCCCAGGATCACCACCTTCACCCGGTCGAGCGGGGTGAGATCGAGCGCGCGGAAATATTCGCTGCCCTTGGGGAAGATGCGCTTGCCGCTCGCCTTCTCGTCGAGGAGGAAGGATTTCAGCGCCGCCATGTGGGGTGCCGCGAATTCCGGGGCCAGCGGCCCTTTCCAGCTCTCGTGCAGCTTGATGGCGTCGGTCATGCGTTCATCCGGCTCCGGCGATCCCATTCTGGCCGATTCTGGCGATCCTGGCTTCCGGTCAATAAGGCCCCCGCGCGCGCGCCGCCACCCTTCTCCGATCGAACGGGCCTGTCCGATTCGGCAGCGATGCGCCGCGATCCGCAGCGCCATGTTGCGCCGGGCCGCGCCATATGCGAGGCGGCTGCCATGGCGGACGGAATGGAGTGCGACCTTGCGATCGCCGGCGGGGGCCTCGCGGGCGGGCTGCTGGCGCTTGCGCTCGCCACGCGCCGGCCCGATCTCGACGTCGTTCTCGTCGAGGCGGGGGAGCATATCGGCGGCAGCCGGATCTGGTCCTTCTTCGAAAGCGACGTGGAGCCCGGCCATCGCTGGCTGGTCGATCCGCTGGTGACGGCGAGCTGGCCGGGCTACATCCTCGCCTTCCCCACCATGCGCCGCGCGGTCAGGATGCCGTGCCACGCCATCCTGTCCGAACGGCTCGACGCCGCGCTGCGCGCCAGGATGCCGCCGTCGCATATCCTGTGCGGGCGCAAGGCGCTGGCCGTCGGGCGCACCGGCATCACGCTGGAGGACGGCAGCCGGATCGAGGCGAAGGCGGTGATCGACGCGCGCGGCCCCGCCACGCTGGCGCTGCTCGACACCGGCTGGCGCAAATATCTGGGGCAGGTGGTGCGCACGGCGCGGCCGCACGGGCTCGACCGGCCGGTGCTGATCGACGCGACGGTGCGCCAGATCGACGGCTTTCGCTTCGTCCGCCTGCTGCCGCTCGGCCCCGACCGGCTGCTGATCGAGGACACTTATTACAGCGACGGCGCGAATCTCGACCGCCATCTGATCGCGCGCCGCATCGCCGATTATGCCGAGCTGCGCGGCTGGGAGATCGCCGGGATCGAGCGCGAGGAAACAGGCGTGCTGCCGATCACGATGGGCGGCGACTTCGAGCGTTACTGGCAATCGGGCGGCAGCGGCGTCGCCAAGGCGGGCGCGCGCGCCGGGCTGTTCCACCCGACGACGGGCGATTCGCTGGCCGACGCGGTGCGCACCGCGATCCTCGTGGCGGAAATGGCCCATCCCGCCACGCCCGAGCTGCACCCCGCGCTGCACGAGCACGCACGGCGAAGCTGGGAGGGGCGCGGCTTCTACCGCCTGCTTTCCCGGCTGCTCTTCCGCGCCGTGCCGGCGGGGCGGCGCTATCGGGTGATGCAGCGCTTCCACGCGCTCCCCGCGCGGCGCCTCGCGCGCTTTCACGCCGCCTGCTCGACGCGTGGCGACCGGCTCCGCCTGCTCGCCGGCAAGCCGCGATGGCCGCTGCTGCGCGCGCTCTCCCTGCTGCGCGAGCGCAAGGCATAAGCCATGGGGCCCCGGCGGTGAGGAGGACGGCGGCGGTCATCGGCGCGGGTTTCGGCGGGCTCGCGCTCGCCATCCGGCTGCAATCGGCGGGCATCGCGACCACGCTGGTCGAGGCGCGCGAGCGGCCGGGCGGGCGCGCCTATGTCCGCGCGCAGGACGGCTTCACCTTCGACATGGGCCCCACCATCATCGCCGATCCGGCCGGCCTGAAGGAATTATGGGCGCTGTCGGGCCGCGACATGGCCGACGACGTGACGTTGCTGCCCGTCCACCCCTTCTACCGGCTGAGCTGGCCCGACGGCGCCAGCCTCGACCTTTCGGGCGACGAGGCCGCGATGATCCGCCAGATCGCCGCGATCGAGCCGCGCGACGCGGCGGGCTATACCCGGCTGCTCGCGCATGCCGCCGAGGTCCGGCGCGAGGGGCCCGGGAAACGCGGCGGCGCCCCCTTCCCCGATTTCGCGGCGATGGTGAAGGCCGCGCCCACGCTGGTCCGCCACCGGGCGTGGCGTTCGGTCCATTCCGCCGTCGCGGCGCATATCCGTAACGAGAGGCTGCGGCAGGCGTTCAGCTTCCATGCGCTGCTCCTCGGCGGCAATCCGATGACGGCGGGCGGGGGCCCGGCGCTCGCCCGGCTGGCGGCGAAGGACGGCGGGATCTGGTTCGCGCGCGGGGGCACGAGCCGGCTGGTTGCCGCGATGGCCACCCATTTCGAGCGGCTGGGCGGCACGTTGCGCGTCTCCGATCCGGTCGTCGGGATCGAGACGCTGGGCGACCGCGCGACGGGGCTGCGCACGGCGAGCGGCTGGCGCGGCGATTTCGACGCGGTGGCGACCAATGCCGATCTGGTCCACAGCTATCGCGACCTGCTCGCCGGCACGCGGCGCGGGCCCAGGGCGGCCGAGGCGCTGGCGCGCCAGCGCTTCTCGCCATCGCTGTTCCTCGTCCATTTCGGGATCCGGGGGGCGTGGCCGGGCATTCCGCATCACATGATGCTGTTCGGCCCGCGCTATGAAGGGCTGCTGCGCGACATATTCGGCCACGGCCTGCTCGCGCAGGATTTCGCGCTCTACCTCCATCACCCGACCGTCACCGATCCCTCGCTGGCGCCGGAGGGCTGCTCCACCTTCCACGCGCTCGCCCCGGTGCCGCATCTGGGCAAGCTGCCGATCGACTGGGATCGCGTCGGCCCGCTCTATGCCGAGCGCATCCTGACCGCGATCGGGAAAAGGCTGATCCCCGGCCTGCGCGAGCGGCTGGTGACGCGCTTCCATTACGGCCCGGTCGATTTCCGGCGGGACCTCGGCGCGCATCTCGGCTCCGCCTTCGGGCTGGAGCCGATCCCGGCGCAAACCCTATGGGCCCGCGCCCGCCATCGCGACGAGGTGATCCCCAACCTCTATGTCGTCGGCGCGGGCACGCATCCCGGTGGCGGCATTCCGGGCGCGGTCGCGTCCGCCGGGATGACGGCGGGGCTGATGCTGGAGGAGCTGCGGCGATGAGGCTGGCGGTCTATTGCGGCTCCAGCCCCGGCGCGGACCCGGCCTTCATGGAATCGGCCCGCGCGCTGGGGACGACGCTTGCCGGGCGTGGGATCGGGATCGTCTATGGCGGCGGGCGGCTGGGGCTGATGGGCGCGCTCGCCGATGCCGCGCTGGCGGCGGGCGGCGAGGTGATCGGCGTGATCCCGGAGGCGCTGCGCACCGCCGAGCTGGCGCATGAAGGCTGCACCGGGCTGCACGTCGTCGCCACCATGCACGAGCGCAAGGCGATGATGACCGACCTTTGCGACGGCTTCGTCGCCCTTCCCGGCGGAATCGGCACGATGGACGAACTGTTCGAGGCGTTGAGCTGGGCGCAGCTCGGCTATCATGCCAAGCCGTGCGGACTGCTGAACGTCGCGGGCTTCTATGACGGGCTGATCGGCTTCATCGACCAGATGGTGGCGGCGGGCTTCGTGCGCCCGGCGCATCGCGCCGGCCTCGTCGTCGCCGGGCGGATCGACGACCTGCTGGACCGTCTCGCCCGCCACCGGCCTGCCCCGGGCCTCATCCGGATCGCGCGCGGCGATCTGTGATCCCGCCCCGGCCGGCCCGGGCGAGGGACGGCCGCGGCGGGAAGTCATGCCGACATCGCGGTCATCGCGCCCCCGGCCGCCGCCATCGCGGGGCCGCGTTCATGATGCAGCACGTCGGCGCGCGCGGATCAGGTCCACTATCACGGACGTGGCGGGCATTCCTGGTCCGGGCCCGCGAGGGCAGGGGTGGCCAGCGTCAACATCGCGAGCGCCGGGCATCCGACAAGGATCGTCTCATGCCAGTCTCCGTTCGCCCTCCCGCTGCCGGTCCGTCGATTCGGATCGCGGGGGGATGATGCGCCGGAACGACTGACAGGACGGTGGCCGGCGGATGGATTCGGCGCTATCGCCCCCGCCGGCCGCGCCGTTCAGCTTGCGCTAAGCCCCGTGGCCGCACCCCGTCCCGCACGGATGCCGGCAGGATGAAGATCGCAGGACGCCGCATGAAGAAGCCCCTTATCCTCCTCACCCTGCTCCTTCCGCTCGCCGGCTGCGCGACCGTCTCGCCCGAGGCGCGGGTGCGCGCGGGGCTGATCGAGGCGGGGCTTTCGCCGCGCATGTCGGCCTGCATGGCGCACCGGATGGTCAAGCGGCTCTCGATCGCGCAGCTTCGCCGGCTCCAGTCGCTGAACGGCCTGCGCCATCGCGACGTCCGCGCGATGAGCACCGGCGAGTTCCTGGATCGCGTCCGCGCGTTGCAGGATCCGGAGATCGTCGGCGTGGTCGGCAAGGCCGCGCTCGTCTGCGCCGTGGAGGGCTGAACCGCCCGTCCGGCGGCACGGGTTGATATTGCAACCGCGAAGGGCGGGCTGGTCATCGCGCGCCGGTTATGCTTTAGCCCCCCGGTTTCGGACAGGAATCGAGGGCGGACGCGCGCAATGAACATCCACGAATATCAGGCCAAGGAATTGCTGGCGAAGTTCGGCGTGGCCATTCCCGCCGGCTATCCGGCGCTGACGGTGGACGAGGCCGTCAAGGCCGCCGAGCGGCTTCCCGGGCCGCTCTACGTCGTCAAGGCGCAGATTCACGCCGGCGGCCGCGGCAAGGGCAAGTTCAAGGAGCTGGGCGCGGACGCCAAGGGCGGCGTGCGCCTCTCCAAAACGCTCGACGAGGTGCGCCAGAACGCCGCCGACATGCTGGGCAACACGCTCGTCACCGTCCAGACGGGCGAGGCGGGCAAGCAGGTCAACCGGCTCTACATCACCGACGGCGCGGACATTAAGGCCGAATATTATCTCTCGATGCTCGTCGACCGGAAGACCGGCCGCGTCGCCATGATCGTCTCGACCGAGGGCGGCATGGACATCGAGGAGGTGGCGCACAAGACGCCGGAGAAGATCCGCACCATCACCATCGATCCGGCCGAGGGCTTCCAGCCGCACCATGGCCGCGCCGTCGCCTTCGCGCTGAAGCTGAAGGGTGATCTCAACAAGCAGGCGGTGAAGCTCGCCGGCCAGCTCTACGAGGCGTTCAACGCCACCGACATGGCGATGCTGGAGATCAATCCGCTGATCGAGACGGCCCCCGATTCATCTGGCTCGGGCAAGCTGCTCGTCCTCGACGCCAAGGTGAGCTTCGATTCGAACAGCCTCTATCGCCACCCCGACATCCTCGCGCTGCGCGACGAGAGCGAGGAGGACGCGTCCGAGATCGAGGCGTCGAAGCACGACCTCGCCTACATCAAGCTGGACGGCAATATCGGCTGCATGGTCAACGGCGCCGGCCTCGCCATGGCGACGATGGATATCATCAAGCTCAACGGCGCCTTCCCGGCCAACTTCCTCGACGTCGGCGGCGGCGCGAGCAAGGAGAAGGTGACGGCGGCGTTCAAGCTGATCCTGTCCGATCCGGCGGTGGAGGGCATCCTCGTCAACATCTTCGGCGGCATCATGCGCTGCGACATCATCGCGGACGGCATCGTCGCGGCGGCGAAGGAGGTGAACCTCTCCGTCCCCCTCGTCGTGCGGCTGGAAGGCACCAACGTGCAGCAGGGCAAGGACATATTGGCAAGCTCGGGCCTGCCGATCGTGTCCGCCGACGATCTGGGCGACGCCGCGCGCAAGATCGTGGCGCAGGTGAAGAAGGCGGCATAGCCCCGCGCGGGCGGCAACGGCGGCGCCACAGGGGGGGACCGGGATTTGCAAAATCGCCCTTCGCAATTTTGCAAATTCACATTTGATTTCCCCCGGCGCTGCCGCGATGTGCCCGTGCGTGACATGCCGTTCGCGCGCCGGCCGGGCCGGCGCCCTGGCAATGACGGCTTGATCCCCTCCCCGGAAGGCAGAGCCGAGACCAAGGAGTGAGGCCATGAAGATACTCGTGCCCGTGAAGCGGGTGATCGATTATAATGTGAAGCCGCGGGTGAAGATGGACGGCACGGGGGTCGATCTGGCCAACGTGAAGATGTCGATGAACCCGTTCGACGAAATCGCGGTGGAAGAGGCGATCCGGCTGAAGGAGAAGGGCGTCGCGACCGAGATCGTCGCGGTGTCGATCGGCGAGCAGAAGTGCCAGGAGACGCTGCGCACCGCGCTGGCGATGGGCGCGGACCGCGCGATCCTGGTGCTGAGCGAGACCGAGGTGGAGCCGCTGGGCGTCGCCAAGATCCTGGCGAAGATCGTCGAGGAGGAGCAGCCGGGCCTGGTGATCCTCGGCAAGCAGGCGATCGACGACGATTCGAACCAGACCGGGCAGATGCTCGCCGCGCTGACCGGGCGGCCGCAGGGCACCTTCGCCTCGAAGGTCGAGGTCGAGGGCGACACGGTGAAGGTCACGCGCGAGGTCGACGGCGGGCTGGAGACGGTGAGCCTCAAGGCGCCCGCGATCGTCACCACCGACCTGCGCCTCAACGAGCCGCGCTATGCCTCGCTCCCCAACATCATGAAGGCGAAGTCCAAGCCGCTCGCGCAGAAGACGCCGGCCGATTACGGCGTCGACGTCACCCCGCGCCTCAGGACGCTCAAGGTCAGCGAGCCGCCCAAGCGGACGGCGGGCGTGAAGGTGGCGGATGTTGACGAGCTTGTGACCAGGCTCAAGGCGATGGGAGTGGCGGCATGAAGACGCTCGTCTGGGTCGAACATGAAGGCGGCGCGGTCAAGGACGCGACGCTGAGCGCGGTGACGGCGGCGGGCAAGCTGGGCGAGGTGCATCTCCTCGTCGCGGGCCAGGGCGTGGACGGCGTGGCGCAGGCCGCCGCGAAGATCGCGGGCGTGGCCAAGGTGCATGTCGCCGACGACGCGGCCTATGCCCATGCGCTGCCGGAGAATGTGGCGCCGCTGGTCGTCGAGCTGATGGGCCATCACGACGCCTTCGTCGCGCCGGCCACCTCGAACGGCAAGAATATCGCGCCGCGCGTCGCCGCCCTGCTCGACGTGATGCAGGTCAGCGAGATCCTCTCGGTCGAGAGCGAGGACAGCTTCACCCGCCCGATCTACGCCGGCAACGCGATCGCGACGGTGCAGTCGACGGACGCGAAGAAGGTGATCACCGTGCGCGGCACCGCGTTCGAGAAGGCCGCTGCCTCGGGCGGCAGCGCGACCGTCGAGGCGGTCGCGGGCAAGGGCGACGCGGGGCTTTCGGGCTTCGTCGGCGCGGAGATATCGAAATCCGAGCGGCCCGAGCTGACCTCGGCAAAGATCATCGTCTCGGGCGGCCGCGCGCTCCAGAACAGCGAGAACTTCCACACGATCATCGAGCCGCTCGCCGACAAGCTCGGCGCGGGCGTGGGCGCGAGCCGCGCGGCGGTCGACGCGGGCTATGTGCCCAACGACTATCAGGTCGGCCAGACCGGCAAGATCGTCGCGCCCGAGGTCTATATCGCGATCGGCATCTCCGGCGCCATCCAGCACCTTGCGGGCATGAAGGACAGCAAGACCATCATCGCCATCAACAAGGACGAGGACGCGCCCATCTTCCAGGTCGCCGACATCGGCCTCGTCGGCGATCTCTTCAAGATCGTGCCCGAGCTGATCGAAAAGCTCTGAAAACGTCCCGGCAAGGCCGCCCGCGCCGCGTTTCGCGCGCGCGGGCGGCCTTTTCCATTTGTTCCTCCGCCGTATGGTTTTACCGCGCGCGCGGAGCTACGCCGGCCGTGACGAATGTTATCATTCTCCCGCCAATGAAGGACAGGCCCGGCTTAAGTATCGGGTCTGCCGGATATTCGCCGGGAGGATTGTCAGGGCTCCGCGCGCGTCCTCCCGTTCCTTGCAGATGCATGGGAGGAGGACGGTATGATCAGACAATTATCCGCCACAACCGCGTGGCTCGCGGGCGCAAGCCTGCTGGCGGTGGCGACACCAGCCTGCGCGCAGGAGGCCGGGACGCCACAGGCGCCCGCCGCCGCGAACGAGCCCAACACGACGGGCATCGGCGATATCGTCGTGACGGCGCAGTTCCGTTCCCAACGGCTTCAGGATACGCCGCTTTCCATCACCGCGGTCAATGCCGGCCTGCTCGAATCGCGCAGCCAGACCAACGTCACCCAGATCGCCAACCAGGCGCCGAACGTCACCCTGATCCCCGCCGGCGCGGTGTTCGGCCCGTCGATCGGCGCCGAAATCCGCGGCGTCGGCCAGTTCGACTTCAACCCGGCCTATGAGCCGGGCGTCGGCCTCTATATCGACGACGTCTATTATGCGACGCTCACCGGCGGCGTGTTCGACCTGCTCGACCTCGACCGGGTGGAGATCCTGCGCGGCCCGCAGGGCACGCTGACCGGCCGCAACTCCGAGGGCGGCGCGATCAAGCTCTTCACCAAGAAGCCGGACGCCGACGAAGGCGGCTATATGGAAGCCACCTATGGCAGCCGCAACCGGATCGCCGCGCGCGGCAGCGTCGATTTCAAGCTGACCGACAATCTGTTCGCGCGCGTCGCGGCCGTCTACAAGCAGCAGGACGGCTTCGTCGACCAGCTCGATTACGGCTGCGTCAATCCGAACAATCCCGAAGGGATTCCCGCCTACAGGGCGGCCGGAAGCTGCCGCGTCGCGAAGCTCGGCGAGGTTTCCTATCAGGCGATACGCGGCCAGTTGCGCTACAATCCGTCGGAAAGCTTCGACTGGATCATCTCGGCCGACTACAGCCATGAGGATCACACCAATCCGGCCGAAGTGCTGACCTTCTCGGCCGATCCGAACTTCCTGTGCGGCCGCTATTGCACCTATGCCGACTTCCGGACGCCGGCGCCCGACGCCACCGAGTCCAGCGACCGCAACACCTTCAAGGGCGGCGGCGTGTCGAGCAACGCGGTGTTCAACTTCAACGACCATCTGTCGCTGACGTCGATCACCGCCTATCGCCGCTATGTCGCGACCTTCGGCACGGACGATGATTTCTCGCCCAGCCCGCTGGTCGCCGCCGAGGGCGACAACCAGCTGCGCCACCATTTCTTCAGCCAGGAGCTGCGGCTGAGCGGCAAGGTGGGCGGCTTCGCCGAATTCACGCTGGGCGGTTTCTATTCGGATCAGAAGACGACCTATTATACCCGGCAGGACATCCGCTACATCGTGCCCGGCGTGCCTTTCCAGTTCGTCGGCGACGATCCCGTCAAGGCGAACAGCAAGGCGGTGTTCGGCACCGTCATCCTGCATCCGCTGGCAAGCCTGAACCTTACCGGCGGCATCCGCTATACCAGGGAATCCAAGGACTATACCTTCGTTCGCCTGGGCTATGACGGCGGCCCCGTCACCGGGCTCGCGGGGGCGCCGCCCTTCGATCTCAACCCGCTCAACGGCCTGACGGCGAGCTATAGCGGCAGCAAGGTCGATTATCGCGTGTCGGCCGATTACCGCTTCTCGCCCGCGGTCCTCGCCTACGCCACGGTTTCGACCGGCTTCAAGGGCGGCGGCGTGAGCGCCCGTCCGTTTACGGCCGAGCAGGCGCTCCAGGGCAATTTCAAGCCCGAGACGCTGACCAACTACGAAATCGGCCTGAAGAACGATCTGTTCGACCGCAAGCTGCGCCTGAACCTCTCGGCCTTCATCAACGATTACAAGAATGTGCAATTGCCGCTGGCCGACTGCACGAATTATGGCGGCGGCCCCTGCGGCGTCGTCGCCAATGCGGGTGACGCGCGGTTCAAGGGCGTCGAGCTGGAGGTTCAGGCCGAGCCCCTGCCGGGCCTGAACTTCGACGGATCGGCAAGCTATCTCCACAGCAAGTGGAAGTCGCTGATCCCCGCCGTCGGCACCAATGTCACGCTCGCCGATCCCGCGACATCGGCGCCGAAGTGGAAGTGGAGCGCGGGCGTCCAGTACAAGGCCGATCTCGCCCAGGCGGGCAGTGTCACGCCGCGCTTCGACATCTCCTACAACGGCAGGATGTATGAAGGGCGCGCGCTCGGCTATCCTTACTGGCTGCCGACCTACACGCTCGCCAACGGCCGCGTGACATGGCGCAACGAGAAGGAGGATCTTTCCGTCTCCGTCGAAGTCACCAACATGTTCAACAAATATTATTACAACGCGATCTTCTCGGCGGTCTACGCCTTCACCCAGACAGCCTATGAGCAGATCGGCCATCCGCGCGAATGGGCGGTCACGATCAACAAGAAGTTCTGATCCCTTCAAAGGGGGACACTGGGGCGGCTTCGGCCGCCCCTTTTCTTTTGCGCCGCCCGGTCAGCGCACCTGGAAGAGCACGCGATCGACCGCCCGGCCGCTCGCGTCGAGCAGGGTCAGCGCGTGGCGGCCGGGGCCCGCGAGGATCAGCGGGCGATCCTCCGCCGGGCCGATGTCGCGCCGGTCGAGCGAAAGGCGCCCGCCCGCCACGGCGCCCGCCACCATCACGCGGATGCGCTGCCTGTCGATCGGTATGTCCGGGTCCAGCGCATAGACCGCGCCCGAGACCGGATCGCTGATCCTGGGCCGCCGCGCCCCGGGTGGTGCCGCGGCGAGGCTCGCCTGGCCGGTGCCCGCGAGGAACCATTCGCGGCGCGGCGGCTCGATATTGCCGGCGAAGCTGATCGCGCGCCGCTCGATCCCCGCCGGGCGCGCCGGCGCCTGGCCCGGCCGCCCGGCATGAAGCGCCAGCATCACCTCGCGCCATACGGGTGCCGCGCCGCTGGTGCCCGATACGGCGTGCATCGAATCGCCCTCCAGATTGCCCACCCACACCGCCACCGTGAAGCGATCGGAGAAGCCCACGCACCAATTGTCGCGCATCGCCTTTGACGTGCCGGTCTTCACCGCCGCCCAGAAGGGCAGGCGCAGCGCCGAATCGAGCCCGAAGGTGGCCGCGCGCGCGCCCGGATCGCTCATCATGTCGGCGGCCAGCCATGCCGCCTGCGGCGTGAACACCGCGCGCGGCTCCGCCGCCACGGGATCGTCGGCGCGCAGCCGGAGCGGGGTGAAGCGGCCGCCATTGGCCAGCATCCGATAGGAGTTCGCCTGTTCCAGCAGGGTGACTTCCGCCGATCCGAGCGCGAGGCTGAAGCCGTAATAGGCGCCATCCTCCGTCAGCCCGCGATAGCCCGCGTCCCACAGCCGGTCGCGAAACGCCTCCACGCCGACGAGCAGCAGGGTGCGCACCGCCGGCACGTTGAGCGACCCCGCCAGCGCCGAACGCGCCGAGACCGGCCCCTTGAACGCATGATCGTAATTCTGCGGCACATAGAGGCCCGACGCGGTGTCGAGCTGGACGGGCGAATCGTCGAGGATCGAGGCGGGCGTCAGATAGCCATGCTCCATCGCCTGCGCGTAGAGGAAGGGCTTGAGCGTCGATCCGGCCTGGCGATAGGCGTCCGCCCCGTCGACCGAGGCCGCCGTCGACGCCCCGCCGACGCCGCCGACATAAGCGAGCACGTCGCCCGTCCGGTTGTCCGCCACCACCACCGCCCCGTCGCGCGCCCGCGCCGCGCCGAGGCCGAGCAGCTGCCGCCGGAGCGCCACCGCCGCGATCCGCTGGACGCGCGCGTCGAGCGTCGTGCGCACGCGCATCCCCGGCTGCCGCAGCAGGCGGACGGCGAGGTGCGGCGCAAGCCCCGGATCGAGCGCGAGCCGCCGCGCGGGGGCGAGCATCATCATCGCCTGCGCGTCGAGATCGCCGCAGGAGCCTCCGCCGCGCAGGGCGCAGGCCCGCCGCGCCACCTCGGCCGGGCTCGCCTGGGGCGCCGGCAGGAGCGCCGTCATCAGCAGCGCGTCGTCGGGCGAGAGGGCGGCGGGCGACTTGCCGAACAGGGTGAGCGCCGCCGCCCCCACGCCCTGCGCCTCGCCCCGGAACCCCGCGAGGTTCAGATAGGCTTCGAGGATCTCGGCCTTGCTCCATCCCCGTTCGAGCGCCAGCGCGGCGCGCATCTGCCGCGCCTTGTCGCGCCAGCCGCGCGCGCCCGGCCGCGCCAGATCGGGGGCGAGGAAGGCGGCGAGCTGCATCGTGATGGTCGACGCGCCGCGCCCCGGCCGCCCCGCGATCCGATCGCGCAGCGCGCCGATTATGCCGATAAGGTCGACCCCGCCATGCCAGGCGAAGCGCCGGTCCTCACCCGCGACGACGTCATGGCGCAATGGCGCGGCGATGGCGGCGAGCGGCGTCCAGGCCAGCCTGCGCGCCGCGAAATCGACCCGCTGGGCATCGAGCAGCCGCCCGTCGCGATCGTAGAGCCACGCCTCGCTGGGCCGATAGGCGGCGCGCACCGCTTCGTAGGACGGCAGGGCGGGCGGCGCGGTGGCGACGAGCAGCGCCGCGAGCGCGGCCAGCCCGCCCCCGCCCGCCGCGAGCAGCATGTTCCGCCGGCCGGACCGATGCGCCACGCCGCGCCACCTCACCTCATTTCAGCGCGACGTTGACCGGCGCGTTGGGCACCTCGCCCCGGATATCGGGCGAATAGAGCGCCTCAACCCGCGTCGGCGGAAGCTGGAGCCGGCCCGTGCCGTTCAGCCGCACCGCATATTCGACGGTGAAGCGCCCGCGCGGCACCCAGGCGAAATAGGCACGCCACGCATCCTGCCCGCGCTCGACATAGCTCGGCTGGACGCCCTCGCCGCCCGCCGCCTGCGCGCCCAGTTGCTGTGACTGGCCGCCCAGCCCGCCGACGATCGTGGCGCCGGCAGGCACGGGATCGCTCACCACCACCCAGTTGCGCTCGGCCGACGCATCGACGGTGATGCTCACCTTCAGCACGTCGCCGCGCGTCAGCCGCCCCTTCACGCGCTGCTGGAGCACCGAGACGGTGCGCGCGATCCGGTAGCCCGCGAACAGCGGCCTGGTCAGCGGCACGGCGGCGCGCAGCGACACCTGCGCCCATGGCCCCTCCTTCCCCTCGCTTTGCGACAGCAGCAGCGGCGCGGGCGCGGCGGGAGGCGGCAGGCGCAGCAGGATCGACGGCGTCGGCCCCGCCGCCCAGTCCGCCATGCGCGTCGCCGTGCCCAGCCGCGCGGTGGTCGTCCCGCCGATCGCGCCCGGCGGATAGAGTGCCGCGAAGCGCGCCGCCGCGATCGCGCCCCAGGCGTTGGCGGGGGTCGTGTCCCAATGTCCCTGCCGTTGGCGGAGCGCCGCGCCCACCATCATCCGGGGCGCGTCCTCCTGCCAGCCCGGGCGGCCCAGCACCGCGAGCAGCGCGCGCACCGCCATCTCGTCGCCGCTGGTCATCATCCACCAGGGCGCGGCCTTGTCGTCGGCCAGATCGAGGCGCGAGCCTTCATAGACGATCCGCTTGCGCAGCTCCGCCTCGGCCGCCTGCGCCAGCGCCGGATCGGCGCCGCGCGCGGCGCGCACCGCGACCAGCCAGTCGGCCAGCACCGATGTCGGCATGTCGCGCGGGGCAAGGCCGATCTGGCCAAGCATCGCGGGCGTCGCCGCGCCATAGCGCGCGATCGCGGCGAGCGCGGCCAGCCGCTGGAAGCGAACATCGCCCGCCCCCTGCCCCGGCGGCGCGAGCCGCCCGTCGATCACCGCGCGCATCGCCTCCAGCATCCGCGCGCGCGGCGCTTCCGGAATGGCGAATCCCGCCTCCGCCGTCATGGCGAGCGTATAGGCGGTGAGCGCGACGCTGCCCTCCAGCGCGTCGCCGGGGAAATAGCGCAGCAGCCCCTCGCCGGTCAGGTAGGCCGGCATGTCGCCCGCCAGCCGGCTCCACGCCGCATCGTCGCCCGCCACCACCGCCTTCGACAGCCGCTGCTCGAAGCAGGTGAAGGGATAATCCGCCATGTAGCGCCGCACCCCGTCGAGCGGCGGCGCAAGGCTGCGGCTCAGCCGCACCTCGACCTCGCCGCGCCCGGGCAGCGCGCCCTGCGGCGGGGCCAGCGCCACGCTGGTCCGCGCGCCGACGCGCACCAGCGTCGCCGCCCAGGTCTCGACCGGCACGGCGGGGATGATCGCCTGCGTCACCGTCAGCCGGTCCGCCGCGCGCCCGTCGGCCGAGCGCGCCGAAACCGTCCAGGCGAGCGCGCCGATCCCGGCGGGCGCGGGCAGGTGCCATGTCACCGGCGCGGCGCCACCCGCCGGGATCGTCACCGTGAGCGGCGGGGCGGTGCCCACCTTCGGGCTGACCTCGGCGCTCGCCGTCACCTTCATCGGCCGGTCGGTGCCGTTGCGCAGCGTGAAGCTCGCGCCGTAGAAATCGCCCGCGCGCACCAGCGGCGGGATGCCCGAATAGAGCGTCAGGTCCTGCGTCGTGCGGATCGAGAGCGAGCCGGTGCCGAACCGCCCCGTCCCCGCCGTCGCGATCGCCACCAGCCGGAACGAGGAGAGTGAATCGGAAAGCGGCACCGCAAGCCGCGCACGCCCTTGCGCGTCGAGCCGCACGCGCCCCTTCCACAGCAGCACCGGCCGGAAATCGGAGCGGTTGAGCGCGGAGAGATCGCCGCCCCCGCCGCCGCCCGCCGCGACCGCCTTGCGCCCGTAGTGCCGCTTGCCGACCACCTGGGTCTGCGCGGTGGCGGTGAGGACCGACAAGGGCCGCTCGCCCATCATCGCGTCGAGGATCTGCCAGCTCCTGTTCGGCGCGAGCTGGAGCAGCGCCTCGTCCACCGCCGCGAAGGCGATCTCGGCCGATTTCGGCGTCTGCCCATCGGGATCGCGCACCTGCACGGCCACCTGCGCCACGTCGCGCACGCGATACTTGGCGCGATCCGCCTTGACGTCGACATCCAGGCGATGCGCGTCCCAGCCGACGCTGATCTTCGCGATGCCGAGCCGATAGCTGGGCCTGGCGAGATCGACGAGCGCGGTCGGCCGCGCGCCCTCGCGGCTGAAGAAGGGCAGGTTCCATTCGCGCGCCAGATTGGCCAGCCACAGCCGCCACCCGGCGATCCGCCCCCGCACCGCGAGCACCGAGACATAGACGTCGGGCGCATAGGCGCCGTCCAGCGGCACCTCCACCACCGGGTCCTTGCCCGACAGGCTGGTCACGAAGGAGGAGAGCACGCCCTCGCGCTCCACGGTCACGAGCGCGGTGGCCGCGCGGAACGGCATGCGCACCTGGAAGCGCGCGACGTCGCTCGCCTTATATTCCTGCCGCTCGGGGATCAGGTCCATCCGGTCGCCATTGTCGCCGCCGAACCACCAGTCGTCCGCGCCCGCGAGCCACACCGAGCGGACCGCGCGCGAGACGTTGCCCGCATCGTCGCTGGCCGAGGCGACGGCATAGACCTCGCCCGAGACGCCCGCGTTCATCCGGCATTCGGCCAGCCCCCGCACGTCGGTGGTCGTCACGCAATTGGCGGCGAGCTTCGTCGTGCGCGCGCTGTTGTCGTAGGCGTAGAAGCCGCCGACCAGCCGGCGGCGCGCCGACAATATCTCGCGGCTGTAGAGCGCGATCGAGACGCGCCGGCCCTTCACCGGCCGCCCGTCGAGATCGAGCACCACCGCGCGCAGGCGCAGATCGTCCTGCTTCATCATCCAGCCGTCGGTCCTGATCCCGACGCGCACGCCGGACGGATGGACCGGAATGCGGCTCGACGCGGTCAGCACCTCGCCATTGGCGTCCTGATAATCCATCTCGACCGCCATCATCACCGGCTGGTCGATCGTCGCGGGGATGGCGACGCTGGTGCGCGCCGTTCCCTGCGCGTCGAGCGTCAGGGGGATCGTCTGCGCGCCGGGCGTGGTCGTCCCGATCTCCTGCCCGTCGCCGTCGAGCGGGCGCACCCCCTCCACCACCGGACGGCCGCCGAAGGTCCAATCGTCCCACCCCTTGGGCGCGGGCATCTCGTCGCCGAAGGCCGCGCGCACGCTGACCGACAGGTTCGACGCGCCGCCGCCGGACAGATAGCCGACATAGAGGTCGAGCGGCATCGCGCGCGGCCGCACCGGCGGCTTCCCCGGGCCCGAAATGGCGGCGCGCATGGTCGGCAGGCGAAACTCGTCGATACGGATCGACTGCTCGGTGAAGACGCGCTTGTCGCCGAACTGGAAGGAGATGTCGTAATCGCCCTGCGGCGCGCCGGCGGGCGCGGTCCAGCGTGTCTCGCCCACGCCGTCGGCGCCGATCGCGACGGGCAGGTCGAAGCGCGTGTCCGATCCGCGATGGCTGAGGCGCAGCACCCCCTTCATCGCGCCGGTGAAGGCGAAGCCGTTGGCCACCGGGCGGCGCACGACATGCTTCATGTTCACCGTGTCGCCGGGGCGCAGCAGCGTCCGGTCGAACAGCGTGTGGAAGATGTCGCCATCCTCGCCATAGCCGTAGGGCAGGTCGAAATCATAAGGACGGATGCCTTCCGACCAGCCTGTCAGCGTGAAGCTGAAATCGCCGTCGCGCCGGGCCGACACCATCAGCGGATGGGGCGAGCCGCTCTCGCAGCTTCCATAGGTTTCGGGCTCGTCGAGCGGCCCCTTGAACAGCAGCCGCCCCGTCGCGTCGGCCCGGCCGGCGGCGAGCGTCCTGCCCGTGCAGCTATCGGTCACGCGGATGTCGGCGCCGGGCACCGGCCTGCCGCTGTCGAGCGCCGTCACCCAGGCGAGCGAGGAGGAGCGGCCCCATTTGAAATGCACCGCCATGTTGGTGACGAGCGCCCCCGCCGCCACATAGCGCGGCGCGTTCCGGCCGAGCAGCGCGCGGCCGAGCACCGGGCTCGCCAACTCGACGACATAGAAGCCGGGCTTGACAAGCGGGATGCCGACCACCTCGAACTGCCGCCCGCGCCCCGGCAGCGCGACCTTCAGCGGCGTGGCGGCGGCATCGGCGGCGAGCAGCGGGGTGGCGCCGGTATAATTGACCGTGCGCGCCGCCTTCCCCTCGCCCTCCTGCCGGAAATCGTTGCCGTTCGCCTTGTCGAGGCGTCGCAGCCAGCCGGCGACCGCGCCGTCCTCGCCCGCCACGCGCGCGATCCGCCCGCCGACGCCCGCGACCATCCGCCCCTGCAAGGCGGGCTCGACATTGCGCACCGTCAGCGGCAGCACGCCGCCCTCGCGCGCCTCGATGATGCCGAACGGGGCGGCGAACTTCACCAGCGGCGGCGCCGCGTCGAAACGGACGTCGAGCGGGAAGCGCCCTGCGTTGGCGAGGGGGCGGCCGCTTTCGTCCTTCACCTGCCCCGGCAGCACGAGGCGCCCGGCCGCCGCCTCGGGCAGCGGCGCCCTGAAGCGCACCTCGTTCACCGTCGCCGCGCGGGTCTGGTCGCCATGCTCGCCGGCGTCGCGCGCGAAAGCGGGGCTGAGCGTGCGCCCGCCGAGCAGCTCGATGCGGATCGCCTTCGCCTGCGCGATCGGGATGGGCGCGGTGAAGCGCACCCAGGCGTCCTGGACAGGGCTGCACCCCGCCTGCGGGTTCACCCGCGCACATTCGAAGCGCGCCTCGAACGCCTTGCGCACGGTGAAGTCGAAGCGCTGGTCCTCGCCCGCCTTGCGGCCGCCCGGCTCGCTGATCCCCTTGCCCCACACCAGCGCCATGTCGTGGCCGGGCGGCAGCGGGCGGCGGCATTTGAGCGCCACCATCGCCGCCGTCACCTGCGCGCGCGCGGCGGGCGCCGCGGGAAAGACGGAGGGCTGCCCCGCCTCCTCCAGGAAATTGGAGACCTCGTAGCGATCCGGGCCGAGCGCGGCGAGCAGCTTCGCCGGAAGATCGGCGGGCAGCACGTCGACCGCAATCTTCTCGCCGATGCCGTCGACCGCGCAATAGGCTTCCGCCGCGACCGAGGCGCGATCGGGCGCGACATTGGCGGCGACGAGGAAAACCTGATCCTCCTCCACATCCCCGCCGTAGCGCGTCGGCAGCACCGCGCGCGCCGCGGGGCCGCCGGTATCGATCGCGAAATGCCGCTGCCCGCCGATCGCGGCGCCGCGCAGGCTCTTCAGCCCCTCGCGCAGGTCG
>Ga0182749_1001485_pt1 | contig 18363 bp, 22 predicted proteins | sample eDN3rd37CKraftMG_FD_128875 | JGI IMG/M metagenome (GOLD analysis project Ga0182749, IMG submission 128875) | Enriched Miracle-Growth compost microbial communities from Emeryville, California, USA - eDNA 3rd pass 37_C Kraft MG (version 2) (version 2) ...
GATCGCATCGGGGGCCCGGTCGGGGCTTGGCGGTCAGGCCTGGAACGCCTTGAAGGTGATGATCGTGTGGGTGTCCTTGATGCCGGGGATCGTCTGCACCTTCTCGTTGACGAAGTGGCCGATATCGGTGCCGGCACTGACGTAGAACTTCACCAGCAGGTCGTAGTCACCCGCGGTGGAGTAGATCTCGGAGGCGATCTCCGCTTCGGCGAGCGCATTGGCCACCTGGTACGACTTGCCGAGGTCGCATTTGATCTGGACGAAGAAGGGGGTCATGGATGCCTCCGGGTCCGCCCTAAACAGCAAAAAGCGCTGCCTCTGGCAAGCAGTTGCGGCCGTCATTCGGCGCTCGCGCCAGCGCCGCCGGGGCAGGGCCGCTGCGTCTTTGGGTACCCTTGCCTTCGCCTGTCGCCGGGCCTAGGACAGCCCCAGCAATCTCGTGGGGTGTCCGGCAGCACAGCCGGGCTGAGAGGCCTTTTCCGCGGCCAACCCAACGAACCTGATCCGGGTCATGCCGGCGGAGGGATGAGAGATGCGCCATTCCGGACACGATCAGGCAGCGCGCCTGCCGCAGGCCGCGGCGGAGCTTCTCGCGGTCTTGCGCACGCGCGGCCCGCGCGTCCACTGCATCACCAACAGCGTGGCGCAGGCCTATACCGCCAACATGCTGCTCGCCGCCGGCGCCGTGCCCTCGATGACGCTGTCGGCCGAGGAGATCGGCGCCTTCGTCGCCCGCGCCGACGCGCTGCTCGTCAACATCGGCACGTTCGATCCCGAGCGGCGGGCGGCGACCGGCATCGCCATCGCAGCCGCGACCGAGCACGCGCGGCCCTGGGTGCTCGATCCGGTGTTCATCGACCGCAGCGCGCCGCGCGCCGATTTCGCGCGCGACCTGATTGCGCGCAGCGCGCCGCGTGTCGTGCGGCTCAATCATGCCGAGTTCGCCGCGCTCTCCGGCGGCGAGGCGGCCGCCGAGGCGGCGATGGCCTATGCGCGCGCGACCGGCGTCGTCGTCGCCCTGTCCGGCGCCGCCGATCTCGTCACCGACGGCACGCGCCTGCTCACCATCCACAACGGCCATCCGTTGATGGCGAAAGTCACGGCCATGGGCTGCGCCGGCTCGGCGCTGACCGCGGCGTGCCTGGCGCGCGAGCCGGATGCGCTCGTCGCCGCGGCCGCGGCGCTCGTCATGCTCGGCGTTGCCGGCGAGATCGCCGCCGAGACCTCGGCCGGACCCGGCAGCTTCTCCACCGCCATCATCGACGCGCTGTTTTCGCTCGATGCGCCGACATTGATCGCGCGCAGCAGGATCTCCGCATGACGACATCGATCGCGCTGACCATCGCCGGCTCCGACTCCTCGGGCGGCGCCGGCATCCAGGCCGACCTGAAGACCTTCGCCGCGCTCGGCGTCTACGGCGCCAGCGTCATCACCGCGCTGACCGCGCAGAACACGCGCGGCGTCACCGCGATCCACGACGTGCCGGCCGACTTCATCGCCGCGCAGATCGACGCCGTGTTCACCGACCTCGACGTGCGCGCGGTCAAGATCGGCATGCTGTCGCAGGTCGCGGCGATCGAAGCGGTCGCCGACGGCCTCGACCGGCACGCGGCGCACAATGTCGTGCTCGATCCGGTGATGGTCGCGACGTCGGGCGACCGGCTGCTCGCCGCCAATGCGGTGGCGGCGCTGCGCGCGCGTCTCATTCCGCGCGCGCTCGTCATCACGCCGAACCTGCCGGAAGCGGCGGCGCTGCTCGACCGGCCGGTCGCCTGCGACGAAGCGGCGATGGAGGCGCAGGCGCGGGCGCTGCTCGCGCTCGGCCCGCAGGCGGTGCTGATCAAGGGCGGACACGGGAAGACGCGCGAGAGCGTCGACCTCCTCGTCGATGCCGGCGGCGTGACGCGGCTGTCCGCGCCGCGTATCGCCACGCGCAACACGCACGGCACCGGCTGCACCCTGTCGTCGGCGATCGCCGCCGGCCTTGCCAGGGGGCTCGACCTTGCAAGCGCGGCGCGGGCCGCCAAGGCCTACGTCACCGATGCGATTGCGGGCGCCGACGTGCTCGAGGTCGGGCACGGCCACGGGCCGCTGCATCATTTCCATGCCCTGTGGAGGGACTGACATGACCACGCGCCGCACCTTTCTCGGCACGGCCGCCGCCGGCGTCATCGCCGCGCCGGCGATCGCACGCGCCGATACGCTGAAATGGCGGATGGTCACCTCCTGGCCGAAGCGTCTGCCCGGCCCCGGCATGTCGGCCGAGCGCATCGCCACGCGCATCAAGACCTTGTCCGGTGGGCGCATCGACATCGCCGTGCATGCCGCCGGCGAGATCGTGCCGGCCTTCGGCGTGCTCGAGGCGGTCGGCAACGGCGTCGCCGATATCGGCCACACCGCGGCGTTCTACTGGCAGGGCAAGATGCCGGCGGCGAACTTCTACACCACCGTGCCGTTCGGCCTGACGCCGGCCGAGCACGTCGCCTGGATCGATGCCGGCGGCGGCCAGGCCCTGTGGGACGAACTCTACGCGCCGTTCGGCGTCAAGCCGTTCATGGGCGGCAACACCGGCGTCTGCATGGGCGGCTGGTTCCGCCGCGAATTGAAAAGCCTCGCCGATCTCAAGGGCCTCAAGCTGCGCTCGCTCGGTCTCGGCGGCGAGATCTATCGCCGGTTGGGCGCCACGCCGCAGACGACGCCGCCGGCCGAGATCCTGGTCAGCCTGCAGTCGGGCGTGCTCGACGCGGCCGAGTTCGTCGGCCCCGGCACCGACATCGCGCTCGGTCTCTATCGCGTCGCGCCTTTTTATTATTACCCGGGCTTCAACAAGCCGAACGGCACCGGCGAGTGCATCGTCTCGCTGAAGGCGTGGAACGCGCTGCCCGACGATCTCAAGGCCATCGTCGCGCATGCCTGCGCGACGGAAGCGAACTACGCGCTCGCCGAAATGGAGCGGCTCAATGCCGCCGCGCTCGGCGCGCTGACCGGCGAGCACAAGGTCAGGCTGGTGCCGTTCCCCGACGATGTCGTCGCCGCCGCGCGCGATCAGGCCAACGACGTTCTCGGCGAGATCGCGTCGCGCGACGCCATTTCCGGCAAGGTGCACGCCTCCTATCTCGACTTCCGCGGCCGCACCGCGCCGTGGTCGCGCGTGTCGATCGAGGCGGTGCTCCGGGCGAGGGGATAGGGCGCCCGTTCGTCCCCACGCCGGCGCTTGCGCGGGAATGAACGGCGGGCGCGACCCACCTTTTCATTGCCACGCGCCCGCGCTAGACGCATCGCGCATGGCCCGTCCGGGCCGCCGGGACGACATCCTCCATGACCAACCGCTGGCTGATCCTTGCCGCGCTGACGTTCGCGCGCACGGTCATGGGCTTTCAGTTCCAGTCGCTGGCGGCGGTGGCGCCGCTCGTGATTGCGGACTTCGCGATCGGCTACGCCGCGCTCGGCACCCTCATCGGCCTTTATCTGCTGCCCGGCGCGGCGGTGGCGATCCCCGGCGGCGTGCTGGCGCAGCGCTTCGGCGACAAGCGCATCGTCTCGGCCGGCCTTGCCGCGATGGCGGTCGGCGGCGTGCTGATGGCGAGCGGCGACCAGACGCTGCTGACGGCCGGCCGCATCCTGTCGGGCTGTGGCGCGGTCTTCATCAACGTGCTGATCACCAAGATGACCACCGACACGTTCGAAGGCCGCGAGGTGGTGACCGCGCTCGGCGTGCTGATCACGAGTTGGCCGCTCGGCATCGCGCTGGCGCTGGTGACGCTGCCGCCTTTGGCGGCGGCCACATCGTGGCACGTCACGATGATCGCGGGCGCGGCGATGGCCATCGCCGCGCTCGTGCTCATCGCCGCGCTCTATCGCGCGCCGGGAAAGCGCGCGGTTGTCGCCGCGCGGCTCCGCTTCGACCTGACACGGCACGAGCTTCTCTTGTCGTTGCTCGCGGGCCTGGTGTGGACCTTCTACAATATGAGCCTCATCCTCGTGCTCACCCTCGGTCCGGCATGGCTGATCGCGGGCGGCGACAGCCCCGCGCATGCGGCGGCGGCGGTGAGCGTCGTCGGATGGCTGATCATCCCGGCGATCCCGCTCGGCGCCTGGCTTGCCGATCGCGCCGGCCATCCGATGACGACGATGCTCACCTTCTTCGCGCTCGGCGCGCTGGCCATTGCGCTGCTGCCTTTCGTCGGCGGTGCGCTCGGTCTGCTGGCGGCGATCGGGCTGCTGTTCGGGCCGCCCGGCGGACTGATCATGGCGCTGCCGGGCCAGGCGGCCCCGCCCGAGCGCCGCGCGCTGGCGATGGGCGTCTACTTCACCGTCTATTATGTCGGCATGGGCGTGGTGCCGGGCTTCGCCGGCTTTGCCCGTGACGTGACCGGGAGCCCGGCCGCGCCGCTGTGGCTTGCGGCCGCGATGCTGGTCTGCGCCGCGCTGTCGCTTCTCGCCTTCCGCGCAGTCCGCCGCGCCGGCGCCGACGTTTGACCTGAAAGGACCTGCAATGAGCGAGCCGACCTTCCGCCGCGCGGCGGCCGCCGATATCGAGGACATCGTCGCCTTGCTCGCCGACGACGAGCTCGGCCGCAGGCGCGAGGATCCGGATCCGCCGCTCAATCCGCGCTACATCGATGCCTTCGCCGCCATCGATGCCGACCGCAATCAATGCCTCGCCGTGGTGGAGGAGGGCGGCGAGATCGTCGGCTGCCTGCAGCTCACCTTCATTCCCGGCCTGTCGCGTCTCGGCGCATGGCGCGGTCAGATCGAAAGCGTGCGCATCGCCTCGTCGCGTCGCGGCGGCGGTCTCGGCCGGCGCATGTTCGAATGGGCGATCGAGGAGTGCCGCAAGCGCCGGTGCGAGATCGTGCAGCTCACCACCGACAAGTCGCGCGCCGATGCACGCCGCTTTTATGAGTCGCTCGGCTTCGTCGCCAGCCACGAAGGCATGAAGCTCTCGCTGTAGCGCGACGATACTGTGGCTTCCCGGTCACAGCCCTACGCAAATACGTCCACGGCGCCAACCGGACGTTAAGGTTAACTGCGCCTTAAGGGTTTGGCGGCATTCCTGTACGGGTGTGCATTGCGCGGTACGTCCCGTCGGGGGCACGGCGAGTGCGACACCGACGGGTGAGCGTGTTCGCCCGCTTGCAACCGATGTGGACCAGTCAAGGGGCCGACTTATGACGATCAAATCGATTCTCTGCGGCGGGGTCGCTGCCGCTGCGATGTTGACGGTGTCGATGGCCGCGCACGCGGCCGATCTCCCGCGCCCGTACAAGGCGCCAGCCTATATCGCGCCGATCTATGCCAATTGGACCGGCTTCTATGTCGGCCTGAACGCCGGTTACGGCTTCGGCAAGTCCAATTGGGATGTGCCGGCGATCAGTCCGAGCCCGAAGGGCTTCGTCGGCGGCCTGACGATGGGTTACAATTTCCAGACCGGCATGTGGGTCTGGGGCATCGAAGGTGACGCGGATTATGCCGGCATGAAGGGCTCGGCCGACTGCTTCGGCGGCACCTGCGAGACGAAGACGAGCTGGTTGGCCACCGTCCGCGGACGGATCGGCTATGCCGGCTGGAACAACTGGCTGCCTTACCTGACCGGCGGCGCCGGCTTCGGCAACATCAAGGCGACCTCGCCCTTCGGCGACGCCTCCAAGACCCAGATCGGCTGGACCGCCGGCGCCGGCGTCGAATACGCCATGTGGTCGAACTGGAGCGTCAAGCTCGAATATCTCTACATGGACCTCGGCAAGTTCGACTGCGGCGCGTCCTGCACGGGCGTCGCCGGCACGAGCGACAACGTCTCGTTCAACGCCAACATCGTCCGCGCCGGCCTCAACTACCGCTTCTGAGCGCGCCGCGACACGGCAAACCTGAAAAGCCTCGGGCGGCGACGCCCGGGGTTTTTTCATGGCCGCGCAACCCCGCCGCGCGCGCGCCCGCCGAGCGCCAGCGCCATGCCGGCGATGACCACCGCCATGCCCGCCCATTCCATCGCCTGCGGCCATTCGTCGAGCACCAGCGCGCCGACCACCGCCGTCGTCAGCGGCATCACCGGCACGAACATCGCCGCGCGCACCGGCCCGATCAGCTCGACCGCGCGCGTGAACAACAGCATGCTGCCGAAGCCCACGGCGCCGCCCTGATACACCGCCTGCCACAGGATCGCGCCGAAGCTCGCCTGCGCAAATCCCGACGGCGCCGCCCACACCCACAGCGGCAGCATCAGCATCGACAGCACGCAGATCGTCGCCGTCGCCGCGCGCGCCGGCACGCGCCACGCGGTGACGAGCCGCGCATAGATGACGAAGATCGTCGCATTGGTGGCGAACAGCAGGTCGCCGCGCCAGGCGCCGGCGCGTCCGCCGCCATCGTCGAAGGCGCGCCAGGCGAACAGCACCAGCCCGACGACGATCAGCGCCGCGCCGACGACGCGCACCGCGCCCGGCCGCTCGCGCGCGACGAGGACGCCGAGGACCGTCGCCAGCACCGGATTGAGTCCCGAGGCGATGACCGAGGCGTGGATCGCCGGCGCGTAGGCGGCGCCGGCGACCAGCACCATGCTGTAGGGCGCGCCGATCATCAGCGCGAGCAAAAGCCCGCGCTTGAGGCCGAGCGGCCCGACCGCGAACGGCTTCATCCGCCAGGCCACCGGCAACAGGATGAGTCCGGCGACGAGGAAGCGCAGCACGGTGACGTCGGCCGGCGTCAGCCCCTCGGCGACCGACTGCCGCGACACCACCGCCTGCACGCCCCAGATGGCGGCGGCGCCGACGCCGGCGGCGATGCCGTGCAGCAGGCGGCGGCGCGCGGCGGCGGCCGCGGCGTCGGGCGATGGCGTCTCGGCGGCGAGGGGGCTGCGCATTCGCGGCCACCTGTGGCAGGCCAAAGCGCGCGTGACAACCGCATTCCGGCACAGCGCGCGCGGGCCCGCGCCGCACCGCAAGCGGCCGGCAATCCACCGCTTTTTCCATAGCCTTGATAAACGTCAACAGCGGCACGCAGGACGCGCTTTCGAGATGACGGCGCCTGTGGTCCGATGGCGCAGGGGCGCGGGGTACTGCAAATGCCGTCAGTAGACCGCCGAGATGAATTTATTCGGATGGCGGGCGTCGCGCCGGGCCTGGCAGCCGCTTTCAGCGGATTTGCACGCGCCGCCGCGCCACCGACGTTGCCGCAGACGAGGGTCGCTTACCGACCCGCGCCGGACGGCGACCGCAAGTCCGACACCTGCAAGCGCATCATAAATTCGAACGTCTGTCAGAAGGCCGAGGGCGACTTCGGCGCCGACGGCTGCTGCATTCTCTACCGGAAGGCCTGAGCAAAGCTGCGTTCAGAGGGTTGCGGGGGTTTTCATGGGCGTCCTGTCGCCGGCGCGTTCGCCGGCCGGTCTGCGAGCCGTGTCGAAGGCGCGGCTCGGCGTTGTCGGTGCAAGAGTGGCGGGGTTCGTTGCGATCGCGATCGCAGCGTTTGTGACGTGGGTCGGCGCGGGGGCGCTGTCACCGGCGATGGCGCTGCCGAGCTTTGCGCGGCAGACCGGGCAGCCCTGCGGCACCTGCCACACCGATTTCCCCGCGCTCACGCCCTACGGGCGCAGGTTCAAGCTTCTCGGCTATACGGTCGGCGGCGGCCCCTATCGGACGACGCCGTTTCCGATGTTCGGGTCGAACGTCGATCCTCTGGAAGACAATGCCCGGCTCAAGGCCTATGCGCGCGGGCTCGACGGCAAGAATAATGCGAGCGGGGGAAGCGACCCTGCCGCGCCGCCGCCGGAGGCGAGCCGCCCATGGGTGCCGCCGCTCGCGGTGATGGCCGTCGTCGGCTACACGCATACGCAGACGTCGCAGGCGGCGCCGTGCGGGCCTTACCCGTGCAACGACCAGGTGGCGGCCGCGCCGGTCAGCCTGTTCTACGGCGGCGCCATCACCGACCACATCGGCGCTTTCGCGCAGCTCACCTATTCGGACGCGCCGTTCGGCGTGCCGCCTGCGTCCGATCCTTACGCCACGTTCCAATGGTCATGGGACAATACCGACATCCGCTATGCCGATACGTTCAACATCGGCGGCGCCGACGTGATCCTCGGCATTTCGGCGAACAACAATCCCTCTGTGCAGGACCCGTGGAACACGACGCCGGCGTGGCGCTTCCCGTACGCGGCGTCGACGACCGCGCCCGGCCCGGCGGCCGCGACCCTGATCGACGGCGGCCTCGGCCCGGGCCACGTCGTCGGCGTCGGCGGCTACGCCTTCATCAACGACTTCCTCTATCTCGAACTGTCCGGCTACCGCTCGGTCGGTTTCAACGCCCAGACCAGGCTCGGCGTCGATCCGTTCGGCGTCGGCATGATCGACGGCATCGCGCCGTACTGGCGCGTCGCCGTCGAACCGCACTGGGGTAACCACTGGCTGATGCTCGGCGCCTACGGAATGCAGGCGAACCTGAGGCAGTGGGACTCGTCGCAGGTCGATGCCAACGGCTTGCAGCTTCCCGTCTTCCTGCCCCTGACCGACCGCTTCACCGACACCGCCTTCGACGCGCAGTATCAATACCGCGGCGAAAACTTCTGGCTGACCCTGCGCGGCACGTGGATCCACGAATTCATGAAGCTCGACGCCACCTTCAACAGCGGCGGCTCGAGCAACCCGTCGAATACGCTCGACACGCTGCGGCTCGAAGGCTCGATCGCCTATGGCAACGACAATCGCGTCGTGTTCACCACGCAGTATTTCAACACGAAGGGCTCGACCGACCCGACGCTTTACGGCGGCCTCGTCAGCCAGTTCGACCCGAACGCCACGCCGCAGACCGATCCGAACAGCAACGGCTTCGTCTTCGACCTGTCGTACATTCCGTACGTGTCGAGCCATTCGCCGATCTGGCCGTGGGCGAACGCGCGCATCGGGCTGCAATACACCTATTACAACCGGTTCGACGGCGACACGACCTTCGCGCACGATAACAATACGTTGTTCGCCTATCTGTGGCTCGCGATGTAGGGGAGGGCGGCCACGATGACAGCCGGCGCAGTTTTCCGATGGGTTCTGCGGCTTGCCGCCGTCGCCGCGGCCGTTCCGCTCGCGGCGCACGCCGCCGGCGCGCCCGTGCCGCCGCAGGAACTCGCCGCCAAGGTGCACTACTGCATGACCTGCCACGGCGTCTCGGGCCAGGGCTTCCGCGGCTACTATCCGATCCCGCGGCTCGCCGGCCAGCAGCCGGACTACATCAAGAACCAGCTCCTCGCCTTCACGCAGAAGCGGCGCACGAACACGATCATGTTCAGCGTGGCGCACGTGCTCTCGCCGGAGATGCTGGCGGCGCTGTCGGACTATTTCAACAAGCTCAACCCGAAGCCGCTCGGCGGTGCGCCGCAAGATCTCGTCGCCGACGGCAAGGCGATCTTCACGCAAGGTGTGCCGGCCAAGGACGTGCCGCCCTGCACCACCTGCCACGGCGACGAGGCCAAGGGAAACGGGGAGATCCCGCGGCTTGCCGGGCAGCTCAACGACTACGTCATCGCCAAGCTGACGAACTGGGACAAGGAGCGGGGGCAGAACAAGGCCGAACCCGACACGTCGGCGATCATGGAACCGATCGCGCACGGCCTGACGCCGCCGCAGATCAGGGCGGTGGCCGCCTATGTCAGCACGCTGGAGTGAGCCGATGGCGACCGTGCCCGAACGCAAGCGTACACCCGCGGCCATCGCGGTCATCGCGGTCATGGCGGTCCTGCTCGTCGGCGCCGCCGCGCCGACTGCTTTTGCCGGCCCCGACCGATCGCTCGCCGCCAAGTTCGCCTATTGCCAGGACTGCCACGGCCCGGACGGGCAGGGCTATCGCGGCTTCTATCCGATCCCGCGGCTCGCCGGCCAGCAGGTGCAATACATCGAGAACCAGCTTCGCGCGTTCACCGAGCACCGGCGCAAGAACGAGATCATGCTCAACGTCGCGCACGGCCTGCACGGCGGCATGGTGACGGAACTGGCCGCCCGCTTCCACGCGGCGCACGCACCGCCGATCGGCGGCGGCCCGCGCGGACTCGTCGCGCGCGGCAAGGAGATCTTCGACAGCGGCATTCCGGAGAAGAACGTCGCCGCCTGCGCCGCGTGCCACGGTCCCGGCGCGCCGGGTACGGGGGAGATCCCGCGGCTCGCCGGACAATTGTACGAATACGTCGTCGCCAAGCTCGTCAACTGGAGCAAGGAGCGCGGCCAGATCGCCTCGCAGCCGGACACGTCGCTGATCATGGAGCCGATCGCGCACAGCCTGACCCGCCCCGAGGCGCAGGCCGTCGCCGCCTATGTCAGTACGCTCAGGTAACGGAAGCCGAAGCCCATGCGCGCACATCTCGCGAAACTCCGCTTCACGGCCGCGGCGCTGATGGTCCTCGGCGCCGGCATCGTCGGCGCGGCGCGCGCGGAGGACGCGGCGGTCCAAAATTGCACCTGGTGTCACGGCAGCGGCGCGCAGGGCTATACGCCGGCGCCGCGGCTCGCCGGGCAGCGCGCCGCCTATCTGCGCAGCCAGCTTTTGCGCTTCCGCACGCACGGCCGAAACGCGCCGGTGGCGCGGCAATATATGTGGTCGGCGGCAGACAACCTCAGCGACGGACGCCTGCGCGCGCTTGCGGACTACTTCGCCAGCCTGGCTCCGAGGCCGGCGATGGACGGCAACGCAGCGCAGGCCGCGCCCGGCCGCGCCATCTACCAGAACGGCCTGCCCGACGAGAACATCGTCGCCTGCGTGGCCTGCCACGGGCCCGACGCGCAGGGCGTCGGCGCCATCCCGCGCCTCGGCGGCCTGTCCTATGACTACCTGGTGCGGCGGCTGAGGGACTGGCAGGCGGGCTACAACAGCGCCGGCGCGAGGCCGATGCCGCACATTGCCGGCAACCTGTCGCCCGCGCAGATCGACGCGCTCGCCTCCTACCTGAGCTTCATGCCGAGCGCCGGCGTCCGGGAACGGGGTGGTCCGACGCGGCTCACCGGAAGTCTGCCGGTGGCCGATAGACGATAGCGAACTTTCCATCGGAAAATGCGCGCAGCGGTGCACGTTGCCGCCATGGGTGGACCGCCGCGCCGGGCCGGCGCCGCTGCTCACACCCGCGCCAAAGTTGCGTCGGCGCGCCTAGCGATGCGGATGCTCGCCGCGCGCGATCATGAGGTGGTGCGCCTGGTGGTGCATGCCGCGCGCCATCACGCCGATGAAGCCGAGGCCCTTCAATTTGACAATGTCGGACGCCGGCACGCGGACCGTCAGGATGGCGCCGTCTTCGCTCTCCGCCGCCGCGAAATGCCAGCCGCCGACGCCGTCCATGGTGGCGGCATGCGCGGCGACCATGCGGCGGATCGAGGCGCGCACCGCGCCGTCGCCGCTGACGGCGAAGCGCATGCCGCCGTCGATCGGCGTCGCCTCGACGCGCGCCGCCATGGTGACGTTGTTCATGTCGATGAGGTGCTGCCGCAGCGCCTCGATATCGACCTTCGACCAGTCGGTGCGCGGATCGGCCTCGAGGATGCCGACGATCTCCTGGATCGCCGCGAAGGCCGCTTGCCCCGGCTCGGTCGGCAGGCGTTCGGCCATGCCGGCCGCCGGCATCGCGTTCGGGTGGTGGTGAGCGGGCTGCTGCGCCAGCGCGGCGACGGGCGCGAGCAGCACGGCGGCCATGAGAATGCGGCGCATGGGAAGCCTCCTGTTGCACCGGTCTTGCCACGGCGGCCCCGCGCAGACCATGATCGCAATCATGTTCGAGGATCTGGCGCCATTGCTCGGCGGTCTCGCGGGCCGCGATCTCGCGCTCGAATCGGGTCGGACGCTCTTTCGCCAAGACGACCCGGTGCGCGAGGTGTTCTTCGTCAGCGCCGGCGTCGTGCATCTGGTGCGCCATCGCCCGGACGGCGCACCGCTGATCCTGCAGCGGGCCGGGCCCGGCGCCATTCTTGCCGAGGCCTCGCTCGCCTCCGCGCGCTATCACTGCGACGCGGTCGTCGCCGCACAAGCGCGCCTGCGCGCGGTGGCGAAGGCGGATCTCGTGCGGCGCATCGCCGAGCGGCCGGAGACGTCGCTGGCCCTGATCCGGCGCCTCGCGCACGAATTGCAGACGGCGCGGTTCCAGGCCGAACTGCTGGCGATGAAGACGGTCGGCGCGCGGCTCGATGCCTGGATCGGCTGGCACGGCGCATTGCCGCCGAAAGGGCAGTGGGCTGCGCTTGCCGCCGAGCTCGGCGTCAGCCCCGAGGCGCTGTATCGCGACCTGGCGAAACGCCAGCCGGGGTCGGCGTCTCATCGGCGGCGCGCTCCGGCGCGTCCTCGCTCCATTCCATGACGATGCGCACGAGCTCGGCCTGGCGGCGCGCGCCGGTCTTCTGGAACAGACGGATGAGATGCGTGCGCGCCGTCGCCACCGAGACGCCGAGCCGCGCCGCGACGCCGGCGATGCCGTCGCCGACCGTCAGTTCCTGCGCGGCGCGCGTCTCCGCCGGCGTCAGTCGATAATAGCCGGCGAAGGCATCGAGCGACGGCCGCGCGCGGCCGAGCGTGCGCGTCAGCACCATGGCGCCGGGGCGGCCGTCGACGGCCTGCCAGGCGTCGGCGCCGACCGGCAGCACCATCAGCAGCAGCGGGCTCGCGCCCTCGCGCCTCGCCAGCAGCGTGCCGCCGGTCTTGCGCCGCGCCGCCTCGGCGATCGCGCGGTGCAGCGCATGCGTCTGCTCCGAGCGCGGCGCGCACAGCCGGCCGTGCTGCAGGCGCAGGCCGCCTTGCTCGGCGAGCAGCGCCTCGGCGATCCTGTTGGCGAACATGAGATGCGCCGTCTCGCCGACGATGAACAGGCCGCGCCCGAGCCGGTACAGCGCCTCCGCCGAGAAGGTTCGGATGCCCTGCGTCGCGCCGATGCGGTGACCGATACGGACGGCGCGGGTGAGATGCGGCGTCAGTTGGCGCAGCCGTTCGGCATGCGCGCTCTGCCAGCCGTCGAGCGTCGACGGGCGCCACAGCGTGAGCGTGCTGCCGCGATCGCCATCGCGCCACAACGGCGCGATCAGGAGATCGTCGCCGTCCTGCGGCGCCAGGAAGTCGTTGTAGAACTCAGAGCGGCACAGCTCGTCCTTCGGCATGATCTGACGGTCGCAGATGACGCCCGGCAGCGGCCTGCGCAGGAAGGTCTGCCACAGCACGTTGCGCGTCACGTAATAGGCGCCGTAGCGGCGGTCGAAATCCGGATCGGTGCCGTACGAGATCATGCTGCCCTGCGTCGACTGCACATTCTCGATCGACAGATGCGCCGACGCGCTGCCGAAGTGCCGCGCCAGGCGGCCGAGCACCGCGGGCCAGCGCGTACGGTCGATGGCGGCGTCGTAAATGTCGTTGAGGAACGGCTCGCCTTCGTCGGTGTCGCCCATGGACGCCTCCGCCGCTCATTTCGTCCGTCGTCCCGCCACCGGGCGGCTTGCGGCTGCGCCGGCTGCAACCGGAGCGCTGCGGCCGGACACGTCTGCAACGAAACGTCTTCGCTGACGGCGCGCGCTTCATCCACCGTTCGGTTGACGACAACGCGCGGCGTTGTCGTCAGGTTGATGCGCGAACACGTGAGCTTACACGCACGCGGGCGAAGTGTCTGTCTGAAAGGTGACGCCCGTGCCGAGCGGTCCGCATGTCGCCGTCGCGCGCGGTGGTTCACGCCGTCGACCGAAGAGAGGAGCGAACGATGCGCAAACATCCGCGGCTGCTCGTCCTGGTGGCGCTGGTCGTCTGTGGAATTGCGGCGAAGCTGATCGTGTATCCGCCCGTCAAGGTCGCGGCCGCCGTCAGCACGGCGGAGGCGATGCCCGTCCTGCAAATGAATCGCGAGGCGAGGGGCGACCTGCCGGTGCAGGCCGTGCACGACATGTCTGTCGTCTTCCTCGCAGAGTGACAGCGATCGGCCGCGCGCGCGTGTCCTCGACCGTCGGGTTGACGACACTCGCGGCGCCGTCGCGCATCGCAATGTGTGTCGGCGGATGAACGTCGCGCCGATCGGGCGGCCGTCGGGGGACGGCGAACATGCAGCGTTTCGCGAGACACGACGAGCCGGTGGCCGCGGCGCATTGCGCCGTCTGCAGCGGCATGTTGTGCGAAATCTCGCGCACGCCGCAGACGCTGCCTCCGTGGTCGCGCCGCGGCGATCAGGTCGTCTACCTGCGCTGCGAGTCCTGCCGTCACGCGCAGATCAGGCTCGAGCACCGCCCGCGCGCCGGCCGGTGAAGCGCGCCGTCAGCTCAGCGTGCCCGGCGAGAAGCAGTAGTCGATGCGCGCGGTGCCGTAATCGCGATACCAGTAGATGGCGTGGCCGGTCGGGTTCGGCCCCGGCAGGACCATGTAGGCCGGCAGCGTGCGCTTGCCGCGCTCGAGGTCCATGGTCACCGAGCCGTCCGGATTGATGACATAGGTGCCGTAGAAGGGATGGCCGTCGGAATCGGCGCAGCAGGACTGGCCGCGCGCATTGTGCTGGCGCTCGAACCACGTGCGCACCTGCGGCGAGACCTCGGCATATTGCGGGCTCCAGCGCGCCATCGCCGGCGTGGCGCAGAGAACGAGCAGCACGGCCGCACGGCCGGGTTTGATGTGTCGAAGAGGAAACGTGCGAAGCGGAGACATCGGCAAGCCCTCGACGGTTGCCCGGGCTCACTGTCAATTCGCTCAAATCGTCCAAGTTGCGTCGCGGCACGGCAGGTCGCGGCGCGACTCACATCCGGGCGTCTCGCGAGAGCGTAAACCCGCGTCGGTGCGCCGCCAAGACGAAAAAGCGGTGGTGCCCGCCGCGGATACTACCTCAATCGTGCGCGAGCGCCGCGGTCTTGGCCGCGGTCTTGACCGGCCTTGCCGGCTTGCCCGGCGCGTTCTCGATGTCGGCAAGCTTCGGCGGCCATGCGCCGGCCCAGACGCTGAGCGGCATCACGAGCGGCGGCTCGCCGCCGTCGACGAGGCTGGCATCGACGGCATAGAGCGCGCCGCCTTTCTTCTCGCGCAGCACGGCGGTGTTGCGCGGATTGGTGTCGTTCGGCAGGCCGGCGTAACCGAGCGTGGCGACGCTGTGGAAGCGGAACAGATGCGCGCGTTCCATCATCGTCATGTAAGTCCAGGTGTTGACCGCCTCGTCGATGCAGTCGAGCTGCGTCGGATCGCCGAGGTTCGGCTTGATCATCATGTTCTCGTGCGTCCACTGGTGCACGCCGGTGCCGGTCTTGGCGCCGACGATCTTCTGCATCGTGGCGACGGCGCGGGCGATCTTCGCGCGCTCGGCGCGGGCGTCGCGCGCGGGGCCGGCCAGTTGCGCCTTCACCTTTCCCCATTCGCCGGACGAGAGGCCGACGCGCGAGGTCTCGGCGCAGCCGAAGCCGTGGCATTCGAGGAACGAGGCCGGCGTCGGGTCCGGCTCGGCGTAGCGGGTGAGGTATTCGCTCGACAGCGGGCCGTCGGCGCTGGCGAGGCTGCCGCCGTCGCCGGAGGTGACGCAGGCCGCCAGCATCGACGCGGCCGCGAGCGGAACGAAAAGACGGACGAGGCGGGTCGCAAGGCGCAACGGACGGCTCCCCCAGTGAGGCGACGCCGAGGCTAGCACGGTTTCGGCCGGGCGCGATGGGGCGGGCGCACCGGGCTGGGGAGGAACCGGGCGCCGGGCCGTCTTCACCCCCCGCAGGCCCCGTCCTCCGTTCGTCCCCGCGCAAGCGGACGGGTTGCCCGCGGGGGGAGGGGAGGCGCACTGAAAATAGTCCTTGACAGCGTGACGCTCCTCCTATAGGTTTGCGGCAGGCTCGGAAGCCGCGCCCGGAGACGGGCCCGCCCCGGGCCTTTTTCATATTCCCCAAAAATCCGAAGGATCAGACGCCATGGCGAAGCCCCGGCGCAAGCAGACCTATACGCCCGCGCTGCTCGAGAACCTGCGCCACCGCTACGAGGAGACCGACGAGTCGGTGGTCGATATCGGCGCGAGCATCGCACGCAGCCACACCTTTGTGCGCAGTCTCGCGCGCGAGCACGGCTGGACCAGGTATGAGCCGCCGCCGCTCGACCTCACGCCGGCCGCAAAGCTCGCGGCGGAGGCGGCGCGGCTGGCCGCAGAGAGCAGGGCGGCCGGGCACGGCGCCCCTTCAACCCTCCCCCCGCGCAGCGGCGGGGAGGGTCGGTTCGCGCTGCGTGAGCAGGGCGAACCGGGGTGGGGGGACGCCTCAACAATGGAGAAACCGGAGGCTGCCGAACCGCCCCCGCCCCCCACCCCCGACCCCTCCCCACCGTTGGCGGAGCCAACGGGGGGAGGGGAGACGGACGCCGCGCCTGTCGATCTCTCAAATCTCGCGCCCGACGCGCGCATGGCGCGCTTGAGCGAGATGGCGCGCGCCCTCGACTTCCAGCTCGCGCTGCTGCGGCAGAAGCAGGCGCAGCCGCAGCGCGGCGAGGACACGAAAGCGATCAACGCCGAGGTGAAGAACTTCGCCGCGACGTGCGCCCTCATCGAACACCAGCTCAGTGACCTCGCACGCGGCCGCAGCACGCCGCTGCCGAACGAAACCCATGACGACATTCCCGAGGACATCGATGCATTCCGTCTCCGTCTTGCGGCAAACATTGAAGCGTTCCTCCAACGCAGGCCGGACATTGGAGATGGTGATGCGGACGCCGCTGACGGACACGATCCGGCTCGGCTGTGACTTCCCCCTCTTCGCCCATGCGCACCAGGACCCGCCGGCCTTCGCCAACGACGGCAAGCCCTGGACCACATGGCTGGTGCTCGCCGGCCGCGGCGCCGGCAAGACGCGGCTCGGCGCCGAGTGGGTGCGCGCGCTCGTCAACGGCGCGAGCCCGCACGCGCACGCGCAGCACGGCTCGATCGCGCTGGTCGGCGAGACCGAGCACGACGTGCGCGAGGTGATGATCGACGGCCCGGCCGGCCTGTTGCACACCGGCCCGCGCGCCGAGCGGCCGCAGTGGATCCCGTCGCGCCGCCGCCTGCAATGGCCGAACGGTGCCGTCGGCTACGCGTTCTCGGCGGAAGACCCCGAGCAGCTGCGCGGTCCGCAGTTCGACGCCGCCTGGTGCGACGAGCTCGCCAAGTGGCATTACGCCGACGAGACCTTCGACATGCTGCAGTTCGGCCTCCGGCTCGGCCGCTTCCCGCGCCAGATCGTCACCACCACGCCGCGGCCGATCGCGCTCGTCAAACGCCTCGTCGCCGATCCGCGCACGGCGGTGACGCGCGCGGCGACGCAGGCGAACGCCGCGTTCCTCTCGCCGGCGTTTCTCTCCGCCGTCATCGGCCGCTATGCCGGCACGCGGCTCGGACGGCAGGAGATCGACGGCGAGATCATCGAGGACCGCGCCGACGCGCTGTGGACGCGCGCGACGATCGAGGCGGCGCGCGTGCGCGCCGCGCCGCAGCTCGCGCGCATCGTCGTCGGCGTCGATCCGCCGGGCTCGGCCAAGCCCGGCTCCGACCGCTGCGGCATCGTCGCCGCGGGTGTGGCCGAGGACGGGCTCGTCTACGTGCTCGAGGACGCCAGCGTCGAGCGCGCGCAGCCGGCGGAGTGGGCGGCGCGCGCCGTCGCCGTGTTCCGACGGCACGCGGCCGACACTTTGGTGGCCGAGGTCAATCAGGGCGGCGACATGGTGCGCGCGGTGATCCGCGGCGTCGATGCGGGCGCGCCGGTGAAGACGGTGCACGCGACGCGCGGCAAGTGGCTGCGCGCCGAGCCGGTCGCGTCGCTCTACGCGCAAGGCCGCGTCAGGCACGTCGGCGCGTTTCCGGCGCTCGAGGACGAGATGGCCGACTTCGGCCTCTCCGGGCTCTCGGCCGGGCATTCGCCCGACCGCCTCGACGCGCTCGTCTACGCGGTGACCGAGCTCATCGTGAAGCCGCGCGCCGAGCCGCGCATCCGCCAATGGTGGAGCGATCCGGTCGTGCCGGGCTGGGCGAGGGGCGGCGGGTGAGGAGGCGAGGGCACAACGACGCGCGCCGCGCGCAGCCCCCGCGCTCCGTTCGTCCCCGCGCAAGGCCCCTCCTCCGTCATGGCCGGGCTTGACCCGGCCATCCCGATCAGGAGGGCACCGTGCCTCGATAAGCGGGGTCGCCGGGACAAGCCCGGCGACGACAACAGGGGGGCGAGCCCCCGCACTCCGTTCGTCCCCGCGTAAGGCCTCTCCTCCGTCATGGCCGGGCTTGACCCGGCCATCCCGATCAGGAGGGCACCGTGCCTCGATAAGCGGGGTCGCCGGGACAAGCCCGGCGACGACAACAGAGGGGCGAGCCCCCGCACTCCGTTCGTCCCCGCGCAAGCGGGGATCCAGCGCGGAGTCGCAGCGCCGATAAATGCCCCTCTCCCCCCGTGGGAGAGGGCA
>Ga0182749_1001487_pt1 | contig 18356 bp, 19 predicted proteins | sample eDN3rd37CKraftMG_FD_128875 | JGI IMG/M metagenome (GOLD analysis project Ga0182749, IMG submission 128875) | Enriched Miracle-Growth compost microbial communities from Emeryville, California, USA - eDNA 3rd pass 37_C Kraft MG (version 2) (version 2) ...
CGCCTGGTCCAGCCCGAGCTGATAGGCCAGGGCGGACGGTGAGACATGGCCCGCCAGGTAGGTCTGATGCAGCTGCGTGTTCTGGGCCAGGAGGGTGGTCGACAGCGACACGCCGATCGAGCCGCCGAGGTTGCGCGCCACATTGATCAGGGCCGCGGCCTGGCTGGTCTTGTCCGGCGGCAGGTCGGCGTAGGAGGCGGTGGTGATCGGCAGGAACAGGAAGGGCAGGCCGATCATCTGGAACACCCGCGACCAGGCGAAGTACCAGAAGTTCGCGTCCGGCGAGAGGGTGGTGAAGTGCCACATCGCCAGCGCCACCACCGTCATCCCGCCCATGATCAGGTATTTCGGCTGGATCAGGTTGGTCAGGCGGGAGGAGATCGGCATCAGCAGGAACATGACGAGACCGCCGGGCATCAGCGCCAGCCCGGCCCAGGTGGCGGTGTAGCCGTACCGTTCCTGCAGCAGCTGCGGCAGGATCTGGGTCGAGCTGTAGAGGATGGCGCCGACCGCCAGCATGACCAGGCAGGTGGTGCCGAACTGGCGGCGCAGCACCAGCCGGATGTCGACGATCGGGTCACGGCGCGACAGCTCCCATGGCACCAACAGGGCGAGGGAGAGGACGGAGATGACGGCGAAGGTCGTGATGAAGCCGGAGTCGAACCAGTCCTCGCGCTGGCCCTTGTCGAGCATGACCTCGAGGCAGCCGAGCCAGAGCGCGACCAGCACCAGCCCGATCCAGTCGATCTTCAGCCCGCCGGCCAGGGCTTCCCGGCGCTCCCGCTGCAGCACCTCGGGCTCGACCAGCAGCCACTGCACCAGGATCAGCGACGCGGCGCCCATCGGCACGTTGATCAGGAAGATCCAGTGCCAGGAGAAATTGTCGGTGATCCAGCCGCCGATGGTCGGCCCGAAGGTCGGGGCCACGATCACTGCGATGGCATAGACGCCGAAGGCCTGGGCCCGCTTCTCCGGCGGGAAGCTGTCGGCCAGGATCGACTGCTCGCTCGGCGCCAGGCCGCCGCCGCCGAGGCCCTGCAGCACCCGGAAGAAGATCAGCATCTCCAGGCTGGTCGACATCCCGCACATCAGCGAGCTGAGGGTGAACAGGGCGACGCAGGTCATGTAGAACCGCTTGCGCCCGACCACGCCCGACAGCCAGCCGCTGATCGGCAGCACCACGGCATTCGCGACCAGATAGCTGGTCAGAACCCAGGTGCTCTCGTCCTGTCCGGCGGCGAGCCCGCCTGCGATGTGCCGCAGCGCGACATTGGCGATCGAGGTGTCCAGCACCTCCATGAAGGTGGCGATCGACACCACGCCCGCGATCAGCCACGGATTCCGCCTGCCGGCGGCCGAGCGGCTGCCGGCGGCCTCGGCTGCGGTGCTCATCGCACCGTCACGGTCGGCACCACCGACATGCCGGGGCCGAGCGGCAGGTCGGGCGGCTGGTCGAACACGATCTTGACCGGCACCCGCTGCACCACCTTGACGTAGTTGCCGGTGGCGTTCTCGGCCGGCAGAAGGGCGAAGGCGGTGCCGCTGCCGAATTGCTGGCTGTCGATATGGCCCGGGAAATCGCGGTCGGGATAGGCGTCGATCGAGATCGACACCGGCTGGCCCCGCCGCATCAGGTCGAGCTGCGTCTCCTTGAAATTGGCCGTCACCCAGACCTCGCGCGGCACCAGCATCATCAGGCTTTGGCCCGGCGAGGCATAGGCGCCCTTGGCGGCCGAGAGCTTGGCGACATGGCCGGCGACCGGGGCGGTGATCACGGTGCGGTCCATGTTCGCCTGGGCCTGCTGCAGCGAGGCCCGGGCCTGCTCCAGCGCGGCCGCGGCGCCCTGCGCCTGGGCCTGCAGCACGCCGAGCTGCTTGTCCGCGGCGGTCAGCGAGGCCTGGGCGCTGTCGAAATCGGCCTGGCGCTGGCGCAGGTCGGTCGCCGCCTGGTCCGCCTTCTGCTGCGTCCCGGCACCGGTCTTCACCAGGTTCTGCGCCCGCTGGTTCTCGTCCGTGGCGAATTGCAGGGCGGCCTGGGCCGAGGCGACCTGAAGCCGGGACTGGTCGACCTTGGCTTTCTGCGCCTCGATCTGCGCGGCGACGTTGGCGATATCGGCGGTCGACTGGTCCACCTTGGCCTGCGCCTGGGCCAATGCGGCGGCATAGTCGCGCTGGTCGATCCGCGCCAGCACGGCGCCAGCCTCGACTGTCTGGTTGTCGGTGACCGGGACATCGACGATGGCGCCGCTGATCTGCGGGCTGACCGCCACCGTCCGCGCGTCGATGAAGGCGTCGTCCGTGCTCTCGTAGTTGCGGGCGTGCAGCCACCAGCCGATCGCGGCGGCCAGCAGCGCCACGGCCACGACCGCGCCGATCAGGATGGCGCGGCGGTTCCGGGCGAAGAAGCCGCGGCGATCCTCCGGCAGGGACGGTTTCCGTTCATCGGCCGCGGGGCTGGCGGCGTCCTGGCGGGCGGCATCATCTGGCGTCATGGCGTACCTTCGGAACCGGCCGGGCGGCGGGAGGCCTCGGGTCCTGATTGCGGAAATGTCGCCTTTACCGCGATGGTTCCCGTCCCATCCTGCCCGGCGACCCGGAGCGGGGCGGGCGGAACCGCGGCCGCCGGGCGCTGTTCTCAGGCCATGGAAGTCTCGCTGTTCCACAACCCGAAGGCCGGCGACGGCGACTGGAGCCCGGACCGGCTGATCCGCCTGCTCGAGATGTCCGGCTTCGCGCCGGTGCATAGCTCGACAAAGGCCAAGGACCTCGACCAGGCGTTGGAGGATCCGCACAAGCTGGTGGCGATCGCCGGAGGCGACGGCACCGTGGCCGGAATCATCCGGGCGCTCCACGGCCGGCGCCACGTCATCGCGATCCTGCCGACCGGAAGCTCCAACAACATCGCCCGGACGCTGGGCCTCAACGAGGAGCTGCGCTTCATCGTCGCCGGCTTGGCGCAGGCGAAGCGGACGCCTCTCTGGATCGGCTTCATCGAAGGGCCGCTGTGGCGTCGCAGCTTCGTCGAGGCGGTGGGGCTCGGCCCCTTCGCCGAGGCGATCAAGGCGGATGCCGGCGACAAGGAGCACGGCTCGCATCTGCTCCAGGACCGGCGCGAGGACCTGCGCCGCATCGTCGCCGGATGCAAACCGATCGAGGCCAGCATCGCGGTCGACGGCAAGCGGCTGACCGAGCCGGTGCTGATGGCCGAGGTGATGAACATCCCGATGATCGGCCCGAACCTGCTCCTGGCGCCGGAGGCCGATGCGCGGGAGGAGAAGCTGGTCCTGGCCTACCTGCCGGAAAGCCGGCGCAAGGCCATGCTGCGCTGGCTGAAGGACCCGGAGGCCGCCGGGTCGCCGCTGAAGCGGATCCGGGCGGACAAGGTCGAACTGCACCCGCAGGGCGGGATCGTCCATATCGACGACACGGTGGTCGACGGCGGCGAGGCGACGCTGACGATCGGCGTGGAGAGCAAGCCGGTGATCATCCTCATCCCCGGAGACGACGAATGACCAGCCCGACCGAAACCGCATCCGAACCGTCGGCGGCGCAGCTGCGGCGGTGGGAGGAGACGGCGATCGAATTCGCCCGGCTGGCCGGCGCCGAGATCGTCGCCTCCTTCGGCCGGACGCTCAGCGTCCGGTACAAGACCGGGGCGGCGCCGGCGGAGGACGCCCTGTACCGCGACCCGGTGTCGGAGGTCGACCAGCGGGTGGAATCGCTGATCCGGGCCCGCCTGGCCGAGCACTATCCCGACCACGGCATCATCGGCGAGGAGATGGAGGACCATCCCTCGGCCCCGGACTGCCCGGTCTGGGCGATCGACCCGGTCGACGGCACCACCAATTTCGTCAATGGCTTGCCGCTGTTCGCCGCCTCGATCGGCGTGCTGCACCGCGGCCGGCCGGTGATCGGCGCCTTGTGGTGCTCGACCAGCCACGCCCTGCGCTCGGGCGTCTATCACGCCTGCCGCCATGGCCCGCTGTGCTTCGACGGGGCCGCGATCGACGTCGGCCCTAACCCGGCGGTGCGCCGGCGGCTGGCCGGGGAACCGCGCCTGGACCCCGGCACCGTGCTGCCCTGGGAGACGCGCAAGACCGGCTCGGCCGCGATCGAATGCGCCTTCGTCGCGGCGGGCCTCCTGGAGGTGGCGCGGTTCGAGAGGCCCAACGTATGGGACGTGGCCGGCGGCCTCTGCCTCGTGGAAGCGGCGGGCGGCGCCGCCTTGGCGTGCTCGGACGCGAAACGCGGCTGGGAACGCTTCGCCGGCTTCGGCGACGATCCCCGCCACTGGCACGGGCAGCTGGTGATCGGCACCGAGGACGCAGTTATGCGGCGCACCGACGCCGCGACCTGAGCTCAGCGCCACCCGTCCAGGATCTGGTCGACCCAGGCGACCTCGATCTGCTGCGAGAAGCGGCTGCGGACGAGATGCAGCAGGGCGTCGTGGGTGCTGTCGAAGGTGCTGCAGACGGCATCCGCCGCCAGCACCACGCGATAGCCGCGGTCGACGGCGGCGATCACCGTGGCCCAGACGCAGACATCGGTCTCGCCGCCGGTCACCACCAGCGTGTCGATGCCGCCCGACTGCAGCCGCCGCGCCAGGCCGGGCGCGGTGAAGGCGGAATAGCCGTGCTTGTCGAAGGCGAGGGCAGGGGGCACGAACTCCCGCAGGCCAGGTACCAGCTCCAGCAGGGCAGGCTCGATCGCGCCGCGGGTCATCTCCGCCCAGCGGGTGTAATAGCGGCGCCAGGCGCCGGGCAGGTCCTCCGGTCGTTCGGGCGGGATGAAGCGGGTGAACACCGTCCGCTCCGGCCGGTGGCGAGCGACGCGCCGGACCGAATCCACCGTGCGATGCGCCCAGGGCACGTGCCACGGCGTCTCGCGCGCGAACATCTCCTGCATGTCGACGCAGAGATGGACCGTGGAGTCGCCGAGAAAACCGAATCTCAGCCCGTCCTGTTCGCCGTCGCCGATGATCCCGCCCTCCGCCTTCCGGCTGCACGTCGCGGCCGCATCGGGCTGAACGGCAGGACGGGGGTGCGGGTTCCGATCGACCGCAATGTCGCGGGAACCGATCGCCAGCCGGCCCGATTGGCCAAGCGGACCCCTGACGGAGAATGGTCATGAAGGCAGTGGTGTTTCACGGCATCGGCGACATCCGCCTCGACGACGTGCCCGAGCCCGAGATCCAGGAGCCGACGGATGCGATCGTGCGGCTGACCGCCTCGGCGATCTGCGGCACCGATCTCCACTTCGTGCGCGGCACCGTCTCCGGCTTGAAGCCGGGCACGATCCTGGGGCACGAAGGCGTCGGCGTGATCGAGGAGCTGGGACCGCTGGTCCGCAACCTCGAGGTCGGCGACCGGGTGATCATCCCGTCCACCATCGCCTGCGGCAGCTGCGCCTATTGCCGCGCCGGCTACTACGCCCAGTGCGACGTCGCCAACCCCGGCGGCAACCGGGCCGGCACCGCCTTCTTCGGCGGGCCGGAGGCAAACGGCGGCTTCCCGGGACTGCAGGCGGAGAAGGCGCGGGTGCCCTTCGCCCATGTCGGGCTGGTGAAGATCCCGGACGATGTCACCGACGACCAGGCGATCCTGATGTCGGACATCTTCCCGACCGGCTGGTTCGGCGCCGAGCTGGCGGAGGTGACGGACGGCGACACCGTCGCCGTCTTCGGCTGCGGTCCGGTGGGCCAGTTCGCGATCGCCAGCGCCAAGCTGATGGGCGCCGGCCGCGTCCTCGCCGTCGATCGTTACGAGGATCGGCTCGCCATGGCCCGGCGGCAGGGCGCCGAGACGATCGATTTCGAGCACGAGGACCCGGTGCGGACGATCCTCGACCTGACCCGGAATATCGGCGTCGACCGCGCGATCGATGCCGTCGGCGTCGACGCCATGCACGCCCATCACGGCCCGGCGGGCAAGCAGGCCAAGGAAAAGGAGCAGAAGTTCCGGCAGGTCGCCACGCTGGCGCCCGACGCCCATCCCGCCGATGGACAGTGGCAGCCGGGCGACGCCCCCAGCCAGGCATTGGCCTGGGCCGTGGCCGCGCTGGCCAAGGCCGGCACGCTCGGGATCATCGGCGTCTACCCGCCGGCGGCGGAGCAGTTCCCGATCGGCGAGGCGATGAACAAGAACCTCACCATCAAGATGGGCAACTGCAACCACCGCAAATACATCCCGCATCTGATCGAGCTGACCCGCGCCGGGGCAATCGACCCCGTGGTTCTGCTGACCCAGGTCGACCCGATCGGCGACGCGATCGAGGCCTTCAAGACCTTCGACCGGCGCGAATCCGGCTGGCTCAAGGTGAAGCTGGACCCGCAGGCCTGAGAGGCGAGGGCCCGTCCCGGTGATCGATTTGTAACTGGATCCGGGCGACCCGGCCGACGCCAGTTCTGCGGACGGATGGGCCGGCCTCAGCGCCGGCCCTTCATCGGGATGACCGGCTGCGGCGGCATGTCCACATCCGCGTCCGGGGCGTCGGGCTGCAGCCAGGTCGCGACCACGACGGCGAAGGCCAGCAGCAGGACGGCCAGCAATGCCCAGGCGCAGGTCCACATGGCCTCCTCCCATCATGGGCGGGCGAGGGCACCGGCCGTCGCGACACCGAATCAGCAACGCGATTCTTCTCCGCATCGTTCCCGGCCGATGGGCATAGCAGGCCCGGAACCAACCGACGCTTCGCTCCGTCTCTGTCCTGAAGGGGATCGGCATGCCGGTGCATGCCAGCAGCAGGAGTACGCCCCGACGCGTGGCATGCGGATGAGCACAACGACCTCTTCACCCGTGAAACCTCAAACCCGCGGCTGGCTCGCGAAGCTCGGCCCCGGCCTGATCACCGGCGCGTCCGACGACGACCCGAGCGGGATCGCGACCTATTCCCAGGCGGGGGCGCAGTTCGGATACACGCTGGGCTGGACGCTGCTGCTCAGCTTCCCGCTCATGGTCGCGATCCAGGAGGCCTGTGCGAGGCTGGGCCGGATTTCGGGCAAGGGGCTGGCAACCAACATCGCGGAGACCTTTCCGCGGCCTGTCGGCTACGCCATCGCGCTGCTCCTGCTCGCCGCGAATACGATCAATCTCGGGGCCGATCTCGGGGCCATGGCGGCGGCGCTGCAGCTGCTCGCCGGCGGCCCGCGCCAGCCCTATGTCATCGGCTTCGGCCTGGTCTGCGCCGGCCTGATCGCCTTCGTCTCCCACGAGCGCTACTCGGCCTATCTCAAATGGCTTTGCCTGTCGCTCTTCGCCTATGTCGGCACGGTGTTCGCGGTCCATGTGCCCTGGGGCGACGTCCTCCGGCAGCTGGTGTGGCCGAGCCTGCAGGCGGACTCGGACTACGTCACCGCGGCCGTCGCCATCTTCGGCACCACGATCAGCCCTTATCTGTTCTTCTGGCAGGCCTCGCAGGAGGCGGAGCGCCAGGCCGAGAGCCCGCGGATGAAGCCGCTCATCGAGGCTCCGCGGCAGGCGCCGGCCGAGCTTCGCCGCATCCGGATCGACACCTGGCTGGGAATGGGCCTGTCGAACCTGATCGGGCTGTTCATCATCGTCACCACCGCGGCCACGCTGCACGCCTCCGGCAAGCTCGACATCCAGACCTCGGCGGAGGCAGCCTCGGCGCTTCGCCCGATCGCCGGCGATTTCGCCTTCGCGATTTTCGCCGCCGGCATCATCGGCACCGGCATGCTCGGCGTTCCGGTGCTCGCCGGCGCCGCAGCGTTCGGCGTCTGCGGCACCATCGGCCGGCCCGCCGGGCTGGCCTGCCGTCCGGCCGAAGCGAAAACCTTCTACGGCACGATCTTCGGCGCCATCGCCGTCGGCATCGCCCTCAACACCGCCGCGATCGACCCGATCAAGGCGCTGTTCTGGAGCGCCGTCATCAACGGCCTGGTCGCCGTTCCGATCATGGCGCTGATCATGATCCTGAGCGGGCGGACCGCGGTCGTCGGCGAGTTCCGGCTGCCGCGGGTGCTCGGCCTGCTCGGCTGGGCGACGACGGCCTTCATGAGCGTGATCGCCGCGGCCATGATCTGGAACTGGTTCGCTTGAGGATCGCGACCTTCAACGTCAACGGCATCAACGGCCGCCTGCCGGTGCTGCTGCGCTGGCTGGCCGAAGCCGGCCCCGATGTCGTGTGCCTGCAGGAGCTGAAGGCGCCGCAGGACCGCTTCCCGCTGGCCGCGATCCGCGCCGCCGGCTACGGCGCGATCTGGCATGGCCAGAAGAGCTGGAACGGCGTCGCCATCCTGGCGCGCGGCGCCGACCCGATCGAGACCCGGCGCGGATTGCCCGGCGATCCCGACGACATGCACAGCCGCTATATCGAGGCGGCGGTGATGGGCGTGCTGGTCGGCTGCCTCTATCTGCCCAACGGCAATCCGGCGCCGGGCCCGAAATTCGACGGCAAGCTGCGTTGGTTCGAGCGCCTGACGGTTCATGCCGGCGAGCTTCTCGAGACCGGTGCCCCGGTGGTCCTGGCCGGCGACTACAACGTCATGCCGACGGATCTCGACGTCTACAAGCCCGAACGCTGGCGCGACGACGCGCTGTTCCGGCCGGAGGTTCGGGAGGCGTTTCAACGGCTTGTCGGGCAGGGCTGGACCGACGCCTTGCGGGCGCTGCATCCCGGCGAGCGGATCTACACCTTCTGGGATTACTTCCGGAACGCTTTCGCGCGGGACGCCGGCCTGCGGATCGATCATCTTCTCCTGAACCCGGGGCTCGCCGGGCGGTTGAAGGCGGCGGGTGTCGACAGCCATGTTCGGGGATGGGAGAAGGCCAGCGACCACGCGCCGGCCTGGATCGAGCTGGCGGACTGATCGCGGGAGCGGCATTGATGTGCAACGAATACCGCCTGACGGTGGACACCGCCACGATCGCCGAGGGCTTCGAAGCCGCAGGGGTCGGGATCCGCAGCCCCGAGGGCCTGCCGAACATCGCGGCTCGAGAGAGCATCAGGATCACGGACACGGCGCCGATCATCCGGGCCGCCGCGGATGGCGGCGGGGCCGGCGACCTGATCCAGCGGCGCTGGAGCTGGCCGGGCCCGGGAGGGCGGCCCGTCTACAATTTCCGCGCCGAAGGCCGCGAATTCCCGACCGGCCGATGCCTGATCGTCACCGGCGGCTTCTACGAGTTCACCCAGCCGGCGGACCGCGCGAAGGCGCGGAAGGACAAATGGCTGTTCACCAAGACGGGAGAACCGTGGTTCTGCATCGCCGGCCTGTGGCGCGTCACGGATGATGTCGGGGAGGCGTTCACGATGCTCACGGTGCCGCCCGGGCCGGACATCGCGCCGTATCACGACCGCCAGGTCGCGGTCCTGGACCGCGACGACTGGGCGGCCTGGCTGGACCCGGAGGTCTCGGCGAAAACCCTGCTGAAGTCATTACCGGCGGGAAGCCTGAAGGTCGAGCAGGTCGGCTGATCGCAGGCGGCGTCTCAAGACTTTAATGCAAGCCGCTGAGAAACCGACGATAGTGGATTCCGGAGTGGATTCCGAGGCGAACATGTCGAGCTGCGGTGGACCGGCTAGTTTTATTTTCCATAATATATATTATCCGACTAACCCCAATCAGAAGAGAGCACTTCCAGGCCAGCTTCCCCAGCCTGCGGGTCCGCCCCTTTCGGCCTACGTCAGCCTGACGGCAGGCACCGGGCCGCGATCATCTGGGCCGGTGCTTCGCGCCAAGAGAAGCCGCCTGGCCCGACGATGTCTCGCGATCTCGAGATGCGGCGTCCGCAGGCGATCGATCACGGTCCGACGGCTTCACAGTTCAGTAGCGCAGCGCCGCGGCCGCCGGGACCATGCGCGGCAGCCGGCTGCGCGGCAGAGTCAGGACCGCGCCGCCCGTCGCCAGCGTCATCACCGCGGCGAGATTGAGCAGATCCTCCTCGCCGCCGGTCGGCGTGCCGCTGGCGCTCACGGTGCCTTTGTCCTCGTCGAAATGACCCCAAATCGTCTCGTCGGAGGCGATCAGCGCGGCATCGACCCGGCCGTCGCGGGCGGCCGTCAGGATCTCCTCCAGCTTGATCGCGACCGTCGGCTCCGCCGTGCCGAGCCGGGCCTGGATCCGGTCCAGCAGCGGCTCCGCCCTCGCCTCCTCCGACGGTAGCAGAGCCAGGGCGGCGGCATGGAGATCCTCGTCGCTCATCCGCGCGGGATGGCGGCTGACGAATTCCGGCAGCAGCTCCGGCCAGTCGCTCAGGCTCCGCACCTGGCCCGCCGTCTCCGGCTCCGCGACCAAGACGACCGGCGCCGGGTCGCCAGCGAGATGCCGGCGCACGGTGTTGACGCTGTGGCGGAGGTAATCGATCAGCTGGGTCTTGTGCACCTCGGCCGGGCTTTCATAGGCATGGCGCGTCGTCGAGGTGGTGCCGGCGGCGCTGCCGCGCCCGGGCTGGTTGGCCTGCCGCGTGACCTCGAGATCGCTTTCCGCGGCGACCTGCTCGAGCGATTGCGGCAGATCCGGCAGCCGAACCTGGCGCCAATGCCGGCGGGTGGCCTCGATCAGCCGGGTCCCGCCCGCGCTGATCGCGAGGATATGGAAGCGCTCGCGCGGCCCGAACCGGTCGAGGATCGGCCGTAGCAGGAAGCGATGGCCGGTCGCGCTCAAATCCCGCGGCGGCGCATCCTGCAGCGGCAGGGTCAGCGACCGGTCTTCCGCCAGGAACAGCGCGAAGCCGGGATCGAGGGCGGCGAAATCGGCGCCGGACAGAGCCGTCTCGCCGGAGGCGAGCAGCGCCTGCCGCCGCTCCGGCGAGAGGTCGCAGCTCTGCAGCCGCTGTTCCAGCATCTGGCGGAGATGCTGGGTCTTCGCCCCGTTGCCCCCGACCGCGCGCGACACCGGCTCGGTCGCGACATAGAGGGTCAAGGCGGGGTCGTGGGCGGCGAGAAGCCATTCGCGGTCTTCGGCGGCGATGGAGAGATCGGCTGTGATGGGCGGCATCGTTCGGATCCTGTGGGCGTCAACGTCCGGTGGCGGGGCGGCGTCCCCTGCGCTTCGGGTAGTCCCGGCCCTCGGCCTGGTCGGTCAGCCCGGGCAGATCGCCCAGGCTCTCCACCGCCTCGACCGGCTCGACCGGTTCGGGATGAGTCGCCTCCTCCCCGTCCTTCGCCACCGGGTTGGGCTCGGTGGCCAGGCGCTGATTGTCCTCGATCGCGACCAGCTCGCGCGCCATCTCCCAATGGGCGTCCTCGCGCCCGGAGGGACAGCCCTCTTCGAGCCAGATGCGGTAGGCATGTTCGCGGATGCGCTGTTCCAGTTCGTCCATGGCGGTCTCCGGGGCGAAGGTCCCATGCCAGGCGAACGGGCGCGATGGAGAGGAGGTTCCGGTCTCGCTAATTCAGGTCCGCGGCGTCCGGGCGGTCGATCGCAAGGCCGCTTCTGGCGATCGCCGCGGCGAGTTCGTCGAAGGTGTAGGGCTTCGGCAGCAGGCAGGCGCCCGGCACGCCGAGCCGGGCGCAGTCCTCGGCCCCGGCCAAGCCGCTGGTGTAGATGACCAGGACCCCGGGATGAATGTCACGCACCGCCCGCGCCACGGTCCAGCCGTCCGGGCCGGGCGGCATGTGGATGTCGGTGAACAGGATCGCGACCGAGGCCGCCTCCCGGGCCAGGGCGATCGCCGCCTCGCCGCCATCGGCCGAGAGCGGCTGGAGCCCAAGGCCCAGCGCAGCCTCCTCCGCGATCATCCGCGCGAAAGGCTCGTCTTCCACGATCAGGATCGCGGCCATGTTCGTTTTCAACCTGCGCAATCGGCCCCCAGACCGACTGCATCAGACAACGTCTGGCCCGCATCATCCGTTCCGTGCGATCGGAGCGGAGGCCGTGCATATTATCCTATGAGCCGCTCCAGCGGCACGGACATGACGATGACGAGCCCCTGGGCTTCCCAGCGGCGCTCGATCTGCCCCTGGAGCTGGTTCTTGATCGTGCCGTCGACCAGCCAGGCGCCGAAGCCGGCATGGCCATCGCCGCTGGTGGGAGGCCCGTCCCGCTCTGTCCAGCGCAAGGAAAGGATCCCCTCCCCAACCGACCAGACGATGTCGACATGGCCCGCCGGCACCGACAGCGCGCCGTATTTGGCCGCATTCGTCGCCAGCTCGTGCAGCAGCAGTGCGAGGCTCGTCACGGCATGGCCGGCGACGACCACGTCCGGACCTTCCATCGCCACCCGGCCGCGATCGGTCTCGACATAGGGCGAGACGATGGTCTCCGCCAGGGCCCGCAGCGTGGTCGACCTCTCCGCCTGTTCGCGTTTCAGATCGGGCAGGGTCAGATCATGGGCGCGGGACAGCGCCCTCAGCCGGTTCCGCACCTGCTCCGCCAGATCTTCCGGCGAGCGGGCGGTCCGGGCGCTCAGGGTGATCACCGCCCCGGCGAGGGCGAAGAGGTTCTTGATCCGATGGCTCATCTCCCGCAGCAGCAGGGTCTGGCGCTCCCGGGCCCGCTTCAGCTCGGTGATGTCGCGGGCGATCTTCGACGCGCCGACGATCTCGCCTTTCCGGTTCCGGATGGGCGAGATCATCAGCGAGATTTCGACCAGGCTGCCGTCCTTGCGGCGCCGGATGGTCTCGAAATGCTCCACCCGCTCGCCGCGGCGGATGCGGGACAGGATCTCCGGCTCCTCGTCCAGCCGGTCCTCCGGGATCACGATCGTGATCGGCTTGCCGATGACCTCTTCGGCGGCGTAGCCGAACAGGCGCTCGGCGCCCTGGTTCCAGCTCGTGATGATGCCGTTCAGGTCCTTGGCGACGATCGCGTCCTCGGACGATTCGACGATCGCGGCCAGGCGCTGCACGGCGTGCTCGCCGCGGGCCCTCTCCGAGACGTCGAGCAGGCTGACGACCGTGCGCTCGAAGCGCTCGCCCTCGAAGGCGATGGTGAAGGCCACCTCGATCCGCCGCCCGGCCAGAGTCCGCAGCGTCGCCTCGCCCTCCAACTGGCGCCGGCCTTCCCATAGTGCCTCCAGCTCCTCGATGAAGATCGAGGCGGTCTCGGGCAGGAACACCTCGGCCAGGGAGTGCAGCAGCCGGTCCTTGGCGTCGGCCTCGAACAGTTCGAGCGTGTAGGGGTTCACATCCAGGACGCGGACGTGCCGCACGGCCTTCGCGACCAGGTCGGGATGCGCCGCGAGATGGGCGCGCAGGTCGGCCACCCCTGCGGCGCGGAGCCCGTCCAGCCAGGCCGCGACGGCGGAGAAATCCTGTTCCCACACCGACACGCGGGCGTGGTCGAAAATGCCGCGATAGCGGGCTTCGCTATCGCGGATCCGCTGCTCGGCCCGGTGACGGTCCGAGATGTCGACCAGCATGTTCACGGCGCCGGTCAGCCGGCCGGCGTCGTCGAACAGCGGCGTCGGGTACGGGATGAAGGGCACCCGGGTCCCGTCCGGCCGCTCGGCCACCGCCTCCGCGCCGCGGATCGGCCGCTGCTCCCTCAGCGCCGCGGCCATCGGGCATTGGTCATGGGGCATCGGCGTGCCGTCGGGCCAGTAGAGCTTCCAGGAGCCGCAGAACTCGCTCTTGCCCAGCTCCGGCCGGCAGCCCCAGAGCTCCGCCGCAGCCTCGTTGTAGAAGGTGATCCGCCCGGCGGCGTCGGTCGTGTAGACGGCGGCCGGCAGCGCCTGGAGGAGATCCTGGGCCAGGCTGGGCGTCGTCGACAAAACCGGCGAGGTCGGTAACGGAGTTACGGGCAATGCTGCCCGGGTTCTGCCGCTCATCACATTCCCCTGAAAGGCCCGCCCGCGCGAAGCCGAGGGCCGGAAGAGGCCGCCAGAGCCAGCCGACCACGATGGATCGTACCTCAAGGGTGCGCTTGGGCTCAACCTTCAACGATCCTCATGCCAAGCTGAAACTCGTTTTCCGGTCTCTGCTGAACAAAGGCGATTCAGTAATTTAACCTATGATAACTTCAAAAAGGCAGCTGACCCCATCAATTGGAGAGAAAATCACAACGTGGTAAGGACGTGCTCCATTGCGCACCGACCCGGGTGTGGCCGGGAACTTGCGCTGCAGGCAAACGTTACCTAGGTTGAGACGTCGCACAAACGTCCAGAGCTGCGTTCGATGCCATTCCGGGTGACTGCTCCCCTCGTCTCTCCCGGAACGCCTGCTCCGGGGGATGGTGTCCGACCGATCCGGCGGGACGAGCGTTCGTCGTCACGGCCGACCGTCGACCTTCTCGATCCTTCGATCAGGGCCCGGCTCGCGAAAGCGGATCCGTGGCACTTGGCGAAAGGCGAGCGGACCGATTGGGGCGACCGCGACAACCTTCATGTCGTGAGATCGGGTTGGTTGGCGCAGGCCCGCACTCTGACCGACGGGCGGCGGCAGATCCTGCGCTTCCTGATGCCGGGCGACCTGGTTGGGGTGACGGCGCAGTTCTCCGGCACCGCCCCCGCACCCGCCATCGCCCTGACCGACGCCCGCATCGCGACCGTCCCGATCGCCGATCTGCTCGCCTCCGTCTCCGATGCGGTGCTCCGGCAGTTCTGCACCGTGCTGGCGATGGAGAACATCCAGATGCACGAGGCGCTGATATCGCTGGGCTGCCTCGCCGCCGACGAGCGCCTGGCCGCCCTGCTGCTGGGTTTGTTCGAGCGTGCCTCGGCCCGCGACCTGGTCAGCGAGCGGGGCCTGCGGCTGCCGCTGACCCAGCACGACCTGGCGGATGCCCTTGGCATCTCGCCGGTTCACACCAACCGCATGGTGATGAAGCTCCAGCGCGCCGGCCTGCTGCGGCTGAAGAACGAATGGCTGCAGATCCTCGATGGGCCGGGGCTCGAGGCGATCGCGCAGTGGCCGCGGCCGATGGCCTGGGCCAGGCTGGCCGGCGCCGGCCAGAAGGAGCTGCCGGAGCGGCCGAAGCACGGCCCCCGGCGCATCCTGGTGGTCGAGGACGACCACTTTCTCGCCCAGCATCTGCTGGCGATCATCCGCTCGCTCGGCTTTGAAGTGCTGGGCCCGGCGGGTTCGCTGGAAATCGGGCTGCAGCTGGCTGAGAGCGACGATGTCGACGCCGCGTTCCTGGATGTCCGGCTGGAACAGGGCCAGCGGGTGTTCCCGGTGGCGCGGATGCTGCAGCGGCGCAGCATCCCCTTCTCCTTCATGACCGGCTACAGCGACCCGGAGGTCGAGCGCTTCCATGTCCCGGTCATCCAGAAGCCGATCGAGACCGGCAGCGTCACGGCGGTCATCGAGCAGCTGATCCACTGATCCGGGTCCGTGCGCCCGGCGGCCGCCTCGCCGCCGGGCGCACCTGCCTTCAACGCAGGTTGGACACGATCGTCTGTGCCTCGTCGAGATGGTGCTGGACGATCGGCACCAGCTCCGACGCGACCGCCTTCAGGTTCGGATCGCCGCCCGATTGGGCATAGCTCTGCTGCAGCTGCAGCGCCTGCTGATGGGCGTCGACCTGGCCCTCCATATACTGGCGGTCGAAGTCGGACCGCGGGGCGGAGCGCAGCGCCGACAGCTTGTCCTGATGCTCGGGGTCGAGCGTCGTCGGCGGCTGGATCGAGAGGTTGGAGGCCATGACGGCGCTCTTGATCTTGCGGGTGGATTCCGTGTGGTCCCGCACCATCATCCGGGCGAAACGGCGGACCTCGTTGCTCCGCGCCCGTCGGGTCGCGAGCTTGCCGGCCTCGATCTCGAACAGGTCGCTCATGGCCGCGGTCTGGACGTAGTTGGCCGGATCGATCTGGGGCGCGGGCGCGGCGACCGAGGCCAGCATCTGCGCCGGCTCGCTGTCGCGGCTGCAAGCCCCGAGCGCCAGGGATCCGGCGATCACGGCGGCGGACAGCATCAGGACGGACTTCATCATCACTCTCCCTGTTGGGCGGGAATGTACGATCGCAACAGGACGAACCCGCCCCATGTTCCGAATCGAACCGGCGCAGCGCGACGGATCGGGAACCGGACGGCGCGGCATGGCGTTGCCGAAGCAGACGTCACTGTCGCGGAGGCATCGAGATGCCGGCGAAATCGAAGGCCCAGCAAAAGGCCGCGGGCGCGGCCCTGGCGGCCAAGCGCGGCGAGCAGAAGGTCGGCAACCTCAAGGGCGCGTCGAAGTCGATGTACAAGTCGATGAGCGAGAAGGAGCTCGACGAGATGGCTTCGACCAAGCGCAAGGGCAAGCCGGAGCACGCTTCGAAGGGCTAGCCGGCCCCCTCCCCGGCCCCGGCGCGCCGGCGACCTTGGCGGGCGACATGACCTCCAGCCTCTATCGCTATATCTGGCGCGTCAGCGGCCGGGACCAGATCTTCCTCTCCCTGCTCGCGGTCGCGGTCTTCCTGCTCGACCTGGCGCCGCTCGAGCTGCAGCGCCGCATCGTCAACGGCGCCCTTGCCAAGCACGCGCTGATGCAGCTTGTGCTGCTGTCGCTGCTCTATGTCGCGACGGTGCTGGCGCAAGGCGGACTCAAATTCCTGCTGAACATCTATCGCGGGGCGGTGAGCGAGGCGGCCAACCGGCGGCTGCGCCTGCAGCTCAGCCCGTCGGCGATTAATGGCGAGGACCATTCCGATGCCCGCAAGGAGGGCATCGACATCTCGATCATCGTCTCGGAGGTCGAGGCCGTCGGCGGCTTCGTCGGCAGCAGCGTGTCGGATGCGGTGCTGAACGGCGGGCTGCTGATCGCCGTGTTCGGCTACATGGTGGCGCTGCAGCCCTGGATGGCGGCGGTGGCCGCGCTTCTGTTCTGCCCCCAGTTCCTGTTCATTCCCTGGCTGCAGCGGGCGATCAACCAGCGCACGGAGCGGCGGATCAAGGTGCTCCGCGGGCTCAGCATCGAGATCGTGGATGAAGCCGCCGCCCGCCGCGGGCCGCGGGACGACCGCCGCTATCGCCGCCAAGTCGGCGATATCTATCGCCTGAACATGGAGATCTACCGGCGCAAATTCGGCATGAACTTCCTGATGAATCTGCTGCATCAGGTCGGGGTGATCGGGATTCTCTTCGTCGGCGGCTGGTTCGTGGTCCAGGGGCGGACCGAAGTCGGCACGGTCGTCGCCTTCATCTCCGGGCTGAATCGGGTGAACGATCCCTGGGGCGACCTGGTCAACTACTTCCGCGACATGACCAATGCGCGCGTGAAGTTCCGGCTCATCTCGGCCGCCCTGGCCCATCGGCCCTTCGACACGGATGTCGCCGCCTGAGCCGCCGTCCTACCGGTAACGCATCGTCGCGGCCGCGGAGCCGACCGCGAAGCCCAGTGCGGCGGCGGCGCTGCGCTGCTGGCCGCCGGGATCGGAACGCAGGGCCGCGCCATCCGAAATGAACGATGCCTCGAGGAGAGCGGGCTCGCCCTGGTTGCACCCCGCGCAAGGCTGCGCGGCCGGAGGCCGACCGCCCTGGGTCATCGACATCGTCGTGATGGAACCGGGCGCGGCGGCCAGGGCGGTTCCCGCAGCGAAAGCAAACACGGTTGACCGAATCATTCATCGGACTCCGTCGCTGGAGATCGAGTGCCGGGATCGTGGAGCTCCGCTCACACAAACGGATCTACGGCCTCGCGGTTCCCTCCCCGGCCACCCTTCAGACCAGCCGGCCGATCGCGGTCGCCTGCTCCGAATTGTCCAGCACCTCCATCAGCTCCGCCGGCGTGAGATCCAGCCCGTCATCGCCGAGAAGCGCGATCACGAGGGTGCAGATCATGGCGCTCTTCTCGTTGTCGGAGAGAGGGTCGTGCTTGTGCATCATCAGCTGCCGCAGCCAGATCGCGAATTCAATCGGGGTCATCCGGCCGTCCTGCACCTGGCTGAGCAGCGTCAGGGCCAGATGGGCCGCACTTTCGAATTCGAGCCCGGCCAGGAGATCGCGCGGAGGTTTCTTCATCGCCGGCGGTGCGCCGTGTCGTTGTTGGGCCACCAAGATCAACCAGAGATCAGTGGAAACTTATCCAGAATCCGGACCGGCAGAATATCGCCAGCCGACTTGGATGGCTATCCTCTCCCGACGTAAGTGCCTGGATTTTTGGGGATACATGAATGCCTGCGACGCGAAGCGGTTCCTTTGTTCGGGCGCGCCGGAACTGCGGATCGGGCTGATCGACCGCATCGAATACGAAGCGAGGCGAAAGGAGTTGTTGGGAAGACAATTGGGCCTGCTCAAGACTGACGGTTCGGAAACGAGCGGCGCCCGGGACTCCGCGCCGCTCATTCCGAGGCGGCCGGCGGTCCGGCCACGGGGGCCGGCTTGGCGATGGCGGCCGGCCTGGCGGCCAACATCCGACGCCCGCGCCGGCGCCAGCTGATGGCGTGGCGCACCAGCGGCGGCGGCGGGCCCTGATGCAGCCGTCCGACCCGGTCGATCAGCTCGCGATCGGCGGCGGTCAGCCGGGCCAGCAG
>Ga0182749_1001489_pt1 | contig 18338 bp, 14 predicted proteins | sample eDN3rd37CKraftMG_FD_128875 | JGI IMG/M metagenome (GOLD analysis project Ga0182749, IMG submission 128875) | Enriched Miracle-Growth compost microbial communities from Emeryville, California, USA - eDNA 3rd pass 37_C Kraft MG (version 2) (version 2) ...
GCCCCGGCCCCGGCCGCGCCCCGCTCCTGCCTCGGCCCCGCCCGCTCTACCCCCGCCCCGCTCCTCGCCGCTCCCTCTCTCGAGGCCTTCCCTCGGCATCTCCGCTCGGGTTTGTTATCGATGCGGCGGCTGCAACCGCCGCATCGACAACGAACCGCAGCGCGGACCCGGGACGGAAAGCGGGCGATGGGAAGGGGACTGGCGCCGTCGGTGCTCCTGCCTATGCTGGGACCCGTGGCCGATCAGACCGAAGACCTCAGCCTCGAGCAGGCCGGCGAGGAGGCGGGTCGGCTGACGACGCGCATCCTCGAGCTGCGCGACGCCTACTACGAGCGCGACGAGGTGCTGGTCAGCGACGCCGAGTACGACCTCATGATCCGCCGGCTGGAGGAGCTCGAGCGGCTGTTCCCGGAGCTGCAGAGCCAGGACTCGCCCACTCAGACCGTCGGCGGCCGCGCCGAGACCACCCTGTTCGCGCCCGTGCGGCACGCCGAGCGCATGCTCAGCCTCGACAACGTCTTCTCGATCGAGGAGTTCATCGAGTGGGCGGCCAAGGTCGAGCGGAACTCCGCCCGCACCGTCGACTACCTCTGCGAGCTCAAGATCGACGGGCTGGCGATCAGCCTGCGCTATGAGGACGGCGTGCTCACCAGCGCCGCCACCCGCGGCGACGGCGTGGTGGGGGAGGACGTGACCGACAACATCCGGCACGTCCCCGTCATCCCGACGCGGCTGGCCGGCAGCGGGCATCCGCCGATCGTCGAGGTGCGCGGCGAGGTCTTCTTCGAGTCGGAGGTCTTCGAGCAGCTCAACGCCGACCAGGTGGCGGCGGGCGAACGGGTCTTCGCCAACGCGCGGAACGCGGCATCCGGCTCCCTGCGTCAGGTGGCCGAGAAGAAGGGCGCCGCCGCACTGGAGCGCATGTACCGGCGGCTGAGCCGGCTGAGCATGCTGGTGCACGGCATCGGGGCGTGGCCCGATCCGCCGGTGAGCTCCCAGTCCGAGGTGTACGGGTTGCTCAAGGGGTGGGGCCTGCCGATCAGCTCGCACTTCGCGGTGAAGAAGACCGCTGCGGAGGCGGCCGGCTTCATCGAGTACTACGGCGAGCACCGCGACTCGGTGGAGCACGAGATCGACGGCATCGTGGTCAAGGTGGATGAGCTGGCCCTCCACGAGGAGCTGGGCGCCACCAGCCGCGCCCCGCGCTGGGCCATCGCCTACAAGTACCCGCCGGAGCAGGTGAACACGAAGCTGCTGGACATCGTGGTCAGCGTCGGACGCACCGGACGGGTCACTCCCTTCGCGGTGATGGAGAAGGTGCGGGTCGCCGGTTCCGAGGTCCGCCAGGCCACGCTGCACAACCAGGACGTGGTCAAGGCCAAGGGGGTGCTCATCGGCGACACCGTGGTGCTGCGCAAGGCCGGAGACGTCATCCCCGAGGTACTGGGCCCGGTGGTCGAGCTGCGCGACGGCACGGAGCGCGCCTTCGTGATGCCGACCCACTGCCCGGAGTGCGGCACCGCCCTCGCACCGGCCAAGGAGGGCGACGTCGACCTGCGCTGCCCGAACGCGCGCAGCTGCCCGGCCCAGGTGCGTGGGAGGGTGGAGCACATCGGCTCCCGCGGCGCGCTCGACATCGAGGGGCTCGGCGAGGTGGGCGCGGCCGCGCTCACCCAGCCCGAGGTGCCGCAGCCCCCGCCTCTGGTCACCGAGGCCGGGCTGTTCGAGCTCACCCTCGACGATCTGCTGCCGATCGAGGTGATCGTGCGCGACGCCGAGACGGGAATGCCCAAGGAGGACGACGACGGCGCACGGCGTCGGATGCCGTTCCAGCGGGTGAGCCTCGAATACCCGCCCGGAACCGGTGAGATGGACCGCGCCGAACGTCGCAAGGCCGGCATCAGGAAGGACTATCGCGCCGTCTACCCGTCTGAGCTGGCGCTGACTCTCGTCAACGAGCTCGAGAAGGCGAAGACCAAGGAGTTCTGGCGGATGCTGGTGGCGCTGTCGATCCGGCACGTCGGCCCGGTCGCGGCCCGCGCACTGGCCGGCTACTTCGGCTCGCTGGCGGCCATCCGCTCCGCGAGCCGCGAGGAGCTGGCGGCGGTGGACGGAGTCGGCGGCATCATCGCGGACGCCCTGATCGACTGGTTCGCGGTCGACTGGCACGTGGAGATCCTGGATCGCTGGACTGCGGCGGGCGTCAGGTTCGAGATCCCCGGCCACCCCGGCCCGGGTGCCGCGGTCACCGCAGGCGGCCCGCTCGAGGGCGTCACCGTCGTCGCCACCGGCAGCCTCGACGGCTTCACCAGGGAGGGCGCGCTCGAGGCGATCATCGCGGCCGGCGGCAAGGCGGCGTCCAGCGTCTCGAAGAAGACCGATTTCGTCGCGGCCGGCCCCGGCGCAGGGTCGAAACTGGCCAGGGCGGAGGAGCTGGGCGTCCGCATCATCGACGCCGCACAGTTCGCCCGGCTGCTCGAAGGAGGGCCGGCCGCCCTCGATGAGGCCGATCCGCCGGCCTGATCGCGGCCCGGCCGATGAGGATTTAACTGTTCGGCACCGGGGATCTCTAGGTTTTCCCTGATCAGCGCCCCTACTATGGGGTACAACACCCCCGCAAAAGTGCGTTAGCTCCGCGAGTTCCCCCGGCTCCGGAGTCGACGATTGGAATCCCTCGTGCTGTTCGACGTTGCAGCGATTGCACTGACCTCTGGCGCCCTGGGCGGCGTCGCAGAGGCCTTCGGGGTGCACGAAATCTCGGCGCAGGTCTCCTCGGTCGCGCGGGTCACGAGCCAGCCCGACCCCTTCCTCGGCCCCGAGGTCGATTCGGGAAGCGTTCCCGTCCTCACGGCACCGGTCGATCCGGCCCGCCTTCCCCGACTCGGTGGCAGCGCGCTGCTCGAGCAGCTCACTTTCCTGTCCTCGTCCGATCTCGCGAGCTTCGTCGCGAGTCACCCGGATTCGGTGAGGTCGTTGATCGAGAACCCGCCGGCCGCTGCCACCGTGATCCCCATCTGGGCGGATGCCGGGCCCGAGAAGCAGGCGCAGCTGATCAAGTACAGCCCCGAGCTGGTCGGAAACCTCGAGGGCATCCCGATCGCGGCCAGGGACCAGGCGAATCGGCTTCAGCTCAGCACGCTGCTCACGAAGACCTCCGCCGCCATCCAGGCCGGCGCCGGGCGAGGCAGCCTGGTCGAGCTCCGGCACCGGCAGGACGTGCTGAAACAGGTTCAGCGCTCGCTCAAGGTTCCCAAGGGTGGCCCGCCACGCTATCTGCTGACCTTCGAGCCTGACTCCGGCGACGGGAGGGCGGCCATCGCGATCGGCGACCTCTCCACCGCCGACTACGTCAGCTACCTCGTCCCCGGCATGTTCTTCACCCTCCAGGCCGCCCTGTACGACTGGGCGAGCATCTCGCAGGATCTCTACGACCAGCAGAACGACTGGATATCGCTGCTGGCCGAGTCCGATCCCTCCTACCGCGGCAAGACCGTCGCGACGGTGGCCTGGATCGGATACGACACCCCCGGCGTCTTCGACATCACCTCGCTCAATCGTGCCAACGAGGGGGCGACCCTGCTGGGGCAGGCCATCCACGGCATCCAGAGCCTGCGCACCGGATCCGAGCCGTATCTCACCCTGGTCACCCACTCCTACGGCTCGACCGCGGCGATGATCGAGCTGGCCAAGGGCGGCATCGAGGTGGATGCCCTGGTGATGATCGGCTCGCCCGGCTCGGCCGCGCAGTCGGCATCCGCTCTCTCGGTGAGGAACGACAACGTCTTCGTGGGCGAGGCGGCCTGGGATCCGGTGGTGAACATGGCCTTCTACGGCAGCGATCCCGGCTCGAGCTCCTTCGGCGCGCACACCATGAGCGTCGCCGGGGGAGTGGATGCCGTCACCAAGAAGCGACTCGCCGCGGCTTACGGTCATCTGGGCTACTTCGACCACGGCACAGAGGCGATGCGCAACATCGCCCTGATCGGCCTCGGCGAGAACGCCCTCGTCACCGACGGCACCCGCAAGGACGCCAGCCGGACCCTGGCCTCGCGTTAGCGCGGATCGGTTCCGCGCCCTCGAGCCGACGTCGATCTGCCGCCATCGATCTGTCACTATCGAGGGATGGCGAAGCGCGACGAGACCATGCACGGGGAGGGAGCGGAGCGCAACCCGGACGAGCGGGCTCGTTCGCGGCGGCAGTTCCTCAAGGCCTCGGGCCTGGCGGCGGGAGGCCTGGTCGCGGGTGGGGCGGTCGGCGCCGCGGTCGGCTTCGGGGCCGGCTCGCATCACGAGGACGAGCTGCACGGCTTCACCCCGCTCGCGGTGCGGGACGAGCCCGGTTTCGACCACGTGGTGGTGCTGATGTTCGAGAACCGCTCCTTCGACAACCTGCTGGGTTGGCTCTACGGCGCCGGTGATCTCCGGCCGGGGCAGAGCTTCGAGGGCCTGAGTCAGGGCGACCACAGCAACCGTGCGCCGGACGGCACGGTTGTCCCGGTTCACGTCTACGAGGGCTCGACCGACGTCATCTTCGGCTCGCCGAACCCCGACCCCGGGGAGTTCTATCCGCACGTCAACACCCAGCTGTTCGACGTGGTCGACCCGCCGGGCAATGCGGACATCGACGCCAACGGTATCCAGGCACCGTTCAACGCCCCGGCACCCGGGGCATCGGCCACCATGTCCGGCTTTATCCGTGACTACGTCATCAACTTCACCCATGAGAAGCGACGCGCGCCCACCGCGGAGGAGTACGCGGTGATCATGGGCGGCTTCTCGCCGGCGATGCTCCCGGTGATGTCCACGATCGCCAGGAGCTTCGCCGTCTTCGACCACTGGCACGCCGCGGTGCCGTCGCAGACCTTCTGCAACCGGTCCTTCTTCCACGCGAGCACCTCGCACGGCTTCGTCACCAATCAAGACGGAGGCGGATACCGCAAATGGCTGGATGCCGAGCCCGAGCCGACCATCTTCAACCGCCTCGAGGAGGCGGGGCGCAGCTGGCGGGTCTACTACGACGAGGATCAGCTGGTGTCGCTCACCGGCATCCTGCACGCGCCGGTGCTGGAGAGGTTCTGGAAGAGCAACTTCCGCGGCATGAAGCAGTTCCATCAGGATGCGAAGGACGGCAATCTGCCGGACTACGCCTTCATCGAGCCGCGGATGATCTTCAACCACAACGACATGCATCCGCCGTTCGGCCGGCTCGAGGAAGGCGAGGCCGACGGGGAGGACATCTACAACAGCGCGCTCTCCGATGTGCGCGCCGGCGAGGTGCTGCTCTCCCAGGTGTACCGCTCGATCAGGAGCGGGAGCTCCGCGCAGGGGTCGAACGCGATCAACACCGCGCTGCTGATCACCTTCGACGAGCACGGCGGGACCTACGACCACGTTCCGCCTCCGGCTGCGGTCCCTCCGAGCGGGAGGCCGATCGCCGGCGAGATGGGCTTCGAGTTCGATCGGCTCGGGGTCAGGGTTCCGGCGATCCTGGTCTCGGCGTACACCAGGGCGGGCACTGTCGTGAACGATCCGATGCATCACGGATCGGTGATCAACACGCTCTCCCGCCAGCACGGCCTCACCCCGCTGAGCCAGCGCGACGAGGCGGCGAACAACCTGTTCACCGCGGTGAACCTCAGCACGCCGCGCCAGCCTGCGCTGTGGCCGGACGTCTACCCGCCGTACGTCCCGCCGAACGAGGAGACACAGCTGCCGCAGGAGAGGCACCGGCTGCGTCCGCTCACCTCGCCGGCCAAGGGCGTGCTCGGCCTCCTGCTCGCGAAGTACGAGCCGGGAGCCCCGATCCCCGAGAACTACGGCGAGGCCTACGAGGTGCTGGTCAAGCATGCCACGGGGTTGTTCGGCGTCAGCGACTGAGCTCCTGCGCCTGAGCGCGGTCGGTCGATGACGCATCGAGGAAATATGACATCCCATGAACTCCTGTGACCGATTGTCACGGATCGTGACGGTAGCCGTTGGGAGACCCCGTCGCCGATAACTAGCCTGACGAGAGCGGCGGACAACCGAGCGGATGCGCCGTCGGCCGATGATTGCGGCACCGGCCCGGCGATGCGGATCTCGGTATCGCTGTGACGACGGTTCACGATAGCGGCTCACGGCGATGGGAAGGACGGCACGATGACCTATCCCAGCCAGCCGCGTCGTCGTTACGTCATCGTCGGGGCCGGTGCGGTGGGTGCGCTGCTGGCCGCGCAGCTCAGGCAGGCGGGAATCGACAACGTGCTGGTGGCGCGCGGCGCTCAGCTCGATGCGCTCCGGGTGGGGCCGCTCCAGGTGCATCGCCCGCACGGGATCGATCAGGTGCGACTCGACGTGGTCGGCGGCCCGGCCGAGGTCGAGCTGCGCTCGGGGGATGTGCTGATCGTCGCCACGAAGTCGCAGGATGTGGAGACGGTGCTCCAGGACTGGTCGTGGCAGCCTGTGGCGGGTGTGGCGGGTGTCGCATCGTCCGCGGCGTCGCTGCTCCCGGTCGTCCTGCTCCAGAACGGGCTTGCCGCGGAGGATGCCGCGCTGCGCCGGTTCTCCCGCGTGATCTCGGCGTCCATCATCGTCTCCGCCAGCTACCTCGAGGCGGGCCACGTGACGGCGCCGTCGTGGCCGCTGATCGGCGCGCTGCAGATCGGCGCGTATCCGTCCGGCCCGAGGTCGCATCCCCACGATCTGGAGGTGCGGGACCTCGCCGGCGACCTCGAGACCGCCAAGTACATCGTGCGGGTGAGGGCGGACGTCGAGCGCTGGAAGGCCAGCAAGCTTCTGGGAAACCTCGGCAACGCGGTCGAGGTGCTGTCGGGAACGGCGGATGCCAAGGCCGAGCTGCGCGCCTTCCTCACCGAGGAGGGTCGGAGGGTCTACGTGGCCGCCGGGATCGATTCGGCCGACTCGATCAAGGAGTCCGACGTCAACCTCCTCGAGGAGCTGAAGCTCGGACGCCCCACCCCGCTCGGCCCGCTCACCTTCCCCAGCCATCAGAGCTTCGCCCGGGGTGCCTCGTCGGAGATCGACTTCCTCAACGGCGAGATCGTGCTGTTGGGTCGCCGGTATGGGGTGCCGACGCCGTACAACCTGGCGGTGCAGCAGGTTCTCGGTCTGTCCAGCGCCGTGGGCGAGGGGCCCGAGGCCCGGACCGTGGCCGACGTGGTCGAACTCGCCACCCGTCGGGAACGTACCTCGGTCTGAGCCCAGCGCTCCCGGCTCTGTTCGCTTCCTTACTGCTTGCACCCATACTCGTGCTGCTCTCCTGAACCTTCCGCGTCTGCTGCTCGTGCCTGCTCGCTCCCGCGCCCGCTGCGTCCTGAACCTCTCGCGCCGCCCGCGCTGCTCTCCTCGAACGGCCCGCACCAGGCCCCTCATGAGTAAGGTGGCAGCGCAGGGTGCACAGAGCAGTGGCCCGGGAGGAGCAGCATGTCCGATCGGATGAGGATCACGACCGCCATCGTCACGGGAGGTGCGAACGGTCTCGGTCAGGCGACCGCGATGCGGTTGGCCTCCGAGGGTGTCCATGTCGCCATCGCGGACAAGGACGGCGACGGCCTGGAGAACACGATCAAGCTGATCAGGGACGCGGGCGGCAAGGCCGACATGTGGGTCGCCGACTGCACCGCCGTCGACGAGATCGATGCGACCGTGGCGTCGATCACCGAGAAGATCGGCCCCATCCAGGGCCTGGTCAACAACGTCGGCGGGAGCGCCGGAGCGGATGCCCGCCCCTTCCACGAGCAGACGGCGGAGGTCTCCCTGCGCGTCGTCAACCAGTGCCTGCTCGCCACCATCAACTGGTCCCGTGCGGTCGTGCCGCAGCTGCGGGAGGCCAAGGCCGGCAAGATCGTGAGCATCGCCTCGGATGCCGCCTTCTCCGGCGACCCGAACATGTCCGAGTACGCGGCGGCGAAGGCCGGCGTGGTCGGCTTCACCCGCTCGCTCTCGCGCGAGCTTGCCTCGCTCCACATCAATGTGAACGCGGTAGCGCCCGGTCCGATCCGTACCGCCGCCCTCGACCGGCTCGCTCCGGACGTGCTCGCCCGCGCGGAGGCCGGCATCCCCTTCGGCCACCTGGGCAAGCCCTCCGATATCGCCAACGCCGTCGCCTTCATGATGAGCGATGAGGCCGATTTCATCACCGGACAGACCCTCATCGTGGGCGGAGGCCGCTGGCTGCACTAGGCATCGGCCGAGCCCCTGATCGGATCGTGCGCTCATCGCCGGGCGAGCTCGGGAGTGCGCCAGGCCGGTGCGCCAGCGGGCGGTGACGGGCGCGGGGCCAGGGGCCGCGGGACCAGGGCGCGGCTGACCTCCGGCACCCCGTCGTGAACGGTGACCACGAGACGTCCTTCATGGACGAGGTGATGGTGGAAGGAGCACAGCAGTACCCCGTTCTCAAGATCCGTGGGCCCGCCGCGCGACCATGGGGTGATGTGGTGGGCTTCGGTCCACCCCGGAGTCGTATCGCAGCCCGGGGCCGCGCATCCTTTATCTCGCAGTGCGAGCGCGCGTCGCTGTGCGGCGCTGAAGAACCGGTTGGCGGAACCGAGGTCGATCGCCCGGCTACGGCCATCGAGCACGATCGGCAGGATCCCTGCCGCGCAGGCGATGCGCCGGGCGGAGGCCGCCGAGATCGGCTCGGTGATTCCGTCGATCCTGGCCGCTCCGATGCCCGACTCGAGCGTTTCGTGGTCGATGGTGACCACCAGCGTGCCCATGCCGTTGCTCAGCGGAGAGTCCGTGGAATCCGCTGCCAGGGCGTCCGCTGCGACGCGGCAGATCTCGACGAACGTGTCGACCCTGCGCTGGTCCATGGTGCGATCGTCGTAGATCGTGACCTTCTTCGCCGGCGACGACCGGTCCGACCCTTGCGGCGAGGGCTCTGACGGCTCTGCTGCTGACGATCCTGCCCCTGAGGACTCCGCCGATGAAGGCGAGAACGAGACGGTGCGCCGCACGGAGGTGCGGGCGTCGAAGAGGGCGAGCACGACGCCCGCCTCTTCGGGAGGCAGCATGCCGTGGAGCGGCACCATGCCGCCGACCTCCCGGCCGAAGCGGAGATATCGCTGGGCACGGAGGTCGCGCTCGCGCTGCTCGATGCCGAGGGCGTCGAGCCGATCACGTGCCGATTTCGCGGCCGCGGCCACCTCGTCCGCGGACCGCGATGCCGCGAGATCGAGGAGGGAGGCGATCTCGGCATCGACGCTGGGCCGATCCGCCACCGGTGTCAGGGCGGTGGCGATCGATTCGGCGGCGTCGGTGTCGATTCCGCCGGAGGCGACGGCGGCGGACAGGGCTTCGAAGGGCTCGACGAGCCGGCCGACCCTGGCCCGGCGATCGGCCTGCCTGCCGCTCACCCGAGTGAGCGAGCTGATCAGCGCCGAGGGCGTGCGATGCCCCTGCCGGGAGGCGAGACCCTCGCGGCCGAGCGAACGATCGGAGCGCCGAGCGATCTCGGCGGCGGTCGAGGTTCGCAGGGCATCCACCATTCGGCCCACCCGCTCGACCTCCGCGGTGATGGAGAGCAGTTCGCCGTCATCCGTGGAGCGATCGACGTGCACGCGAGCGAGCAGCTGTGCTGCGTCGCGCAGATCGGTCGGGAAGGTCATGCCAGAAGTATGGAGGATGCCACTGACATCGGTCGCGGATGAAAAATGCTGGTCAATAAGCTCTTTTGAGCGGGGCTGTGGAGGAGGAGACGCGTGAACGCTCGTCCCTTACGGGGACGGGCGCCGGGGAATCAAGTCGGTGCGGACAGGGGCCAGAGTGCCGAGAATCGTGTGGACAAGGATCGTGCGGACGAGCGCCGGGGGCCGAAACCTTTGTGGATCCCGCCGGGAGGGTGCCGGTGGCAACCCGCGGAACCCTGACCGGCAATCGCGAAGTGCCTGCCTCGAAGGAGCGCCTCCAGGGCCGCCACAACCCCGGAGCCCAGCGGCCGTACCGATGCACAGCAGCGCCGGATCCAGGCGACCGGCGGCATCGACGGGCTGCTCAGGACGAAGCCGGCGATCGGGCTGACCACGGCCGGGCAGCACCGCCGGTTCGTGGACATGGCCGACGGCGACATCCTCTCCTTCGGTCCGCGCAGCGCCGATGTGCTCGACGCCCTCGCTCGCGCCGTCTACGCCCCGGAAGGCTGATCCGCGGCTTCGTCAATTCTATTGACAGACTTAACTAAGAAGCCTATTTTGTGTACATCTCGTGGAGATTATTGGGCACGAGATCACTCCATAAATGCAATGGCGCACAGAAAACAGGAGCACCTCCATGTCCCCGATGGCGAATCTTGAATCCCCCTTCCTCGACGCGGCCCGGCGGCTGGGTCGGCTGCTGAACGACGAAGCCGAGGCTGCGATCCGTCAAGGCGGTCTGACCAAACCGGTGGTGGACGAGCTCCTCAAGGAGAAGTTCGTCAGCATGGCGGCCGATCCGCAGTTCGGCGGCGGCGGACTCAGCTACCCGCAGTGGGCCGCCGTGCTGGAGGAGCTCGCCCGGGCCGACGGCGCGGTCGGCTGGTGCATGCAGGCGATCAGCAGCCACGGCGCGGCCTTCTCCTCGAACCTGCCTCAGGCGGCGGCGGACGACCTCTTCGGCGGCAAGGTCTTCGCGAGGATCGCAGGCATGGCCGGACCTCGAGGCCGTGCCGACGTCACCGGCGACGGCTACACGTTCACCGGCAAGTACCAGTTCGCCTCCGGATCGAGCTGGGGCACCCACTTCGTCGGCGGCGCGATCGTCTTCGACAACGGCGAGATGGTGCTCAACGAGGACGGGACGCCGAAGATCGTGGCCGCGGTGGTTCCTCGGGAGCAGGTCACCGAACTCGGCAACTGGGATGTGCTCGGGCTCGAGGCGACCGCCAGCATCGACTACGAGTTCGGCCCGATCTACTTCGACGCCGACGCCGTGGTGAACATCAACCCGTGGCCGTCGCGGGTCAAGCGCGGACCGAAGTACTGGTCGCTCGGCTTCGACGTGCTCGGCGGAAACGGCCACAGCCCGGTCGCGCTCGGCATCGCCCGCCGCGCGCTCGAGGAGATCGCCCTGCTGGCTCCCAACCGCAAGCGGCAGGACGGCCCGTTCCCCACGGTGGGCGACCAGCCCCACTTCCAGCACGAGTTCGTCTCGCTCGACGCGGAGCTCCGCGCGGCCAGGCTCGCCTTCTACGACAACCTGGAGACGCTGGAGGCCTGGGCCGGTGAGAACGACGGCCCGGCCACCCCGGAGCTGACGGCGCACTCGAAGGAGATCGTGCGGCATCTTCATGACGTGGCGATCCGTGTCGTCGACTTCGCGTTCTACTGGTCGGGCTCGGCAGGACTGCGCAACGGTCATCCGATCGGGCGCACCTTCCGCAACATGCACGTGATCAACCAGCACATCATCGTCGACCGCCACCTGTTCATCGACTCCGCGCCGGCGCTGCTCGGGATCCTCGGCGGAGGCGCGCTGGAGTTCGTCGCCTGATCCGTCCGCTCCTGGGCTACTTCGGGAGAAGGGCTCGGGAGCGGGCTCTCCGGCGAGGGATCTGCGGGGAGAGGCGAGGAGCCTGCGCGGAGAGGTCCGTGGGAGCGGAGTTCCTGCGCGCAGAACTCTTGCGTGCAGAGCTCCCGGATACAGGTGAAGGGCCCGACGTGTAACCACACCGTCGGGCCCATCCCACCCGAGTCGGGTTGGTGGGTGAGGTCACGATATCCCCCCTTCCGAGGGGCGCGCCAGTAGAACGGAGGGTCTATCGCTGCGTCCTCTCGATCGTGTCGAAGGGCCTCCCCACAGGAGAGCATCCGCACTCCACGAGGGGGATCGGCGCTCCCTTCGAACGGACTCGCCAGCCTCCGCGGGCGGGTTCGATATTCCTCCTCGATCGGGTTCGACATCTCCCCTCGATCGGACTCGAAGGGGTTTCTCTCTCGACCTGATCCGAAGGGACCTCCTGGCCGGCGCGAATAGAATGGATGCGATCCCCTTCACGAGTCCGAACAGCGGAGCACCATGCCTGACATCACGACCGAGACGGTCGCGCACCTCGCGAACCTGGCCCGCATCGGCCTGACTCCCGAGGAGATCGAGAAGCTCACCGGCGAGCTCGGCGTGATCCTCGACTCGATCGCGAAGGTCCAGGAGGTGGCGACCGATGACATCCCGGCCACCAGCCATCCGATCCCGTTGAGCAACGTCTACCGCCCGGACGTGCCGGGTGTCACGCTCACCACCGAGCAGGCGCTGGCCGGGGCCCCGGAACACGACGGCAGTCGTTTCACTGTCTCGGCGATCCTGGGGGAGGAGCAGTGAACGTCCCCGACGTCACGGCTTCCGCGGCCGCGGGCGGCGATCTGATCCGGCTCACCGCCTCCGAGCTCGCGTCGAAGCTGGCGGCGGGCGAGGTCAGCTCGGTCGAGGTCACGCAGGCCCATCTCGATCGGATCGCCGCGGTGGATGGCGACATCCATGCCTTCCTTCACATCTCGGAGGCCGCACTCGAGACCGCCGCGAAGGTCGACGCCAAGCGCGCAGCGGGTCATCCCCTGTCCGAGCTGGCCGGGGTGCCGATCGCGATCAAAGACGTGCTCTGCACCATCGACATGCCCTCGACCTCGGGATCGAAGATCCTCGAGGGGTGGGTTCCCCCTTACGACGCGACTGTCGTCGCGAAGCTGCGCGAAGCCGACCTCGTTCCTCTGGGCAAGACCAACATGGACGAGTTCGCGATGGGTTCCTCCACCGAGCATTCGGCCTACGGTCCGACCAGGAATCCCTGGGACCGCACCCGCATCCCGGGGGGCTCCGGCGGCGGGAGCGCGGCGGCAGTCGCCGCCTTCGAGGCGCCGCTGGCTCTCGGCTCCGACACCGGCGGCTCGATCCGACAGCCCGGCGCGGTCACGGGAACCGTCGGGGTGAAGCCCACCTATGGCGGGGTCAGCCGTTACGGCGCGATCGCCCTCGCCAGCTCCCTCGACCAGGTAGGCCCGGTCACCCGGACGGTGCTCGATGCCGCCCTCCTGCACGACGTGATCGGCGGCCACGACCCCCGGGACTCCACCTCCCTGCCCGATGCCTGGCCTAGCTTCGCCTCGGCCGCGCGCACCGGCTCGCTCAAGGGCATCAAGGTCGGCGTGGTCAAGGAGCTCGACGCTCCCGGCTTCCAGGCCGGCGTTCAGCAACGCTTCCACGAGACTCTCGACCTGCTGGCGAGCAACGGCGCGGAGATCGTGGAGGTGAGCGCCCCCCACTTCGACTATGCGGTCGCGGCATATTATCTGATCCTCCCGGCCGAAGCCTCCTCCAACCTGGCCAAGTTCGACTCGGTCCGCTTCGGACTTCGGGTCAACCCGGCTGGCGGCGGGACTGTGGAGGACGTGATGGCGGCCACACGCGAGGCCGGCTTCGGTGACGAGGTGAAGCGCCGCATCATCCTCGGCACCTACGCTCTCAGCGCCGGGTACTACGACGCCTACTACGGCAGCGCGCAGAAGGTGCGCACCCTCATCCAGCGCGACTTCGCCGCGGCCTTCGAACAGGCCGACGTGCTGGTGAGCCCAGCCGCTCCCACTACCGCGTTCAGGTTCGGGGAGAAGCTCGCCGACCCGCTGGCCATGTACCTCAACGACGTGACGACCATCCCGGCGAACCTCGCGGGCATCCCCGGCATGAGCCTGCCGATGGGCCTGGCTCCCGAGGACGGCCTGCCGACGGGCCTGCAGCTCATGGTTCCTGCGAGAGCGGATGCCCGGCTCTACTCGGTCGGAGCCGCCATCGAGTCGCTGCTCGAGGCCAGGTGGGGACACACGCTGATCAGCCAGGCGCCCGCGCTCTAAGGGGTCGCCCCGAGGGAGCCGCGTCGTCGCTCGACCCTTTCGGAAGCTCAGGACTTCGGAAGCTCAGGACCTAGTGTCTCGGCCGCGATGCAACGCGTCCATATCTGGCCTGTGCGATCTGGCCTGTTGCGCGCATAGCTCCTGGATTCCGAAGGCCGAGGGGTCACGTCACCTGGTGTCCGATGCCTAAGGGATACCGCGGGCCGTGACTTGCGCCCAATCGTCCTTCGGCGACGGCGAGAAGGGCGATTGGGCGCAACTCACGAGGAAGTGCGCGGGAGGGCGGTCAGGCACAGCTCGCGAGGAGGGCGATTGGGCGCAACTCACGAGGAAGTGCGCGGGAGGGCGATCAGGCACAGCTCGCGAGGAGGTGCGCAGGAATACGGCCGTCGAGCGGCACCGAAGAGCGGCAGAACACGACTCACGGCCGCCGCTGCTCGCACCTACCCGGCCGCGAGCAGCTCCAGCGCCTGTCTGCGCAGCTCGTACTTGAGCACCTTCATGCTGGAGTTGCGCGGCAGCTCGTCCACCACGAACACTCGCCGCGGAACCTTGAAGTTGGCGAGGTTCTCCCCGGCGTAGGCGATCACCTCGTCGGGGTCGACGCGGTGCCCCTCCCTGGGGATCACGTAGGCCCAGCCGACCTCGCCCATCCGCTCATCAGGCACGCCGATCACCGCCGCGTGCAGGATGTCGGGGTGCTTGGTCAGCTGCGCCTCGATCTCGGCGGGGTAGGCGTTGAAGCCGCCGACGATGTACATGTCCTTCTTGCGGTCGGTGATGCGTAGGTAGCCGCGCTCGTCCATGGTCGCGATGTCCCCGGTGTGCAGGAAGCCGTCGGGCCGGATCGCGGCGGCCGTCTCCTCCGGCTCGTCCCAGTAGGCGTCCATCACGTTGTAGCCGCGCACCATGACCTCGCCGGCCACGCCGCGGGGCACCTCGTTCCCGTCCTCGCCGGCGATGAACACCTCGACGTCGTCGATCGCCCGGCCGACCGAGACCGAGACGACCTCGACCGGGTCGTCCGCACGGCAGGTCGCGATCAGGCCGTTGGCCTCGGTCTGGCCGTAGGCGTTGATCACCACCTCGAAGCCGAGCACGTCGTGCATCTGCTGCACCAGTCCCGGAGGGGACCCGGCCGCGGCGACGTTCGAGGCGCGCAGGGAGCTCAGATCGTAGTCGGCGCGATCCGGATGGGCGATCAGGTCGACGAACATGGTCGGGGGTCCGAACAGCACGCTGACCCGGTGCTCCTGGATCGTCGCGAGGAGCGACTCGGTGTCGAAGGTCTGCAGCGGGATGACCGCCGCGCCCGCGAACAGCGCGCCGAGCCAGCCCGCCTTGTAGCCGGCGACGTGGAAGAACGGCGGAACTATCGCGTGCACGTCCCCTTCTCCGACGGTGAACGCCGCGGTCAGCCAGTCCACGATCCGCACCGACTGGCCGTGTCTGATCCGCACGCCCTTCGGCGCCCCGGTCGTGCCGGAGGTGAAGAGGATGTCGCTGAGGTCGTCGTACCCGAGCGCATCGATGCGCCGCTGCACCTCCTGCTCGTCGACGGCCGACCCCTCAGCGAGGAAATCGGCGAAGCCCTGAGCGCCGTCGATCACCGCGTCGTCCAGCACGACGATGTTCTGCGCCGCGTCGGCCCCCGTCGCGCGGATCATGCCGACATGGTCGAGGCCGAGGAAGTCGCCGACCGCGAAGATCAGCCGGGCGCCGCTCTTGTTCAGGATGTGCTCGATCTCCGGCGTCTTGTACCGGGTGTTCAGCGGCACCAGAACGCCGCCGGCCGCGTGGATGCCGAGCGCCGTCTGGATCCACTCGCCGCAGTTCGGCGCGAGCAGTGCGACCCGGTCGCCGGGCCGGATGCCGCGGGCGATGAGTCCGCGAGCGGCCTGCATCATCCGCCGCTCGGCGTCGGCGAAGCTCCAGCGCAGATCGCCGTCGATGAGGTAGGTCGCCTCCCTGAAGGTGCGCGCGGCGTGCTGAACCGCGGCGGGGATGCTGTGGACACTGTCCGGGAGGGTCATCGTCGTCCTTTCACCACAGCACAGCCTAGGTCGGCCCACGGCCGCTCTCGTCTGCGCGCCGCGCAGCGGGTAGTGTCGCCGCATGGACGACCTGAACGAGCCGGATCTGCATGACGTCGTCCGGGCTCAGCTGCACGGGGCGAAGGAGGCCATCGTGAGGGCCCGCGACGACGTCGGACTCACGCAGAGCGCGCAAGACGCTCTGGTGCACCTGCACGCCGCCGTGACCGCGCTCGCGCAGATCGTCGAATCGAAGTAGCACCGCGTCTCAGTCGGCGGGAGCGGCGAGCAGGGCGGGCAGCTCGTCGAGCAGCTCGTGCGCGAGGTAGCCGAGCGGGGCGATCCGCTTCTCGAGGCGTGCGCCCGCGCGGATGTGCATCCAGGTCGCCCAGACCGCCGCCTGCTCCGGCGAGGCGCCGCGCGCGGCGAGGCCGGTCACGGCCCCCGCGAGCACGTCCCCGCTGCCGGAGGTCGCGAGCCCGTTCCCGGAATCCGGCGCCTGCCACGACCGACCATCGGGATGCGCGACCATGCCGTAGCAGGTGACGACCGCGCCGTAGAGGGCCGAGGCCGAGCGAACCGCGGAATGCAGATCGTCCACCGGACCGTCGATGAGCTTCGAGAGCTCCTGCCGGTTCGGCGTGAGGACGAGGCGACCGCGTAGCGGCTCAGCCGCATCGGCGATTCCGGACAGCGCCCCGAGCGCGAACGCATCCAGCACGACGATCGTGTCGGGCCCGAGGAACGGCGGCAGCGCTTCCACCATGTCCGCCGCCTTGGCGGGGTGGTCGAGCCCCGGCCCGAGCAGCACGGCGTCCGCACCGGCCAGGTCGTCGGCCGCCGCATCCATCACTCCGGCGCGGATGTGGCCGGCCTTGGTCTCCTCGAGCGGGATCACGCCGGACTCCGGCACCGCGACCGCGACCTGGGCCGCGACCGAGCCGGCGACGCCGAGGGTGAGGCGGCCGGCGCCGACGCGCAGTGCGGCGAGGCCCGCGAGCATGACCGCGCCCGGGGAACGGGCGGCACCGCCGAGCACAACGACGTCGCCGCGGGCGTGTTTGTCGTCGCCGGGCGCCGGCAGGACCCAGCGGCGAAGCGCCGCCGGCGTGATCTGCTTCATGCGGAGCGCTACTCGGACGGTTCCACGGTGGTGGTCGCCGCGTCGCCCGTCTCGTCGTCCGGTCCGGTGGGCGGGCTCACCTTCACCGCCTCGGGCACGCCGTCGGGCGTCTCCTCCGGATCCTGCGGCAGATCCTCTTTCGAGTCGACGGGGTCGACCGTGGGGTCGCTCATCTCAGTCGCCCTTCTCGTCGACTATCGAGTCGGGGTTCAGCTCGTCGGCGTGCTCCGGGTCATCCGGAACATCGGCCGACGGGTCGGGCATGCCCTGCGTCTCCTCCGCCGGCTCGTCGGTGGGGCCGGGGGCGGCATCCGCGTCGTTCTTCTCGTCGCTCATGTCATGGACGGTAGGCCGATCGGGGCGGGAGGCAACCCGGTTGCCCGCGTGAGCCGACTCACGCAACCTAGAATCATTTAGCTGGCTAAATTCAGAATTAGCCGGCTGAATTCGGCCGGATCGAGACTTAAGCGGTGGGCGTTTAGTGGCTAAAGCAGAACTGATGGACTTCGACGAGGCGATCGAGAAGTACGAGCCGGTGCTCGGTTTCGAGGTGCACGTCGAGCTGAACACCAGGACCAAGATGTTCTCCGACGCCCCGAACCCGGCCCACGCGGGCACCGTGGAGTCCGGCCCGAACACCCTGATCACGCCGGTCGACCTCGGCCTGCCGGGGTCCCTCCCCGTCGTGAACGAGGAGGCGGTGAAGTACGCGATCAGCCTGGGGCTGGCGCTGGGATGTGACATCCGCTCATCCAGCAGGTTCGCGCGCAAGAACTACTTCTACCCGGACCTCGCCAAGAACTACCAGATCAGCCAGTTCGACGAGCCGATCGCCTACGAGGGCAGGGTCGAGGTCGAGCTGGAGAACGGCCGTGTCGTCGAGATCGAGATCGAGCGCGCCCACATGGAGGAGGACGCCGGCAAGCTCACCCACATTGGCACCTCCGGTCGCATCCAGGGCGCCGAGTACTCGCTGGTGGACTACAACCGGGCGGGCGTGCCTCTGGTCGAGATCGTCACCAAGATGATCACCGGAGCGGAGGCGGATGCCCCGGCCATCGCCAAGGCGTACGTCTCGACGATTCGCGACATCGTGCGCGCCCTGGGCATCTCGGAGGCGAGGATGGAGCGCGGCAACCTCCGCTGCGACGCGAACATCTCGCTCAGCCCGCGCGGCTCCGGCAAGCTCGGCACCCGCACCGAGACCAAGAACGTGAACTCCCTGCGCAGCGTGGAGCGCGCCATCCGCTACGAGATCCAGCGCCAGGCCGCCATTCTCGACAAGGGCGGCTCGATCACGCAGGAGACCCGGCACTGGCACGAGGACACCGGCGTCACTTCCGCCGGCCGACCCAAGAGCGACGC
>Ga0182749_1001492_pt1 | contig 18328 bp, 19 predicted proteins | sample eDN3rd37CKraftMG_FD_128875 | JGI IMG/M metagenome (GOLD analysis project Ga0182749, IMG submission 128875) | Enriched Miracle-Growth compost microbial communities from Emeryville, California, USA - eDNA 3rd pass 37_C Kraft MG (version 2) (version 2) ...
GATCGATCACTTCGTTACCCAGTACAACCGCCACTGCAAGCCTTTCGTCTGGACCGCCACTGCTGATTCGATCCTCGCGAAGCTTGACCGACTTACCTCACGAATCAGCGGGACGGCACACTACGTGGTGGTAGTAGAAATGGGGCTGACGGCCAACAATCGGTTGAAGGCCCAGTTTACGACAGCGTATGTCGCGGACCGGAGCATCGAAAAGATCGTTACCGGTCCGCCGTGGAGCCAGGCAGAGTGCCTGGAGTTGCTGCTGAGGGAGAAGGGGATTGGCCGCTGATTCGCTACGCTGGTTCAGCGGCCGAGACCTCGATAGGTTCAAAGCCGATAGGCAGTGAACTCAGGGGCGATTGTGGGCGTGTAAGGCACATCTTTCAAGCGCCCTGTCCGACTCAGTTCACACAACGCAACCAAATAACATGGCGGGCGATAACCCATACACGCGCCCGGCGTACGTCGGCCGCCCGTCGGGTTGAGCGGCGGCCATCGGGGAACGTGCCCCCCGCGGCAGATAACGCCTGCTGAAGCGCTGCGCCCGTGAAGGCGTCAGCGCAACCATCGCTAAAAGGCGCCAAGGCGAATGCCGTCAAGGGCGCCCCTGAGGGCTCGCGTGCCTCAGTCATCCCGAAGTCGTCATTCAGATGAGCCGGACGCCCTCACTTCATCGCCCGGCCCGTCCACCCGCTTCGCGCACATCCGGCAACAGCACCGTCAGCACGCCCAGCAGCGGCAAGTAGGCACAAACCTGGTACACAAAGTCGATGCCCCGCAGGTCTGCAACCCACCCGAGCACGGCGGCACCGAGCCCGCCCATGCCGAATGCAAAACCGAAGAACAAGCCCGACACCATGCCGACTCTGCTCGGCATCAGTTCCTGCGCGAACACTAAAATCGCGGAGAACGCGGAGGCGATGATGAAGCCGATTACGAAGCTGAGCACGATTGTCCATTGCAGATTGGCGTGAGGCAGCAGCAAGGTGAACGGAGCGGCGCCGAGAATCGACACCCAGATCACACGCTTGCGGCCGACGCGATCGCCAATGGGGCCGCCGAGAATCGTGCCCAGTGCCACCGCGAACAGAAACACGAAGAGCGGCCCCTGTGCGCTCTGTGCAGTCAAATGGAACTTCTGCATCAAATAGAAGGTGAAGTAGCTCGTGAGGCTCGCGAGATAGAAGTACTTCGAGAAAATCAGCACGAGCAGAACGAACATCGCGCCGATCACAGTATTCCGTGGGAGCGTGGATGCGTCACTCCGCCCCTTGCGACGCTTCAGGTGCTGTGTTTGCGCGTGCGCGTACCAGCCGGCAATCCGCACCAGAACACACATGGCCAGGAGCGCCGCCAGCGAGAACCAGCCGACGCTGCGCTGCCCATGCGGAATGATCAGCCATGCGGCGAGCACGGGACCAAAAGCGCTTCCGGCATTGCCGCCCACCTGGAACAGCGATTGCGCAAGGCCGTGCTGACCGCCCGAGGCGAGTCGTGCGAGGCGGGACGCTTCGGGATGGAAGACAGACGATCCGCTGCCGATCAGCGCCGCTGCCAGGAGCAGCATCGTGTAGTTTGCGGCGAACGCCAGGGTCAACAGGCCGACGAGCGTCAGCCCCATGCCCATCGCCAGCGAGTACGCCTGCGGGCGGCGGTCCGTGTACAAGCCGATCAGGGGTTGCAGGAGTGACGCCGTGACCTGATAGGTCAGTGTGATCAGCCCGATCTGCGAGAAGCTCAGCGCGAACTCGCCCTTCAGCAGGGGGTAGATCGCAAGCAGGATCGACTGCATCAGGTCGTTGAGAAAGTGCGAAAAGCTGATCGCACCGATGATCCCGAAGCGGGTGCGCTCCTTCGCGGGATGCTGATCGACCAGAGGAACGGGTTCTGCTTGTGACTGAGCTTCCAACGGGGTCTCCACCGAAACGCGAGGCGTGAGGCGTCCCTATAGCTTAGTGGCAGCAACCGCGCCCGTCCTGCGAGAATCAGGCGGCTACCTTCGCGAAATGGGCACCAGATGATTCGCGCACGCGATCCCCGCCGCCTGGACAGAACGCCGCTCCCCGTAACCGCCCTCGCCCGCGACTATCCGGCCAGGCGGCGTGTGGCCGTTCATCAGCATCCCAATGCTCAGCTCATCCATGCCGTACGCGGCGTGATGGTGGTCGACACGCGCTTCGGCCAATGGGTCGTGCCGCCGACGCGCGCCCTCTGGATTCCCGGCGGTGTGGAGCACTCGATTCGCATGGTCGGCCAGGTGCTCATGCGCACGGCGTACGTCAACCCGACCGTCTCACCTGAGCTTCCGCAAGGTTGCGCAGTTCTGAAGGTCTCTCCCCTCCTGCGCGAATTGATCATCGCCATGATCGAAGCGGACGTGCCCTACGAACCCGATTCGCGCACTGGCCGCATCGCGCGGCTCATCCTGGACGAAATCCGGCAAATGGGCAGTCTGCCGTTGCACCTGCCGATGCCCAACGACAAACGCCTGCTGGCGATCTGCAACGCGATTACGTCGACACCTGCAGACAACTCCACCGCGGTCGATTGGGCGCGGCGCCTTCATGTCGACCCGAAAACGATTCACCGGCTGTTCCTGCGTGAAACCGGCATGACATTTGGACAATGGCGCACGCAGGCGAGATTGCTGCTCGCGCTGGAACGGCTGGCCGCAGGCGAGAAGGTTCTTCATGTGGCGCTCGAGCTGGGGTACGAGAGTCCGAGCGCCTTCGCGACGATGTTCAAGCGGCAGTTCGGGATATCGCCGAGCCGGTTTTTCGAGTAGGCGGACGGTCAGTCCGGCATTCATCGTGAGCACCTCGTGTTCGCGATCGCGGTGGGAACTCTAGTGCGGCCGGAGCCGACCCGGTTGCATCAAACCGGGGGCAGGCGGTGCTCAGCGTTTCATGCTCGGCGCGGAAGATTGCCACGTGTCGCTTCGTTCGGGCCGCAGCGGGCTCGGGCTGTTGAGCCTCTCTGTCACGAGCCGCCGGTCGATGAGCGTGGCGGACCTGGCAGCACTTCGCAAACGGCGTGAACCAGAATTGAAGCAAGCCGCGCACCCGCGGGATCCGGCTCCGCGTCGGCGCGATGAAGAACCAGGCCGAGGGAGGGCAGCTCGGGAAGACCCGCTTCGCCGCGGCCGAGCATGCGAAGGTTTTGTGGCACGCCGACAGGCGTGCGCACCATGACGCCGAGTCCCGCCGCCGTTGCGGCCCACAGGCCTGAGAGGCTTGGTGACGTGAAGGCGATGCGCCACGGCACACCGGCGCTATCGAGCGCGTTCGTCGCGATCGTGCGCAAGAGGCAAGGCGCCTCCAGCACAGCGAGTGGCACCGGCTCGCCCACAGGAAAAGGCGGCGTGTTGTTGATGGCCGCCGGGCCGATCCAGCACAGCGGCACCTGCGCGATCGGCTCGCTCCGCGGAAGCCTCGTGCCGTCGCTCCAGGCGAGCGCCAGATCGAGCTGGCCGGCGATCACGCGCTCGATCAACTCGGCATTGCGAGCGATCCTCGCCTCGACGCGAACCTTTGGATGAGCTCGCGCGAACTGCCCCAGCACGCGTGGCAGCAGCGTCTCGCCGAAATCCTCCTGCAACCCGAGGCGCACCCAACCTTCCATCCCGACGCCGCGGACCGCAGCAACGGCCTCATCGTTGAGCTCGATGAGTCGGCGCGCGTAAGCAAGCATCGTCTCACCGGCATCGGTCAGAGCGAGACCTCGCCCGGCCTTGCGAAAGATCGCAGTGCCTGTCTGCTCCTCGAGCTTCTTGAGCTGAGCGCTCACCGCGGACGTTGAACGGCCGAGCCGGTCCGCAGCCCTGGCGAAACTGCCGAGCTCGATGCCGGTGACGAAACTTCGCAGCACATCGAGGTCGAGGGTGACCCGTCTCGCGCGATGATCCAATTTCTTCGAACCGATCATCCGGATATTTCTGATTTACCGGATGATTCTGCAAAGCCATAGTCCGGAGCGTCAAGGCCGCTGCAGGGTCAGCGCATTTGCAGGAAACCAGCCATGCCGTTCACCCGCATCTCTCTTCTGAAAGGAAAATCTCCGGACTACCTGCGAGCTGTCTCGGACAGCCTGCACCGGGCGCTCGTCGAGGCTTTCGAGGTACCGCCGAACGACCGATTCCAGGCCATCCATCAGCACGAGCCAGGCGAGCTGATCTTCGACCGGACGTATCTGGGCGGGCCACGGTCGGACGATTTCATTCTCTTCGCGGTCACCGCCGGCAGGCCACGCGACACCGCGACGAAAAAGGCCTTCTACGAGCGCCTCGTCACGCTGCTCGGCGAGTCACCGGGCGTTCGGCCGCAGGACGTCATGGTCGTTATCACGACCACACTCCTTGATGAATGGTCCTTCGCTGACGGTGAAGCGCAGATGGTCAAAGCCGCGTAGCGTCCGCAGGATCATGGCGCGTCGAGGGTCCAGTCGGAGTGTACGCCCGCCTCAGCGGGCGCGGCGCACCACCTTGTTCGTGGCAACGTCGATGTGGACTTCCGACTCGCTGCCGTCGTCCGCGACGATCTCCACTTCGCACACGAGCTGGCCGCCTTCGCGATCGACCTCCAGGCTTTCGACCCGTCCGGGCGAATTGGCCATCGCGGTCTTGATGCAGTTGGTCGCCTGCTCGGCCGTGATCCCCTCGTCCGACTTCGCGTTCTGAGCGGCGCTGCTCCCGGCCAGCGCCAGCATGCCGAAGCCGACGAGAATGGAGGCGACGGATCTCTCTTTCATGGTCGACGCCCTCCTGTGAACCGAAGAAGCCGTCCTTGCGCCGGAATGAGCAATTCGCGCTCCCGGCGACGCCTGCCCGCGTTCCGACCTTGGGCTCGGCCGATGAACGTCAGCCAGCGATGCTTTCGGGCGGAGCAACGGGTTCTGGAAATGTATTCGTGCCTTTGCTGCGGAAGATTACGCGCACCAGCGGCAGCATCGACCCGACCGAGGCACCCACCATCATCCCGACGCCGTGGCCGTCCCGTGACAGGAGCATGACAATGCAAGTCAGCAGTCCCGCGCTTGCGATGAACGCAAACGGCAGCAGCAGTTCCTTCCGATTACGGATGATGTAGACGAGCAGACTTCCCATGACTCCGAAGATGGCGGTCGACGAGCCGCCGCTCCCGGAGTCCCAAAGATAGTTCACGATCTGCCCCACCAACCCGGACGCGAAGTAGATCACCAGAACATGCTTCCCGTAGAGACGTTCCGCCGCCGGCACGAACGCGAGAATGAGAAAGCCATTTGCGATGCACTGGCTGATCCCACCTGGCTGCACAAAAAGAGCCGTGACGAGTCTCCATAGCTCGCCGCTGCGAACGGCATCTGGATCACGTCGCAGAGCGGCCAGAAGCTCAGGATAGGCAAACTGCAATCCGGAAATCAGTGCCGTCACGCCGATCACGCAGATGCTGATCAACGGCCAGCTCCCGCGCTCAGCCCGCCGACACGCGTACCACAGGTACGACATGCACACGAGCGTCGTGACCACGGCAAACGCATTACTGACGATCCAGATTGTCTTCATTGTTCTGAGCCCCCTGATAGATGACAGTTATTCTTCGAGCTTTTCGAGGCAGTGGCCTCAATCTGGTGCAATCGGAACGACCACGAACCAACGCACTGGACCAATTTGAGGCCGACATCGAGACGATACACCGGCGGCGTGGCGCGCGCTGCGGGTTTCGGTTTTCCGGTCGAACGCATGGATAACGTTCGCGCACCGGCTCACGGGTACCTGAGCAAGGTGCGTTCACCCCGGCGGCAATGGCCATCCAAACCGTTGCGCCCGATCAGCACCGTGATTTGGCGCAGCGAACCAGACGGCACGACCCCTTGTCAGGCACGGCGCTGATCAGGCGCTGCCTGGCACTCACGCCGCTGCGCGTACCTGCCGCAGGTCAGCGACGAACGCGTCGAGCTCCGCCCGGAAATCCTTATCCGGCGGCAGGCGCAGCAGCGCGGAGGGGTGGAGCGTCACCAGCGTGCTGCCGAACTCCGATTTCAGAACGCGGCCGCGCTCCTCTGTTACACGCACAGGCGCTTGCAGGATCGAACGCGCTGCCGTGGCGCCCAGCGCGACGATGAGAGAGGGCTTCAGCAGCCGGAGCTCCGCTTCGAGCCACGGTCTGCACGCAGCGATTTCCTGTTGCGCGGGTGTCTTGTGCATCCGGCGCTTGCCGCGTGGCTCGAATTTGAAATGCTTCACTGCATTGGTGACGTACAGCACCCGGCGATCGATGCCGGCCTGCGCGAGCGCATCGTTCAGCACCTGCCCCGCCGGGCCCACGAACGGCTTGCCGGCGCGGTCCTCTCCATCTCCGGGCTGCTCGCCAACGAGCACAATCTGCGCGTCGCGCGGGCCTTCGCCGAAGACTGTACACGTGGCCGTCTTCCATAGCGGACACGCCCGACATCCGGCGGCGGCGCTGCGCAATTCCTGCAGATCTGCGCCGACGGGCGGCTGCGCGAGGCCATAGTCGGTCTCACGCACGCGAAGGAATTCGCTGCGCGTGATCATCGCGGCCATGCGCCTCGGCGCCTCGCGGAGCAAAGGCTCGATCACTGCAGCCTCCGGCAAATTCTTCCAGTTTCGCTTCAACAGCTGGGCTTGCATCGCCGATGGCTTGATGCGTGCGGGATTGAAGATGCTCGAGTAGTACTCGACCCAGAGTTGCTCCACACCATCGCCCGCGGGTGCATGCGACTTACGCGCGCCCGGGCTGAACGTGATCGCGGCTCCGTCCCAATGCATGCAGCGCGCCGGCGTCAGAATGGACCAACGCATGTTAGTGAAGCGTTCGACGAAGAACTTCTCGTTCAGCGCGAGCGTGTTGTGCTCTGGCTCGTACCACGCCACGAACCACGGCTCCTCGCCGAGTTTGGTCTCGCGGAATCGCACGAACGCTCGCATGCGATACGCGTCTTTCCTGACAGCGCTTTCCAGCTGCCGCAGCTCGATGCAATCCGGGTCCACCGGCACCTCGAGAAGCTTCGGCTCGCCGTGTGTCAGCCTCCACAGCACTCGATACAGGAGGGCCCAACGTTGCGGGCTCGAATGCAGCGCCGCCATCCTGCCGATTTCGATGAATGCCCTGGGAATGCGGAACTGAGATGAGGGCGCCGCTTCTTCGTGCCTTTCGCGCTCGCTGGTGAAATCCAGCCCGGATTGCGGGCTCGTCACTTCAACCCACGACACTGCCTCGGGCGGCACGCCTTGCGCGAGTGACTCGCGAGCCGCACGCCGCCAGGCCTCGAAGGTCGGCTCGAAGGTCAACTGCTGCATCTGAGCTCAGGCGCTTGCTCAACCAGGGGCGCCAAAGAGGTCGATCTGCCCGTCACCACGCACGAAGCGCGCCTTCAGCCGCTCGGCGTGTTCCAGCTCGTGCGCTCGAGGCGTGTGGTCCGGTGTCTCGATGAACGGAAGGGCCTTGTGCATTGGCACCTTCAACCGGACGAGATCGTGAAGCCGCACGGTGTGCCAGCGACGCGACTGCAGAATGCGATCGACGTTCTTCACGCCGAAGCCGGGCACACGCAGGAGCATGCGGCGCGAAGCCGTGTTGACGTTGACCGGAAACAGGTGAACGTTGCGAAGCGCCCAGGCGAGCTTCGGGTCCATGCGCAGATCGAGATTCGGCGCGCGCGGCTCCGTGAGCTCGGTGGCCTCGAAGCCGTAGTACCGCATGAGCCAATCCGCCTGATACAGCCGGTGCTCGCGCATGAGCGGCGGCGGGGTGAGCGGCAACTTGCTCGACGAGTGAGGGATCGGGCTGAACGCCGAGTAGTAGACCCGGCTCAGTTTGTACGCCCGGTACAGCGTGGAGGACGTTTTTAGCAGCGTGTAATCCGATGCCTCCGTAGCGCCAACGATGAGCTGCGTGCTCTGGCTTGCCGCCGCGAGCTGCGGCGCGGATTTGTATTTCCGCCGTTCCTCGGCCGCGGTGTCGATGTGTTGGCGGATCTCGCCCATGGATTCCCGGATTCGCGCCTCGTTTTTCTCGGGCGCGAGCCGCCGGAGATCGGCGGACGTCGGCAATTCCATGTTGATGCTCACACGATCCGCGTAGCGTGTCGCCTCCTCGATCAGCGCGGAGCTCGCCTCCGCAATCGTCTTGAGGTGGATGTAGCCGCGAAACTCATGCTCGACGCGGAGCCTGCGCGCTACCGCCACCAGCTGCTCCATCGTGTAGTCCGGCGATTTCACGACGCCGGAGCTCAGGAACAAGCCCTCGATGTAGTTGCGCCGATAAAAGTCCAGCGTGAGCCGAACGACCTCGTCAGGCGTGAAGCGCGCACGCGGCACGTCGCTCGACACCCGGTTCACGCAGTACAGGCAATCGAAGATGCAGTAGTTGGTGAGCAGCACCTTCAACAACGAGACACAGCGCCCGTCCGGCGTGAAGCTGTGGCAGATCCCGGCGCCCGTGACGGAACCGATGCCGCGCGACTCTCGCGACGTGCGCTTCACCCCGCCGTTGGTGGCGCACGAGGCGTCGTACTTCGCCGCATCCGCGAGGATGGCGAGCTTGCGATGCAGATCCATTACTTGCGTATATACAGATCGCAAGTACACGGCAACACACATTTTCTCGGTGATCGGAGCCGTCGCTTGACCGTAGCCCTTGCAGCGACGAGGCGCTCCCTGCAGAGCCGGGCTGCAGCAAGACCGCGCCCGCCGCGAGATGCGGCTTGATCCCGTGACGGAGTCTGTCCCGGCCCCGCTCCGCAGACCCGACGACAGGCGACAGTACACACGGGCTGGTCACATTCGCCTTTTCCGGGGGCGGCACGTTACCCGGGAACTTTCACAACAGGCGTCTGTGCCGTCTTGCCCGGCGGCACGAACGCTGGTGCGGCTTTCCCGGCGGGCCCGAGAGAGTGCGTGAAGTAGTAGATCGCGAGAAGGTCCGCATCCGTCATGTCGCGCAACGCGAACCACGGCATCGGCGGGCGCATCTCGCGTCGTGCGGTCAGCAGCCACTCATCTGGAGTGAGACGTTGCGTCAACAGACGCAGATTCGGTGGATAAGTCGTACCCCAGGGGCCCTGCCAGCCGATCGAGCTTCCAACGAGCCACCGTGACTCGTCGATCCGACCCGCGCTCTCGAGGTAACCGGGTGTATGGCGCTCTCGAAGCGCCGCTGTACCGCTTCTGCCTGCGCCTGACAACGCGACGACCGGAAGCTGATGACCTGTTCCAGGAAACCTTCCTCAAGATGCATCGCGCACGTGCGACATACGCGCCAGGCGCGAACGTTCTGCACTGGTCTTACGCCATTGCGCGCTCGCTGTACCTGAGCCGAGTGCGCTACTGGCGACGGCGACCGGAATGGCTCTGTCCGGCCAGCGACGTTTCGGAGCTGGAGGAGATGCATGACGACACCGGAAGCACTCCGGACGCGGAGTTGATCGCGGATCGGATGCTTGACGTGGTGATCGCCGAGCTGCGCAGGATGTCAGAGAAGAACCGATCGGCCTACGTGTTGATGCGGCAGGAAGGCTTCTCTGCGGCAGATGCGGCCGCCGTGCTCGGGACCACTGTCGACTGCGTAAAGCAGCGCGCACATCGCGCAGACCAGCAGATCAGATCCGCGCTGTCCGAGGCCGGTTGGACCGGAGATCTTTATGGGACGCTCTGATCGCGAGCTGCAAAGCGTCGGCAGTGTGGGGCCTTCGGAGGCACTTCGCGCACGCATTCGCGCGAGGATTGTGGAAACGCCGGCGCCGACGACCCGCACGAGCAAGCGCGTGATCGCGGCTCTCGTTGCAGTTGTGGCACTCACCGCCCTTGTGACATCGCTTGCCGCCGAAGTCGTGTATGGGCGGCTTGCGCCGGGTCTCGCCGTGGCACCTGCGGAAGAGCTGAGGCTCGTGTGGACAAGCGTGGTCCTCGGTGCGTTGACACTTGGCGCGACGCTTGCCGCCCTGTGGCGTGGGCATCGCGGATTCGGCGCAGGGGCCAGGATTCTCGCGTTGACGACCCTGCTGGTGCCCATCGCCTACAGTGCGCTGACGCTCATTCGACCCTTGCATCTGCGGGAAACCCACGTGGCCAATCTGACGATTTCACCTTGGGGCGCACGATGTGTGCTGATTGCCTCGATCGTTGGAGTCGGCGTCATGGCATGTTTCGCGGCGGCCCTGCGGCGAGCCGCTCCGGTAGCGACTTGTCTGCGAGGTACCGCGATTGGCGTCGCTGCAGGAATGTGGGCGGGTCTCGCCGTATTCGCGTTCTGCCCTTCCGGCGATGCAGAGCATCTGCTCATTGGGCACGTTGCGCCATTGCTTGCCCTGCTGGGCATCGGCGCAGTGCTTATGCCTCGGTGGATACGGCCATGAGATCAGCTCAGGTGGACACGCTCATGAGGTCGCCTCACGAAGGCCTCATGGTGAGCGCAGAGGCAGTCACACCGCAGAAGATTCTCGAGACAGGATTTGCGTTCTGGCCCTCGAAGGCATTGCTCACGGCCGTGGAGCTCGACGTGTTCACGATGCTGGGCTCGCGCTCGATGACCCCGGCGGAGCAGCCGCAGAACGAGCTGAAGCACAATCGCACGCCGATGTTCGAGACGCTGTATTCGGGATCAGACGCTCCCTGAAATCGTCTTTGCCACAACGCTTGCGGACCCCGGTGCGACCGAGGTCGTATCGCGCGACGCCAGTTGCCTCCACCTGAACGGCGTCGTGCCATAGGCGCCGAATCGGCTCGGTTGCCTCACTGTCGGTCATGTCGCGACGGACGTCGTGCGTGGAGTGATCGATACAGCCCATCACGAATTCCCCCCTTCCCTGGATGTCATTGCCGCCAGACAATGCTCGTGTCTGTGCGACGGGCAAGGCAATAATGACGAATCACCCAGGGTCATCATGTACAGATGATGAGTTCGGCAGTCGGGGGTGTGATGTATTCATTCACGTTCCGGCAGATCGAGGTGTTCCTGGAAATCTGCCGTGCAGGCAACTTCAGTGCTGCCGCCGGGCAACTGCAGATTTCGCAGCCCGCGATCAGCAATGCGATCCGCTCGCTCGAGTCCCAGCTCGGTATCGAGCTGTTCGAACGCCGGCGCGGCGCATCCTGCGTGCTGTCGCGCGAAGGCATGAGGTTCCGGGACAGCGCGCAGCAGTTTCTTTCCCAGTGCGAGGCGCTCAGCCGCGGTGCGCGTTCCGGCCGGCGCCGGCCGCGCCCGCTGCGTGTATTCATCGGGGGCCATCTGCTGGAAGACTTCGTGAGACCGATGCTCCCGGAGTTCCACGACGATCACCCTCAGATCCAGATGAATTTCCTGCCGGAACGCAGCCGTGACCAGATCGGGCAGGAAATCCACGACGGCAAGATCGACGTGGCCGTGATCACCGTTTCGCCGGACGAGCGGCCGCCGGGGTCCATGTTGCTCGGCACGGTGGCTGCCGGCATCTACGCCGCGCGCCACATTCGGGGCCCACTTTCATCAGGAGCCGTTTCACAGCTGCCTTTCATTCTTCCCGCAGCAGGGACGCACCTCACCACGTCGATGCTGCGCGACATGGAGCGGCATGGCATCGTGCCCTCCCGGGTCATCCAGTTCTGCCAGTACCACGACGTTCGCATTCGCATGGTGTGTCGCGGCAAAGGGGTCACGTTCTCCGTACAAAGCGTGATCGACCGCCACGACCCGCGCAATCAGCTGCGGCTGCTGGTACCGATGCGACCCTGGGAGCGGCGTCTTTACATCAGTCCACGAGTGGAGCCGGCCACGGCGACCGCGGTGGCGAGCTTCGTCACGCGCGCGCTCTCGATCCCACGCAGCCCGGAGCTCATCACGAACTCGTGATGGGCGGCGATAGCCTTCCACCCTAATGCTTGCGGGACGAGGACGTCTTTACGATCCCCCGGGTCACCTGGGTGACCCAAAAGAAGACAGGGGGGATTTTCATGCTTGCGGCTGCCAGGAAGGCCACTGCGCGCCTTCGTTCAATCTCGCATCTCTCAAAGTCGCCTGTTGCGGTTGCTGTCGGCCTGACCTTGTCGGCCGCGGCCCTGGCGCAATCGCAGGATCAAACCGAGCCTCCCGTGCAGGAAGTGCGGATCACAGGCACGCGCATCCAGCAGACCTCCGGCATGGATACACCGACCCCCGTTGCGGCGCTGTCCGCGACGGAAGTCGCGGACATGGCGCCAGGGTCTCTCACCGACGCGATGGTTCTGCTGCCGCAGTTCTACGGAAGCGCCACGGCCGCCAACTTCAATGGGCCCAACAACGGCTTCTTCGCCTCGCCCGGCGGCGGCAGTCTCAATCTGCGCGGCATCGGCGCGAAACGGACGCTGACGCTGCTCGATGGCCGCCGCGTCGTCTCGGCGAGCATCTACGGCGGTCCGGATATCAACTCGTTTCCGGAAGCGATGTTGCGGACCGTGGAGTCGGTGACCGGCGGCGCCAGTGCCGCGTATGGCACCGATGCGGTCTCCGGCGTAATCAATTACATCCTCGACACGGATTTCGAAGGCCTCGACCTGCACGCGCAGACAGGCCAGAGCGATCGCGGTGACGGTGACAGCAGGGAATTTTCCGTCTCGTTCGGCACCCGCCTCGGCGAGCGCACGCATCTGTTGCTGGCCGCGGAAGCGTTCAAACAGGATTCCATCGAAACGCTCGCGGGTCGCGACTGGTATCAGGGATGGGGCATGCTGCAACTCGGCAGCGGATCGAGTCCCTCCGATCCGCGCCTGGTGCCCGTGCCAAACGTCGTCTCCACTGCAGCGTCCCATGATGGTGTGGTGCTCAGCTGGAACGACGCCACGGGCCAGCCCGTCAACGTGCCGGGCTTCGATGTCTCGATCTTCAATCCCGATGGGTCGCTGAGTCCCTTTGAGCTCGGCACCCAGATCTCCCCGGGCAGTCGTGCGCACAGCATCACGAACGGCGGCAGCGGTACCGACAACACCCTCGACCGGCCCAACCTGCTGCCGGGAGCCCGGCGCACCAACGCGTTTGCCTACATCGATCACGACGTCACAGACCATGTGAACGTGTACGTCCAGGGCCTGTTCAGCGATCAGGAGCTGGTCGCGCCGAACTTCGGCGGCATCTTCTGCCCGGCGTCGGCGGGGTGCCTGGGCAACCAGGGGATCACGATCTTCGCCGACAACGCGTTTCTGCCCGCGCAGCTGCGCGAGCAAATGGTGGCCAACGGCATCGCCTCGTTCACCATGGGCCGCATCGGTCACAGCGAGGATCTCGCGGCCAGATCGTATGTGCGCCAGGACACGCGCACATGGTCGGGAACGCTGGGATTCAAGGCGAATGTCGCATCGGACGGGCTTTTCAACGACTGGCGCATCGACGGCTACTACCAGTTCGGGAAGACCGATGTCGATGCCGCGCAGGAAGGTGGCATTCGCGTCGATCGCATCTGGCTCGCACTCGATGCCGTGGTCGATCCGGACACGGGCAACATCGTGTGCAACGCTTCACTGGTTCCCAACAGCGCCTACGCAGACTGCGTGCCGCTCAATCTCTTCGGCCGCGGCAATGCTTCGCAGGCCGCCATCGATTGGGTGACAGGCTTCGATCCGGGCGTGACGGTGACGACCACGCCCTATCTGCCGGGGTACCCGCCGGAAACGTACAGCTACATCGGCGATGAGCACAAGCATCGCTTGATCGAGATCGAGCAGGAAGTGCTCGAGCTGTCCGCGAGCGGCAAGGTCGCCGACGGGTGGGCCGGCCCGATTTCCGCCGCGTTCGGCATGCATTACCGCAAGGAGAGCCTGGACCAGAAGGTCCAGGCATCGCAGGGCAACCCCGCTGCCGATCCACTGAATTTCAACGTCGTGCCGGCGAACGATCCCGCGTTGCGCATTCGTGGCGTGCCGGGCGGCGCACGCAACAACTCGGTGGAGATCCAGTTCTCGAAGGTACCGTTTGCGCGCGGTGAATACGACATCCGCGAAGTATTCGCGGAAAGCCTGATCCCTTTGTTCTCGGGAGCACGCTGGCTGGATCAACTGAACTTCAATGGCGCGGCTCGTTGGGCGGATTACGCCGGCAGCGGCACCATCTGGACTTACAAGGGCGGCCTCGATGCCAGCCTCACCGATTCGTTCCGCCTGCGCGGCACGTACTCGCGTGACGTCCGCGCGGCGAATCTGGGCGAGCGCTTCGACCGCACGGGCGGCGCCGGCTCGGTGCGCGATCCGCGCAAGCCGACCACGGCGCCCAACGTTCCTGTGACGCTGGTACAGGGTGGCAACCCGGAGGTGAAGCCTGAAGAGGCGGACACGTACACGGTCGGATTCGTGTACCGCCCACAATGGTTGCCCGGCTTCGATCTCTCGGTGGATTGGCTGAGCGTGGATGTCGCAGGCTCCATCGAGCAGTTCAGCGCGCAGGAGATCGTCAACGCGTGCTACATCCAGAACGATCAGGACCAGTGCGCGAACATTACGCTGGATGCAACCGGCGAGTTCAGCCTGGTCAATCAGACGTTCCAGAATGTCTCCCGGGCAAAGATCAGCGGCGTCGATTTCGAGATGGGCTACGCGCGGCCGGTGAACTTTTTCGGCGGCAACGAGCAGCTCGGTGTGCGGATTTTCGCCAGCTACCTCGAAGAGAACTCCACCACCAATTCGGCCGGGGTGAAAACCGATCGGGCTGGTCAGGTCGTGACGCAGCCCGGCTCGCCGGTCGGGTATTCGTTACCCAGGTGGAAGGCGACGGCGAACCTGAACTATCGGCGCGGGCCGTTCCGCAGCTTCCTTCAGTTGCGATACATCGGGAAAGGGATCTACGACACGCAGAACGGCATCGGCCCGAACAACTGGATCGTGGCGGACAACGACATCGGCTCGGTCACGTACGTCGATGCCCGGCTGTCGTGGGAGATGAGCTTCGGCGAGAGCGCTGTCGAGCTCTTCGGTAACGTGTCGAACCTGTTCGATCGGGACCCGCCCATCGCCGCCATCTACGATCCCGCGGTCGCGCGGCCGCTGCAGTACAACGGAGCGCTCTACGACGTGGTCGGGAGACGAGTCGCGGTCGGGGTGAACGTTCGGTTCTGAAGCGGGTACGCACCGGGTGGGGTGCCGGTGACACTTCCTATGGAGCGTTCGATGAATTCGATGCGGGTTCGCGCAGCACATACACGCCCGGCTCGATCACCGCCCACCCGAAGCTGCCGCAGTTCTCCTTGTATCCCTCTTTAGACGGCGTGACGCGCACATGCGCGGGATCGATGAACAGCGACGTCCGCATCACCGGAGGGGTGACTCCGCTGGCTGACGGGGAGGTGGGCGCTGGCCAATCCGCGAGACAAGCCCCGTACGCTCTTCGGATCACGGATACGGGACTGCAAAGCGACCGCTCGTGATACGTTCAGCAGCCTGAATCCCCCTTGACCTCTCGTGAGGAGCCGTCTCGTGAGCAACAGGTGGAGCGTTGTCGCGATCGTCTTGGCCGGATTGCTGGCGATGCCCGCAAGTCGCGCCGCGTCCGCGCCGACGCCGGAAGACGGGATGACGCCTTACTTGACGCCCCAACTCGTGGTGCCCATCGGAGAAGGGCGCGCCATCAATCTCGTCTGTCTCGGGCAAGGTTCGCCGACGGTCATCCTCTCGGCGGGGTTGGGAAGCTGGTCTTTCGCCTGGGGGAACGTTCAGCCCGCGCTCGCAAAGCGAACGCGCGTCTGCGCCTGGGATCCTGCTGGCACCGGCTTCAGCAGCCCGAGCCCGGAGCCGCAGGACATCGTCCACAGCACGCAAGATCTCGAGCGCGCATTGAAGAGCGCCGGCGTCGCCGGCCCTTTTGTAATGGTGGGCCACTCGCTCGGCGGTTTTCAGTCTCTGCGGTTCACCGATCTGCATCGAGAGAGCGTCGTCGGGATGGTCCTGGTGGACCCGGACATTCCCGACCGGGCGGCGATTCTCGAGAGGCTGGCGCCGCAGCTCGCAACGGTGTTTCGTGTCTTGGAGGATCAGTCCGTGAAATCCCGCCTGGACTGCGCCGCGCAGCTCAGTCGCGGCAAGGAGCCCGTAATCGTGCCGCCCCATCGCTGACGGTCGTGACGGACAGCGATGGTCGAAGAGTCACCGCTGGTTCAGAGCTCCTGAGCGCTCAGTGGCCCTTGGTGGACGCAAGTCATTCGGCGATGGCCAGGAATGAGTCTGCTCGGCGCGTCCACCGCAAGATCGGTCAGGCCGAGCGTCAGCGCGCGCTGCATAATGCCGACCGATGGCGAAGAGAAAGAAGGCGCAGCGCCGATATCTCACTGACGTGCTTGCGCACATCCACGCCCATCTCGATGAGCGCATGGGCCTTCGCGAGCTGAGCGCGATTGCCCGGGTCTCGAGCTTCCACTTGCAGCACGAGTTTCGCCGGGAGATGGGGCATTCGCCCTCGCGGAGGATTCAGCTGTTGCGGCTCAAGCGTGCGTCCATGCGGCTCGCGTTTCCGCCGCACCGCCGGATCATCGACATCGCGCTCGAAGCGGGCTATCAGAACGCGGAATCCTTTACGCGGGCGTTCCGTGGGCAGGTCGGCCAGACCCCTACGGAATTCCGGCGAGCGCCGGAATGGCCGAAGTGGCGAGGCGTATTCACTTTTCCCGCGTCAGTGGAGCGGTCTTCCATGCAAGTCGAAATCGTGCAGTTTCCGGCATTCCGGTGGTCGCCCCGCTGTTCACCGAATGGCTGCCGGCGAGTGGTGAGACGCTCGGCGACTTTCCGCTTTTCTTTCACTATGTGAACGTCGGTCCGGACGTGGCGGAGCACGAGATGATTACGGATGTTTATCTGCCGCTTCGTTGATAGCCGCACGCGGTGGAGCCGAGGGACAGGATTTCGCAATCAGGCTCGCATGCGCGTGCAATCGACGCGGATCAAGTCTGCGGCCTCGGCTCGACGATACTTTCCAACCAAGGGACCAGGTGCTCCATGTCAAATGCCTGTTCAGCAAAGAATTTCATCAGGGCCGCGTAGATCGCCTGTGAATCGCCAGTGATCTGGTAGCCGTTAATGCGCAGGAAGACGTCTGTTACGGCAAACGCTACTCGTTTGTTGCCGTCCACGAATGGGTGGTTCTGAATCAGGCTCTCAAGTAGTGCGGCCGCTTCGTGTATGAGCGTGTCGTAGTACCCGGTTTGCGGTCGAAGCAGCGCGGATTCGAGCGCGCCGGCATCACGCAGGCCGCTTGCCCCGCCGTAGCGCTCAATCAATAACCGGTGAAAGAACAGCGCATCGGCAGTGGTGACGTACTCGGTCATTTCGCCAACAACCGATACAGTTCATCCCGTTCTTTGATACTTGCATCGAAAGCCTCCAGCACGTTCCGCCGTGGGGCCTGCTGGCGTTTGCGTGCAAGGTACTCGCGCATCGCTTCACCCAAGACGGCTTGAAACTGGCGACCTTCACGCGCGGCGATCTCCTGAAGGCCTTCAAGAACTTCAGGTTCAGCTTGGGAAGAGAATTTTCGAAGGGCACCCATCCTCACTGACTCCGTCAAGCTATTTCTTGATACATCATGATTCATCAAACAGGTGCAGTCAATGCGAGCACCGGCTCCTTTGCCTTGAGTGTTCCCCTATACGGGGAGGGATGAACTGATGAGAACAACGCTTAAGCAGTTTCGTGTCGGTGCTGGCCTGACCCAGGCAAGCCTGGCCCGCGCAGTCGGCGTATCGCAGCCCAACTATCAGAGATGGGAGGTAGGGTCGGCCCCCATCCCCGATGCAATGCGCAGCGCATCGTGCCCACCGGGCGGTGCGCTCAGGGCAAAAGCTCCGGTGGCATGCGCCCCGACACCGGGTTGCGGTAGTGGAACGCGGGGTCGACGATCTCCGGAAACGCGTACTGTTTGGCGCGAATGGGTCGGTCGGGCGGCATCTCGCTGGCGATGCGCGAACCCGATGCCGCTCCTCCCAGGCCCTGGCGAATACCCCCGCCGCGCACGTTGCGCGGGTTGTCGGGCTGGCTATTCCGCAGGCTTGTCACGTCGCCAACTCTCGCCCAGCCATTGCGATATGACGCGTTGAAGAGGTGGTGCAGATCCTGCACGCCGAACTTCCACTCGCCGCCCTCCCGCACGGCCGTGTTCTCGTAAATGCCTCCGATCCACGATCCCGTGCTCCCATCCGCACTGCCGCCACACTGGAACAGGCGCAGGCGCGCCTTCGCGCTCAGCCCGTCTTCGGAGACGTGGATGACCGGTTGCACGAGCTGGTGGATCGTAAAGAATCCCGGCGTCCGACCCCCGCGCGGGCCGCGCAGGTTCAGCACCTTGCGGATGCGGTCCGGCCCGACGTAGACACCTGCCCCGGTAATCTCTTTCGAGCCCGTGCTGGC
>Ga0182749_1001496_pt1 | contig 18286 bp, 19 predicted proteins | sample eDN3rd37CKraftMG_FD_128875 | JGI IMG/M metagenome (GOLD analysis project Ga0182749, IMG submission 128875) | Enriched Miracle-Growth compost microbial communities from Emeryville, California, USA - eDNA 3rd pass 37_C Kraft MG (version 2) (version 2) ...
AGCGCCGCGATCACGCCCGGGATCTCCCGCCCTTGCGCCAGCACGCAGTCGACATAGGCGGAGGCGATCACCCCCGCCCGGCCCGCCAGGGTCGGCTCGCCCGCCTGCAGCGCCGAATCCATAAGCGCGTTCTGACGCGCGTCGAATTCGCGGTAGAGCGCCGCGAGCAGCCCGGCGCGGGTGCCGAAATGGTCGTAGACCACGGGCTTGGTGACGCCGGCCTGCTCGGCCAGGCGGCCGAGGGTCAGGGCCTCCGTCCCCTCCTCCCGCACCAGCCGCCAGGCGACGTCCATCAGCTGGCGGTGCCGCTCCTCCCGCGGCAGGCGGCGGCGCGGCTGCGGCTCCTGGTCTTCCGGCGCGGTGCTTGACATCACAATATACCAATAGTAACCTACTAGAAGTATACAACGCTTCGGCGTTCCCCACAACCGCCAGCAGGAGCCAGCGGCATGCACGCGCTCGTCGTCGTCGCGCATCCCGATCCCCGGTCGTTCACCCACAGCGTCGCCAGCCAGATCGCCGAGGGCGTGTCCCTGTCCGGCCATTCCGCCGAGATCGCCGACCTGACGGCGGAGGGGTTCGACCCACGCTTCGCGGCGGCCGACCACGCCGCCCATCGCCGGCAGGCGCCGCCGCCCGCCGATGTCCTGGCCGAGCAGGCGCGGATCGACCACGCCGACGCGCTGGTGCTGGTCTATCCCGTCTACTGGTGGTCGATGCCCGGGCTGCTGAAGGGCTGGATCGACCGGGTCTTCGCCAATGGCTGGGCCTATGACGAGGTCCCCGGCGGCAGGACGGTGAAGAAGCTGGGCCGCCTGCCGGTCCATCTCGTCGCCATCGGCGGCGCCGACCTGCGGACCTATGCGCGGCACGGCTATTTCGGCGCCATGCGGACGCAGATCGACCACGGGATCTTCGGCTATTGCGGCGCGCCGGTGGCGACGTCGGAGCTGCTGACCGACTCGGACGGGCGGGGCCAGGCCGCCCATCTGGAGACGGCGCGCGCCCTCGGCCGCCGCCTCTTCGCCGGCGCACTGCAGGAGAAGGCCGACGCGGCCTAGCGCAGCAGCTTGAGCGAACCGGTGAGCGAGCGGACCCATTTCGCCGGGCCGGCGAGGCCGAGGCCGTCGATCGCCTCCTCCCCCAGGTCCCGGCCCGGGAACGCCGCCTCGTACTCCGCATAGTGGTGCAGCGAGCGGGCGAAGGCCGGGAAGGGCACCACCGCCCGCTCGCCCGGCTGCGCCAGCGCCTTCAGCATCAGCGTCCGGATCGCCTCGCCGTCGGCCTGGAGGATCGGGATGGGCTGGCTGGAGCTGATGTCGACGGTGCGCGCGGCGCGGTCGGTGAGCTGCCGCGCCGCGAGGGCCGGCAGCCTGGCCCCGAGGCCGATGGCGATGGCGCCGGCGGTGTTGGCGATCAGCCCGAGCGGCAGGTCCGGGTTCACGACGATGGCGAGGCGGAGGTCCATGGCGGCTTTCACGGAAGGGTCTGGTCCCGGAAGGATAGCGCGCCTCGTCGGGATGATCCTGCCTATCGTTGCCCTTTTGACTGAAGTTTCGGTATCTTCTACCTTCGTATGCCTTCTGTGAGGTAGATGTTGCCAGACACCCTCGAACCGATCGACATCCGCATCCTCGATGCCCTGCAGCGGGACGGCCGGCTGACCAACCAGGCGCTGTCCGCCGAGGTCGGACTCTCCACCTCGCCCTGCTGGCGGCGGGTCCGGCAGCTGGAGGAGGATGGAGTAATCGAGGGCTATACGGCGCGGCTGGACCGGCGGCGGATCGGGCTCGGCGTGCTGGCCTTCATCCGGGTCCGGATCGACAGCCACAGCGAGGCGGAGGCGGAGGAGTTCGCCGAGAGCGTCCGCGCGCTGCAGGAGGTGATCGCCTGCTACAGCATCGCCGGCGACACCGACTTCCTGCTGCAGGTCGTCTCCCCCGACCTCGACAGCTATGCCGATTTCGCCATGGCCGTCGTCCGCCGCCTGCCCGGGATCAAGGAGATACAGACGATGTTCGTGCTGAAGGAGATCAAGCCGTTCCGCGGCTTCCCGCTCGGCCGGCGCTGACCCGGGCGGTCACGCCGGCCCGATATCGTCCCGCCAGCAGGCCTTGAGATGGCCCGGCGCGACCTCTTCGAGCGGCGGCTCCGCCTCGGCGCAGCGCGGCTGGGCGAAGCGGCAGCGGGTGCGGAAGACGCAGCCCGAGGGCGGGTCGGACGGGCTGGGGATGTCGCCCTCCAGCCGCTCGCGCGCCCGCTTCGCATCGGGGTCCGGGTCCGGCACGGCGGAGAGCAGCGCCCTGGTGTAGGGATGGCGCGGCGCGGCATAGAGCCGGTTGCTCGGCGCGATCTCCATCACCCGGCCGAGATACAGCACCACCACCCGGTCGCAGATGAACTCCACCACCGCCAGGTCGTGCGAGATGAACAGCATGGTCAGGCCCATGCGCCGCTGCAGGTCGCGCAGCAGGTTCACCACCTGGGCCTGGATCGAGACGTCGAGGGCCGAGACCGGCTCGTCCGCCACCAGGAACTCCGGCTCCAGCGCCAGGGCCCGGGCGATGCCGATGCGCTGGCGCTGGCCGCCGGAGAACTGGTGCGGATAGCGGCTCAGCGCATCTTCCGGCAGGTCGACCGCCGCCAGCATCGCCGCCGCCCGGTCGCGCCGCTGCCGCCGCGTGCCGATGCGCTGGATCGCCAAGCCTTCGGTCAGGATCTCCGCCACCGTCATCCGCGGCGACAGCGAGGCGAAGGGATCCTGGAACACCGGCTGCATCCGCCGCCGCCAGGTCTTCAGCGCCCGCTGCGGCAGGGCGGCGATGTCGGTGCCGTCGTAGCGGATGCGGCCGGCCGAGGGGTCGAGCAGCCGCAGCACGCAGCGCCCGAGCGTGGTCTTGCCGCTGCCGGATTCGCCGACCAGCCCGACCACCTCGCCGCGGCCGATGGCGAAGGACACGTCGTGCACCGCCCGCACGCCCGGCGCGCGGCCGAACACCTTGGACAGGCCCTCGATCTCCACCAGCGGCGCGGTCATAGCTCGTCCCATCGGATGCAGCGGGTCAGGCGCCCGGCCGCGGCCTCGACCGCCGGCGGCAGCGCGGCGCGGCAGGCCGGCCGGGCCAAGGCGCAGCGCGGGGCGAAGGCGCAGCCGGCCGGCCGCTCGGCCAGGCTGGGCACACTGCCGGGAATCGCCCGCAGCGTGCCGCCGCCGGCCCGGGCGGCGGCGCCGGTGCCGAGCCGCGGCATCGACGCCAGCAGGCCGGCGGTGTAGGGATGCAGCGGCCGGCGGAACACCTCGCGCACCGGCCCCTCCTCCACCACCCGGCCGGCATACATCACGGCGACGCGCTGCGCGATCTCGGCCACCACGCCGAGATTGTGGGTGACGAAGATCATGCCCATGCCGATCCCGTCCTGCAGTCGGCGCATCAGGTCGAGGATCTGGGCCTGCATGGTGACGTCGAGCGCGGTGGTCGGCTCATCGGCGATCAGGAGGCGCGGCTTGCAGGCCAGCGCCAGCGCGATCATCGCCCGCTGCCGCATCCCGCCCGACAGCTCGTGCGGATACTGCCCGGCGCGCCTCGCCGGCTCGGCGATGCCGACGGTGGCCAGCAGCTCCACGGCCTGGGCCGCCGCCTGGCGCCGGCCGAGCCCGCGATGGACGCGCAGCGGCTCCGCCACCTGGTCGCCGACGGTCCAGACCGGGTTCAGGCTGGTCATCGGCTCCTGGAACACCATGCCGATCTGGTCGCCGCGCAGCCGGCGCAGCGCCTCGCGGTCCAGCGCCGCCAGGTCGACCACCGCGCCGTCGCGGGTGCGGAACAGCACCTGGCCGCGCTCGATCCGCCCGGTGCGGCCGGGCAGCAGCCCCATCACCGCGAGCGCGGTGACCGACTTGCCGGAGCCGGATTCCCCGACCAGCGCCAGCGTCTCGCCCGCCGCGACGGACAGGCCGATCCCCTCGACCGGCCGCAGCGTGCCGGCGCGCAGCGCGAAGGCGACGGTGAGGTCGCGCAGCTCGAGGATCGGGGGAGCGGCCTGCACCAATCCGGTCACCCGAGCAGGTCGACCGAGCGGAGGATGGCGGCGACCTGCTCCGCCTCGGCGTCGTTCAGGCTGCGCTGCGGCCGGGCCATCAGGTTGGTCTCGATCACGCCGAGCAGGCGCATCGCGGTCTTGAAGCCGCCGACGCCGGCGGCGCCGACGCTGGTCCGCGGCAGGCCGGCGCGCACGATCTCGAACAGCCGGGCCAGCCGCGCCTGCTCCCGCGCCGCGGCCGCCCAGTCACCGCGCTTCGCCGCGTCCCACAGCCGGATGTAGCCGTGCGGGTCGACATTGGCGAGGCCCGGCACCACGCCATGGGCGCCGGCCAGGAGGATGCCGTCGACCGTCAGCTCCGCCCCGGTCATCAGCCCGACCTCCGGCTTGTGCGCGAGGTCGGAGAGCAGGTAGCGGAAATTGCCCTCGTCGCCGCTGGAATCCTTGACGCCGGCGATCGTCCCCTCCTCCGCCAGCGTCACCACGCTCTGCCGCTCCAGCTTCACATGGACGCAGACCGGGATGTCGTAAGCGATCACCGGCAGGTCGACCGCGTCGCGGACATAGCGGAAATGATCGACGATCTCCGGCTGGCTGGTGCGGGCGTAGAACGGCGCCGTCACCACCACCCCGGCGACGCCGACGGCCCGGGCGGTGCGGGCCAGGCCGATGACCCGGTCCGTGGTCGGGTCGATCGCGCCGGCCAGGACCGGCAGGCGGCCGTCCACCACCTTCACCGCATGCTCCAGGATGGCGCGCCGCGCATCCGCGTCGTGGAACACGACCTCGCTGGTCGAGCCGAGCATGAACAGGCCGTGCACGCCGCCGGCGATCAGGTGCTCGATCACCCGGGTGAAGGAGGGATAGTCGACCGAGAAGTCCGGCTTGAGCGGGACGACGACGGGCGGAACGACGCCGGAGAGCTGCATGGTCTGGCTTTCTTGGGATCAGTGATCGGAACGGGGGTCGAAGGCGTCGCGCAGGCCGTCGCCGACGAAGTTGATGGCCAGCACCGCCAGCACCAGGGCGGCGCCGGGCGCCATCCACTGCCAGGGATACTGCTCGAGCACGACCGGCGAGCGGGCGGCGTTCAGCATGTTGCCCCAGCTGGCGTCGGGCGGCGGCACGCCGAGGCCGAGGAAGGACAGCCCGGCCTCCAGCAGCGTCGCATTGGCGATCTGCAGCGTGGCGTAGACCACCAGGATGTCGATCGAGTTCGGCAGCGCGTGGCGCAGCATGATGTGGCCGAGCCCCGCCCCCATGCCGCGGGCGGCGGTGACGAAGTCGCGCTCGCGCAGCTCCAGCAGCCGGGCGCGGACCATGCGGGCCAGGAGCGGCCAGGACAGCAGCGCGATCACCAGGATGGTCGGGCCGATGCCGGGACCGGTGATCGAGGCCAGCACCAGCAGCAGGATCACCGGCGGCAGGGTCATCGCCAGGTCGACCGCGCGCATCGCCACCGCATCGGCCCAGCGGCCGCCGAGCGCGGCCAGGGCGCCGACCAGGAAGCCGAGCACCAGCGAGATGGCGACGGCGGCCCCGGCGACGGTGAGCGAGATCCGCCCGCCTTCCAGCACCCGGGCCAACACGTCGCGGCCGACCCCGTCGGTGCCGAGCGGATGGCCGGCGCTGGGCGGCTGGTTCAGCGCCAGCAGGTCGATCGCATTCGGGTCCAGGCCGAACAGCGGCGGCCAGACGAAGACGAACAGGATGATGATGGCGGCCAGGGCCAGCCCGCCCATCGCCGGGATGCTGGCGCGGAAACGGCCGAGGGCGCGGCCCCAGGGTCGGTCGCGGAAGCGGGTGACGGCGACGCTCATGTCAGCCGGATCCTCGGGTCGATCGCGGCATAGGCGATGTCGGTCAGCAGGTTGGCCAGCAGCACGCAGGCGCCGACCACCAGTGTCGCGCCCATGATGATCGGGTAGTCGCGGGCTTCGACCGCATTGACCAGCAGGAGGCCCATGCCGGGCCAGTTGAACACGCTCTCGATGAAGACGGCGCCGCCGACCACCGCGCCGATCGAGGCGCCGATCAGCGTGACCACGGGCAGCAGCGCGTTGCGCACCGCGTGCTTCAGCACCACCCAGGCCTCGCGCACGCCCTTGGCACGGGCGGTGCGGACATAATCCTGGCCCAGCACCTCGAGCAGCGAGGCGCGCATGTAGCGCATGAACAGCGCGGCGTAGCCGATGGCGAAGATCGAGGCCGGCAGCACCAGGTGCCGGCCGATGTCGGCGGCCGAGGGCGGCAGCCCCGGCGTCGCCATCCCGCCGGACGGCGCCCAGCCGAGCCGGACCGAGAACAGGAACAGCCCGACCAGCGCGGTCAGGAAGGCGGGCGAGGAGATGCCGAGGAAGGCCAGCACCGCCAGCACGATGTCGGCCGCCCCGTCGCGGCGCACCGCGGCGACGATGCCGGTGCCGATGCCGACGACGATGGCCAGCGCCAGGCCGGTGCCGACCAGCAGCAGGGTCGGCCCGACCCGCTCGCCGATGAGCTGCAGCACCGGGGCGCGGCGGTTCTGGGTCGAGTGGCCGAGATCGCCCCGCAGCGCCTGGCCGGCCCAGGCGAGGTACTGCACCGGCAGCGGCTGGTCGAGGCCGAGTTGCGCCCGCATCGCCTCCACCTCCGCCCGCGACAGCGCCGCCGAGGGGTCGATATAGGCATCGATCGGATCGCCCGGCGCCAGCCGCAGCAGCACGAAGACCAGGACGCTCAGCGCCACCAGCATCGCCAGCGCGACGCCGAGCCGCTTCAGGACGAAGGCGAGCATGGGCGGGTCCGGGCCTGGCCGGCCAGTACGGGAATGTCCCCCCTCCCCTCGCGGGAGGGGGCGAGGGGGAGGGGTTTGGTACCGCGGGAGGCGGATTCAGTCATCGGGCCGCGCAGGACGCTCCCGGACCGGGGAGGCCGCAGCCCTTCGATCGGCAGCCCCCTCCCCCTACCCCCCTTCCGCAAGGGGAGGGAGGACTCATGGAGCCTGCCGGCGTCGTTACGCATTCGATCGCCTCACTTGAACGCCCAGGCCTGGGCGTTGGCGGCATAGCCGCCGCCGGTCGGGGCCGGCAGCCAGACGAAGTCGGCGATGCTGGTCACGGCGACGCCGTAGCGCTTGCCGACCCACATCGTCGCCCAGGGCAGCTCCTTGTTCATCACCCGGCAGACATCCTGGAACCGCTGCACCCGCTTGTCGGCATCGGCCTCGGCCAGGGCGGCGTCGAGGGCGTTGGTCACGTCCGGCATGTCGACCCGGGCGATGTTGCCGCCGGCCGGCGGGATCTGCTTGCTGCTCAGCGCGACGTTGATGCTGCCCGGGTCCGGCCCGTCCTGGATGCCGGCATAGACCAGCGGGTACTGGCTGGAATCCGGCTCCTTGGCGTAGACGATCGAGTTGTAGGTGGCGGCGTCGACCTGCTTCGGCACGACGTTGATGCCGACCTGGGCCAGCATCGCCTGCATCGCCGCCATCACGTTCGCCGCCTGCGGGCTGTTGTAATAGGTCAGGAAGGTCAGCGGCTTGCCGCCGTTGATCTGGTCCCAGCCGGCCTCCTGCAGCAGCTGCTTCGCCTTGGCCGGGTCGTAGGCGTAGGGATCGATGTCCGACGGCACCAGCCGCGGCGCGACATAGCCACAATTGGCCACCGTGGCGGCGCCGCCATAGAGGCTCTTCACGATCGCGTCGCGGTTGATCGCCAGCATCACCGCCCGGCGCACCCGCTCGTCCTTCCACAGCGGCGTGGTGTGGTTGAAGCCGATGTAGTTGAGCACGTAGCTGTCGCCCTCGATGATCCGGAACCCCTCCTGGCCGGCGAAGGTCCTGGCGTCGTCGGGCTCGACATAGCTGGCCTGGATCTCCCCGGCCTTGAGCGCCGCCACCGCCCCCGCGGTGTTCTTGAAGTAGCGGTTGATCACGCCGGCCAGCTTCGGCGCACCCTTGCGGTAGTCGGGATTGGCCTTGAGCTCGACATACTGGTCGGTCTCGTAGCGGACGAAGACGAAGGGGCCGGTGCCGACCGGCGCGGTCGACCACCACGGATCCTTGGCCAGGGTCTCGCGCGGGATGCCTTCCAGCGCGTGCTTCGGCAGGATCATCAGCTTGGTCAGGACGTCGAGCAGGCTGGCGTTGGGGCGCGACAGGGTCAGCACCACGGTCAGGTCGTCCGGCGTCTCGATGCCCGACACATCGGCCAGGCGCGAGGCGAAGACCGAGGCGGTCTTCGGGTCCTTCGCCGTCTCGATCGTGAACTTCACATCGGCCGCGGTGAACGGCTTGCCGTCATGCCACTTCACGCCCGGGGCCAGCTTGAAGCTGTATCTGGTCTTGTCCGGGCTGACCTCGAAGCTCTGCGCCAGCGCCCCGGAGATGGTCTCCAGCTTGGCGTCGTACAGCACCAGCGTCTCGAAATACATGTTCAGCCAGGTGAAGCCGGCGGTGGCGATCAGCGGGTTGAAGTTGCCCTGCTGCCCCATCGGCCCGACGTCGAAGGCGCCGACCATGACGTTGCGGTCCCGCTGGGCCGGGGCCGGCGTCGTGGCGAAGGCGGCGAGCGCCAGGGCCATGGCCAGGCCGAGCGCGTGCAGTCTGGGTCTCATCGTCTCTCCTCCCCTGTTTGTCGTTCAGGCCGGAGCCTTGCGGCCGGCCGAGAGCACGCGGGTGATGCCGCGGTAATGCGCCTCCAGCCGCTCGCGCGCCCGGGCCGGGTCGCGGGCGGCGACGGCCTCGAACAGCGCCTCGTGGTCGCGCCAGGTCGCCACCGGGTCGGGGTTGTCGAGGTCGAAGAAGCCGGAGGCCTTGTGGAAGGCCTGCCAGAAGATCTCGAGCAGCCGGATCAGCACGCGGTTGCCGAGGGCGTGGAACAGCAGGCCGTGGAACTGCTGGTCCTCCGCCGCGAAGCTCTCGCCGCGCTCGGCCTTCGTGCGCATGCCGTCGAGCACCGCGCGCAGCGCCGCCAGATCCTCCGGCCCGATCGCCGCGACCGCCTTCTCGATCAGCCCGAGCTCGAGGGTGCGGCGAATCTCCAGCACATCCTCGACGTCGCGCAGCTCGCGCCCCAGGCCGTAGGGCAGATGCTCCAGCAGCGGGTCGAAGGAGAAGTCGCGAACGAAGACGCCGATGCCGCGCCGCGTCTCCAGAACGCCGACCGATTCGAGCGCCTTGATCGCCTCGCGCACCGAGTTGCGGCCGACCCCGAGCTCGCGCGCCAGCACGCTTTCCGGCGGCAGCGCGTCGCCGCCGACCAGGCCGTTGTCGCCGATGAACTGCTTCAGGCTGTCCTGGACCGAGACGTGCAGCAGCGGCGGCCGCGCCAAGCGCTGCAGGGCCTTCTGCGCCATCTCCATCTCCTCCCGGCCGGTGCATCCGATCGCCGGACCAGAGCTAATCGACTTGTAGGATATCCGTCAAGAGGATCGGATTCGCAGCACCGGCCGGGACCGTGAAAGACTTCATCCGATCGGGGTACGGACCGCGGCCGGCGCTGTTTTCCGCCGGCAGCGACGGGCATGATGAAGCGCGAGGAACCAACCGTCGCGACCAGGAGGGGAACGCCTATGTCCGTGCATCTCGGCCCGGCCGCCGCCATGGCGCTCGGCCTGTCCCTGATCGTGTCGGGCCCGGCCCCGGCGGCCGTGACCGAGCAGGCGGTCCACGCGGCGCTGCCGGCGCTCGAGCAGATGGCCCAGGCGGTTGTCGATCGCGGCGACGTTCCGGGCCTGTCGATCGCCGTGGTCTATCGCGACCAGGTCGTGTTCCTGAAGGGCTTCGGGCTGCGCGAGGAAGGCAAGCCGGACCGCGTCGATGCCGACACCGTGTTCCAACTGGCCTCCTGCTCGAAGCCGATCTCGGCCACCGTCGTGGCGGCCCTGGTCGGCCGCGGCGCCGTGACCTGGGACAGCCGCATCGCCGAGATCGACCCCGGCTTCGCCCTGGCCGAGGCCTATCCGACCCAGCAGCTGACCATCCGCGACCTGTTCGCCCATCGCAGCGGCCTGCCGGGCAGCGCCGGAAACGAGCTGGAATCCCTGGGCTACGACCGCGGCGAGATCCTGCATCGGCTGCGCCTGGTGAAGCCGGCCAGCAGCTTCCGTGCCGCCTATTCCTACAGCAATTTCGGCCTGACCGAAGGCGCGGAGGCCGCGGCGAAGGCCGCGGGGCTGAGCTGGGAGGATGCGGCGCAGCAGCTGCTCTATGATCCCCTCGGCATGACCATGACCAGTTCGCGCCATGCCGATTTCCTGAGCCGGACGAACCGCGCCGAGCTGCATGTCCGCGTCGGCGGCGCTTGGCAGGCGAAGATCAAGCGTGACCCGGACCCGCAATCCCCAGCCGGCGGCGTCAGCTCGACTGCGCGCGACATGGCGCAATGGCTGCGGCTGGAGCTGGGCCGAGGCCGCTATGCCGGCCAGGACCTGATCAAGCCGGCGGCGCTTGCCGAGACGCATCAGCCGGTGATGGCAAGGGGCCTCAATCCCGTGACCGGCGCGGCCTCCTTCTACGGCCTGGGCTGGAACGTGGAATACGGCCGGCACGGGCTGCAATGGGGCCATGCCGGCGCCTTCAGCGTCGGCGCCCGCACCCTGGTCGCGCTGTACCCGGACGACGACCTCGGCATCGTCGTGCTGGCCAACGCCTTTCCCACCGGCGTGCCGGAGGGCATCGCCGACAGCTTTTTCGACCAGGTCTTCGACGGCCGGATGACCGAGGATTGGATCACCAAGTGGAACCAGGCCTATGACGGCATGTTCGCCCCGGGGATCGCGACCGCCCGGGCGCGCTACGGCACGCTGCCGGCCTCGCCCTCCCCGGCGCTGCCGCTCGCCGCCTATGCCGGCACTTATGGCAACGCCTATCTCGGCACCGCCACGGTGACCGAGCGGCAGGGCACGCTGTGGCTGGCGCTCGGCCCCCGGCAGCAATCGGAATTCCCGCTGCGGCACTTCGACCGCGACCTGTTCGTCTACGCCCCGGCGGCGGAGACGCCCGAGGCGCTGGCCGCCGTCACCTTCCGCGTCGGCCCGGACCGCAAGGCCGACCAGGCGACGATCGAGGATCTCGACGATCTCGGCCTCGGAGTGTTGGCCCGCGTTCCCGAATGACGGCCGTTCTCGGCGATTGCGCGGCAAGAACCGGAGTGAGGCCGACCGACCGCGCCACCATTCTCCGCCGCATCCATGATGGACGGAGAGGCGAGATGGGTGTTCTGGCAGGCAAGGTGGCGATCGTCGCCGGGGCGAGCTCCGGCATCGGCCGGGCCGCGGCGGTGCTGTTCGCACGCGAGGGCGCGGCGGTGGTGGCCGGGGCGCGACGGCAGGCGGAGTTGGATTTGCTGGTCGGGGAGATCGAGGCCGCCGGCGGCCGGGCCGCGGCGTTGGCCGGCGACGTCACCGACGAGGCCTGTGCCCCGGCGCTGGTCGCATTGGCCGAGAAGCGGTTCGGCGGCCTGGACGTCGCCTTCAACAATGCCGGCATGGTCGGGCCGATGGCGCCGACGCCGGAAGTATCGCCGGCGGCCTGGCGGGAGACGGTCGAGACCAATCTGACCAGCGGCTTCCTGGCGGCGCGGCACCAGATCCCGGCGATGCTGCGGCGCGGCGGCGGGTCGCTGATCTTCACCTCGACCTTCGTCGGCCACACGGTCGGCTTCCCCGGCGTCGCCGCCTATGCCGCCAGCAAGGCCGGGCTGATCGGGCTGGTGCAGGCGCTGGCGGTCGAGTTCGGCGGCCGCGGCATCCGCGTCAACGCCCTGCTGCCGGGCGGCACCGACACGCCGATGTACCGGGAATTCGCGCAGACGCAGGAGGCCCGCGACTTCATCGTCGGCCTCTACCCGATGAGGCGCCTCGCCACCCCGGAGGAGATCGCGCGGTCGGCGCTCTACCTCGCCTCCGACGCCTCCAGCTTCACCACCGGCATGGCGCTGCTGGTCGATGGCGGGGTGTCGATCACGCGGACGTGAAGGCCGGAGCCAGCCCTCTCACCCTCCCGCCGCCTCCGGCGTCGGGCCCCTCCCTCTCCCGAGGAGAAGGAAATGGGACGGCGCTCCTTTACCTCTCCTCCGGGGTTAGCGGATTCACACATTTCGAGATGAGGCTTTTTAAGTCCCCCCTCCCCTTGCGGGAGGGGGGACTTAAAAGAGGCGATGTGTGAATGCCGTAGCCTCCGGGGAGAGGTCGAAATCGCGCAGCGATTTCGGGTGAGGGGGCGGCTCCGACCCGCCATCGAGTGGGCCTCAGGCCACCACCCCCGCATGGTGCTCGACCGCGGCCAGCACCGTCTCCATCTGCGCCGTGTGGCCCAGGGCGAAGCGGTCGCCGGTGATCGTCTCGTCCGGGAATTCGGTGATCAGGGTCAAAGGCGGCCCCTGGCGCTCATCCGCGCCGATCAAGCAAGGGATGCCGTTGATCTCGGTGAACGGCCCGGCCCCGGCATGGGCGCGATAGGCCGCGAGCTGCGCCCGGTTCAGCTCCATCAGCGGCCCGATCCGGGCCAGGCGGCGGGTGATCGCCTCGATCAGCGCCATCCCCGGCCCTTCCCAGCCCTTGTGGTGGCGCAGGATCAGGAAGAAGCCCTTTGGGATGGTCCACATCTCGAAGCCGCGCGGCAGGTAGCCGGTGAAGGGCCGCGTCCATTCATGCGCCGGATAGCCGTGCAGGTTGAGATGCAGCTGCGCCCCGGTGCGCGCGATCGCCTCCAGCCGCGCCGCGCGCTCAAACGGCGGCTCGCCCGTCCGGTATTCCAGGTCGTCGCCGAGCGCGGTGTAGCGCGCGGCGTGGTGCATGTGCCGCGGATTGTCCCGGCACAGCCGCTGGTGCAGCGCATAGCCGTCCGGGTTCTCCAGCGGGATCACGGCGAGATGGTGCTCCGGGTCCTGCAGCAGGATCCGGGCGGCGCGCAGGGTGCCGACCGGGCCGGTGGTCTCGTTGGCGTGCTGGCCGCCGGTGATAACCACCGCCGGGCGGGAGCCCGGCCGGATCAGCCCCCGCACCGCCCGGCCCTGGCGTGACCGGGCCAGGATGGGCTGCCCGCCCAGCGCCGCCAGTTCGCGATGCATCTGCTCGATCGACAGCGGCGCCTTCGCCGTCTCCACCACCTGCGCCGGCCAGTCGCCGGCCTCGTCGGCGAGGTCGCCGAAGGGCACGGTCTCGACCCGCACCCGCGGCGTGCCGGCTGGAGGGCGGATCTCCGGCACGATCTGGCCGGGCTGCAGCCGGCGGTCGCCGGCCGGCCGGCCGGAATGGCGCTGGAACACCTCCAGCAGCGTGAAGTACAGGTCCTCGTGCAGCGCCTCGTGCAGGCTGACGGTCTCGTCCTGGAAGGGCAGCGCCCGCTCGACCGGCGGGACCTCCGCCGCGATCGACAGCCGCTCGAAATAGGGTTCCTGCGCGCCCCAGGGGTGGCCTTGAGCGGTCTCGACCACGGCGCGGAACAGCGTCTCGACCTCGGTCTCCAGCCGCTCGTCCCGGTCCGGCCCGCCGCCGGGCCGGCCGGTGACCCGCAGCCAGCCGGTCGGCGACAGGCAGGCGCCGCCGAGATGGTCGAGGCCGAGATGGTTCGGGGCGAAGACCTCCGCCGTCGCGGTGCTGCCGCCGCGATAGCGCAGGCTCACCCGGTAGCGCAGCGTCTCGTCGCCCGGCTCGAAGCGCAGCGCGACATCCTGCAGCAGCGCCGTCAGCGGATAGGCCTCCAGCAGGAAGCGGTCGGACGCGGCGGCGGGATGGACCGGGTAGCGGATCGTGGCGGCGGCCAGTCCATCGGTCTCGATCTCCTCCAGGAAGGCGTGCAGCAGCGGCTTGTAGGCGCAGCGCAGCCGGGCCGAGACGCCGGCGGCGGCCAGCGCGGTCTCGGCCTCGCGCCGCGCCGCCTCGTCCTCGAACAGCCAGGCCTCGACCACCGCCCCCCGATAGCCCTCGAGGAGGTCGCGCCGCAGGGTGTCGAGGGTCCGTGGCGCCTCCTGGTCGAGCAGAACGGTCATGTCAGGCCCCTTCGGCGGTCCCGGGCTGCCGAGCGGCGGCACGCCGCGCCACCAGCGCGTCCCACCCGGCCATGGCGCAGTCGACCACCGCCTGCAGCGCCGCACAATCGGCGCCGTTGCGGGCCTGGATGGTCAGCCCGTTCAGCACGGTGACGTAGTAGGCGGCGACGGCCCCGGTGTCGGTCCCCGCCGGCACGTCGCCCTCGGCCACGCCGCGGTCCAGCCGCGCTTTGAGCCGCGCCACCGATTGGCGCCCGGCCTCCAGCAGATAGTCGCGGATCTCGGGGCTGGCCGGGACGCCGACGGCCGAGGCCAGCACGATCATGCAGCCGGGAGGCTGGCCCGGCGCCGTATAGGCGGCGGCGTGCTCGCGCAGCATCGCCTCGACCCCCGCCCGCGCCGTCGGCGCATTCTGCAGGGTCCGGGACGCGGTGCCCCCCTCGCCCGCCGCATAGAGCTCGAGCGCCTCGCGGAACAGCGCCTCCTTGCAACCGAAGGCGGCGTAGAGGCTGGGCGAGTTGATGCCCATCGCGGCGGTGAGGTCGGTCATCGACGCGCCGTCATAGCCGCGCGCCCAGAACACCTCCATCGCCCGGCGCAGGGCGGCGGCCCGGTCGAAGCTGCGGGGGCGGCCCCGTTCGGCCATCGCGGATCCTTTCTGTGTCAGGCAATACATAATTCACTGGACAGAGGCCGGCAAGCCGGATACATATTTATGTATCGATCAACACAGAAATGGAGACTCCCATGTCCGGATTGTCCGGAAAGGTCGCGCTGGTCACCGGCGGCAGCCGAGGCATCGGCGCCGCGATCGCGGAGCGGCTGGCACGGGACGGCGCCGATGTGGCGGTGACCTATGCCGCCTCGCCCGAGAAGGCGCAGGACGTGGTGGCGCGGATCGAGGCGGCGGGCCGGCGGGGCCTGGCGATCGCGGCCGACGCCACGGATGGCGGGGCGGCGCGGGCGGCGGTGGAGCGGACGGTGGCCGAGCTCGGCCGGATCGACATCCTGGTCAACAATGCCGGCGTCTTCCCCTACGGCCCGTTCGAGGAGGTCAGCGAGGCGGAGCTGGACCGCGTCCTGGCGATCCATGTCCGCTCCAGCTTCCTCGCGGCGCAGGCGGCGGCCCGGCATATGGGCAAAGGCGGCCGGATCATCTCGATCGGCTCCTGCCTCGCCGACTACGCCGGCGGGCCGAACATGACGCTTTACGTCATGACCAAGGCGGCGCTGACCGGGCTGACCCGCGGCCTGGCGCGGGACCTGGGGCCCCGCGGCATCACCGCCAATATCATCCATCCCGGCCCGACCGACACCGACATGAACCCGGCGGACGGGCCGCATGCGGACGGCCAGCGGCAGCACATCGCCCTCGGCCATTACGGCGAGGCGTCGGACATCGCCGCCATGGCCGCGCATCTGGCCGGCGAAGGCGGCCGCTGGGTCACCGGGGCGTCGATCGCGGTGGACGGCGGCATCAACGCCTGAGGACATCGACGAAAAAGGCCCGCTGCCTCGCGGCGGCGGGCCTCGCAGGCCATTGCCTCACGCCGTCAGGCGTGGGCATGCGGGGTGTGGCGCCAGTCCCACAGCGCCCAGCCCGACATCGCGACCGTCAGCACGCCGAGGACCACATGGGTCCACATGGCGTTCACGCTGGCGGCGAAGCCGAGCACCCAGGGGGCGACGATCAGCCAGACGCCGAGCACCCCATTCACCCATTCCTCCCATTCGGCGAAGGCCGAGAGCGCCGCGATCGTGAGGACGCCGAGCACCACGGCCACGATCCAGGCGTTCCAGGCGGGCGTCGTCTCGCCCGTGAAGCCGACCACCCAGGGAGAAATGAACAGCAGGACCGCCAAGATCAGATTCACCCAGTCCTGCGGCCTCCGGTCTTTGAGCGTTGTTGCCGCCATGACCAACCTCCATGAATGAAGATCAACCAAGCCACAACACTTCGCGCGACTGCGCGGAGTCCCCAATGATCTGGTTTCGTTCGCGCCGCACTTCAAGACGGAGCGAAGCCGATCCGGTTATTGCGCCGGGACTTCGACCGGCCGGCGGCGGCCCAGCGTCGCCTGGGCCAGGGCGAAGGCGATGACGGCGCAGCCGGTGATGCCCGCCACCATCGGCAGCGAGGTGCCGTCGAAGAACGGGCCGATCACCGCGATCACCAGGGCGCCGGTGACGAATTGCAGCGTGCCCATCAGGGCCGAGGCGGTGCCGGCCACGGCGCCGTGATCCTCCAGCGCCAGCACCGAGGTGGTCGGGATGACCAGGCCGAGGAAGCCGTAGCCGACGAACAGCAGCCCGGCCAGCACCGCCAGTTGGTCGACCCCGGCCAGGGTCACGGCCAGCAGCAGCACCATGGCGGCGGCATAGCCGGTGACCGCGATCCGCACGATCCGGCCCAGGCCGAAGCGTCCGGCCAGCCAGCCGGTGCATTGCGACACGCCGATGAAGGACACGGCGTTGATCGAGAAGAATACGCTGTAGAGCCGCGGCGACAGGCCGTAATGCTCGATCAGGATGAAGGAGGAGTTGGCGAGATAGGCGAAGAAGCTGGCGATGCCGAAGGCGCCGATGAAGGTCAGTCCCAGGAAGTGCCAGCCGGTCAGCAGCGAGCGGTAGGCCCGCAGCGCGCCGAGGATGCTGCTGTCCACCCGGTGGTGCCGCGGCCGCGTCTCGGTCAGGAACAGCGTCAGCATCAGGATGCCGAGCGCGGCCAGCACCGTCACCACCCAGAACACGCCGCGCCAGCCCGCCGCCTCGATCACGAAGCTGCCGCCCAGCGGCGCCAGGATCGGCGAGACGCTGAACACCAGCATCAGCAGCGACATCAGCCGCGCCGCCTCGGTGCCGGTGTGCAGGTCGCGCACCACGGCGCGCGGGATCACCATGCCGGCACAGGCGCCGAGGCCCTGGACGAAGCGGAAGGCGACCAGCGTCCCGATATCCGGCGCGAAGGCGCAGCCGATGCTGGCGGCGACGAAGACCGCCAGGCCGAGATAGAGCGGGAGCTTGCGCCCGAACATGTCGGAGAGGGGCCCGAACACCAGCTGGCCGACGCCGAGCGAGACGAAGAACGCCATCAGGCTGGCCTGCACCGCCTCGGTCCCTGCCCCGAGGCTGCGGCCGATCTCCGGCAGCGCCGGCAGGTACATGTCGATCGCGAAGGGCCCGATGGCGGTGAGCAGGCCGAGCACGATCGCGTAGCGCAGCAGCGACGAGGACATGGGCGGACTTCCGGATGGGAGGCCGGCGGACGAGGCTGGTCCGGGCGGATGAGGAGACGAGAAGCGCATCGCCTCTGCGGGCGATCGCTGCGACTCAATGTCCAAAACTTTGGACAGTATTGTCCAAATCGTCAAGCCCCCTTATGGTGGCGGCATGCAGGAGCTGGATCAGATCGGGCGGCGGCCGCCGCCCCGGCGGGGCCAGGCGGCCAAGCACGCCTGCGTGCTTGACGCGGCCGCCGCCGTGTTCTGCCGCGACGGTTTCGCCGGGGCCAGCATCGACCTGATCGCGGCCGAGGCCGGGGTGTCGCGCCAGACCATCTACAACCACCATGGCGACAAGGAGGCGCTGTTCGTCGCCGTGGTGCGGGAGATGACGGAGCGCTGCAACGCCGGCCTGTTCACCACCCTCGCCACCTTCCCCGACCACCCGAAGGACCTGGAGGCGGAGCTGACCGCCTTCGCCGGCCGGCTGGTGCGCAACTGCGTCTGCAACCGCGAGGGCGCGGCGCTGCGCAAGCTGATCCAGAGCGAGGGCGAGCGCTACCCGGCCCTGTTCGCGGCCTGGCGGGAGCACGGGCCGGGCGCCGTCTGGGCCGCGGTCGCCGCCCGCTTCGCCAAGCTGGCCCATGCCGGCCATCTGCGGATCGAGGATCCTGACCTGGCCGCGCGCCAGTTCCTGGCCCTGGTCAATGCCGATTTCCACATCTCCCACATGCTCGGCGTCAAGCCGACCGAGGCGGAGATCGATATCGGCGTCGCCGGCGCCGTGCGCACCTTCCTGCGCGCCTTCGGCCCGTCCGCCCCGTCCCCGCCCGCCCTAGCGCAGCGGGCGAGGCCGAATTGAGAGTCCCATCCCCTCAGCCCTGCCCTGCGCCGATGGCTGGTGCGGATCGAAAGATCTGACATAACATCCGCCTCGACGCCGTCGACGTTCACGCCCCTCCCGTACCCGATCGAGCGATCGCCCATGTCCGCCCTCTTCTCCCCGCTCGCCCTCGGCCCGATCACGCTGCCCAACCGCATCGTGGTGGC
>Ga0182749_1001497_pt1 | contig 18282 bp, 19 predicted proteins | sample eDN3rd37CKraftMG_FD_128875 | JGI IMG/M metagenome (GOLD analysis project Ga0182749, IMG submission 128875) | Enriched Miracle-Growth compost microbial communities from Emeryville, California, USA - eDNA 3rd pass 37_C Kraft MG (version 2) (version 2) ...
ATCGACCGCGCGCTCGCCCGGTTCCGCCGGCGTCGCCGCGGCCAGCAGGATGGCGTCGTGGCCGAAGCGGTGACCGCGGCGCGGCTGGAGGAGCCGAAGCCGGCCGCCGAGCACGGCATCGTCGGTCACCTCGCTTTGCAGGTCAGGCGACATCCGGGCGCAGCTCGTGCCCCAGGCCCGCTTCGCGCATCAGCGCCCGCGCCTTCGCCATGTCGCCATCGGCGACCATGAGCCGCCGCGGCAGGATGCCGAGCGACCCGTCGAGCACGCTCATGTTCTGATCGAGAATCAGGTGGCCGATGCCGGCGCCGTCGAGCAACGCTCCGACCGCTGAGATCAGCACGGTATCGTTGGTCCTGACCAGTTCGCGCATCGCCCTTCTCGTCCCTTCGTCACGCGGACCGCCGCCGCCCTTGCCGCGGCAGCATAGCGTTTCTATGCTCTTGGCGTCTTGTCCCCCAAGCGCGGCCATTCTATAGGCGGCCGCAGCCGCGATCTGTCACCCCTGCCCTGCGGAGAGTGTTTTGGCTGTCGTTGTTCCCTTCGAATCGCCCGAACGCGCCTCGATCGACCGCCTGGTGGAACTCGTCGCCGGCGACATGGAGCGGGTCAACGCGACGATCCTGTCGCGAACGGGCTCCGAGGTGACGATGATCCCGGAGGTGGCCAACCACCTCATCAACTCGGGAGGCAAGCGGCTGCGTCCGATGCTCACCATCGCCATGGCAGAGCTCGCGGGCTACGACGGCGACGGCCACATCAAGCTCGCCGCCGCGGTGGAGTTCATGCACACGGCCACGCTGCTGCACGACGATGTGGTCGACGAGAGCGACATGCGGCGCGGCAAGCTCGCCGCGCGGATGGTGTGGGGCAACGAGGCGAGCGTACTGGTCGGCGACTTCCTGCTCGGCCAGGCGTTCAAGATGATGGTCGAGGTCGGCTCGCTGCGCGCGCTGGAGATATTGTCCTCGGCCGCCGCCGTGATCGCCGAAGGCGAGGTGATGCAGCTTGCCGTCGCCAAGAACACCGCGACCACCGAGGACGAATATCTCGCCGTGATCCGCGCCAAGACCGCCGAGCTGTTCGGCGCTGCCTGCGAGGTCGGGCCCGCGGTGGCCAAGCGGCCCAAGGCCGAGCAGGCCGCCTGCCGCTCGTTCGGCATGAACCTCGGCATCGCGTTTCAGCTCGTCGACGACGCGCTCGACTACGGCGGCACGGCGCAGAAGCTCGGCAAAAACGTCGGCGACGATTTCCGCGAGGGCAAGATCACGCTGCCGATGGTGCTGGCGTTCCGCCGCGGCTCCGACAGCGAACGCGAGTTCTGGCGCCGCACGCTGGAGCGCAGCGAGGTCACCGATACCGACCTCGACCACGCCATCGGGCTCATGACCAAGCACCGGGCGCTCGACGACACGATCTCGCGCGCGCGCCACTACGGCGCCATCGCCAAGGATGCGCTCGCGCTGTTTCCCGACTCTGCCATGAAGCAGGCGCTGGAAGAAGCGGTCGAGTTCTGCATCAACCGGACGCATTGAGAGCGATCGCGGCGGCGGGGACGGCTGTCTTGCGGCATCCCGTCGTGCTATGATGTCGATTATGGAAAGATGCGAAGCGCTTGAAATCTTGCGACGTTCAGAGCATGCCTTGCGGGCGCGCGGTGTGCGGCGGGTTGCGGTATTTGGGTCGGTGACGCGAGGCGACAGCCGTCCAGGGAGCGACATCGACATCATGGTCGAGATCGATCCGAAAATGCCCGTAACCGTGTTCGATTACGTCGGCATCAAGGACTACATCGCCAGCCTGTTTGACGGGCCTGTCGATGTCGTCAACCGCGACGGGCTCAAGCCCTACGTTCGCCCGGCCGCGACGGCCGATGCAGTCTATGCGTTCTAAGCCTGCCGACGCCGCGCTGCGCGATATTCTCTACCACATCGAATTGGCAACGGTATTTGCCCGCGACTTTACGCTGGAAACTTTGAGCAGGATCTACGCACGGTTTATGCGGTCACGCGCTGTCTGGAGATTATTTCCGAAGCGTCCCGTCGGCTGCCCGACAACGTGAAAGCACGTCATCCCGAGATCGCCTGGAAGCAGATGGCCAGTGCCGGAAACGTCTATCGTCACGACTACGAAGACGTGGCAGCCAGATTTGTGTGGGAGACGGTGCAACAGGCCCTGCCCTCGTTGCGGATTGCTATCGAACAGGAAATCGCGCTTCTCGATCGCAAGACCTGATCCCGGATCACTGAGGAGGCCCCAGTTCCGTCGCCCTTATCCACCACGTCGGATGATCGTCCGCGAGCGCCCGCGCCGCCAACGCGGCGGCGCTGCGGGTGGCGAAAACGGCAAAACAGGTCGAGCCAGAGCCTGACATGCGCGCCAGGACGCAGGCCGGCTGCTCGCGCAGCACCGCCAGCACATCCTCGACGATCGGTGCGAGGCGAAACGCCGGCGCTTCGAGATCGTTGCCGTGCGCGGCGATGAAGGCGAGGAAGTCCCTGCGGCCAGGCGGCACCGCCGGGAGCGATGCGCCGACCGCTTCCGGGGATGCGACCGGGGCGCCCAATTCGCCATAGACGTCGCGCGTCGCCAGCGGCACGGCAGGGTGCGCCAGGACTGCGAACAGTTTCGGCATGGTCACAGGAGCCGACAGATCGTGGCCGGTGCCCGACATCCAGCGCGGCAGCGATTCGAGGCACACGGGCACGTCCGAGCCGACCTCGCGCGCCGCTTCCTGGAGCCGCGGGTCGTCCGACGGCAAGCGGTTGGCGCGCGCCAGGAGCCGCAGCGCCGCCGCCGCATCCGCCGATCCGCCGCCGAGCCCGGCGCCGACCGGCAGCCGCTTCGTCAGCGTGAAGCGGCCGAGCGCCAGCGACGGCGCCCGCCGCGCCAGCGCACGGGCGGCGCGCAGAACTAGGTTGTCGTCGATGGCGCCGGCCTGCGGCGCGGTCGGCCCGCCGACGCGCAGGTCGAGCGGCACGCCGGGCCGCAGTTCGACGCGGTCGCCCACGGACGCGAAGCACACCAGGCTTTCGAGCAGGTGATAGCCGTCGGCGCCGCGGCCCAGGACGTGCAGCGTGAGGTTGACCTTGGCATAGGCCGGCTCCGCCAACGCCGGGGCGAGCGGCGTCACCGGCGCGCGGCGGACGGCCATGGGATCAGCCGCCGTCGCCCTTCTTGGCGGCGGACGGCGTATCGTTGCCGGCGGTCGGCGTCGAGGGCTGGTCTCCCGGCAGGCCGTTCTTGAGCTTGGCCTCGATCTTCGGCAGGTCTTCCGGCTCCGGCTTGAGGTCGCGCGCATGCGCCCACTGGAACCTGGCTTCGAGCTCGCGCCCAACCTTCCAGTAGGCGTCGCCGAGGTGGTCGTTGATGGTGGGATCGACCGGCTTCAGCTCGACCGCGCGCTCGAGGTTCTTCACCGCCTCGGTGTAGTTGCCGAGCCGGTAGTAGGCCCAGCCGAGCGAATCGACGATGTAGCCGTCGTCCGGCCGCTGCTCGACCGAACGCTTGATCATGTCCATGCCTTCGTCGAGATGGATGCCCTGGTCGATCCAGGAATAGCCGAGATAGTTCAGCACCTGCGGCTGGTCCGGGTAGAGCTCCAGCGCCTTCTTCAGGTCGGCCTCGGCCTTGGGCCATTCCTTGTTGCGCTCGTAGCAGATGCCGCGGAAATAAAACAACGTCCAGTGCTGGCGCTCCAGCTTCGGCACCGTCGCGATCGCCTTGCCGTAGGCGTCCGCGCATTCGGCGTACTGCTTGCGCTCGCGCATGATGTTGCCGAGCGCCAGGATGGCCTCGCGGTTGTTCGGGTCCGCGGCGATGAGGGCGTCGAGCCGCTTCTTGGCCTCGTCGGTACGGTCGAGCGAGTCGAGGTCGAGCGCGGTCTGGATGTCGGCGCTGCGCTTGAGCGGCGACGACTGCGGAATCTTCTCATAGGTGTCGATCGCGGCCTGCGGCTGCTTCATCGCCTCGTGGACGTCGGCGAGCGACATCATGGCGAGATAGTGCTGCGGGTAGAGGTAGAGGGCGAGCTGGAGATAGGCGAGCCCGCGGTTGGCGAGGCTCATCTCCTCCTCGCGCCGCGCCAGCGCGGAGCCCAGGCCGTAGAGCGCCTCGGCGGCGCCGGCCTGCACGCTGTCGACGATGGGAGGCAGCTTGTCGCCGCGCTTGAGGTCCGCCATCGCGGCGACGATCAGCGGATGGTTGGGCAGGTTCTTGTCGAAATCCTGGAACACCTTCATGGCCTCGTCGGCCCGGCCGTTGCGCGACAGCCAGCCGCCATAGGCCTGCACCACCCGCAGCGCGGTCGGATCGAGCTTATAGGCGGCCTCGAACCGCTTGCCGGCCTCCTTGTGGTTCGGCGTGAGGTCGAGGATCAGCCCGGTGTGGAGGTTCTTAAGGATGCCGTACCAGTCCGGGCCGGAAAGCCGGTCGACGGTGGCGACGGCGGCCTTGGTGTCGCCGGCGCCGGCCATGGCCCAGCCGGCGAGCAGCGTCGCGGTGAGATCGGTGATCGGCCCCCGCGCCGCCTGCGCCAGCTGCTGGCGCGCGGCGCCGTACTGCTTCTGCTTGATCTCCTTGACGCCGAGCACCAGGCGCGTGTTGCGGTCGTTCTTGTCGACCTGAAGGAGCCGCTCCGAAAGCCTCACCGCCTCGTCGATGTCGCCCTGGGCGAGCGAGGCGAGGAAGGCCATGGCCAGCAGGTCGCCGTTGCGCGGATCGTGCTTCAGGACGGCGCGGTAATAGGCGGCGGCCGCCGCGGCGTCGCGCAGGATGTTGGCCTCGCGCCCGGCCAGGTAGTTGCCGGAAGCGGTGTTGCGGGCGAGTTCCTGCTGCGAGGGAACCTCCACGGCCCGCGCGCCCGGGGCGGCGAGTATCGCGGCCACGCCGGCCGCCTGCACCAGTGCAATCAGTCGAGACCTGTTCACGAGGGCTAACTCCAGCCAAGCTTTGGCGACGACGGCGCAGAATCGGCCATTCTGCCCTGACCGGCCGTCACAATGGACTTTTTGCGCTGCACTCGCAAGGACAGCCGGGCAAGCTTCGCACGCGGAGAATGGCCGTATCGTGGCGTTTTCGAGCCCGGTTCCCGGGCCTGATCACATTGTTGCGTAATTCGGCCCGCCGCTGCCCTCGGGCGGGACCCAGGTGATGTTGCCGTTCGGGTCCTTGATGTCGCAGGTTTTGCAGTGGACGCAGTTCTGGGCGTTGATGACGAACCGCGGCGCGCCCGCCTCCTCCACCCATTCGTAGACACCCGCCGGACAATAGCGCGCCGAGGGGCCGCCGTAGACGTCGTGCTCGGAGCGCTTTTGCAGGTCGAGGTCGGCGACCTTGAGGTGCACCGGCTGGTCCTCCTCGTGGTTTGTGTTGGACAGGAACACCGACGACAGCCGGTCGAACGTCACCCTGCCGTCGGGCCTCGGATAGGCGACGGGCCGGCTCTGCGCCGCGGGCTTGAGCGTCGCGCTGTCCGGCTTGCCGTGACCGAGCGTGCCGAACAGCGAGAAGCCGAAGGTGTTGGTCCACATGTCGAGCCCGCCGAGCGCGATCCCGAGCAGCGTGCCGTAGCGCGACCACAGCGGCTTGGCGTTGCGCACCGGATAGAGATCGCGGCCGAGGATCGAGGAGCGCCACAGCTCCTCGTATTTCATGATCTCGTCGTTGGCGCGGCCGAGCGCCAGCGCCTCGCCGACCATGTCGGCGGCGAGCATGCCGGAGTGCATGGCGTTGTGGCTGCCCTTGATGCGCGGCACGTTGACGAAGCCCGCGGCGCAGCCGATCAGCGCGCCGCCGGGAAAGGTGAGCTTGGGCACCGACTGGTAGCCGCCCTCGGTGATGGCGCGCGCGCCGTAGGCGATGCGCCGGCCGCCGGCGAATGTGTCGCGGACGAGCGGATGGGTCTTGAACCGCTGGAACTCCTCGAACGGCGCGAGGTACGGGTTCTCGTAGTTGAGATGGACGACGTAGCCGACGGAGACGAGGTCGTCGTCGTAGTGATAGAGGAACGAGCCGCCGCCGGTGCTGTTGTCGAGCGGCCAGCCGAAGCTGTGCTGCACAAGTCCCTTGCGATGCTTCCCTGGCGCGACCTGCCACAGTTCCTTCAGGCCGAGCCCGAACTTCTGCGGCTCGCGGCCGCTAGCGAGGCCGAAATGCGCGATGAGCTGCTTGGCGAGGCTGCCGCGCGCGCCTTCGGCGATCAGCGTGTATTTGGCGCGCAGCTCCACGCCGCGCGTGAAGGTGGATTTCGGCTCGCCGTCCTTGCCGACGCCCATGTCACCGGTGGCGATGCCGGCGACCGCGCCGTTGGCATCGTAGAGCACCTCGGTGGCGGCGAAGCCCGGATAGATCTCCACGCCCAGCGCCTCGGCCTTCGCGGCGAGCCAGCGGCAGACGCTGCCGAGCGAGCCGATGAAATTGCCGTGGTTGTTCATCAGCGGCGGCATCAGCAGGTTCGGCAGGCGAAAGGCGCCGCGCTCGCTCAGCACGTAGAAGCGGTCGTCGGTCACACGCGTCTTCAGCGGCGCGTCGTCGTCGCTGCGCCAGTCGGGCAGCAGACGGTCGAGGCCCGACGGATCGATCACCGCGCCGGAGAGGATATGCGCGCCGACCTCCGAGCCCTTCTCGACCACGAGCACGGAAATGTCCTGCGACACCTGCTTGAGGCGGATGGCCGCGGCAAGCCCCGCCGGCCCCGCGCCGACAATGACGACATCGAACTCCATCGCCTCGCGGGCGGGCATGTCAGCCATGAGGACCTCTGGCATTCGTATCCTAATCGGCGGGCGGGACGTTTGCCGCTTGCGCAACGGCGGCTTTTCCCATTTTAAGCCAATCATGACAACGGCGCGCGCCGCGCCTGTGCTAAACTCGCGCCATGCTCGATCGCAAGGCCGCCCGCGACATTCTCGCGTTCTACCTCGAAGCAGGCGTCGATGCGCCGCTCGCCGACGAGGCCATCGACCGTTTCGCCGACGACGCGGCGCAGACGAAACCTGCCTCCGTCGCGGAGCGCCCGCCGGCTGCGCTCCGGCCCGCGCCGCTGCAACGCACCGTCGCGGCGCCCGCAGCACCGGCCGCCGCACCAGCCGCTCCGGCGGCGCCCGACGTCGCCGTGATGGCCGCGCGCGAGGCGGCGCGCGGCGCGGCGACGCTCGACGAGTTGCGCGCTATCATGGCCGCGTTCGAGGGCTGCGGCCTGCGCAAGACGGCCAAGCAACTGGTGTTCGCCGACGGCAACCCCCAGGCCCGCGTGATGTTCGTCGGCGAGGCTCCCGGCGCGGAAGAAGACCGCGCCGGTCTGCCCTTCGTCGGCCGTTCCGGCAAGCTGCTCGACCGCATGCTCGCCGCCATCGGGCTCGACCGCGGCAGCGTCTATATCGCCAACATCATCCCGTGGCGGCCGCCGGGCAACCGCACGCCGACGCCGCAGGAGAGCCAGATCTGCCTGCCGTTCATCGCGCGGCAGATCGAGCTCGTGAATCCCGACGTGCTGGTGTGTCTCGGCGGGCCGTCGTCGCAGACGCTGCTCGGCCTCACCGAGGGCATCCGCCGCACCCGCGGCCGCTGGCTCGCCTACAACACCGGCGCGCGCGAGATCCGCGCCATTGCGACGTTTCACCCCGCCTACCTGTTGCGTTCTCCGCTCGAGAAGCGTCTCGCCTGGCGCGATTTTCTCGCCATCAAGCAGGCGCTCGCGTCATAACGTGTTGTTAAAGCCGTTGTGAGGTCATCACGGTCTATCCTGCGATGGAGCCGTCGAGGCTTAAGGTGGTGGCCAGCGCGCCGTCTGAGGCCACACCAGACCCCAGCCGATGCGCAGGAGCGGCGCACGTCCTTGCACGCTGCGCTCGAAGGTCTGCCGCACGTCGGGCACCAGCCCCGGAAACCGCGCCGCGATCTCGGTCGGGACCGCGCCTGCCGCGTCGGTCGCCGGCCACAGCACCACCGCGCCCTTGCCCGCGACGTCGGCCGGCGTGATCCACGGCGAACGGACCGGCGTGGCATCGAAATAGAGATGCGCGCGCGGCCGCGCATAGAGCGCCGCAAGCGATGCGAGCCGCGGATCGCCGGCGACGATTTCGAGCGGCCGCCCGGTGCGCCGCGCGAACGTCTCCGAGAAATAGCGGCCGATGGCCCGCGCCGGCTGGGTCACCTGAAGGTCGGCGCCGATCCACGGCAGCGTGACCGTGAGCAGGCCGGAAAGCAGCGGCGGCGCGATGAGCCACCCCGCCCACACAGCGCCCACCAGGCGCTGGCGATGGACGGTGATGATGTCGCCGCCGGCGACGACGACGGCGAGCGCGGACAGCAGAACCAGCGGGGCGGCGCCGCCGAACAGGCCGCGCTCGCCGAACACGACCGACACCACGGACGCCACCAGGAACGGCGCCACGGCGTGGTAATAGACGAATAGCCTGGCGAAAGGGTCGACCGCCGGCCGCAGAAACACCGGCACGCGGCGGAATCGCGTCAGCTTCCAGCCGGCCGCCAGCGCGACCAGGATGACAAGACCGCCGTGCAGCAGCGCGGTGTTGAGGATCAGCCGGAGCCAGTCGAAGGGGTCGGCGTCCGAGATCATCGTTCCCAGGACCCGCGACAGCGTCGACAGCCACAGGTCGCCCGCGGCGTCGAGCCAAAGCAGGTCCGGCACCATCAGCACCAGCACGATGACCGCGGCGATCCATGGATCGATGGTCCGCAGCGCGGCGCGGCCGCGCGCCGTCCCCAGCGTGAACGCCACCGAAACAAGGCAGAAGATCAGGCCCGCGTAGCTCGTCATCAGCAGCAGCCCGGTATCGACCGCCACCAGCGCCCAGTAGCCGCGGCGGCCCTGGCCGAGGGCGCGCCAGAAATGCAGCAGCATGAGCGCGGCGATCGGCGTCGCCAGCACCGCGGGACCGAACTCCGGCGTCGGCACGGTGAACACCGCGACGCCGACCATCAGCATCACGGCGATGGCGGCGTGAATCTCGCCGACGATGGCGCGGCCGAGCGTGAACACCGCCCAGTAGGCGACGACGATGCAAGCCTGCGACAGCAGATAGACGCCCGGCATGCCGGCGAGGTCGAATGCGGCTTCGGCGAGCCAGGCCGGCAGCGGCGGGCCAAGGAACGAGCCGATCTGGAACTCGTGGCCGACGGCGAGCAGGATCGGCAGGTCGCCCGGAGGGGCCGCGTAGAACAGGCTCGGGACGATCCACCACAACGCCGCCTGCGTGAGCGCCGTCATCCATACCATCAGCCGCGGCTGCGCGCGCAGCAACTCGAGGATGATCGAGACCTGGAGCATGGATGGAAATTCTTGAGAGACCGCCGGCCGCGCGACGACATAAGCGCGCCGCCGCGATGGACGCAATGACCTTATGGGCGACAGGCCGGGACGCCCGCCCTACAGCAATTCGGTCGTGTCGAAGACGACGCCGTTGTCCAGGAGGGCGTGGGCGGCGGCAACCCGCGAGAACGAGCGCCGGTGATGGATCGTCGGCCCGAGCGCCGCGAGCGCGCGGACATGCTCCGGCACGCTGTAGCCCTTGTGGCGCTCGAAGCCATAGCCCGGATGGACCGCGCCCATCTGCATCATCAGCCGGTCGCGCACCACCTTGGCGACGATGGAGGCCGCCGCGACCGAGGCGATCAGGGCATCGCCGGAAATCACCGCTTCGCAATCGCAGCCGCAGTCGATGCGGTCGCGGCCATCGACGAACACCAGCTTGGGCCGGGTGGTCAGCCCGCGAACCGCGCGCGACAGCGCCCACAGCGACGCGCGCAGGATGTTGTCGCGGTCGATCCGCGACGGCGAGCCGACGGCCACGGAGAACTCCGCCGTGGCGGTGATCTTGGCGTAGAGCGCCTCGCGCTCCCCGGCGGTAAGCTTCTTGGAATCGTTGAGGCCGCGCGGCACCCGGTCGGGGTCGAGGATCACCGCCGCCGCCACGACCGGCCCGGCGAGCGGCGCCCGGCCGACCTCGTCGCACCCGGCCACCGGCCACACGCCGCGCTTGAGCGCGGCGCGCTCGCGCCGGAACGTCGGGCGCAAGTCGGGGTCGTTCAGCGGCAACCGGGCAGCGTTGGGGCGGCGACTCATGGGTCCATGAGGGCGCAGGCTGCACCGGAAGTCAAATCCGGCGGAAATCGGCCGATGAAATCCGGGGACTCGTCAGAACAGGCTCAACTGCGCGCTCTTCTCCTGGACCCGCGGCGGCACGAACAGGTCAGTGGTGAGCGAGACGCGCCGCGCGTTGAGCCCAAGCCGCTCGCAGGCCTGCTCGACGCGGCGGCCGATCATCCAGGCGTAAGGCCCGCCTCCGGTCATGCGCTTGCCCCACTCGGCGTCGTAGTCCCTGCCGCCGCGGGTCTGCTTGATGAGCGACATGACGTGCCGGTAGCGGTCCGGGAAATTCGCCATCAGCCATTCCTTGAACAGGTCGCGCACCTCCAGCGGCAGCCGCAGCAGCACGTAGCCGGCGCCGGTGACGCCCACGGACCTGGCCGCGTCGAGGATGCGCTCGATCTCGCTGTCGTTGATCGCGGGAATGACCGGCGCGACCATCACCGAGGTCGGGATGCCGGCGGCGGAGAGCTCGCGCAGCGCATTGAGGCGGCGGGGCGGCGTCGCCGCCCGCGGCTCCATGACGCGGGCGAGCTTGGGGTCGAGCGTCGTCACCGAGATCGCGACCTTCACCAGCCTCCGCTTCGCCATGCTCGCAAGGATGTCGAGGTCGCGCAGCACCAGCGCCGACTTGGTGACGATGCCGACCGGATGGTTGGCGCGGTCGAGCACCTGGAGGATGCGGCGCATGATCTCGTAGCGCCGCTCGATCGGCTGATAGGGATCGGTGTTGGTGCCGATGGCGATGATGCGGGGCGTGTAGCTCGCGGCCGACAGCTCGCGCTCGAGGAGCTCCGGCGCGTCCGGCTTCATGTAGAGCTTCGATTCGAAATCAAGCCCTGGCGACAGGCCGAGATAGGCGTGGGTCGGCCGCGCGAAGCAGTAGATGCAGCCGTGCTCGCAGCCGCGATAGGGATTGATCGAGCGGTCGAAGGAAATGTCCGGCGAGTCGTTGCGGGTGATGATCTTGCGCGCGGTGTCGATCGACACGGTGGTCTTGAACGGCGCGAGGTCCTCGAGGTTCTGCCAGCCGTCGTCGAGCGCTACGCGCGCCTGCGGCTCGTAGCGGCCGGACGTATTGGACTGCGCGCCGCGGCCGCGCCGGCGTTCGCTGCCGACGTGGGTGTCGACGGTCTCGGCGGCCGGATGAAACGCGGGTTCCGGCGGCGCCTTGCGGACGGATGAGGATCGCATGGGTTTATATTTAGCCCAGAACTAAGAACAAAACAAGAACGAAGGCGAGAGGGCATTGGTTCCCCAGAATCCGCTGATTCAGCATCGTTTTCTGCTATAGGATGACATTTGTGCGTCGCGGGAGCGGTGGGATGCGGCCGCCCTGCCAACGGATCGACCCTCTTGCTCAGTGTCATCATCCCTACGCTGAACAGCGAAAACGTCCTGACGCCCACGCTGGCCTCGCTGGTTTCGGGGGCGGCGGCGGGCACGGTGCGGGACGTCATCATCGCCGACGGCGGCTCGACCGACGGCACCGCGGAGGTCGCCGACATCGCCGGCTGCGAGTTCTTCGCCGAGCCGGGCCCGCTGGCGCGGCGGCTGCGCATGGCGGCGCGGCAGGCCCGCGCGCCGTGGCTGATGTTCCTCAAGCCCGGCGTGGTGCTCGATCCGTCCTGGGTGGACGACTGCGGGCGCTTCATCCGGCAGGCCGAATTGCGCGGCTTCGCCCTGACGCGGGCCGCGACGTTCCGGCGCTCCAGCGAGTTCGACGGCGGCTCGCTGGTGCGCGAGGCGCTCGCGCTCGTCCGCATGGCGCTGCGCGGCACGCCGGCGGCGGACCAGGGCCTGATCGTGACGCGCCGGCTCTACGAGCAGATCGGCGGCCATAGCGACAGCGCGAAGGATCCCGAAGCCGACCTCATCGCGCAGCTCGGCCGCCGCCGCATCGTGGTGCTGCGCAGCGGCGCGGCCATGGCGGCGCCGGTCGGCTGATTTTCTGAGACGACAATGGAGAACCGGGAGACGGCTGCCGGATAGACCATCGCCGCGGTGTCTATACGGTCGCGCCCTGGGCCTTCGGCCGGCGCAGATGCTCGTCCAGCCGCGGCATGATCTCGACGAAGTTGCACGGGCGGTAGCGGTAGTCGAGCTGATGCACGAGGATGTCGTCCCAGGCGTCCTTGCAGGCGCCGGGCGAGCCGGGCACGCAGAAAATATAGGTCGCGCCGGCGACGCCGGCGGTGGCGCGGGTCTGGATCGCTGACGTTCCGATCTTGGCGTGGCTCACCATCAGGAACAGCATGGCGAAGGCGTCCATGCGCTTCTCGAACAGCGGCTCCAGCGCCTCGGGCGTCACGTCCCGGCCGGTGAAGCCGGTGCCGCCGGTGGTGACGATGACGTCGATCGAAGGCTCCGCGATCCAGGCTTTCACCTGGGCGCGGATCGCCTCCACGTCGTCCGGGACAATGGCGCGGCCGCCGATCCTGTGCCCCGCCTTCTCGATCCGCTCGACGAGTATCGCGCCGGATTTGTCGTCGTTGAACTCGCGCGTGTCCGATACCGTCAGCACCGCGATGCCGAGCGGGACGAACGGACGCGCCTCGTCGATGCCGGGCATTACAGCTGCGCCGCGTTGAACGTGTTGCAGGCGCCGACCGTGCCCTTCTCGAACCCGGTCTGGAACCAGCGCCGCCGCTGCTCCGAGGTGCCGTGCGTGAACGAGTCCGGCACGACGCGGCCGGTGGTCTCCTGCTGGAGCCGGTCGTCGCCGATCGCGGTCGCGGTCTGCAACGCCTGGTCCACGTCGCCGGGATCAATGAAGCTCTTGCGCTTGTTGGTCTGGTTGGCCCACACGCCGGCGAGGCAATCGGCCTGCAACTCGATGCGCACCTGGATGCGGTTCGCCTGCGTCTTGCTCGATGCCTGCTGCGCCTGCGTGGCCTTGGGCAGGATGCCGAGCAGGTTCTGCACGTGGTGACCGACCTCGTGTGCGATGACGTAGGCTTCGGCGAACTCGCACGCCTTCTGGCTGGTGCAGGCGCCGAACTTGGTGCGCATGTCGCGGAAGAACGAGGTGTCGAGATAGATGCGCGTCTCCGGCGGACAGTAGAACGGCCCCATCGCCGACTGCGCCATGCCGCAGGCCCGGGTCTGCGTGTAGCCGGAGAACACGAGCAGCCGCGGCTTCTGATAGGTCTGGCCGCTCCGCTGGAAGATGTCGGTCCAGGTGTCCTCGGTTTCGCCGAGCACGGCGGCGACGAAATCGCCGCTGCTGCCGGCGGGCGGCGCGTTGCGCGAGGTGCGCGGCGCGGGCTGCTGATATTGCGATCCGCCGCCACCGCCGCTGAGGATCTCCGCGCCGCCGATCAGGACGCTCGGGTCGATGCCCAGAGCCCAGCCCACGAGGCCGAGCACGATCACCGTGCCGATGCCGAGCCCGCCTCCGCCGCCGATCGGGAAATTGAACCCGCCGCCGGGACCGCCCCCGCCGCTGTCGTACTCCACGTTGTCGCTGCGACGGAAATCATCCCACCGCATGTTCGCCTCTCCTCACCTCGGCCGCCGCACCGATCAATATAGTCACCCGGCAAAATTTGCCCAGCACCACCCGGCAACGTCGATAACTCTGTTTTTACTTTGGGACGCCATGATCCACGCCGTCGGTTGTAGGTCCCGCGTCGCCGACCGCGTCGCCTGAGTCAGAGTTCTGAGTCATGGTAGTTTCGCGTGGCGGGGCGCCTCGCAGGGCGCCCCGTTCAGCCTTGGATTCCGCGCCGTCGAGCCGGATCGTGGTCGGCGATTGCGTCGCCGAAATGACGAAGATGGCGGCGGAATCGGTCGATCTTGTTTTCGCCGACCCGCCCTATAACCTGCAATTGCAGGGCGACCTCAAGCGGCCCGACGACAGCCGCGTCGACGCGGTCGACGACGACTGGGACAAGTTCGCGAGCTTCGAGGCTTACGACGACTTCACGCGCGCCTGGCTGATGGCCTGCCGCCGCGTCATGAAGCCGAACGCCACGCTGTGGGTGATCGGCTCCTACCATAACATCTTCCGCGTCGGCGCCATCCTGCAGGACCTCGGCTTCTGGGTCTTGAACGACGTGATCTGGCGCAAGACCAACCCGATGCCGAACTTCCGCGGCCGCCGCTTCACTAACGCCCACGAGACGCTGATCTGGGCGGCGCGCGAGGCCGGCGCCAAGGGCTACACGTTCAATTACGAGGCGCTCAAGGCCGGCAACGAGGATGTGCAGGCGCGTTCCGACTGGACGCTGCCGCTGTGCACCGGCGAGGAACGGCTCAAGGACAAGGACGGCCGCAAGGTGCATCCGACGCAGAAGCCGGAGGCGCTGCTCGCGCGCGTCATCCTCGCCGCGTCGCGGCCGGGCGACCTCGTGCTCGACCCGTTCTGCGGCAGCGGCACCACCGGCGCCGTCGCCAAGCGGCTGCGCCGCGATTTCATCGGCTTCGAACGATCGAGGGACTACGCGGCCCAGGCCGAGGCTCGGATCGCCAAGGTGACGCCGCTGCCGGAACCGACGCTCGCGCCGTTCATGACTGCGCGCGAGGCCCCGCGCGTGCCTTTCAACGCGCTGATCGAGCGCGGGCTGATCGAGCCCGGCACGACGCTGACCGACCACAGGCGCCGGGTGAAGGCGCTGGTGCGCGCCGACGGCGCGATCGCGCTGATGGGCGCGAATGACAAGGTCGGCTCGATCCACCGCATGGGCGCGCTGGCGCAGGGGCTCGATGCCTGCAACGGCTGGACCTTCTGGCACGTCGAGACCGCCAAGGGCCTCAAGCCCATCGACACGCTGCGCGCCGAATTCCGCGCGCAGATGAGCATCGCTGCGGAATAGCGGCGTTACTCCTCCACAAACGACTTCAGCCGCGCCAGCGCGTCGTCCCATTGGCCTGACACGCGTACGAGATATTTGTTGCGCTTTACACTACCGCGCCGCGGTCACCATGATCTCGACCTTATAGGCCGGCGCGGCGAGCTTCGCCTCCACCGTGGCGCGCGCCGGCGTGTGGCCCTGCGGCACCCAGCCGTCCCACACGCCGTTCATCTCGGCGAAGGTGCCGATGTCGGCAAGGTAGATGGTCGCCGCGAGGATCTTCGTCTTGTCTGTGCCGGCCTGCGCCAGGTAGCCGTCGATGGTCGAAAGGATGTCCTTGGTCTGCTCGGCGACGCTCTTGGTCGCAGGCTCGCGCGCCACGATGCCGGCGAGATAGACCGTGTCGCCGTGGATCACGATCTGGCTCATGCGCGGACCGACTTCCTTGCGTTCGATGGTCATGGCTTTCTCCTGGGCTTTTGATGGGGCTTCTGGTCGATGCCGGCGTGGACGAGCACCTTGCGCATCACATTGGGGAACGCCTCGGCGGCGACCTCGTCGCGCGCGACGAAGCGCAGGCCGCGCGGCGCGGCGGCTTCCGCCGGCACCGTCGCGGCATAGACGGCAAGCTCCAGCGGGAAGTGGGTGAACACATGGGTGACGACGCCGGGGAGCTTGCGCCACGCCGCCTGCAGCGGCGCGTGGTCGAGCGCGTCATCGAGGACGAAGTCGCGCGTCCATTCGCTCGTCGGCACCTCGGTCATGCCGCCGAGCAGGCCCTTGTCGGGCCGCGTGCGCACCAGGACGGCGCCGTCGGCGCGCGTCGCGACGAACGCCGCGCCGCGGCGCAGCGCGCCCTGCGCCTTCTCCGCCTTGCGCGGGAAGGTCTCGGCGTCGCCGCGGCGATGGGCGGCACAGGCGTCGTTCCAGGGGCATAAGGAACAGGCCGGCTTCTTCGGCGTGCAGATGGTGGCGCCAAGGTCCATCATCGCCTGGGCGAAGTCGCCCGCGCGCTGCGCCGGCGCCAGCGCCGAGGCGAGCGAGCGAACGAGCGGCTTTGCCGCCGGCAGTTCGTCCTCGATCGCGTAGAGCCGGGTGACGACGCGCTCCACGTTGCCATCCACCGGGCAGGTCTGGCGGTCGAAGGCGATGGCAGCCACGGCCGAGGCGGTGTAGGCGCCGACGCCCGGCAGTTGCGCGAGCCCGTCCTCGGTGTCGGGAAAGCGGCCGCCGTGTCGCTCCGCCACCACCCTGGCGCAGTCGTGCAGGTTGCGGGCGCGGGCGTAGTAGCCGAGCCCGGCCCACAGCCGCAGCACGTCGTCGCGGTCGGCCCTGGCCAGCGCTTCGACGGTCGGGAAACGCTCGAGAAACCTGGCGTAATACGGACCGACCGCCTTCACCGTGGTCTGCTGGAGCATGATCTCGGAGAGCCAGACCCGGTACGGGTCCGGCCGCTCGCCCGGCCCAGCGCGCCACGGCAGCCGGCGGCGGTGGCGGTCGTACCAGGCGAGTAGCGCCGCGGCCTGCGGCGCAGACTGTCTCTTTCGGGCGGCGGCTGATACGGTCATCGTTCCCCTCTGACAGAGCCCGGCGCGATGAACAAGAGCAGTTCCCCCGCCAAGTCTCTCGCCGCCCTGGTCGGCAAGACACTGGACGACGCCTTCAAGAGACAAGGCTTCGCCTCGCGCGAGATCGTCACCCGCTGGCCGCAGATCGTTGGCGAGGACATCGCCGCGCATGCCCAGCCGGTGCGGATGCAATGGCCGCGCGGCCTCAATGGCGAGGATGGCGGCCCGGCGACCCTGGTGCTGCGGGTCGAGGGCCCGGCGGCCATCGAGATCCAACACCAGCAGGGATTGATCGTGGAGCGGGTCAACCGCTTCTTCGGCTGGCAGGCGGTCTTGCGCCTCGCGCTGCGCCAGGCGCCGCTGCAGCGGCCCGCCCCGCGCCGGCGCCCGGCGCTCGACCCGGAGGCCGCCCGCGCCATCGCCGAAGACCTGCCGGTCGCGGACGAGCCGCTGCGCGCCGCCCTCGGCCGGCTCGGCGCCGCCCTCAAACGAAAGTGAGCGGAAGCGCGTCCCGGGCGAACATCCAACCATTGCCACATTCGCGCCGTCAGGCTACCGACACCGCAATATCTTCGATTTCGCTATTTTCGAGAGGTGTTTCGTGCTCACCCGTCGCCAAGTCCTCTCCGGCGTTTCGCTCCTCGCCGCCTGCGCCGTTCTGGGCGTTCCGCGGGTCTCGTTCGCCCAGTGGGCCGACACCGTTCCCGCAAGCGACCTCGCCGTGCCAAGCCCGCTCGGCGACATGACGCTGGGCAAGGACGACGCGCCGGTCACGGTCATCGAATACGCCTCGATGACCTGTCCGCACTGCGCCCATTTCGCGACGACCACGTTCCCGGCCTTCAGGCAGAAATATATCGACACCGGGAAGGTGCGTTACATCTTCCGCGAATTCCCGCTCGACAACGTCGCCCTCGGCGCGGCGGTCGTCGCCCGCAGCGCGGACAAGAGCAAGTTCTTCCCGATCATCGAGCTGCTGTTCAGCACCCAGGCGCAGTGGATCACGCAGACGCCGGTGGAATCGATGGCGGCGGTCCTCAAGCAGGCCGGCATCTCCGCGGATCAGGTGAAATCCTGGCTCGATCTGCAGAAGAACGAGGCCAGCCGGACGATCGTGGCCGGCATCAAGGCCACCCAGGACTTCGCGACCGACAAGCTCGGCGTGAAGTCCACGCCGACCTTCTTCATCAACGGCAAGCGCGTCCCCGGCGCGCTGTCGCTGGACGAGATGGACCGGGAATTGTCCCGCTATCTCAAGGTGTAGGTACGGCTTTCAGGCACCTCCCGCCGGCCCGCTACTCACAGGAAACCGCCGCAGCCCTGTTGCCCGGAGGCGCCGGACGATTCATTGTCCGGCCGCGGCCGCCTGGGCGACTCGCTCGGCTTCCCGATTCGCCGCAGCCGGCGGACCATTGAGGTTTGATGATGCTACTGGAAAGCGACAGGGCATGAAGCTGACGCGGTTGCGCCTTCTCGGCTTCAAGTCCTTTGTCGAGCCGACCGATTTTCTGATCGAGCCGGGCCTGACCGGTGTGGTCGGCCCCAACGGCTGCGGCAAGTCGAACCTCGTCGAAGCCCTGCGCTGGGTGATGGGCGAGACGTCCCACAAGTCCATGCGCGCCGCCGACATGGACGACGTCATCTTCTCGGGCAACACCGGCCGCCCGCCGCGCAACGCGGCGGAAGTCACCATGCTGATCGACAACGAGGATCGCAGCGCGCCCGCCCAGTTCAACGGCGAGACCTCTCTCAGCGTGTCGCGCCGCATCGAGCGCGAGCAGGGCTCGACCTATCGCATCAACGGCCG
>Ga0182749_1001501_pt1 | contig 18266 bp, 14 predicted proteins | sample eDN3rd37CKraftMG_FD_128875 | JGI IMG/M metagenome (GOLD analysis project Ga0182749, IMG submission 128875) | Enriched Miracle-Growth compost microbial communities from Emeryville, California, USA - eDNA 3rd pass 37_C Kraft MG (version 2) (version 2) ...
ATCAGCATCCCCGACCACCTGCTTCATGACAAAGCAGGCAGAGCAACAGCCAACCTGTAGGGGGTCAATTTTGGACGCCGATCCCCCGGCTTACGGGGTCAATATTGCAGGCCGAATGACACCGCCATGGCGGGAATGATCTTCGGAACGGCGCCCGCGCTTGGAGAGGTCCTCGGACGGGTCGCCGAGCTCGAGGCGCGCATCAACCAAACCAAGGCAACTGAGGTAAGCGGAGGCCGGACCGGGGGCAGAGGAGCATGAACACAGAGGCCGACACCTGTCGAAAATTTGTTGTGCCGCGCTTGCAGGCTGCAGGATGGGATAACGCACCCCATGCGATCAACGAGCAGCGCACCTTTACAGATGGCCGAGTGATCTTCGTCGGGGGGCGTGCGCGCCGCGGCCGGCAGAAACGGGCCGACTACATTCTGCGGTTCAGCGCCGACTATCCGATCGCCGTCGTGGAAGCGAAGGCCGGCTACAAGTCCGCCGCCGATGGTCTACAGCAGGCTAAGGATTACGCGGAGATTCTGGGGCTGAAGTTCGCGATCGCCACGAACGGTGATGAGATCGTGGAGTTCGACTTCTTCACCGGTGTTGAAACGCTGCGCGCCGACTTTCCAGCACCCGCGGAATTGTGGGCGCGGCAGCGAGCCGGCCTTGGCTTGGCTGACGATGCTGCGGCCAATCGGCTTCTCACGCCTGGATTTCCCGAGCCAGGCAAGCCGCTGCGCTACTATCAAGAAGGCGCGGTCAATCAGGCGCTCCAAGCCATTCTCACCGGTAGGCGCCGCGCGCTGTTGACGCTATGCACCGGCGCTGGGAAGACGGCGGTGGCTTTCCAGATCGCGTGGCGGCTCTGGAGTGCTGGGTGGAACAAGCGCGGGGATTTCCGCAAACCGAAGATCCTGTTTCTCGCGGACCGCAACATCCTCGTCGACGATCCGATGGGCAAGACGTTCGCGCCATTCGGCGATGCCCGGTTCAAAATCGAGAATGGTGTCGTCAGCCAGGCTCGCGATATCTATTTCGCGATCTATCAAGCCATCGCCCGCGACGAACGAAGGCCGGGCCTCTATCGCGAATACGCCCGCGATTTCTTCGATCTGATCATTGTGGACGAATGTCACCGCGGCAGCGCGCGCGACGACAGCAGCTGGCGGGAGATATTGGAGTATTTCGAGCCGGCGTATCAGCTCGGCATGACCGCCACGCCGCTCAGGGACGACAATCGCGACACCTACGCCTATTTCGGCGCGCCGCTCTACACCTACTCGCTGGCGCAGGGCATAGCCGATGGCTTCCTTGCGCCGTACCGTGTGCACCGGGTGGTCACCGACTATGACGCCGCCGGCTGGCGGCCGACCAAGGGCGAGCTCGACCGCTTCGGACGTGAGGTTCCCGACGACGAGTATCACACGAAGGACTTCGAGCGTGTCGTCGCGCTGCGCGCCCGCACCGAAGCAATCGCCCGACATCTCACGCACTTCCTTGCGCAAACGGACCGCTTCGCCAAAACGATCGTCTTCTGTGTCGATCAGGAGCATGCGAGCGAGATGCGCCGCGCGCTTGCCAACCTCAATTCAGATCTCGTCGTTGCCTATCCGGACTACGCCTGTCGCGTCACCGCCGATGAGGGGGACATCGGGAAGGGCAAGCTGAATGCGTTTCAGGATGTGGAGACGAAGGTTCCTGTCATCCTGACGACGTCGCAGCTTCTGACGACGGGCGTGGACGCGCCGACCTGCAAAAATGTCGTTCTCGCGCGCGTCGTGGGCTCGATGACGGAGTTCAAGCAGATCATTGGGCGTGGCACTCGCTTGCGCGAGGACTACGGCAAGCTCTTCTTCAACATCCTCGACTACACCGGCACTGCCACGGAGAAGTTTGCCGACCCGCAATTCGACGGCGAACCGACCGCCGAAACGGTCACCGAGATCAATGCCGATGGCGAAGTGGTTACGAGCGAAAGCGAGGAGAAGCCTCCGCCGGAGGCAGCCGACGAGCCGGAAGGCGAGCCGCCGCCGAGTGGGCTGCCGCCGGACGAAGAGCCGGGCGAGCCGCGCAAGTATTACGTCGATGGCGGGGCGGTGGAGGTGGTTGCCCACCTCGTGTACGAGCTGGACACCGACGGCAAGCGTCTCACCTGCAAGAAGCTGACGGACTGGACCGGCGAGAAGGTTCGAACGCTCTATCCGACGGCAGCGAGCTTTCGCGCGGACTGGCTCAATGCCAATAAGCGCCAGGCCGTGGTCGAAGCGCTCGCCGAGCGCGGGATCGACCTTGAGACCTTGGCGCAGGAAACCGGCCGGCCAGAAGACGATCCCTTCGATCTGCTCTGTCATCTCGCCTGGAACGCGCCGCTAAGGACTCGCAGGGAACGCGCGGAACGCCTCAAGCGTGACCGCCGAGACTTCTTCGACCAGTACGGCGCCGAGTCACGGGCCGTCCTTGAAGCCCTGCTCGAAAAGTATGCCGATCACGGCGCGGCTCAATTCGTGCTGCCCGGCATTCTGAAAGTGCCGCCGCTCGCGAGCTTCGGCAATCCCAGTGAAATCGCGCGACGCTTTGGAGGCCCGGACAAGCTTCGCGCGGCCGTCAACGAAATGTCCGGCCTCTTGTACGCCGCTTAGGGAAGAACCTCTGAATGCCGCCACGTGAAAAGAAGAAGGACAAGGCGCCGAAAACAACGGCTCAGCGCCTCGATAGCGTCATCAAGTCTGCGCGCAACAAGATGCGCAAGGACCGCGAGCTGAAGACGGACCTGACGCGCCTTCCGACACTGACGTGGCTGATGTTCCTGAAGTTCGTGGACGACATGGAGCGGGTCCACGAAGACGAGGCTGTGCTCGCCGGCGACACCTATCGTAGCCTGATTGACCCGCCGTACCGCTGGCGGGACTGGGCGTCCGATCCCGCAGGCATCACGGGGCCGGATCTGCTCTCTTTCATAAACGCGGAACAGACGGTTCGAAGCGATGGCACGCAAGGCGCAGGCCTCTTTGCCTACTTGCGAAGCCTGCGAGGCAACGGCCAGGGGCGGCAGCGCCGCGACGTTGTGTCAGCCGTCTTCCGTGATCTACGCAATTACGCGACGAGCGGGTACGTCCTGCGGGATGTGATCAACCTGGTCAACGACATCCACTTCGACAGCACGGAGGATATTCAAACGCTCGGTCGGATGTATGAGACACTATTGCGAGAAATGCGTGACGCGGCAGGCCAGAACGGCGAATTCTATACCCCGCGGCCGGTCGTCCGCTTCATGGTCGAGGTCGTCGAACCAAAGTTAGGCGAAATCGTTCTCGACCCGGCCTGCGGCACGGGTGGCTTTCTTGCCGCTGCTTTCGATTACCTAAAGCCGAGCGCGGATACGATAGAGAAGCGTGAAATGCTGCAGCGGTCGACGCTGCGCGGCTGCGAAGACTCGTCTCTCCCCTTCCTGCTCGCTCAGATGAACTTGCTCTTGCACGGGATGGAAGCCCCTAACATCGAGTTTGGGAACGCTCTGCGTTTTAAGCTGACCGAGATCGGTGAGCGCGATCGCGTCGAGATAATTCTCACCAATCCTCCGTTCGGAGGGGAGGAGGAAGCGGGTATTCTCACAAACTTCCCTGACGATCGGCGGACTGCTGAGACAGCGCTTCTGTTCCTGCAGCTTATCATGCGTCGCCTTAAGCGTGGCGGACTCGGGCGGGCAGCTGTGGTCGTTCCACACGGCACTCTTTTCGGCGAAGGCATCGCGGCCCGGATCAAGGCAGACTTACTCGAGCAGTTCAACCTGCACACAGTTGTGAGGCTGCCGGATGGTGCATTCTCACCCTATACCGATATTGCAACAAACGTGATCTTTTTTGACACTTCAGGCCCCACGCGCGACATCTGGTATTGGGAGCAGCCGCTGCCTGAGGGGCGCCGAAAGTATTCCAAGACACAGCCGCTGCAATTTGAGGAGTTTGCGGACTGTTTGTCCTGGTGGCCGGCTCGACAGGAGGGGATCAGGGCGTGGAAAGTATGTGGTCCGGATCTTATCAAACGCGATGATCAAGGCCGCGTCGTTGCGGTAAACCTCGATATCCAGAATCCACACGCGAAAGAACTGATAGATCACCGCCCGGCTGAGGAGATAATTGCTAGCGCGATAGGTAAGCAGAAGGCGGTGCTGAGCGGCCTCGATGACCTCCGTGCGCTGCTCGCGGAGCGACGCTAGTCATGACACTCTCTTCATATTCCATGGCGGAAATCGCACCACTGGTACGCCGGCCAGTTCGGGTCGAACCAGAACAATTGTATCGGGAGATCGGGGTAAGATCGTTTGGCAAGGGTATTTTCCACAAACCTCCGTGCACAAGTTTAGAGATTGGTGACAAGAAGGTTTTCGCTGTCGAGCCAGGCGACCTGCTGTTCAATATTGTCTTTGCGTGGGAGGGGGCTGTAGCGGTCGCCGCAGAACGCGAGCGCGGGATGATTGGGTCGCATCGATTCCTTACTTGTGTTCCTGAGCCAAATCGCGCGCTCGCGAGATACCTATACTGGTATTTCGTCCATGAGCGTGGACTGAGGCAGCTGCAGCTTGCTTCCCCCGGCGGAGCCGGCCGAAATCGAACGCTCGGAATCGACAAGTTGGCTGCAATAATTGTCGATCTGCCCACCATTGCGGAGCAGCGTAAGGTCGCAGAGCGACTAGATGGGGCGGTCGCTAAAATGGCGGCGCTGCAGCACACTCGCGACACAACGCAGACAGAAATCACTGCTGGGCTGCAGGCAGCATTCCAGAAGGTGGTTGGCGGCGCGCCAAAAATGCACATGAGCGACGTAGCACCTTTAGTCCGCCGTCCCGTTGCCGTTGATCCTGATGGAATTTATCCGGAGCTGGGCGTGCGCTCGTTCGGTAAAGGGACATTCCATAAGCCCTCACTCTCCGGGTTGGAGGTCGGGAATAAGCGCCTCTTTGAAATCCATAGCGGAGATCTGGTGTTCAACATCGTTTTTGCATGGGAGGGGGCTGTCGCCGTCGCGAGCGCAGACGATCATGGTCGGGTCGGCTCGCACAGGTTCCTGACGTGTGTTCCTGATCCTTTGCACGCAACGTCTGATTTCCTGCGATTTTATTTTTTGACCCCTGAAGGAATTCAACAGCTCGGCATTGCCTCACCCGGCGGAGCCGGCCGCAACCGCACGCTTGGGCTGAAAGCACTAGAAGGAGTTCGTGTTCCTGTCCCATCTCTTGACGCGCAGATCTGGTTTGACAGCCTTCAACGGAAGGCTGCGGACATTTTTGTGGCTCAGTCTGATGTGGCTGCCGAACTTGATCACCTGATGCCGGCTTTGCTGGATCAAGCCTTCGGCTGAACTGGAGACGATTTAAAAAGAACGCTCGCGGCCGGCGGGCGCTCTGTAAACCGAAGCGCCGCTACTGATATGCAGGCTAAGTATGTCTATCCGCGTATATCCTTCCGGAACGTGTCGGCGTCATGACCATGCGCTCCCTCACTCCGTACCGGGAAGAGGGCGGGGGGCGTAGACGACGGCATCTAAGCTGCGCGGACAGGAGCGGCCTAGACTAGCGACTCGGCCCGTGCGGACCGCCCCGTTCTACGCGAGACGGGTGGTAGCCTTTCGGTGCTCGAATGTTGGTGATCGACGAAATCACGGAGTTCGCCCACATCGTTCTGCATTCGACGTCGCCATCTTGCTCAAACCAATGCGTCGCGCCTGGGATCAGGTCGAATGGGATCGGATGAGCTGCCAGGGGATTGTGGTACACCTCAAGCTCCTGGCACCAGGCTTCGCCCCAAGGCCATAGGGCGTCGTACTCTGCGCTTCCCACCTCCAGTTCGAAGTCGATCGGTTCAAGAGCACCCGGTGTTCTATCGAACAATATTCCGCGCCGGATCATCGTGAGTCCCGGCTGACGCCAGCCGGCCAGAAAGCCCATCCGATTGAACTTCGCCAACGTGCCGGCATTGCTGAAAATCACGGCAGACAATTGCTCAAAGGCTGGGTCGCGAAAGATGCCAGCCGGGATCGCATTCCTGCCAGTCAGATTGGAAATCGGCTTCCCGACCGCGCGTCGCTTTGCGCCTTCGCCTTCGACGTCGGCGCGAAGGCCATAGAGGTAAGTTGGAAGGGCCTCTCGGCTCCACACCATGGAGCCGGAGCTGTGGAAATCGGCGATCGCGATGGCGAAGGGATGGCCCTTCACGTGCGAGAGGTCATGATATTCCCGCTGTAACTTCCCTCGCAGAGTCTTCGCAAAGCGTTCCGCTGGTGCGCCGGTCAGCCGCTCGGTCCGATCCGTTGGCGCGCGAACCCAATCGCCGATGCCGCCTGCACGCGGAGTTTCGGAGTTGGCCGTTACCGCTTCGACCCAGCAGGTCGCACCGTCCTTCTCGATTTGGAAGTCAGGCGAGACATGGTCCTGGCGCACCCGCAAGCCCTGTTCGCGAAAGCAGGCCAGCAGGTAGAGCTCGAACAGCCGCGACGCGAAGTTATTGGTCTGCAAATCGGGGACGAAGTTCGGATCGGGTCGAGGGAGGGCGAGATAGCATTCCCCTACAGCCATCAGTGCAGGCAGATGGCTCATGGATTTGATGAGCAAGTCGAACTCGGGAGAGCTTCCTCGCTGTCCGACCTCGATCAATAAGGGACGTCGGCGAGCGCCAGGCGGAAGCGGCTCAGGCGCGTCGCCGCCACGCATGTCGACTCTGAGCGTCTCTAGGGCCTGTTCGGGCGTCGAAAAGGGGCCGTGTTGCGCGACGCATGTCCAGCAGTGATCGACGCGCCGCCGCATGGCGATCGTACTGAACGTCGCGGACTCTTGGTCGAGGAGAATGCCGCCACATCCGCTGCCCCGGCCGACTTGGTAAGCCGCAAAAACCGTCGCGGGTTCGAAGTTCGGACCGCGTTCCAGCGAAAGGGCGTACAGCTCGAATTGCCGTACGCTGATGGGCTTGATGAGCAGAGACTCTGTTTCGGCGGCCATCGGCGATCAGACCATCCTGCCCGAGAAGCCTACAAGTATCGTGCGCCGCGAGCGAGGAGGTCGCTCAACACGTCTGTGCGCGGCCGCGGTCCCTTGAGCGCGAGATCGACCAGACCCCGGGCCACTCCGCGCGCCAAGCTGCGCGCCATGATGCGCTGCTTGGTCGACACCTTCTGCAGTCCGGTGCGCCCGTGAACGAAGGTGCTGCGCAAGTCGAACAGATCTTTGTAGGCCTTTACGCTTGCGCGATCGTTCAAGACCGCAGCAACGCGCGACGCGACGCGGTCCGTCGCGGACGACACGGCCTTGTGCGGGTCAGGCTTCGGACGGAGCCATTTCTTATGGTCCATCTCAAGTCCAACGGCCGCCTCGATCGCGGTCATGTGCGCCATGACCTCATCCATGCCATCGGCGAGGAAGGCTCGAACGAGGAAGTGCGCAATGGGCGTCTCGAACAGGTCGGTTGCCCGAGCCATTTCGAGGTCTTTCCATGCGCCATCGGTTAATAGGGCCAGGCCCGACGACGCGTCGTCATCGAGGGGCAAGACAGTCGGACGTTCGAGTTCGATGTCTTCGCCCCAATCCCCCTGCACAATCCAAGGCTCCAGCGTGAGGCTATCCGCGCTCGGCGGCGGAGACGGTCGAATGAAAAGGTCGTCGTCGACCGTGTAAATCCAAGGCAGGCGAAAGCCCCTCCAGTCGACCTCCTGCATCGTCGACCATCGTTCCCATGGCGCCAGAAGGAGAAAGAAGAGAGCTCGTTCGACGGCCGGCGGGAAGCGACCGAGATGGGGATCAATCTCACCGAAATCGCGATCGAACGTCATGTACATGAAGGGGGAGGCGCGCGCCTCAGGGCGCGGATCGAGCGTGATTTCTTCCTCCACAACAAGCCACCGGAATTGCGCCAATCGCTTGGCGTCGAGAGACTGGTTGTGGAAGCTTCGGGCGAGACGCGGGGCGTTAAACAGCGCTGCCAGATCTTCCGCGCTAAAGTCCGCGACGCGGGCATTGCCGAAGCTCAACATCGGCATCTCGTCCGCCAGGTCGAGCGGGCATAGATGCCGGCGCGCCGTCGTCCTGCGCCTGTAGGCTTCATCTATCGCGTTCGCTGCGCTCTGGGGATCCAGGCTGAAGCCAGCCTTGTTGGCCGGGAGATGGCACGGCAGTCCTAGCGAACGCAGGGCCGTGCTCAACGCGAACACAGGCTTGCTACCGCCGTATTCCGCTTGGCAGAGCTCGCTCAGCGCGATGAATATTGGAGAGGCCAGGAGATTGTCAGGGCCCGGCCGCGGAATGCGCCAGACGGCTTCGACGGCGGCGATCATTGACGGACTTGCCGCCATCAGGCCCGCCCTGCCGTCGTCGGCTGTATGCCAAGGCTCACGGCCTCGGCGATGTAATCGCGGTAAGCGAAGTTGATGAGGTCTCTCACCAATTCGAGAAGGCCGCCGGTGGGGAGCCCGTCGAACGGATCGCCGTGGGCCAGCGAGTTTCGACGCTCGGCTAGGGTGGGATGTGTCTCACCCGTCAACTGACCTAAGGCGGTTCCTCCACAGAGCACGACCATCGGAATCTGTGCGTCGGTCAGGCCATCGGAGTCGACCATGTATTTGAGAAGCGCAGCAAAGCTTCGCTTATTCTTCGAGATGCACCCGCCGTAGCGATCCATCAATGCCAGCTCTAGGGCGATCAGGGCGGCGAGCTCGCCCGCCTTGACGACGCTAAAATCGACCCAGCCCAGCAGATAGAGCCTCTGCGCGCGTGCAAACTTTGCGCGTACGATCTCGGGGATGCGCGGGTCGATACCGAGGCCGTCTATGAAGGCGCGCCAGTCGGCAGCCTTCTGAAATTGGATGTACCCGCCCGCATTGCCTTGTGCCGGCCAAGCGAGCAGCACCGGCTCCTCTCGGTCGCTGAGCGTGATGTAAGAGTGGTTTGTCATTGACATCACGCACGGCGCAACATCCGCTCGATGCGGATACGCTGATAGCCGTGCGCATGCACATGCTGGCGAAGCTGCCGGATATCGCGCACGCCAAAGGCTACGGACGCCTTCAACGGGCTCGCGAAGGTCGCGTAGTACGACCATCGCGCGTCGGCGGGCAGCGGAGCATTCTGCCGCCGATCTGTGATGACGACGTCCCGCGGGTCGTTGATGTTGCGAAACGCGTGGAAGGTGATCCAGTCGGGCCGCCGATAGCGCGCGGCCTTGCTGAACGGCACCGACTGCACCTTCACGTCCGTCTGGTCGAGGACCCAGTCGCGCTGCTCCAGAATCTGGCGAACCATGTGGCCTACCATCTGCTTGACCCGGTCGGCGAGCACGTCCTCACGAAATTCCTCGAGGAGGTGCTCTTCGATCCCTTCAACGGCCGGCTTGCCGAGCTGTGAGGCCGTCTCCAGGCGAGCGACATTCTCGGCTTCGGTCAGGAAAGCCCAGATGCGCTGACCCAACTCGGTCTCATACAGTGACGAGAATTTCTCGGGATTGTAGGCAAACATGACAGGGCCTCCTTTACCGGGCAAATATGGCCTGTTAAAATGGTCTGTCAATGGGCGGCGAACGGAATCGCAGCATCACTCGAAGAGGGAGGTGAGTTTTGGATTTCGAGGACCTTGTGACCGCGCTGGCGCCGCCGCCCAATCGCGTCGGCAAATCCGTCGGCGGTCACGAACACCACCTCTACGAAGGCGCCGTGATGATCGCTTACGCGATGCATCTGCTCCGGACAGAGGGCGCGAACCACGTTCGAGTTCATCCCGACGGCGAGCATGGCAAGCAATTCGATTTTTCGGGCTGGTTGGGGCGCCGCCAGTTCCGAAAAACTTCGTCGATCGGCACGACGGCCTATGGCGGCGTGTACGAGAACGCCGGAGGCCAAACGATCACCATCAATCCCCGATCAGGCTTGGGCGACGTCGTCGCGGAGATCGGCGATCACGTGATCTCGGCGGAGTGCAAAGGCGGCATCATCAACACGAAGCATTCCGGCCAGGTGTCACGACTTTACAAGGGCCTTTGCGAGACGGTCGGCATGCTCATGGCGACGCCGTCGCAGGGTCGACAGGTGGCGGTCGTCCCCTTGACGGACAGCACGTTGAGATTGGCGCAGCGCTTGGCGCCTCGTTGCGCCTTGGCCGGGATCGAAATTGCGCTCGTCGGCGGACGCGGTGAAGTAATCGATATGAAGTCGTCGCAAGAGGCTGAACGCGACACGACTAAGTAACAAGAAAGGCTGCGGGGATGCTGAGGCGGGGATCTGAATGGCAGGGCGAAAGGCGCTGCAGAACCCTGCCGAAGGGTGGGCGGCCTGGGTCGGGGCCGGCGAGTAAGAACGGTATCGGGGGGACGGACCTTTGCAGATTGCGAAGCTAGAAATCGAGAACTTTCGCGGGGTCCGCGAAGGCACGGTTCAATTCTCGCCACACACCGTCTTCGTCGGACCCAACAACTGCGGGAAAACAACAGTCGTCGAAGCCCTCGCGCTGCTGTTCGGTCGGGATCGAATGATCCGCCAACTGACTGAACACGATTTTTTCGGCAGTAATCCGCAGCCCCCCGATCGGATCCGTCTCGTTGCAACCGTGATCGACTTCGAAGGTGACGATCCGGCCCAGCACATGGACTGGTTTCGCGACGATCGAGGAGTGGTGAAATGGTGGAACCCAGCGAACGGCGCCGTGATGCCTGCGCGCGCCGATCCGACTTGGCGCCTCGCCTGCCAAGTCGCTTTTTCTGCACGGTTCCACCGGCCGTCGCTGGAAGTGGAGACGCTGCGCTATTTTCACGATGACGATGCGGTCGAGGATGTTTTCTCCGAGGAAAGCACCACCGGCTTTCCGGCGCGCTTGATCCGAGACATCGGCTTTTTCTTCGTACCCGCGGCGCGAACCTGGGACCGAACGGTGTCGTTTGGATCAGAGCTGTTCCGACGGGTGGTCGCGGCCGGTGAAGGCCAACCTTCGGAGTCTGTCCTCAGTGAGCGAGATAGGCTGCGCGCACCCGATGCGCGGCTCGAGGAGGATGAGCGCCTAGCGCCAATCGTCGAGCGACTGAATCTTGAATTGCGTGGGTTCTTCCGGACGGCCCCGAAGCTCCATTTGAGAGTGACCGCAACCGACAGTGACGGTCTGCTGGAGTCGGTGGTGTCGCACTACGCACACGATGGTGCTGATTTGCCGTTGCCGGCGAGGCGGCATGGCAGCGGGCTACTTTCGCTTCAGCACCTGCTTCTGCTGCTCCAGTTCGGTCGGCTTCGGGCGGAGGCTCAGGAGGGCTTTTGGATGGCGTTGGAGGAGCCTGAGCTTCACGTGCCTCCCGCCCTTCAGCGGCGATTGGTCCATCGTATCCAGGCGTTGTCGCAGCAGACGTTCGTCTCGACACACTCGCCGATGGTGGCGGCGCTGGCCGACCCGAAAGGCGTCGCTATCCTCCGCAACGACAATGGCCAACTAACGTCGGTCCCGTTGCTGACATCCACGCTGCCGGCTGACACGCCGAATAGCGTCCGCAAGCTCTTCCAGGTCAATCGCGTTGAAACGATCGCGGCGCTAATGCACGAGTTCGTTTTGGTCCCTGAAGGTCGAACCGACTACGAGTGGATTGGGCTTCTGGTGCGCGCGGTCGACCTGCATCAAGGCTGGGCATCGGTCGATGAGTGCAGGTTCGATGCCTTTGTCGGCGTTATCCCGACGCATGATGGAGCGGTTCTCAGAACCGTCGACGCTATGGCGCCTCTTCACCCGCGTGTGGTGGCGATCGTCGACGGCGACGCAGAAGGCCTGGGCTACGCCGCTGCCCTTTCGGCTGCCGGTTCTCCGAATTCTGGCGTGATCATCCGCTGGGCGAATGGTCAAATGCTGGAGGATGCGATCGGCTGGATCATCGAAGCGGATGCGGCAGCCTGCCTTGCGGCAATACATATCGACAACCCACCGGCCACTTCGGCGGATCTGGTCACGCGCCTGAAAAGCGAAAACCGCAATGCGGGCGGGCTCAAGAAAGACACTTCAAGTTACGAGCCCATCGCCGCCGCAATCGGAGCAAACGAGGCGTGCTGTGCGCGAGCCCGTTCGCTGCTGAACGCGATCGCTGATCTCGCGAAGGGAGTGGCGAACCCTCTGTTCGTCGCCGATGCGAATGACGCGGCGATCAAGGTCTTTCGGCCGTGAGCATTCGCGCGGTCGAGGGGGCCGCGGGGTGCGGGAAGACGCATCGGCTCATGGCGATGCTCGCAGAGACTCTTGCCGGCCATCCGTTGGCCGAGGGGCAACGCGTGCTCGCCTTGACCTTCATGCACGGAGCCCGACGACGGCTATCGGACCGCCTCAAAGGCGTGGCCGGTCTTGCTGGTCGAGTCCAATGCTGCACGGTCGATGCCTTTGCATGGCGCATTTACCGACGCTGGCGCGGCCTCGCAACAGCACTGGGAATACCCGCCACCAATGAGGGCGAGTTCGACGCCGTGTGCGATGCGGCTGGACAGCTGCTTGAACAGGCGGAGGTTCGCTCTTGGGCGGCGATGAGCTTCCCGATCGTCCTCGTAGACGAAGGCCAGGATCTACGACCGCAGCGCCTGCGCATGTTGGTGGCTCTTTCCAGGGTGACGCACGCGCTGATCGCAGCGGATGAGTTTCAGTGCCTGGACCAGGCGCTTCGTCCGAATCCTCTCATGACATGGCTACAGAACGAGGCAGAGCCTGAAACGCTAGTCCATGTCCGAAGGACAAACGTGGCGGGCCTTCTCGCGGCGGCAACGGCAATCCGGGGCAGCCAAGTGCCGGTGAACGGCCAGGGGTTTCGGATCTTACAACCGGGCGTGAGTGTGCCGCTCGCGGCTACATTGCTCGCCAATGCTATTGCTTGGCGTCAAGGCGGCGATGTCGCTGTCATCACACCAGCGCTGCAGGGCGGGTTTGCGCAGTCGGTTGTTGCCAGGGTTGCGCAAGGCCCCTGCGGACAGCAGCAAAACGGGCCGTATTCCATTCACTGGGAGGGAACCGACCGCGAGGAGACACAGCTCATCGTCGGAGCGCTCCAGCTTCCCGCGGCCCCCACCGCCGCCGAGGCATGCGCTGCGTTACGCGCTCTTCCTCCGTCTGGGCCGGCACGAGCGGCGATCGGGTGGGTCAGCAATCAGATCCACGCAGTTGGGCGCGCGGCATTCACTCGCGAGGAAATCGAAGCAGTGGTCGCGCGAAACGTTGCATTGCGCAGGCAACATGGTGGCAGCGGATCGTCTCTCTTCAACGCGATGACGGTTCAACAGGCCAAAAACCGCGAGTTCGAGGGCGTCGTCGTTATATGGCCGTACCAGGTCGGCGGGGACATCGAGCACAAGCGCCGGCTATTGTACAACGCGGTGACGCGCGCAAAGCGTTGGTGCAATATCATCGTCCAAGGCCAGAATATTCTCGCCGCCGCGCCATTTGCGTAGATTGGAAGGAGCGGAAGGCAGGGGCCGGAGCCGCCGCGCCCTATCTGCGGCGGCGCCGCCGCCAAGGATCACTGCGATCGTCTGTCAGGTTCTCTTGCCAGTCGCGAATGCACTCATCCATCTGGCCCATCAAATCGCCCTTGGCGTCCATGTCGGCGACAAGGGCTACACTCACGAAGCCCGGCTCGGTCTCGACAGCCGGTAGGCGCCAGACCTCGTATCGCGTCACACCGTTCCTCGTTCCGGGCGGTGGCGTTGGATTAGGACCCCATGAATTGGCGAGCTTCGGGTCTCGCGCGCGCAATTCGTCGAAGTCAATTGTCCAACGATGGTCCGAGACGGTGCCGAAAGCGGGAACGATGCCCGGAATGAGGTAGTCTCGGACGATGTTGTCGAGGTCATGCAAAACTGAAGGCGGGGTCTTCGGATTTGGTCGGACCACGACTTCAAGTGCCACGGCGACCACCAATGGATTGATGATCCAATCCCAGCGCGCTTTGAAGGCAGCGATCTCGTCAGCCACCTTCTGCTTGAAAGCAGACGATCCACCAGTCGAGATCGGCAGCTCGCCGACCTGGAGCCGGAGTTTCGATTCACCAATCAAGCTGGCCCACATGCCCTTGTCGAAGCCGCTGGGCATGCCCCGTGGCAACCCGTACATCCAACCCAACACGGGGATGTTGACGCCGCTTTGGCCAAGCAGCGCGCGTTGGGCGCTCCAGCGGACCATCTTGCGATAGGCTTCGTACAATTTGTTGCCGAGACCTTTGCGCTGTTGTGCCTCATCTCGAATAAGGTCGCGGAAGGTGTCCATCCACTCACCTTCGCGATCCCGCTCATAGTAGGAATCCATACTCTCCACGGCATGAAGAGCCTTGGCCGCCAGCTCTAGGTCGTCGAGCATCGCGGCGAACGGCCTGGCTTCGATACCGATATTGGGCCGGTCTTCGCCATGACGGCACATGACCGATAGCGCCTGGATCTGGCTATCATCGGCATACAGAAGGCTCTTCTTCGGCCAATCGATGCTGTCCATTCTCTTGCCAAGGAGATCCAGCAAGTTCTTGGCGATGGTATGCGCGTGTGGCGGTGACTTGCCTGACGTTGCGAGGTCTAACTTCAAAGCAATGTCACCCCGAAAGGTGCCGCGCCTGACCTCGCTGAGCTGTTCGGCAACCGCGGACTGAAAAGCAGCACGATCCGCGGGCGACATCTTTTTCGATTGGGGCTCGATATCGTCGATACTGATGTGGATGCGCCGCCGACGCCGCTGCTCATAGCGGGCCGATGCGCCGGCGTCGGACGCCATGAAGGTTTTGAAATCGGTCAACGCCGTCGATATCCTGCTATTGGTCAGCGCCTGCTTTCTGACAGCGATTGGAGGTATCGTCATGCCCTCCAAGTAGACGAAGGTTCGCACAAGGTCGTATCAGTTCCCGCCCTCAGTGACGCCGGCATGGCGGAGCAGGTCTCCGATGCTGTCGGTTCCGATCTGACAGCGGGCGATTACACGGTCATAGGAAATAATGCGGCCGCCGCGCCCTCGCTCGGTCGTACATATGACTTCGTGATGGAGGACGATGCGTTCGAGGGCCGCCTTGGCTGCCGCACCGCCGAGCTGGTGCAGTTCAGGCGCGTTGAAATCCGCGAGCCGAACTTCGATCCACTCCTTGGGATCGCCCGTCTTACCGACGCAAAGGCCATCTCCGTCGCCGACGTATCGGACAATTCCGGAAAAGCGGACGCCAGCCTGGCTCGGCAGTGGCGCCTCGCATGGGTCGGCGTGCACGTGAGCGATGGAGCAGAGCACCCCGAGCGTGGCGGCGATAATGACGACGCGACAGTTCACGCGGCCTGCTTCAATGCGTTGTTGGTCCTCTTCTTCTTGAGGAGTGCCCGAACGAACCTGTCCCACTTCGCCATGCCGGCGCGCTTTTCGACCATATAATGCCAGCGGTCGTAATGCTTGGAGCTGACATCCTGGAGGGCGTGATTTTGGAGGCGATCGCGGATTTCCTTCGGTACACCCGCCTTGCCGGCCAGAGTCTTGAACGTCCGGCGCAGATCGCGGTTCGTCGCATAGGGAATCACGCCGCGGTCGCGCTGTCGCCAGACGAAGCTATACAGCGTGCCGTGGCTGACGGGTTTCTTCGGATCTTTGGCCGAAGGGAAGAACCAGCCGTATTCGTTCGGCTTGATCGACTCGATCAGCTCGGCAGCGAGCGCGGGCACCGGGACGGCGTGGGGCTGCTCGTTCTTGGTCTTCGACCAGTCGATGATCCGCTCCTTGGCGTCCCATTGATCGACATGGAGCCGCGCAATCTCCTCGACGCGCTGGCCGGTCAGCATGATGAGTTGCACGGCGCGCGGATAGGAGGGATGGACCGGCGTGTCGGGGCATTCCAGCCAGCGATAGAGCTGCACGAACTCATCTTCGTCGAGCCAGCGAGTGCCCTTGACCTTGGGTTCGGTCGGGATGCCCGTTGCGGGATTGAAAGGGAGACGGAAGCGGCGAGAGGATTGCTGCCGATAGTCGTTGTCGGACTTCATACCCCAGCTAAAGGCAGCATGAAGATAGGAGCGCACATGATCGGCCATCGACTTTGCGCCGCGCTCGTAGATCGGACGGATCAGCTCGATGATTTCCTCGGCCTCGATCTCGCGGGCGAGGCGGTTGCGCCCTAGCGTGTCGGCGATTTTGTTGAGGCCCTTTTCAGTTTCCTTCCAGGACGGCTTGCCGGCTTCCTTGAGCGCCGCGACATAACCCTCGAACAAATCGGCGACCGTGCCGGGGCGCGTATCGGTGGCTATCTTGATGCTTCGGCCCTTTTGGATGACATCGGCAAAGTCGCGCTTGTAGATCTCGCGGGCCTGCGCGAGCGACATCGACGGATAGGCGCCGATCTTCTTCTTGGTGCGTTTGCCGTCGCGCCATTGCTGCGCCATCCAGTCGGCGGTGACACGCTTCGGCATGGGTTTGAGAACGAGGACGAGACGGCCAGTGCCACGTCCTTCGCCATCGGCGAGGTTCTCTTGTTTGCGGCTGATCTCGACGCGCTTCAGTGCGTGCCGGATCGCGGTATCGGTTAGGACGGTCACGGCAGTTCCTCCTTTCCGGAACTGGGATCGGTCGAGGAGAAACAGGGATCGCTAGGTGGGAGCGGAAGGCCGTTTTCTACCCCTTTTACAGCCCCCAATTTGCCAAAACCGCCCCCACTACGCAATGGCAAAAGTGCGCTATTTTACTGATGTTTCAGCGTGTCTGAGCGTGATCCAACGTGATTGAAAAAGGCTGAGTGGGGTGGTTGTGGACCAAAATCACGGCGGTCGCCGACAGTTCCAGCGCCCGCTTGATGACCTCGCGCGGATAGACCGGCGTGTGATCGACGGTGCCGGTCTGCTGCACTTCGTCGGCGATCAACTGGTTGCGCTTGTCGAGGAACAGCACGCGGAACTGCTCCTTCTCGGCGAACGCCTGCGCGGTGCGGCAGTAATCGAGCACGCTCGACCATGACGAGAGCACCGTGCGCTTCTGCACCTGACCGCGGGCCAGCCGTCCGGCCGCCGCCTGCACGATCTTGAACTCGGTGATCGCCGCCTCGCCGAGACCTTTGATCTCGCGCAGGCGCTTCTCCGGCGCCGCGATGACTTCCGAGAACGAGCCGAATTTGACGATGAGCTGCTTGGCCAGCGGTTTGACGTCGCGTTGCGGGATGGCGCGGAACAGCACCAGTTCGAGCAGTTCGTAATCGCTGATCGCGCCGCTGCCGGCTTGCCGGAAGCGCTCGCGCAGGCGTTCGCGATGGCCGTGATAGTGCGGCGCGGCATCCGCCAGGCCGCCGTGCACCATCGTGTCGTCCGGTTGCAATCGCTCTCGGTCGTCAGCCATGCCTACCCGCCGTGTGCAGCATGCCGCAACACGACGGATTTGCAACCGAGACGTTCGGCGCTCGGATTGTGCCGGGAATCGGACTGTGCCTAGAGCTTGTACGGCGGCTTGTCGTAGCCGGCGGGCGACAGCGTGAAGATCTCGACGCCGTCCTCGGTGACCGCCACCGTGTGCTCGAACTGCGCCGACAGCGAACGGTCGCGCGTTACCGCGGTCCAGCCGTCGGACAGCACCTTCACATGCGGCCGGCCGAGATTGATCATCGGCTCGACGGTGAAGAACATGCCGGGCTTGAGCACGATGCCTTCGCCGGCGCGGCCGACATGCACGATGTTCGGCTCGTCGTGGAACAGGCGGCCGAGGCCGTGGCCGCAGAAGTCGCGCACCACGCTCATCTGCTGCGCCTCGACGAAGGTCTGGATGGCGTGGCCGATGTCGCCGGTGGTGACGCCCGGCTTGATGGCGGCGATGCCGCGCATCATCGATTCATAGGTCACCTCGATCAGCCGCTCGGCGCGCCGCGGAATGTCGCCGACGGCGTACATGCGGCTCGAATCGCCGTGCCAACCGTCGAGGATCAGCGTCACGTCGATATTGACGATGTCGCCGTCGCGCATCGGCTTGTCGCCGGGAATGCCGTGGCAGACGACGTGGTTGAGCGAGGTGCAGGTCGATTTGCGGTAGCCGCGATACATCAGCGTCGCCGGCAGCGCCTTGTGGTCCATCGCGAACTGGTAGACGAGTTCGTCGATGCGGTTGGTCGGCACGCCCGGCTTGACCTCCGGGGTCAGCATGTCGAGGCATTGCGCCGTCAACTGCCCGGCGGCCCGCATGCCGGCGAAGGCTTCGGGGCCGTGGAGTTTGACTTGTCCGGTCTTGCGCTGCGGCGCGACGGTGGCATCGACGTAATTCATGGGGCCAATGTAATTGTTACGGGCGGCGACGCAAGCCG
>Ga0182749_1001507_pt1 | contig 18210 bp, 16 predicted proteins | sample eDN3rd37CKraftMG_FD_128875 | JGI IMG/M metagenome (GOLD analysis project Ga0182749, IMG submission 128875) | Enriched Miracle-Growth compost microbial communities from Emeryville, California, USA - eDNA 3rd pass 37_C Kraft MG (version 2) (version 2) ...
GGCCTGCGCCGCGGCCGCCGACGCCTATGCCGCAGCCAGGCTGGCCGGCCATCCGGTGGTGGCGCTGCTGGTCGGCAAGGCGATGTCCGGCGCCTTCCTGGCCCATGGCTACCAGGCCAACCGGATCCTGGCACTGGCCGATGACGGCGTGCTGGTGCATGCGATGGGCCGCGAGGCCGCGGCGCGCGTCACCCGCCGCACGGTCGCGGAGCTGGACCGGCTGGGCGAGCAGATCCCGCCGATGGCCTACGGCATCCGCGCCTATGCCGGGCTGGGCCTGCTGCACCGGCTGATCGAGGGTGTTTCGGCGGACGCGCCGGAGGCCGCGGATATCGAGCGGGTGCTGACCGAGCTGGCGGCGGCGGTCGCCGACATCCGAGCCTCCGGCCGCCGCGACCTGTCCTCCCGCCTGACATCCCCAGCGGCGCTGCAGGGCCGGGCCGCTTCGGTCGAGGTGCGCCGGCGCCTGGCCGAGCAATGGGATGCGACGTGAGATGGATCCCCGGCCGCACGACCTGCTGCGGATCGACCCGGCGGCCGTCGCCGGGCTGAGCCGCGACCTGCCCGGCTGGGCCGCGGCGTCGCTGGCCGCGGCGCCCTGGGTGGTGGTGCGCCGGGCGCCGCTCTTCGACGGCCTGCTGCCGGTCGGCATCCGCGGAGCCGGCCGCGGCGAGCGCCGCGCCGTCTGGCTGCTGCCGGATGCGGTCATTGACCGTCGGACGCCGGAGGACCTGGCCGCCGCCCGCACCTGGCGGCACCATCCGCGCCGGGCGGAGGTGCCCGCGCTAGCCGTACTCGACAGCGTTGCAGCTCTGTCCGCCGGCTGGAGTTGGGGCCCGGCCGGCAGCATCGGCTTCGAGCTTGCCACCGACCAGCCCGCGGCGCATCGGGACAGCGATCTCGACATCGTCCTGCGCGCGCCGGCGCGGATCGGCTGCGGCATGGCTCACCGCCTGCTGGCGGACCTTTCGGCGCTCCCGATCCGGGTCGACGTCGCGCTGGAGACGCCGCTCGGCGCCTGCAGCCTGGCCGAGATCGCCGCGGGCGGACCGGTCGCCGTGAAGACCCCGGTCGGACCGCGGCTGGTCCGCAATCCCTGGGCCGAGCCGGCGGCAGCATGACCATTGCCTTCCTGTTTCCCGGCCAGGGCGCGCAAACCCCAGGCTTCCTGCACAGGCTGCCGGACCACCCGGCCGCGGCCGCGACGCTGCGGGAGGCGAGCGCCGTGCTCGAGCGGGAGATCCTGGCGCTGGACGAAGAGGCCGCCCTGCGGTCGACGGTGGCGGTGCAGCTCGGCCTGCTGGTCGCCGGCGTCGCGGTGGCGCGGGCTCTGGCCGATGAGGGCGTTGTGCCCGCCATGGTCGCCGGGCTGTCGGTCGGATCCTTCGCCGCCGCGGTGACGGCGGGGGCGATCGGCTTCGCCGATGCGCTGCGCCTGGTCGACCGCCGGGCCCGGCTGATGGAGCAGGCCTGCCCGGCCGGCTACGGCATGGTGGCGCTGACCGGGCTGCCGCAGCGCCGGGTCGAGGCGATCGTCGCCGAGGCCGGCACGCCGCTCTACCTCGCCAATCTCGACGGGCCGACGGAGTTCGTGCTGAGCGGCGCCGACGCCGCGCTGGACCGGGCGATCGAGGCCGCACGGCTGGCCGGGGCGCGCCGGGCGATACGGCTGGCCGTGGCCGTGCCGTCGCATTGCCCGCTGATGGATGGGGCCGCGACGGCGCTGGCGGCAGCGGCGGAGGCGGTGCCGGTCGCGGCGCCGCGCATGGCCCTTGTCGGCAACCGGCGCGCCCGCATGCTGCGCGACGCCGACGCCGTGCGGGAGGAGTTGACGACCAATCTGGCCTATCCGGCCCGCTGGTTCGACGGGGTCACCCTGATGGCCGAATACGGCGCCACGACGCTCCTGGAGATGCCGCCCGGCGATGTCCTGACGCAGCTCGCGACGTCGGCGTTCCCGGAGCTGACCGTCCGGGATCTGGAGAGCCTGCCTCTGGCAGGCGCGCGAATCGTCGCCGCTCGCTCCGAAGAGACCATGGGCCGGTGAAAGCGAAAACGCCTCGGAGCGACACGCCATTCCTGCCGATACCCGGCCCCACCGCCTTGCAGAGATTGCCGCCGACCGTTGGACAATCATGCGGTCAGTGCGAGCCCAGAATGATGCTGCAGAGATCCCCACGCCGGAAATTCGGGTCCTTGAACGCGAGGATGTCGTCGTTGAAGGTGCCGAACGTGCTGTCCGGCCGATGCTTCATCCCCTGATAGAACGCCTCGATCATCTCGTGCTTGAACTCACGGCCACGGGGATGCGCTGCGATCACCGCCTCGCGCTGCTCGTCCGTCAGGTCGTGGTATCCGCGGCCCACGACATCCATCGCCGCGCCGGCCTGCACCAGGGCGATCTCCGGATGCATGTGCTCCGGGATGCCGGGAGTGGTGTGGAGGGCGACGGCGGCCCAAACCCTTTCGACGTCCGTTTCGGGGATGCCGTGGCTTCGCAGAAATTCGCGGGCGGCGTTCGCACCGTCGACTTCGAACCGAAGCTGGCTGTCCCGATAGCGCGCGGTCAGGCCGATGTCGTGGAACATGGCCGCGATGTAGAGCAGTTCCGGATCGAACACCAAGCCCTTCCGCATCCCGACCAGGGCTCCCCAAAAGTAGACCCGCGTGGAGTGGTGAAACAGCAAGTCGCTCTCGGTGTTGCGAACAAGCTGCGTCGCCTCCCGTGCCATTCTGCTGTCGGGAATCCGCACGCCGGCAATGGGGGTCGATATCGCCACTTCATCCTCCATTCACGGGGCTGCCGATGCGCGGTCGCGCGGCAGCTGCTCCGCTGGTGATCGTGGCGGAAAGATGCGCAGCGCCCTCCTGCCGAAACAGGACCAAGGCCCGCCTTTCCGACTGCACCACGAAGCGACGGTTCCCCCCCGCCCCCGCGGGAGAAGCGCCGGCTTGTCAGATGAAGCGGTCGATGACCTGAAGGAGCCGGTCGCACGCCCTCTCGAGCTGCCTTTGCGGCGCGGTCGCGATGCCCAGCACCAGTCCGGACCGCGCGGTGGCCGGCGAGGCGTACCAGAGCGACAACGGGACGGGCGCCAGGCCGAAAGCCTGCGCTTCCTTGGCAATGGACAGGTCCGGCGTGCCGTCCGGAAGCCACATCACCGCGGCGAGTCCGGCGACGGTGATGCTGTCGGCGCGCGGCTGCAGGCATTTCAGCAATGCGTCCCGCTGGGCGGAGTAGACGCGTTTGGTGCGGCGGAGATGCCGCATATAATGCCCCTCCCGCATGAACTCCGCGGTCGCGAGCTGCAACGATGGCCCCGGCGCCGGGGCGAGACACGCGGCCGCTTCGGCAAACCGGGACGCCAGCGCCCCGGGAGCGACGAGAAAGCCCAGGCGCAGCGTCGGGCTGATGGTCTTGCTGAAGGAGCCGATATGGATGACGCGTCCGGCACGGTCGAGCGAGGCGAGCGCCGGCGTGGCCCGCCCCTTCAGCTGCAGCTCGCTCAGGTAGTCGTCCTCGATCACCCAGGCACCCGCCCGGGCGGCCCAGTCGAGCAGGCGCAGGCGCCTGGCCAGCGACAGCGTTGGCCCGAGCGGCGCCTGCTGCCCCGGAGTCACGACGGCCACCGCCGCGTCCGGGGCGTGCTGCAGGCCATGGTCGACATCGATGCCCTCGTCATCGACCGGGATCGGCACCAGCGACAATCGCGCGAGCTCCAGACCGCGCCGGGTGAAGAAGAAGCCGGGCTCCTCCATCCACGCCCTCCGCCCCTCGACCCCGAGCACGCGGAGCGCCAGGCCGAGGCCGCTGCCGAAGCCGCCGGTAATGATGATCTGGGAGGGCGAACACTCGACTCCGCGGGCGACGGCGAGGTAGGCGGCGATTTCCCGCCGCAGCTCCAGCTCTCCCCGAGGATCGGGATATATCGCCGGCGCACTCGATTCCGCGCGGACGGCATGGGCGCGGATCCGGGCGAAGAGCTTGGCGGGAAAGGTCGACTGGGCCGGCACGCCCATCTGGAAGATCGCCGGCCCGGCGGTGAGCTCCCGGTACATCTCCATGAACGACCCGGGATCGGGCGGCGCTTCCTGCCGAACGATGAGGGGCGGCCGGTCCGCCACACGGGTTCCGGCGGCACGGGAGGCGGTGATCAGCTGGGCGGCGGCCAGTTTTTCATACGCCGACCGCACCGTGCCGCGGGCGACGCCGAGCTGTGCCGCGAGGTCGATCCAGGACGGCAGGCGCGCCCCCGGCGCGAGCGCGCCGTTCTCGATCGCGGCGCCGATGCCTTTGCGGATCTGCTCGGCCAGCGGCGTCTTGGCGGAGCGATCGAGGTCCAACCGGAGGAGCCTGGCCATGCCCGTGGTACACGACTTTTCTCGGTTCCTGGTGCTTATCTTTGAACCACCAAACGGTCAATTAGGCGGTCGAAGGAGAACGACCACCATGACCATCAAATCCGTCATCGCCGCCGTCTGCATCGCCGCCGCGACACCGGCAGCAGCCCACGGCCTGAGCGAGACCGTCACGCCGAATTTCCAGCATGCGATCCCCAACATTCCCGGCAAGTCGCTGATCGCCGTCATCGTCGACTATCCGCCGGGCGCGGCTTCGCCCTCGCACACCCATGCGAAATCGGCGTTCATCTATGCCTATGTCGTCTCGGGCGCCATCGAATCGCAGGTGAACGACGGACCCAAGCGGGTCTACCACGCCGGCGAGAGCTTCTACGAGGCGCCCGGCTCCCGCCACACCGTCAGCCGGAATGCAAGCGCGACGGAGCCTGCAAGGCTGCTGGCGGTCTTCGTCGTCGATACCGACGACAAGGCCCTGACCACCCCCGTCAATTGACCCCTCTCCCAAGGCGGCGGTCCCGTGAGCATCGCCGCGCACCAAGGATCATCCGATGACGTCCACCACCTCCCCCGCATCACTGCCCCGCACCATCAAGGCCTCTCGGGTCCACCGCTTCGGCCCGCCCGAGGCAATCGTCCTCGAGGACATCGAACGGCCCGAGCCGGGCGAAGGCCAGGTGCTGATCCGCGTCGCCGCGGCCGGCGTCGGCCCCTGGGACGCATGGATCCGGGCCGGCAAGAGCGTCCTGCCGCAGCCTTTGCCGCTGACCCTCGGCTCGGACCTCTCCGGCACCGTCGCGGCGGTCGGCCCAGGCGTCACCGGCTTTGCCCCGGGCGACGAGGTGTTCGGCGTGACCAACACCCGCTTCACGGACGCCTACGCCGAATACGCCATCGCCACGGCCGGCATGATCGCCCGCAAACCTGACCGGATCGGCCATATTGACGCCGCCTCCCTGCCGGTCGTGTCGGTCACCGCCTGGCAGGCCTTGTTCGGGCAGGCACAGATCCGTCGAGGCCAGACTGTGCTCATCCTCGGCGGCGCCGGCAATGTCGGCGCCTACGCGGTGCAGATGGCCCACCGCGCCGGGGCCCGGGTGATCGCCACCGCCAGCACCGGCGACCTCGACTTCGTCCGCGGCCTGGGCGCAGACGAGGCGGTGGACCGCAAGGAGCGGCTCGAGGACTGGGTCAATGCGGTCGACGCGGTGGTCGACCTCGTCGGCGGCGAAGCGCAGGCCAGCGCCTTCGCCGTGCTCAAGCGCGGCGGCGTCCTGGTCTCGGCAGTGTCGCAGCCGGATCAGGAGGAGGCGATGCGCCGCGGCGTGAAGGCGGGCTTCTTCCTGGTGCAGGTGAACACCGCGGATCTCGAGCGGATCGCCGCCATGGTCGATGCCGGGGACCTGGTCACCCAGATCGGTACGGTCCTGCCGCTGACCGCGGCGCGGACCGCGCATGAGATGCTGGACGGCACCCGGCCGCACCCTCGGGGCAAGATCGTGCTGAGCATCGGCTCGTAAGCCGCACAACGCAGGCGCCTTATATGTCCTTCCGGCAATGCTGCTGACGCTTGCCGCCCCTTCTGGCCGTGTTCCGCCTGCTCCCTGGCGGGGCGGGTCTACGGATCCCCCTCCGACCTTCGGAGTCCGGACGATCTAGATATCCCCCTGTTTGGAGCGAGTGATCCACGCGACGCCGAACGGGCCGACGCGGAAATCCGTCGCCGCATGGTCGACAAATCCAGCTTGCGTCAGCGTCTCTGCCTCTCGCCACGAACCCGGCGGTGGCGTCAACACGACCTCGTCATTCCGGAGATGGGCGATGCAGAGTGCGTCGTGATCCGGCATCCGGATCAGCAGGCCGTGCACGCGCGGACACCCGGCCCAGCGCAGAACCGAAGCGGTCCGGCCGGCACAGCGTGACAGGCGGGCCAGAAGATGCGCCGCAGGCGTCCAGGTGCCGTCATCCGCGATCAGCCCCTTGGGCCCGGCGGGCTCGAAGAAGGACAATGCCTGGACATCCCGATCCAGAAAGCCCGCCGCGGTGCCGGCCAGCCAAGCCGCCGCGATGACCTGGCCTTGCCGTGGGTCCGGGGGGGCCGCGCTGCGCCGGCCCTCCGGCGATGTGGCGTTCGGATTGTAGCGCAGGCCGAGCGTCATCGGGCCGATCTGGAAGCGCCGGACCGGCAGCTTGGCCTTGGCCGAAGCCAGGATCTCGTCGAGCGGCTCCGTCGTTTCCCCGATCGTGTCGTCGTCGGAGCCGTGCACGGTGGGATTGGAGGTCCAGGCCAGGTAGTCCGCTGCCGGCCAGCGGAGCATGCGGTTGAGCTCCGTGAAAAAGGCCCCCGTTCCCGCCCCGATGGCGATGCCGGGCAACAAGGCTCGTGCCGCTGCGACGACGGTGTCGTCAGCCTCCCACAGGGACACGCCGACCATCGGGCGGCCGCTCAGGAGCGGAGCGAGCGCCTCCACCGCCGCGATCACCTCCGGCGCGGCGCTGCGTCTGATGTCGACGCGCAGCATGTTCGCGACGGCCGCGATCCTGCTGCGCGCGTCGTCCAGCCAGGTCCGGTCGGACAGGTCGATCTCGACCGCGGTGAAGCCGAGACCGAGCGCCTGGAGCGCATTGGCCTGGGCCAGCCTCATCGGCCCCGGCGGCAGGCTCGTGCCGAAGGCCGGAAGCGGCGCCGTCTTCTGCAGCGTGGGCTCGTCGGACGGAGCCCGGACCGCGGTGGCCGCGCGCGACAGGATCTCCAGCCGCACGACCTGCTCCACCGCCGTGGACGGCTCGATCCGGTACGGGTAGGGGCTCGCCAGCGGCCGGCAATAGGTCTTGTACGACGCGTCGGTCCAATTGCGCTGGTCCTCGGTCTCGAACACCTCGCCCTCGAAGGTCAGGCGCAGCCGATGGCCGGCGCGGGTCTCGTACTCCATGGCCACGATGTCGAAGAACGGCTGATGCGGCGAGACCAGCTCGGGAAACCGCGCCTCCTCGACCCGGCCGTCCGAATGGGTCACTGCGACCGGTCGGCCGCGCGAGGCGCCCAGGCTGTGCAGCACGACGAAGCCGGTCCGGTTGGTCTCGAAGCCGGATGCCGACATGGCCCGGGCCCGCCCCTCGATCATCCGCTCGGTCATCGTCCAGCTGACGGACCAGCTCAGGTCGCCCGCCGGATGGGCCAGGGTGCCGGCGGCCGTGGCCGTCGCCCGGCCGGACTCCCGCGCCAGCTGGGCCTCTGCTGCCAGGGGAGGCGTCCCCCAATTGGCGTCGCGCACGACGAAGCCGATGCCCCGGAACAGCTCCTCGCCATCGACGACGATCTCACGGACGAAAGCGCCGTTGGGGTCGAGCCGAAGGGCGAGAGGGCCCAGTGCGATGGGTTCGGGCGAAGTCGCGGTCATGACGGCCTCCCTGGATGGATTCCCTTTGACGAAGGGGTTCGACCCGCCTAGCGTAGCGCGAGGCTGGTATAAAAGGTATACCAAATGGCCACAGTGGCGATCCGGCGCCGCAAGCTCTATGAGGACGTGGCGGAGCACCTGGAACGGATGATCCGGGACGGCACCTACGCGCCGTCGGACCTGCTCCCCTCCGAGCGCGATCTGATGCGGCAATTCGGGGTCGGCCGGCCGGCCATCCGCGAGGCGCTGTTCCATTTGCGGAAGATGGGGCTGGTCGAGCTCCGCTCGGGCGAGCGCGCCCGGGTCACCCGGCCGACGCCGCAATTCGTCATCGACGCCCTGTCGGGCACGACCAGGCACATGCTGGCGGCCCCGGGCGGGGTGCAGCATTTCCAGAGCGCCCGCAGCTTCTTCGAGACCGGGCTCGCCCGATACGCCGCGCAGCACGCCACCCGGGAGGACCTGTCGGATCTCGAAGCCGCGCTGGCCGCCAACCGTGACGCGATCGGCGACCTCAGGCGGTTCCAGGAGACCGATGTCGGCTTCCACTACGTCCTGGCGGTGACTCCGCGCAATCCGATCTTCATCGCCATCCACGAGGCGCTGGTGGAATGGCTGCTGGAGCAGCGCAAGACCACGCTGACGGCCGGCGGTTACGAGATCGCCTACGAGGCGCACCGGCAGATCTTCGAGGCCGTGGCGGCCCGCGATCCGGACCGGGCCGAGCAGGCGATGCGCGAGCATCTCGATTACGTCGCCCGCCGCTACAACGAAATCGTCGGGGGGGAGTGATGGGGGGCTATGTCGTTCTCGTCGAGTTTCGCCTGAGGAGCGGATCGCGCGGAGACTTCCGACCGCTGATCGACGAGAACGCCCGAACCTCGGCCCGGGTCGAAGCCGGATGCCGGCGCTTCGACGTGATCGAGCCGGCGGACAACCCCGACGCCGTCCTGCTCTACGAGATCTACGACGATCGTGCCGCCTTCGACGCGCATGTCGCGTCACGGCACTACGCGAAATTCGACGCCGAATGCGCCGGCTATGTGGTCGGCAAATCGGTGACGGTCGGCGAGCTCGTCTGCGGAGGGCCTGCCTGAGCGTTTGAAAACGGCGCCCGGGACCGAACGGCCGGGCGGAGCGATGGGAGGAATCGGAGTGGCGTATGAAGACCTCAAGTCCATGGCCGGCACCAAGGCGCCGAAGTTCGGGCACTTCGTCGTCGAATTCGCCACGCCGGGCATCGGGCACATCCTGAAGTCCGCGGGCTGCGACTTCGTGCTGTTCGACCTGGAGCATTCCGGCTTCCATTTCGAGACGGTGAAGAGCGCGCTGCGCTACTTCGAGGCCGCACAGCTGCCCGCGATCGTGCGGGTGCCGTCGCGCGAATACCATCACATCGCCCGCGCGATGGATATGGGCGCCGAAGGAATGATGCTGCCGATGGTGGGGTCCGCGGCCGAGGCGCGCGAGATCGTCCGCGCGATGAAATACCACCCGGCCGGCGGCCGGGGGGTTGCCCTCCAGGTCGCCCACGACCGCTACCGGCCGGGCGCCGTGACCGAGAAGCTCGCCGCGGCCAACCGGCGCTCGACCCTGTTCTGCCAGATCGAGACGGCCGAGGGCGTCAAGAATGTCGACGAGATCGCGGCCACCGAGGGCGTGGACGCCCTGTGGGTGGGACATTTCGATCTCTCCGTATCGCTCGGCATCCCCGGCCAGTTCGATCATCCGGACTTCCGGCGGGCCATCGACCGGACGATCGAGGCCTGCGAGAAGCACAGAAAGGCACTGGGCCGGCTGGTGCCGACGGTCGCCCAGGGCATCGAGCTCAACGCCGCCGGCTTCGACTTCATCTGCTATTCCGGCGATGTCTGGGTGCTGCACGACGCCCTGGCCGACGCCATGACGCGCCTGCGCGAGGGCGTCAGGACCGGACGGAGCTGAGCCATGGCCGCGCCGTTCCGCGTCGCGCTGTCGGGCGACTTCCGGAAGCCGGACGGATCGCCGACATATCCGGACTTCGACCTCGCGCCGCTGCGCTCGGCCGCGGGGGTCGAGGTGACATTCCTCGACCCGGCCGACCCGCTGCCCTCCGACCAGCTCGAGGATGTCGATGCGCTGATCCTGCTGGCCCATCGCTTCACCGCCGGCAGCGTGCCGCGGAGCGGCCGCCTGGCCGTCGTCGCCCGCTTCGGCGTCGGCTACGACACCGTGGACGTGGACGCCTGCACGAAGGCGGGCATCGCGCTCGTGATCACGCCGGACGGGGTCCGCCGCCCGGTGGCGGTGTCGATCGTCACGCTCATGCTGGCGCTGACCGGCAAGCTGCTGATCAAGGACCGGCTGACGCGCCAGGGTGCCGCCGGCTTCGCCCGGAGATCCGAGCATATGGGCATGGGCCTCGTCGGGCGGACCCTCGGCTCGATCGGCATCGGCAACATCGGCGCCGAGATGTTCCGCATGGCGAAGCCGTTCGATATGACGTTCATCGCCCATGATCCCGCCGCGGATCGCACCGTGGCCGAGGAGCTGGGCATCGAGCTCGTCGGGCTGGACGAGGTGTTCCGCCGCGCCGACGTGGTCTCGGTCAGCTGCCCGCTCACGCCGCAGACGAGGCATCTGGTCAACGCCGGCCGGCTCTCCCTGATGAAGCCGACGGCCTATCTGATCAACACGGCGCGCGGCCCGATCGTGGACCAGGCGGCGCTCACCCGGGCGCTGCAGGAGCGGCGGATCGCCGGCGCCGGGCTCGACGTGCTGGAACAGGAGCCGCCGGATCCGGACGACCCGATCCTCACGCTCGACAACGTCATCCTCACGCCGCACGCCCTGTGCTGGACGGACCAATGCTTCGCCGGCAACGGGGCCGCCGATGTCCGGGCGGTGCTGGACGTGCAGCACGGGCGCATACCGCGGGGCGTGGTGAACCGGGAGGTACTCGACTCCCAGCTCTGGCAACTGCGGTTGGAGGATCTGCGGCGGCGCTTTGGCGCCGGACCGTGAGAACGGTACCTCCTCCGACCAGAGGCGGTCGCCTGAAGGCGGCGCTCGCGGTCGGAAGAGGACTGAAGAATGGATTGCAGCCGGCGCTGACGACCGGCAGTTCCAGGGAGGACAGGCGACCATGAACGATCGGGAGAGACGCGAATTCGAAGCCGGCTTGGCGGCGGAGGTCGACGTCTGGCTGCGGGGTGAGCCCACCCGGCGCAGCTTCATCAAGAGGTTCGGCCAGATGACCGGCATGCTCGCGGTCTCCGGCCCGCTGCTGGGGTCGATCAGCCGCTCGGCCCTGGCGCAGGCGGCGGCACAGCTGGCCGACCCGACGACACCGCTCGGCCAGGCCCAGGCCGCCGCGCTCAAGGCCTCCACCGAGGGGCCGGCCGATGGGTCGGCGTATCGCGCCGTCCAGGCGGCCAAGAAGCTCCAGGGCGTCACCCTGAACATGACCTATGAGGCCGGGCTGCAGGCGCTCGATCCGCGGCATTTCTCCGGGCCGATGTGGGAGCAGCTGACCGGCAACAAGTCCAACGTGGTCGAGCTGTCGCATCCCGACCAGTATTCCAAGCCGGTGGCCGAGCACATCGCCGGATCCGGCGCCTACGACATCCTCGACATCGAACCGGCCTGGACCCCGTCGCTCGCCGATGGCGGCGTGATCGCGCCGCTGGACGACTACATCGCGCAGTACATGAACAAGGCGGATTTCGACGACTACCACCCGCTGTTCAAGGCGCTGCCGACCTATAAGGGCAAGATCTGGGGCTTCTTCGACGACGGCGACATGTTCGCCCTGTACTACCGCAAGGACGTCTTCGCCGATCCGAAGCTCAAGGACGCCTACGGCAAGAAGTTCGGCAAGCCGCTGGAGGTGCCGAAGACCTGGGAGGACTATGCCCAGGTCGCGCAGTTCATCACCGACCAGATGGCGCCCGACCTCTACGGCGCCGGGCACTTCCGCAAGGCCGGCAGCCCGGGCAACCAGTTCGACTTCCTGCAGCAGTTCCGGGCCAACCGGGGCGAGTTCTTCGACGGCGACATGAAGGCCCAGCTGGCCTCGCCCGCCGGGATCAAGACGCTGGAGAACATGATCGCCGCCAACAAGGCCTCGATCCCGGGCAACAACGAGCTCGACGCCGTGTCGCTCTGGGCCGCGTTCCTGCAGGGCAAGGTCGCCATGATCTATTCCTGGCCGCCCACCGGCCGCATGGCGGCGAACTATTCGCAGAGCGACACGGCGATCAATTTCATCCCGCGCTCCTCCATCGCTGGCAAGGTCGGCTACGCGGTCGTCCCCGGGAACCCGGAGCACGCGACCGGCTACAGCAAGGCGCTGGCGGCGGATTCCGCCAACCCGGAGGCGGCCTATCTGTTCATGCAGTGGGCGACCTCGCCGCCGGTGTCGCTGGCCCGCACGATGCTGCCCTATGCGCTGCGCGATCCCTATCGCCTGTCGCACTACAAGTCGGAACTGTACGGCGCCCTTTGGCCCGATGCGAAGGAATACCTCGTCAACCTCTGCAACTCGGCCAATGTCGGCCTGCTCGACATGATCATGCCCGGCTGGCAGGACTATGCGCTCAGCCTCGACCGCATGTGCTCTTCGGTCTGGGCCGGCGCCGATCCCAAGGCCGCGCTGGAGACGGCGGCGGCGGAATGGGACCAGACGACCGAGCGGCTGGGCGTCGACAGCCAGAAGGCGTTCTACGCCGAATACAGGAAGCTTCCCGGCTCGTCGGCCGATCACACGGTCGAGGCGCTCGGAATGGCCGTGAAGCTGTAACGCGACGGCGGCGGCGGACCGCAGGGTCCGCCGCGTCGGCCACCATCATCGACAGGTAGCGGCATGATGTCCGACGCCTCCCCCGCCCTCCCCTCGACACGGCCCCGGTCGCGCCTGCGGGCGAGCTTTTCCGAATGGAGCGACCGCCACTTCAGATGGCTGCTGGTGGTCCCGGCGGTGCTGCTGATCCTGTCGCTGTCGATCTATCCGCTCGCCTTCTCGCTCTGGGTCTCCTTCGTCAACTACGACTTCCAGATCCCGGGCCATGCCTTCGTCGGCCTGAAGAACTTCGCGATGGTGATCTCCGACCCGGTGGCGCGACGGTCGCTGATCCTGACCGTCCTGCTGTCGGCGGCCGATGTCGTGATCGAGCTCGGGCTGGGCCTGGCGCTCGCACTGGCCATGGTGCGCCGCTTTCCGGGCCGCGGGCTGGTGATGTCGATCCTGATCGTCCCACTGTTCATCAGCCCGGTCATCGTCGGGCAGGCCTGGACCCTGCTGCTGCAACGACCCTTCGGGCCGACGAACTACCTGCTCGGCCAGCTTCTCGGCCATGAGGTGACGATCGGCTGGCTGACCGAGGCGCCATGGCTTTACATCGCACTGATCATCGCCGATGTGTGGCAGTGGACGCCGTTCATGTTCGTCATCCTGCTCGCGGGCCTGACGGCGATCCCGCCCAATCTCTACGAGGCGGCCGAGCTCGACGGCGTCGGCGGCTGGCAGGCGTTCCGGCTGATCACGCTGCCGCAGATCGCCCCGATCGTCAGCCTCGCGGCCATCTTCCGGCTGCTCGATGCGGTGCGCCTGTTCGACACGATCTTCATCATGACGGGGGGCGGGCCCGGCACCAGGACCTACACCAGCTCCTACTACCTCTACACCGTCGGCTTCACGCAGTTTCACCTGTCGCAGGCGACGGCAGGCGCCTGGATCTTCCTGATCCTGATCTCGGTCCTGGTCGGGCTTCTGGTGAAGCGCCTCGTGAAAGCGGAGCCGGCCTGATGTCGACCACGCAGCAGAGGACGCGGCCCATGCCCGCCCGCCGGCGCAGCCGCCGCTGGCCCGCCATCGGCCGCTTCATCTTCCTGGGCCTGTTCGTCGCCTTCGTGCTGGCGCCGCTCTACTGGATGTTCGTCACCTCGATCAAGCCGAGCGACGACTACCTGGCCAACCCACCGGTGTGGTTCCCGGCGGAGCCGACCACCGTGCATTACACGGCTGCCCTGTTCGCCTATCGCGGGCTGCAGGGCCTGATCAACAGCCTGATCGTGTCGTCGGCGGCGACGGTCCTGTCGGTGCTGATCGGCACGGCGATGGCCTACAGCCTCGCCCGCTTCAACACCGGCGGGAGGCACCTGTCCTTCTGGGTCCTGTCGCAGCGCTTCCTGCCGCCGATCGCGGTGGTGCTGCCGATCTTCCTGATCTACCGGGGCGTGGGTCTGCACGACACCCGCCTCGGCCTGGTCATCGCCTACACCGTCTTCACGCTGCCGGTGTCGGTCTGGATGATGCTGGCCTATTTCCGCAGCATGCCGCGGTCGATGGAGGATGCGGCGCTTGTCGACGGCTGCACACAGTGGCAGGCCTTCTGGCAGGTTGCGGTGCCGCTGGCGGCGCCGGGCATCGCCGCCGCCGCCGTCTTCGCCTTCATCGCCTGCTGGACCGAGTTCTTCTTCGCCCTGGTGCTGACCAGCCGCACGGCCTTCACCCTGCCGACGGTGTTCCGCGCCTTTCTCGGCTTCCAGGGCGCGCAATACGGCGAGGCCAGCGCTCTCGCCATCGTCTCGCTCGCGCCGTCGATCGCGCTCGGGGTGCTGGCGCAGCGGCATCTGGTGCGCGGGCTGACGCTCGGCGCCATTCGCGGATGAAAGGAGCGCCCCGATGGCGGATGTGAAGATCAGCGGGCTGCACAAGCGCTTCGGCCCCTTCCACGCCGTGCAAGGGATCGACCTGGAGATCGCCGACGGCGAGTTCACCGTGCTGGTCGGGCCGTCCGGCTGCGGCAAGAGCACCCTGCTGCGCACGATCGCCGGGCTGGAGCAGGCCAGCGAGGGCACGATCATGATCGGCGGCGAGGTGGTCAACGACGTCCGCCCCCGCGACCGCGACGTGGCCATGGTCTTTCAGGACTACGCCCTCTACCCGCATCTGACGGTCGAGAGGAACATCGGCTTCGGGCTGCGGGCCAGGAAGATGCCGGCGGATGAAATCGGCCGCCGCGTCAGGCGCGTCGCCGGCATGCTGGGCATCACGCCGCTGCTCGGCCGCTATCCGCGCCAGCTGTCCGGCGGCCAGCGGCAGCGCGTCGCCATCGGCCGGGCGATCGTGCGCGAGCCCCAGATCTTCCTGTTCGACGAGCCGCTGTCCAACCTGGATGCGCAGCTGCGGGACGAGATGCGCGGCGAGATCAAGCGCCTGCACCAGGACATCGCGACGACGATGATCTACGTCACCCACGACCAGATCGAGGCGATGACGCTGGCCGACCGCATCGTGCTGATGCGCGACGGCCGGATCGAGCAGATGGGGACTCCGGCGGAGCTGTTCGAAAGGCCGGCATCCCGCTTCGTCGCCGGCTTCCTCGGCTCGCCCAGAATGAGCTTCCTGCCGGGAAGCGTCGTCCGGCGAGACGGGGGAATCGGCATCCTGGTCGACGGCAGCGATATGCCCTTGCCGTTGCCGGCTGGCCGCATCCCGGAATCGGTCCCGGCCGGAGCCCGGGTGCTCCTCGGGCTGCGGCCGGAGCATGTGGGCCGCGCCCGGGACGGCGCATTGCAATCCGGCTTTGTCCGCATCGACGCGACCATCGAGCTCGTTCAGCCGACCGGATCCCGGACATTCGCGACATTCCGGCTCGGCGAGGCCCCCGCGTTGGCGGAGCTTCAGGCCCACGACGTCAGCCGCGCCGGCGAAGTCATCGCGCTCGAGATCAACCTCAACCGCGCGTCGATCTTCGACGAGGACACCGAGCGGGCGCTGTAGCTCCAAGGCGGCACTGTGCCGCCCGAGCCCCGACAGCCTTCCGCCGGGCGGTTCCGTGCCGCGATGCCGCAGTCAGCCGACGGCGCGCACTTCGGCAAGCCGCCTGATGGCGTATTCGTCGCCCCAGCAGACGGCGGCTTCCCATGCGGCCGATGCCTGCGCGGCGGCATCATATGCGCCGCCATCGAGGCCGGCGGCGTTGTGGGGCAGCACCAGGTCGAGGTCGGGGACGTCGACATGCGCCTCGTCCCAGTCGATCAGCGCGACCCGATCCGCGGTCATGCGGATGTTGCCGGGGTTGGCGGGGTTGCCGTGGACGACGCATGGCTGACGTCCGATGAGCCGCGCCCATGCGGCCCGGCACCGGGCCACGCCCTCGGGCGGCATCGCGGCGAGGTCGATCTTCGTCCCGGTCTCGGCGTGCAGGAGGTCGGTCGACGATCGCCAGCCCGGGCGCTGCGGCCAGCCCTGCGTCAGCCGATGCAGCCGGCGGAGCGTGTCGGCCACGCGACGCCAGTCGGCCTCCGTCTCGGGCGGCCCGCCCTCCACATATGTCATCACCACCAGGCCGTCCGCGAACAGCCGGCCGTCCGTGGTCGGGATCGGCACCGGCACCGCCAGGCCTTCACGGTCGAGGTGTTGGAGGAGCTCGGTCTCCCACGCGAGATCGGCGTCGCTCCTGGTTCCGAGACGGCCGACCGCGAGGCGCCCGCGGACGTACACGCTCCACACGTCGTTGGCAACTCCGCCGGCGAGCCGTTCGATGCAGGCAACGTCGTCGCCCCACTGCCCGAGTGCCTCCCATCCCGCTGGCGACATCTTCGCCCCCGACCGGTGCTTGGTGTCGACCGTACCCATCCGGCGACGGTCTCTCTTATCCGCGGAGGCGGCCCGGGATCAAATGGTCCCGCGCAATGGGCCGCACAGCCTGGAACGAGCGCGACCGGCACGGTCGAGGCAGTGGGGCCTAACCGCCTCGTCGGTTTCGCGGAGGCGGTGCTGCCGCTGACCGCCATCACCGCCTGGGAGACGTTGTTCGACCGGCTCGATGTTCGGCACCACGGGACATGGCCTGGCGGGCTGGGCGCCCACCGGCGGCCGCTGACAAGGCAGATCCGCGTCCGGGACATCTTGCCCGAAACCCGGGTGGCGCCATTTACGTCACTGCCACTGCATTCGCGGCGTCTGCTGGTTCGAGCCGGGGCGCGGCTGCTTCGCGTTCGATCGGCGCGAGGCGGACGCACCCGCCATCCTGCGAATGCGACCCCGTAAGGCCCCAACCCGGATCAGCACCATGGTATCGACGACGATCACCGGCGACATCTTGATCGGCTCAGCCTCGATCAGCCCGGCCGAGCGGCCCCTGCGGGCGGTGAACCCGGCCACGGGAGAGGCGCTCGATCCCGCCTTCGCCTTCGCCGGCGAGGCCGAGGTCGACCGCGCCTGCGAGCTCGCCTGGTCCGCCTTCCACGCATACCGCCTGACCGGGCTGGAGGAGCGGGCCTGGTTCCTGGAGGCGATCGCCCGCAACATCCTCGCGCTCGGCGACGCGCTGGTCGACCGCGCCACGGCCGAGACCGGGCTGCCGCGTCCCCGCATCGAGGGCGAGCGGGCGCGCACCGTGGGGCAGCTGCGCCTCTTCGCCCGGGTCGTGCGGAGCGGAGAATGGCTGGACCTGCGCGTCGACCCGGCGCAGCCGGAGCGGACGCCGCTGCCGCGCGCCGATCTGAGGCTGCGGCAGATCCCGCTCGGCCCGGTCGCGGTGTTCGGGGCCAGCAACTTCCCGCTGGCCTTCTCCGTGGCCGGCGGCGACACGGCGTCGGCGCTGGCGGCGGGCTGCCCGGTGGTGGTGAAGGGCCATCCGGCGCATCCCGGCACCAGCGAGCTGGTCGGCCGCGCCATCCAGGCGGCGGCGAGCGAATGCGGCATGCCGGAGGGCGTGTTCTCGCTGCTCCCCGGCGCGGTCGAGACCGGCACGGCGTTGGTCAAGCACCCGCACATCAAGGCGGTCGGCTTCACCGGCTCGCGCGGCGGCGGGCTCGCGCTGGTCTCGGCTGCGGCGCAGCGGCCCGAACCGATCCCGGTCTATGCCGAGATGAGCAGCGTCAATCCGGTGTTCCTCCTGCCCGCCGCCCTCGATGCGCGGGCCGAGGGAATCGCGGCCGGCTTCGTCGACTCGCTGACGCTCGGCGCCGGCCAGTTCTGCACCAACCCGGGCCTGATCTTCGCGGTCGAAGGCGCTGGCCTCGACCGCTTCCTCGCGGCGGCCGGTGCTGCGCTCGCGACCCGGGAGCCGGCGCCGATGCTGACCGAGGGAATCCACAAGGCCTATGCCGCGGGCGTGCAGGCGCTCGAGACCAATCCCGCGGTGCGCGTCGCGGCCCGAGGCACTTCCGGCAGCGGCGTCAACCGCAGCCCGAGCGCGCTGTTCAGCACCGATGCGCCGAGCTTCGCCGCGGATCAACGCCTGGCGCACGAGGTGTTCGGCGCCGCGGCCCTGGTCGTGCGCTGCAGGACGGCCGAGGAGATGGCGAGCGTCGCCGAGTGGCTGGAAGGCCAGCTCACGGCGACGCTGCATCTGGAGCGCGAGGACTTCGAACTGGCCCGCCGGCTGATCCCGGTCCTGGAGCGGAAGGCCGGCCGCGTCCTCGCCAACGGCTGGCCCACGGGCGTCGAGGTCGGACA
>Ga0182749_1001510_pt1 | contig 18202 bp, 15 predicted proteins | sample eDN3rd37CKraftMG_FD_128875 | JGI IMG/M metagenome (GOLD analysis project Ga0182749, IMG submission 128875) | Enriched Miracle-Growth compost microbial communities from Emeryville, California, USA - eDNA 3rd pass 37_C Kraft MG (version 2) (version 2) ...
ATCGCCGCGGGCGACTGGACCTACGAAGTGCACGGTCAGGCCCAGGGCCTGGACCTATACCGCGACGCGCTGTCATGGACGCCCTTCCAGCACCTCGACCACGCCCGTGCCGCCGGCCAGGCCCTGGCGCACCTGCACCGGGCCGCTGAGGGCTACGCGGCGCCGAACCGCGGCGCCGAGGTACTGGTGAGCAACTTCCGGCTGTTTGGCGCGGCCGAGCCGTTGCGGGCCATCGAGGCCGCCTGTCGCGCACAGCCGGCATTGGCCGAATACCTGGAGCCACGCCACTGGCGCGAGACCATCGGCGAGCTGCACTTGCCGCTGCAACGTAGGCTGCTGCCGTACCTGCAACGCCAGGCGCCGCTGTGGACCCACAACGACTGGCACGCCTCCAACCTGCTGTGGAGCGACGCCGGCGCCGACGCCCGGGTCGTCTCGGTGCTGGACTTCGGCCTGAGCGACCGTACCTTCGCGCTGTTCGACCTGGCCACCGCCGTCGAGCGCAACCTGGTGCCCTGGCTGGAGCTGGACCAGGGCCACGCCGCGGTGGCCGACCTCGGCGCCCTCGATGCGCTGCTCAATGGCTACGCCAGCGTGCGCCCGCTGAGCCGCGACGACCTGCTCGCGCTGGTCGAGCTGTTGCCGCTGGTGCATGCCGACTTCGCCCTGTCCGAGGTGATCTACTTCCATGGAGTGCTCGGCTCGGCTCCCAGCGCTTCGCTGGCCTACGACAACTACCTGTTCGGTCACACCCGCTGGTTCCTCGACCACGAAGGCCAGCGCCTGCTCGACCACTTGCGCGGCCTTGCCGCCCGGAGGGCCTGAAATGAGCCACGCTCTCCCCGGCCCGTTGGTGGACGCCGCCTGGCTGGCCCAGCGCCTGGCCGAACCCCGTCTGCGCCTGCTGGACGCCAGTGTCGAGTTGCCCGCCCCCGGATTCGACGGCGACTATCGGGTGGCCAGTGGCCGCGCGGGCTGGCTCGCCGAACACCTGCCCGGCGCCCGCCATGCCGATCTGCTGCATAAGCTGGCCGACACCACGGCGGGCTTCAGCTTCGCCCTGCCGCCAGTACCGGTCCTGCTGCAAGGTTTGCAGACGCTGGGCCTGGGCGACGACTCGCTGATCGTGATCTACGACCGCAGCGACGGCTTCTGGGCCGCACGCCTGTGGTGGACCCTGCGCAGCCTCGGCATTAGCGCCGCGGTGCTCGACGGCGGCCTGCGCGCCTGGCGAGCAGCAGGCCTGCCGCTGGCCAGTGGCGAGGAAAGGGATTACCCGGCTGGGCAACTGAGCGTGCAGGTGCAGTACCGCCCCGGTTTCTGGATCGAACGCGACGGCGTCGAGGCCGTGGTTGCAGGGCGCGCCCCTGGCACCCTGGTCTGTGCCCTGTCAGCCGGCTTGTTCGACGGCAGCGCGGTGACCCGCTACGCCCGTCGCGGACACATCCCTGGTAGCCGCAACCTGCCGGCGCGCACTTTGTTCGAGGACGACGGCCGTTACCGCCAAGGCGCGGCCCTGGCCGCGGCCTGCAGCGTGCTCGACACGGCGCCGGAACCGATCGTCCTCTATTGCGGCGGCGGCATTTCCGCCGCCGCCAACGCCCTCGCCCTGACCCTGCTGGGCCGCGAGCGGGTAGCGATCTATGACGGCTCGCTACAGGAATGGGCCGCCGAAGCGCGTCTGCCAATGACCACCGGAGCAGCTCCGGCCTGAAGCCCCCCGGGCGATCACGTCCATTCATCCATGGCCATCCGTTTCCGCGGAAGGGGCACGCCCCACGCATTTCCGCCGCACGCCATGGCGACTCTCAGGAGCGCTCCAATGCAGTACCCCACGCGCACAACGCCCAGCGCGCACCCGCGATTCCCCCTCAGCCTGCTGGCCCTGGCCTTGCTGCTGAGCAGCGAGCCCGGCCGAGCCGAGGAAACCACCACCCTGGAGGCGGTGACCGTGCTCGGCCAGGACCAGGACAGCTATGCCAGCGACCGCGCCTCGGTCGGAGGTTTCGGCGACGCGTCACTGATCGACACCCCGGCGAATATTTCGGTGTACAACGAAGCCCTGCTCAAGGATCAGCAGGCGCGCCTGCTCAGCGACGTGCTGAAGAATGACGCTTCCAGCGGCGAGGCCTACGCCCCGGTCGGCTACTACGAGAACTTCCAGATCCGCGGCTATTCGTTGAACGCCGCCAGCAGTTACAAGATCAACGGCCGTACCATCGCCGGCGAGCAGAACGTGGCGTTGGAGAACAAGCAGCAGGTGGAAGTGCTCAAGGGCCTTTCCGGTCTGCAGAGCGGCGTTTCCAAACCCGGCGGGCTGGTCAACTACGTGACCAAGCGCCCCACGGACGTACGCTCGGTGACGTTGGAAACCAACGAACAGGGCGAGCGCTACCTGGCCACCGACCTCGGTGCCTGGCTCGACGCCGAGCAGACCGTCGGCGTGCGGGTGAACCTGGCCCACGAGGACATCCGCTCGTACATCGACCATACCGACGGCAAACGCGATTTCGCCTCCCTGGCGCTGGACTGGAACCTCTCGCCGCAGGCACTGTGGCAGTTCGACGTCGAGTACCAGAACCGCCAGCAGCCTTCGGCGCCCGGCTACCAGTTGCTGGGCGGCACGGAGCTGCCCCATGGCATCGACCCGCATGACCGCATCGGCTACCAGCGCTGGGCGAAGGACGTGGGTATCGAGTCGCTGAACCTGCAGACCCGCTTCGAGTACCGTTTCGACGACAACTGGAACGCCAGCCTGAGCGCTTCGCGCAGCCGCGTGGTGATCGACGACTACAGCGCCTTCCCCTGGGGTTGCTACGGCGCAGCCAGCTGCGCCGACTCGGCGGTGCCCAACTACTTCAGCCCCGAGGGCGACTACGATCTCTACGACTTCCGCAGCCCCGACGACACCCGCCGCAACGACGAGGCCGAGGCTGCCCTGCACGGCGAGCTTGCCAGCGGCCCGCTGCGCCACCAACTGACCATTGGTACCTCGGCGTTCCGCCGCACCCTCGACAGCCGCCCGGAACTCAACGAGTGGGTCGGCAGCGGCAACATCTACACCGGCATCGACGCGGTGGCGCCATTCGACGACGAGGCGGGACACACCTACCGACACCTGGACAGCCGCCAGTACGGCCTGTTCGCCAGCGACCGCATCAGCTTCGACGAGCGCTGGCAACTGATCCTCGGCGGCCGCCAGGTGCGCCTGGACGAACGCAGCTTCGACGCCGACGGCGACACCACCCGGCATACCCGCCGCTCACTGTTCCTGCCCAACGCTGCGTTGGTATTCAAGCCGCGCGCCGACCTGTCACTGTACGGCAGCTACAGCAAAGGCCTGTCCCTGGGCGGCACGGCACCCTGGTTCGCCAGCAACGCCGACGAGACGCTGGCGCCGACCACCTCGCGCCAATGGGAGTTGGGCATCAAGCAGGACCTCGGCCGCATCAACTGGAACGCCGCCCTGTTCCAGATCCACCAGGCCTACCAGTTCGCCCGGCCCAACGGCGACGGCACCTTCACCTACGTGCAGCAGGGTCAGCAGAAGAACACCGGGCTGGAGCTCTCGGCCAGCGGCCGGGTGAGCCCCGACCTGCAGTTGAGCGCCAGTGCCGCGGCCATCCGTTCGCGCGTCGAGAACACCGGTACCGCCGACTACGAAGGCCACCAGGCGATCAACGTGCCACGCCTGCGCGCCAGCCTCAGTGCCGACTACTCGGTACCCGGCGCGCCCGGCCTGGCCCTGCTTGGCGGCGCGCGCTACAGCGGCGCCAAGTACGCCGATCGCGACGGCGCGGTAGAAGTCGGCGGCTACACCGTGTATGACCTCGGCGCGCGCTACAGCACACGGGTCCGCGACTATCCCGCGGTGCTGCGGCTGGTCGTGGACAACCTGTTCGACAAGCGCTACTGGCGCGACGTCGGCGAATATTTCGGCGACGGCTACCTGTTCCAGGGCGCCCCGCGCACCGCGCGGCTGTCGGCCACCGTCAACTTCTAAGGAAAGCGAGCATGTCACCCCTGGAAATCTTCGCAGTGATCGTCAACGTCCTCGGCGTCTGGCTGACCGCCCGACGCATCCGCTGGTGCTGGCCGGTGAACGTGGTGGCAGTCCTGCTGTACGCCTGGATCTTCTACAGCGTGAAGCTGTATTCGGACATGCTGCTGCAACTGGTCTTCGTACTGTTGCAGGGCTACGGTTGGTGGCAGTGGAGCCGCGGCGCCACGCCCCAGGGCAAGGTGCGGGTGGAACGCCTGCCCTTCGCCGTGGCCGCGCGCAGTAGCCTGGCCGGTGCCGTCGGCGCCCTGGCCCTGGGCTGGGCGATGCACAGCTACACCGATGCCAGCGTGCCCTGGCTGGACTCGGCGCTGACCGCCTTCAGCCTGGTGGCGAGCTTCTGGGCTGCGCGCAAGTATGTCGGCAGCTGGTGGCTGTGGATCGTCCTCGACGTGATCTACACCGGGGTGTTCCTGTACAAGGCCCTGTACCTCACCGCCGGGCTCTATGCCGGCTTCGTGGTCCTGGCGATCTACGGCCTGCTGGCGTGGCAACGCGAGCTGCGCACCGAGGACGGCGCCCCGGCGCTGGTCGCCGGCCAGCCATGAACGTCGGCGCCAGAGTGCTCTACCAAGCCATCGCTCCACACTACGCGCGCATCCGCGACCAGCTGGCCGCGGACATCGCCTGCGGCCGCTTCCTCGCCGGCGAGAAGCTGCCGCCGGAACGCGACCTCGCCGCACGCTTCGGCTGCACCCGGGTGACACTGCGCCAGGCCCTGCAGCAGTTGGAGACCGAGGGCCTGATCTACCGCGAGAACCGCATCGGCTGGTTCCTCTGCCCGCCGCGCATCCACTACGACCCGACACGCCTGGTCAGCTTCATGGACTACGTGCGCCTGCAAGGCCGCGAGCCGCTCACCGAGTGCCTCAGCGCCGAACGCCGGCGCGCCGGCTCCTGGTTGGCGGCGCGGATGAACCTGGCCTCGGCCGACGAGCCGGTGTTCCAGCTGCACCGCCGGCGGCTCATCGACGGCCGCCCGGTGCTGGTGGAGATCAATACCCTGCTCGCCCGCTGGTGCCCGGATCTGCTCGACGCGCGCCTGGACTGCTCGCTGACCACCCTGCTGCGTGAGCGCTTCGGCAAGGTGCAGACGCGTTGCAGCCTGAGCCTGCGCCTGGGCACGGTGAACGAGGAACAGGCCGAGCTGCTGCAACTGGGCGCCGGTGCCAGCAACCTGGTGCTGGAACGCCTGAACTACGCGGAGAACGACCTGCTGGTGGAACTCGACCAGGAGTTCTGGCGGCCCGACGCGGTGACGGTGGCGGTCGAAGCGCAGTACCCACGTTGAGGGCGGCGATGAACGAGCGCAGCAAGGCCGGCCTCATTTGCTTCCTTGCCGTGGATCGTAGTCGGTTCGCACGAGGATACCCGCGTTCACGGCGGAATGTGCTGCCCCAAGGTCCGGGCCTTCCTGAACATCCTCCAGGAGCGATTCGGCCAGCCCTCGAGCAGGGCCGGGAGGCCGACGCCGACGAAAATGTAATGGATTGTTTTGCATCGCCGATTCCCTCAGCGTCGATACAAATGTGCGGCCCGGCCCAGGCCGCTGCGTTGATAGATTTTCTCCAATGCAAATTAGTCGTATTTGCTGGAGAAGCAAACACCCATGTCCTCACGTAGCCCACTCGATCTGGCCGCTCCCGCGGCTCCCGCCACCTTCCGCGGCCTCGCCCCCATGGTCGGGCTCGCCACCTTTATGGCCATCCCTCTGTCGGCCTGGGCCGCCAAGGAAACCGCACCCGCCGCGGAGCAGGACACCCTGCCGCTGCCCGACAGCACCGTGCAGGGTGCCCAGGACGCCCCCTACAAAGTCGACAAGGCCAGCTCGGCGAAGATGACCGAGCCGCTGCTCGACACGCCGCAGAGCGTCACGGTGATCTCCGAGTCGCTGCTCAAGGAGCAGAACGCCCAGAGCCTGAAGGAAGCCCTGCGCAACGTGCCCGGCATTACCTTCAATTCCGGCGAGGGTGGCGGTGGCGTCGGCGACAGCCTGACCATCCGTGGCTTCAACGCCGACGGCAACATCTACCGCGACGGCGTACGCGACCCGGCCAAGTACTCCCGCGACGACTTCTTCAACACCGAATCGGTGGAAGTGCTCAAGGGTTCCAGCAACGCCGGCTGGGGCGTGGGCGCCATCGGCGGCGCGGTCAACCTGGTGACCAAGACACCACAACTGGACGACTTCAACCTCCTCAGCGGCGGCGTCGGCACCGCCAACTACAAGCGCGGCACCCTGGACGTCAACCACACCCTGGACGGCCTCGGCGACGGCGCGGCCTTCCGCGTCAACGTGATGGGCGCCAACACCGGCGTCGACGGCCGCGACTGGGTGGGCGACGAGCGCTACGGCTTCGCCCCTTCCCTGGCCCTGGGCCTGGGCACCGACACACGCTTCATCCTCGCCTACGAGTACCTGCACGACAACGCCACGCCGGACTACGGCATCCCCACGGTCAACGGCCGCGACGGCAGTTCGCCACACCGGGCTGGCGGCGCGGGCTGGGACAGCTACTGGGGCTGGCGCAACCTGGACTACGAGAACAACGAGTCGCACCGCCTGAACCTGAAGTTCGCCCATGACTTCAGCGACGCGCTGAGCGTCGATACCCAGTTCACCTGGTTCCACCTCGACCACGACTACTTCGTCACCACCCCGGGCGGCGATCCCAACGCCGGCGCGCCGGGCATCCAGGCCGGCAAGGGCATCTACCGGCGTAACATCAACACACCGCTGCGCAGCCAGACCAACGACACCTACAGCAACCAGACCAACCTGACCTGGCGCTTCGACACCTTCGGCATCGGCCATACCCTGGTCGGCGGCTTCGACCTGAGCAAGCAGGCGCTGGACTCCAAGACCGGCGCCCTCACCGCCGCCTCGCGCACGGCCATGGGCAACCTGCCGACGGCGAGCAACGACTGGTCGAAGTACCCCTTCTCCGCCGACACCTACATCTCCGCCAAGCAGTCGGTGGAGCAGACCGACAAGGCCTTCTACGCCCTGGACACCCTGAAGTTCGACGAGCACTGGCAACTGCACCTGGCAGCGCGCCAGGATCACTTCGACACCCGGGTGCTGAGCAACGAAAGCCGCACCAGCCAGACCGCGGCCTTCACCGATGCCGGCCGTTCGTCGCAGAGCGACAAGCTGACCAGCGTGCACACCGCCCTCACCTACAAGCCGGTGAAGAACGGCAGCATCTACCTCAGCTATGCCAACGCCCGGCAACCCTCCGGCGTGCTCGCCGTGGCGCAGACCGGCAGCATCGCCTCGACCAAGGGTGACCGAGGCAAGACCTACGAGCTGGGCAGCAAGTGGGAACTGCTGGAGGGGCGCCTGTCGCTCAACGGCGACCTCTTCGAGACCAAGCGCCAGCTGACCTTCATCGACGACGAAGAATTGCAGGCCTTCACCGGCGGCGAGGAGCGCGTGCGCGGCGTGGAGCTGTCGGCCGCCGGCGAGATCACCCGCAACTGGTCACTGTATGCCGCCTACGTGCACCAGAACAGCAAGCTGATCAAGGCCTACAACGGCTCCGACCAGGGCGTGCAGCTGCCCAACACGCCGCAGAACGCCCTGAGCCTGTGGAGCACTTGGCGCCTGCCGGAGGATCTGGCGTTGAGCTATGGCGTACGTTACGTCGACGACGTGAAGATCTACCCTGGCCAGGGTTCCACCCAGACCCGCGCCGGCCAGACCACGGTGCCCGGCTACGTGGTGCACGACGCCATGCTCAGCTGGCAGGCCAGCCGCGAGGTACAGGTGCGCCTGAACGTCGACAACCTATTCGACAAACACTACTGGTCGCAATACAACGGCCGCGGCTATGGCGTGCCCGGCGCCGGACGGGGTGCGGTGCTGAGCGCGGACTACGCCTTCTGAGCCCCGCCGCCCCCCTGTAGGAGCTCGCTCCTACGAAGAGCCGCTCACGGGCCTGCCCCTTGCTGATGCCCTCCCCAGGTAGCAGGGGCTGGCCCATACCCTATCCTCGCCGCTCGAACAGGAGTTCCGCCTCCAGCCCGCCGCCCTCGCGGTTGCGCAAAACAAGGTGGCCATGATGAGCCGCGGCGATGGTCTGGGAGATGCTCAGGCCCAGGCCGTAGCCGCCCGTGGCGTTGTTGCGCGACGCCTCCACGCGATAGAAGGGTTCGCTCACCCGTTCCAACTGGTCGGGCGGAATCCCCGGCCCGCGATCGAGCACCCGCAGGCTGAGTCGATGCGGGCCGTCCTTCACACGGATCTCGGCATCACCGGCATAGCGCAGGGCGTTCTCTACCAGGTTGTCCAGAGCCCGCCTCAGGCTCAATGGGTATCCAGGCAGCGGTTGCTGCGCACGGCCCTGCACGGCGATGCGCACGCCCTGCTCCTCAAGGTCAGCCTGCAAGCTCTGCAGCAGAGCATTGACGTCGAGGTTCTGCCGCGGCTCCTCGAGGTCGCTGCCGCTGATGAAGTCGAGGGTCGCGGTGACCATGCCCTCCATGTCGTCGAGGTCCTTGCGCATGCGCTGGCGTGCCTGCGCATCGTCGAGCATCTCGGTGCGCAGGCGCAGCCGGGTGATCGGCGAGCGCAGGTCATGGGACACCGCGGCGAGGAAGCGCATACGCTCCCCCAGGTTGGCGATCAGGCGCTGCTGCATGGCATTGAAGGCCCGAGCCGCCCGGCGTACCTCCAGCGGCCCCTCGACAGCCAGTGGCGGGCGCTGAATGTCGTCGCCCAGGGCCTCGGCGGCGCGTGCCAGCTTGTCCAGCGGGCCGATGGCCAGGCGCACCGCGAGCAGCGCCAGCAGCACCACCACGAGGATGCGCAACAGGTACAGGCGCAACAGGTAGTCCAGGGCCACGTCGAGTGTCGACTGGCTGCTCCAGCCCTGGCCCTCGGTCATCGCCAGGCGCAGCCAGCGACCGTCGCCCAGGGGTAGTTCCAGCAGCAGTTCGGCGCGGGCGTCATGATCGGCGAACAGGGTGCCGAGACCATGCCGTTCGCCCACGGTCTCGTGCAGTTCGACCTGCAGCAGGCGTAGCCCCTCGGGATCGCCGCCCTGCTCGGCGAGTGCGCGGCGCAGCAAGCGTTCGGCCATGCCTTCGGTGCTTGCCGGCAGCGCCGTCGGGGTATCTTCCAGGCTCGGCTGGAAGCCCGGCTTGGCCAGCGCCCGCAGGTTCTCGGCGAAGGCCTGCGACCGAGCCTGGTGCATGCGCTGCAGGTCGGCAATGCGTGCCGCCGCGAGGCGCAGCGGGATTTCCAGCGCCTGGGTGTGGCGCACGTCGTACCAGATACTGCCGGTCAGCACCTGGCCGGCGAGCATGCCACCGACCAGGATCACCACCAGCCGGCCGAACAGCGTGCGCGGCCACAGACGCATCAGTTGGCGACCACGTCGTCGGCGGTAAGCATGTAGCCCTGGTTGCGCACGGTGCGGATCAGCCGTGGCGCGCGCGGGTCGTCCTCCAGGTGCTGGCGCAGGCGGCTGACACAGACATCGATGGCACGGTCGAACGGCAGGCGTTCCTTGTCGAACACCTGGCGCAGCAGGAAATCTCGGCTCAGCGGGCGGTTGGGGTGCTGCAACAGCAGGCGCAGCAGGCGGAAGTCCGACGCCGCCAGGGCCACTGCCACGCCGGCGGCGGAACGCAGGTGGCGGGCGCGGGTGTCGAGCACCCAGCCGGCGAAACGGATGTTCGCCATCTCGTCGACCTGGGCGCGCTGCGGGAAGCTCTGCACCCGGCGTAGCACCACCTTGATCCGCGCCAGCAGCTCGCGCGGGTCGAAAGGCTTGGGCAGGTAGTCGTCGGCGCCCATTTCCAGACCAACGATGCGGTCGATCAGGGTGCCGCGCGCGGTGAGCATGATCACCGGCACCTCGCTGCGCGCGCGCAGGTCGCGGCACAGGGTCAGGCCGTCCTCGCCGGGCAGCATCAGGTCGAGCACCACCAGGTCCACCGGCTGCACTTCCAGCAGGCGGCGCATCTCGCGGCCGTCGGCGGCCGCGGACATCTGGTAGCCCATGCCCTTGAGGTAGTCGACCAGTAACTGGCGGATCTCGGGATCGTCGTCGACGACGAGGATGTGGTCTGGCCTGGACATGCGAGGACTCGTGACAGGGGCGCTATCGATAGAGGCTCGCGGCGAACGGTGCACGGCGGAAATGTAATGGATTGTTGTGGCGGGCCCGTTCCTGCCGGTCCATTACAAAGCCGCACGTCCCGCCGCCGGCGTGGCCGGTAGAGTGGGATGTAAATGCGATTCATTGTAATTCAAGCCAAGGTCCGCCTGCATGCCCTCCCCGTCGTATCACCGCGCTTCCGCCCGCCTGTTCACCGTCGTCGTCCTGTCGCTGCTCACCTGGCTCGGCCTGACCCTGCCGGCCCAGGCCGTGGAAGTCACCGATGTGCTCGGGCGCAAGGTCGAGGTCAGCGGTAACGCCCAACGCATCGTTCTCGGCGAGGGCCGGCTGTTCTTCGCTCTGGCCCTGCTCGACCGCGACGACCCCTTCCTGCGGGTGGTGGGCTGGCAGAACGATGTGCGCCTGCTCGATCCGCACACCTTCGACGCCTATGCCGCCCGCTTCCCCAAGGTGAAAAACATCCCGTTGATCGGGCAGGCGTCGGAGCAAAGCGTCAGCGCCGAGCAGATCCTCGCGCTCAAGCCCGACCTTGCGGTATTCAGCATCGCCGGCGAGGGGCCCACCCAGCACAGCCCGGTGGCGGACGTGCTGGCGGCGGCCGGGGTGCCAGTGCTGTTCGTCGACTTCCGCGTTCACCCGATCCAGGGTGTACACGCCAGCCTCCTGGCCCTCGGCCAGGCGCTGGGGCGCGAGGCCCAGGCCAGGGAGTACCTGGACTTCTACGATGCACACCTCAAGCGCATCCGCGACGGCGTCACCGGCCTGGACGCGGCACAGCGGCCGACAGTGTTCCTCGAACTGCTCGCCGGAGTCTGGCAGGCGCCCGGCCATACCACCGGCAAGAGCGGCCTGGGCAGCGTGATCGACGCCGTGGGCGGGCGCAACATTGCCGCCGGCGTGGTGCCCGGGGCGCTGGGCGACATCAGCGTGGAGTACGCGCTACAGGCCGACCCGGACATTTACGTCGCCACCGGCAACCGCCAGCCCGGGCTGGTACTGGGCGCCGGGGTCGGCGCCGACGAGGCGCGCGCCAGCCTGCAGCGCGTTCTAGTGCGCCCAGAATTCACCAGCCTGCGAGCCATCCGCAGTGGCAACGCCCATGGCCTCTGGCATGACTTCTACAACTCGCCGTTCAACATCCTGGCTATCGAGGCGATGGCCCGTTGGGTACACCCGGAGCGCTTCGCCAGCCTCGACCCCACCGCAACCCAGGCACAGATCAACCGCGACTTCCTGCGCATCGGCCTGGATGGCAGCTACTGGGTCGACGCCGGCCAGCCACGATGAACACTCAGGTGTCAGCCATCGACCTAATGGCCACGCGCGCCGCCTATCGGCGCCAGTTGCTGCTCCGGGGCGGCCTGTTGCTCGGCCTGCTACTCCTGCTACTGGCCTCCCTGGCCTGGGATCTGCTCAGTGGCCCCTCGGGACTGCGCCCGGCCACCTTGCTGCAAGGACTGCTGCACCCGCAGCAACTGGAGCTGAGCCAGCGCGTCATCATCTGGAACGTACGCCTGCCCTATGCCGTGATGGCACTGCTGGTGGGCGCCGCCCTGGCCCTGGCCGGCGCCGAGATGCAGGGCATCCTCGACAACCCGTTGGCCAGCCCCTTCACCCTCGGCGTGTCCTCCGCGGCAGCGCTGGGCGCCTCCCTGGCCATCTTCTTCCATCTGGGCGGCGCCTGGCTTTCCGCCAATGCCTGGGTGTCCCTGGCCGCGTTCGTCTGTGCCTGCCTGTCGGTGGCCCTGTTGCAACTGCTCGCGCGACTGCGTGGCGGCGGCGTGGAAAGCCTGGTGCTGTTCGGCATCGCCCTGGTGTTCAGCTGCAACGCGGTGGTCGCCCTGCTGCAACTGCTCGCCAGCGAAGACGTACTGCAACAACTGGTGTTCTGGACCCTCGGCAGCCTGGCCCGCAGCGACTGGAACAAGGCCGCCGCCCTGGCGCTGGTACTCGCGCTGTGCCTTCCCTTCTCGCTGCGCGCCGCCTCGCGCCTGACAGTGTTGCGCATGGGCGAGGACCGCGCCCGCAGCCTCGGTGTGGACGTGCGCCGGCTACGCCGCTTCGCCTTATTGCGTATATGCCTGCTGTCGGCCTGTGCAGTAGCCTTCGTCGGCACCATCGGCTTCGTCGGTCTGGTGGGGCCGCACATCGCCCGGCTGCTGATCGGCGAGGACCAGCGTTTCTTCCTGCCGGCCAGTGCGCTGACCGGCGCCCTGCTGCTGTCGTTGTCGTCGATCGCCAGCAAGCTGTTGATGCCCGGCCTGATCGTGCCGGTCGGTATCGTCACTGCACTGGTCGGGGTACCGGTGTTCGTGGCGCTGGTCTGCCGTGCGGGAGGTCGTCCATGAGCCTGCGGGCGCGCAACCTTTCGCTGACCTACGGCCGCCAGCCGATCATCCGCCGGCTCGACCTGCCGGAGCTGCAACGTGGCACCCTGACGGTGCTGATCGGCCCCAATGGCGCCGGCAAGTCCACCTTGCTGCGGGGCCTGGCCGGCCTGGAGCGGCTGCGGGGCGAGGTATGCCTGGATGGCGAAACCCTCGACGGACTGCCCCCGGCCGAACGCAGCCGGCGCATCGCCTACATGCCGCAGAGCCTGCCCGGCGGCGTGGCCCTGAGCGTGCTCGACTGCCTGCTAGCCAGCCTGCGGGTCAGCGCCTTCGACACTGAGCCACAAGGGACCGATCCGCTGGCCCTGGCCTTGGCGGCCATGCAGAGGGTTGGCATACCCCACCTGCGCGAGCAGCGTCTGGACCGTCTTTCCGGTGGCCAACGGCAATTAGTCAGCCTGGCCCAGCTGTTGGCACAGCGACCGCAGGTACTGCTGTTGGACGAACCGACCAGCGCTCTGGACCTGAACTACCAGTTGCGGGTGATGCAATGCATACGCGAGGAAGTGCGCCGCCACGACCTCATCGGCATCGCCGTGCTGCACGACATCGGCCTTGCCGCGCGCCATGCCGACCAGTTGGTGGTGCTGCAGGAGGGAAGCCTGGTGGCCGCAGGCACGGCCGAGACTGTTCTGACACCGGCGCTATTCCGCCAGGTCTATGGCGTGGAGGCCCGCGTCGAGCACTGCTCGCAGCGGACACTGCAGGTCATGATCGATGGCGTGTCGGGGATTGGTTTGAACTCCGCCGGATAGTCCCAGGCGGCGCATCGCTACGAGGAGGCGCGGATCTTGACGGCAGCGACGGTACCAAGTGGTCTTGACGAAGCTTTCGTCGCGGTGTCGTGACGCAGAAAATGCAAAAGGGAAAAGAATATAAAAATATCTTTTAACTATTTATAGAAATAAAACGGCTCCCTCTATAGTTGCCTGCCCCGCTGCATTGGTCCCAAGAACAGCCACCACAAGGATGCCCCTCATGTACCGCTCCCTGCTCGCCGTCGGCCTCACCCTGGCGCTGTTCGGCTGCGCCGGCACGCCTGCGCCCGCCGTGCACACCACCAACCCCAGCAGCTCCAGCCTGCAAGGTGACAGCAGTCGTCCGGACCAGGCGCAATGGCTGCGGACCGAGCTCTACTTTTCGCTGGGTCCGCTTACCGCGGACAAGGGACGGATCGACGAGCAGCGCTGGCGGCGCTTCCTCGACGAGGAAGTCACCTCGCGCTTTCCCGACGGTTTCACGGTATACGACGCCTACGGCCAGTGGCGCGACCACGGCGCCGCCGAGCCGGAGCGACTGGCCACCAAGGTGATCGTGATCCTCCATCCCGACAACGCCGGCAACCACGAGAACATCGAGGCGATCCGCCTGGCCTGGAAACGCATCACCGGCGACCTTTCGGTGCTACGCCTGTCGCAGCCGGCACGGATTTCCTTCTGATGGACGAATACCGCGAAAGCCTGCATGACGGCTATGGCCAGATGTTGGCCGTGGACGAACTCCTCTACGAGGGTGACACCGGCCAACAGCAGTTGATGGTGTTCCGCAATCGCCGCTTCGGTCGAGTCATGGCTCTGGACGGCGTGGTGCAAACCACCGAAGCCGACGAGTTCGTCTACCACGAGATGCTCGCCCACGTGCCGCTATTGGCCCACGGCGGGGTCCGCCGGGTGCTGGTCATTGGCGTGGGCGACGGCGGCATCCTGCGCGAGCTGACGCGGCATGCCGGGATCCGCGAAATTATCGGGGTAGAGATCGACGCGCAGGTGGTCGAGCTTTGCCGTCGTCTGCTGCCATCGCACTCGGCCGGCGCCCTGGACGACCCGCGGCTGCGGTTGGTCTACGCCGACGGCCTCGACTACCTGGCGAACAGCCGGGAAAGCTTCGACCTGATCGTCTGCGACTCCACCGATCCCGGCGGACCGGCAGCCAGCCTGTTCAGCGACGCCTTCTATCGCAACTGCCAACAGCGCCTGAGCGAGGACGGCATCCTCGTGACACAGAACGGCGTACCCTTCCTGCAACCCGAGGAACTTTCCGGCACCGCCCGGCGCTTGATGGAGAACTTCGCCGACTGGGGGTTCTTCCACGCCGCGGTCCCCACCTACGTGGGCGGCAGCATGTGCTTCGGCTGGGGCTCGAACAGCCCGAGGGCGCGGGCCACCGATCTCGCCACACTGCGCCAGCGCCTGCACGACAGCGGCCTGGCAACGCGCTACTACAACGCCGAAGTGCACCAGGCAGCGTTCGCCCTGCCGCAGTACATGCGAGCGCTGGTCGACGCCGGAATGTCCGGCGCAGGCTCCTAGACAGTCAACGGGTCGCGCTCGGGGCAGGCGGGAACCCGCTCGAGCGTCAGTTGCAGGATGCCCGCGTTCGGCAACTGCCACTCGAAGAAGTCCGAGAAATCCTCCCGGACCAGGGCGCGAATGCACTTGCCGACGAAGCCATGGGCCACAAGCACAATCGAGCGTCCGGCGAAGCGCGACGACAGTTCTTCCAAGCCGCCCTGCACGCGCTCGACCACCTGGGCGATGGTCTCGCCGCCGGGCGGCGCCTCGGCCCAGCGCCGGGTGACGTTGCGCTCCCAGAGCGACGCGTGGCGCGCACGGGCCTCGTCCCGGGTCAGCCCCTCGAAAACACCGACATCGCGCTCGCGGAACGCCGCCAAGGTGAATAGCGGCAGTGCCCGGTTCGCGAGAATCGCCTCGGCCGTCTGACGGGCACGCAGTAACGGCGAGACCACTATCGCATCCACTTCCGCCGGCAAGCACGCGGCCAGTTCGCCGGCCTGGCGCAGGCCCTCGGCGCCCAAGGGTAGATCCAGCGCCCCCAGGTAGCGCCCCTCGGCATTCGCCTGGGTTTCGCCGTGCCGTATCACATGCAGTTCGAGCATCTCCGCGTTCTCTCTCAACGTACCAGTTGGGGATTGTCCAACCGCTGCGCGGTCCAGTCATTATCGCTGGCCCGCACCGGCGCACTCACCTGCAGTACCGCGGTACCGAAACGCGCTCGGAAGTCCTCGCCTATCTGCGCCAGGGCCTGGCGGCTATAAAGATTGTCGGCATGGATCACGATCAGCAGGCGCGACGGCAGCTTCTCCGGTTTGCCGCTGGGCCCGCGCCACTGGCCATGCAGGTCGAGCCAGCTGAGGCCCTCGGGGAAACGCGGGGTCACTTCGCGGGCGAGAAAGTCCTCCCACTGCGACAACTCCACCGCCTCCAGATACAGCTCGGTGCGCAGCATACGCCGACCGCCGGCTTCACCGTTGGTACTGGCGGTCGGCTCGTTCAGCCAGAGACCGAATACCGCCACCAGCAGGATGACCAGGGCGCTATTGCGCCAGAGTACTTTCATGAGGCGCATCAAGCGCCCTCCTCCTGCCAGCTTTTCGCTCGCGCCATGCGTGGACGCAGGATCAGCTGCAGCACTGCGCCGAGCGCCAGCACCGCCACACCCAACAAAGCGCCCCAGCCCACGTAGGCCACGCTGGAATACAGCATGTACAGGCACACCATGAGGAAGCCCAGCGGCAGCCAAGGGTAGAGCGGCACGCGGATCGGTCGGGGTACGTCCGGGTGGCGGCGGCGCAGAACGATCAACGCCACGCTGCTCAGGCCAAGGAACAGCCAGTACACCGGGGTCATGTACTCCACCATGGTGTTGAAGCCGTGGCCGCTCCAGCCGCCCACCACGATCAGCAGGAGCGCCACCACGCCTTCGGCCAGCAACGCGGCACGCGGTACGCCATGGCGTATGTCCCAGCGGCCGAGTACGCCCAGTGCCGGCACATCTCGTGCGGCCGCGTAAGTAGTGCGGCTGCCGACGATGAGCGTCGAGTTGATGCTGGCGACGGCGGAAACCACCACCACCGCCATGATCAGGCCGACGCCCGGAGCACCGAAGGCCAGCCCCAGCAGTTCCAGCGCCGGTGCGCCACTGGCCGCGAGACCATCGAAACCCAGGCCGCGAATGAATGCCCAGTTCAGCGCCAGGTAGATCAACAGCAAGGTTGTCAGCGCGCCGAGCATGGCGGTGAAGATGCCCCGGCGGTTGTCGCGCAACTCCGACGACAATGTGGCCGCATCGCTCCAGCCGCCAAAGGCGAGGAAGACGTAGATCAGCGCGGCGGAGAAGCCGGCGACGCCCGCCTGCTCCGACTCGACCGGCCCCAAGGCGGGCGGTGCGAAACCACGCCACTCCAGCCACAGACCGGCTCCGACGATACCAAGGAAACCCGCTGCTACCAGAGCGACCAATCCGGCCTGGGAGCCGAGGCTGACACGCCATCCGATGAGGTTGAGCGCCACCAGCGCGGTAACCAACCCGGCCGCCAGCAGCACGTTACCCAGTTGCCCGAGGCCCAGCAGGGCGCTGAAGTGATCGGCGAAGAGGAACGCCATCAGCGCGATCCATCCGGTATGCAGGATGGCGAAGCGCGACCAGGCAAACAGGAAGCCCACCCGCTGGCCATAGGCGCGTTCGAGGAAGTGGTAGTCGCCGCCGGGATGGGCAAAGGCGCTGGCCATCTCCACGTAGCACAGCGCGCCGAGCATCGATAGCGCGCCGCCCAGCACCCAGACAAGATAGAAGTGCTCGGCACCGACGTTGAGCGCGACCGTGGGCGCGGTCTTGAGGATATCGCTGGTGATGACCATGCCCAGGGTCAGCAACAGCGCGTGGATGGAACCCAGATGTCGACGTGGGCCGGTGACGGCTTCGCTCATGTGTCAGCTCCGCAAGATGAGGGGCCGAGAACGGCCCCTGCGGTCAGAACGCGTAGGTCGCGCGGGCGTAGTAGTAGGCGCCGTTGGAGCCGATCGGCGAGAGCACGTCATACGGTAGGTTGCCGCCGTAGTTGATTGCCGAGCTGGAGCGTTCCGGGTAGTTGTCGGTGAGGTTGTTGCCGCCCACCGCCAGGCTGAACTGCGGGGTGAACTTGTATGCCACCTCGGCATCCATCTGCCACACCGCGCCGTAGGTCTGCTCCGGGTGGTCGCCGTCGCCGAAGTCGAAGACCCGGGTGGTCTTGCCCTGGCGGGTCAGGCGGCCGAGCAGGTTCCACTGCTGGTTGGCCCAGGTGCCGGTGAGCACGAAGCGGTCACGTGGCGCGGCGTCGGTGAGGGTATTGCGCTCCTCCACCCCGACCAACGCATCCTCCCCGACGCCCAGGGCACTGAGCTGCGAGGGCGTGCCCTTGGTACTGCGCACCTTGGTGTGGTTGTAGGTGTAGGCGGTGGTCAGGCCAAACTGTCCGCCTACCAGTGGCTGGTGGTAGTTGAGCACCAATTCGGCGCCATCGGTGCGGGTGTCGGCGGCGTTGGTGAAGAAGTTCACGTCGTGCACGCCGGCCACACCGAAGTTGTCTTGCACGAACTGCTCCAGGGCATCACCACCGATGCGCTGGGACAGGGTGATGCGGTCGTCGACGTCGATGCGGAATACGTCGAAGGACAGATCGAAGCGCTCGTTCAGCTGCGCGGTCAGGCCCAGGCTGAAGTTCTTCGAGGTCTCCGGGTCCAGGCTTTCGGCGCCCAGCGCACGGGCGATGGGGTCGTTCACCGAGAGCACGCGGATGTCGGTCAGCGTCCCGCCGTCGCCGAAGTTGCTGGTGGTGTTCTGGA
>Ga0182749_1001512_pt1 | contig 18189 bp, 17 predicted proteins | sample eDN3rd37CKraftMG_FD_128875 | JGI IMG/M metagenome (GOLD analysis project Ga0182749, IMG submission 128875) | Enriched Miracle-Growth compost microbial communities from Emeryville, California, USA - eDNA 3rd pass 37_C Kraft MG (version 2) (version 2) ...
ACGCGCTGCCGCAGGCGCCGCAGCAGTTCAAGCAGCTCATCATGGTCTCGGGCTTCGACCGCTATTTCCAGATCGCGCCCTGCTTCCGCGACGAGGACGCCCGCGCCGACCGCTCGCCGGGCGAGTTCTACCAGCTCGACATCGAGATGAGCTTCGTCACCCAGGAGGACGTGTTCGCGGCGGTCGAGCCGGTTCTGCGCGGGGTGTTCGAGGAATTCGGCGGCGGCAAGCCGGTGACGCCGAAGTTTCCGCTGATCGCCTATGCCGACGCGCTGCGCATGTACGGCACCGACAAGCCGGACCTGCGCAACCCGATCGTGATGCAGGACGTGTCCGAGCATTTCCGCGGCTCGGGGTTCAAGATTTTCGCGCGCATCCTGGAGGAGAGCGCCGACGCCGCGGTGTGGGCGATCCCGGCGCCGGGCGGCGGCAACCGCGCGTTCTGCGACCGCATGAACGCCTGGGCGCAGGGCGAGGGCCAGCCGGGGCTCGGCTACATCTTCTGGCGCGAGGGCGAGGAGGGCGGCGCCGGCCCGCTCGCCAGGAACATCGGCGTCGAGCGCTCGGAGGCGCTGCGCGCCCAGCTCGGCCTCGCCGTCGGCGACGCGGTGTTCTTCGTCGCCGGCAAGCCGAAGGACTACGTCAAGTTCGCAGGTCTCGCGCGCATCAAGGTCGGCGAGGAGCTGGGGCTGGTCGCGAAGGACCGTTTCGATTTCTGCTGGATCGTCGATTTCCCGATGTACGAATGGAACGAGGAGGAGAAGAAGATCGACTTCTCCCACAACCCGTTCTCCATGCCGAACATGCCGGTGGACGAGTTCCTCGCGCTCGACCCGAGCGACCATGAGCGGCTGCTCGCCATCAAGGCGATCCAGTACGACATCGTCTGCAACGGCGTGGAGCTGTCCTCCGGCGCGATCCGCAACCATCGCCCCGAGGTGATGAAGAAGGCGTTCGCCATCGCCGGCTACGACGAGAGCGTGCTGGAGAAGAAGTTCGGCGGCATGCTGCACGCGCTCTCGCTCGGCGCGCCGCCCCACGGCGGCATCGCGCCGGGCGTGGACCGCATCGTCATGCTGCTGTGCGGCGAGGAGAACCTGCGCGAGGTGGTGCTGTTCCCGATGAACCAGCGCGCCGAGGACCTGATGATGGGCGCGCCGTCCGAGGCGACGCCGAAGCAGTTGCGCGAATTGCACATCCGGCTGGCGCTGCCGGCCAAGTAGTCCGGTTGACGTCGCGGTGACCCTCGCATGGATTTTCCGCACAGGCGGCCGTTCCGCGAGAAGCTCAACACCTCGCTGCGCAAGCGGTGGTACGGGCCGCTGCGCCGCGCCGGCGCGCGCCGGGTGGTGCGCAGCCGCTATTTCGGCGCCGAGTTCATCGTCGACCTGGAGGACCTGGTCGGCCGCGAGATCGCCCTCAACCGCTTCGAGTGGCGCGAACTGAAGATCATGCTGGACGCCTGCCGGCGGCTGACGCCGCAGGTGTTCATCGACGTCGGCGCCAACCTCGGGCTCTATAGCTGCGTGCTGGCGCGCAGCGGGGCGGTGCCGCGCGTCGTCGCCTTCGAGCCGGACCGCGCCAATTTCGAGCGTCTGTCCGCCAACGTCCGGCTGAACGGGCTCGCCGGCCGCGTCGACTTGCACGAGGCCGCCGTCGGCGCCCGGGCCGGGGAGGCCATGCTGGTGCCCTCCGAGGCGTCCAACCGCGGCATGTCCCGCATCGGCGAGGGCGACGCGGCCGGCGGCTACCGGGTGCCGGTGGTGGCGCTCGACGACGTGCTGCGCCATGACAAGGGTCCGGTCGTCCTCAAGGTCGATGTGGAGGGCTACGAGATCGAGGTGCTCACCGGCGCGGCCCGGATGCTCGCCGGCAGCGGCGGCTTCGCCCAGATCGAGGGCCGCTCCGACCGGGCGGCCGGGGTCATCCGCGAGCTGATGGAAACGTTCGGCTGGCGCTTCGTGGAGCGTTACGGCCTCGATTTGCGTTTCGAAAAGCCCTGACCTGCCCCCATCCGCCGCCGCCTTGCGCTAGATTGGCCGCCGTCGATTCCCGTGGATTGCGAGGAGGCTGGGGTGCCGTCGAACCTGTCCGATGACCTGCGCGCCGGAGCGCTGGTCTATCACCGCCGGCCGCGGCCGGGAAAGCTGGAGGTCGTCGCCACCAAGCCGCTCGCCACCCAGCGCGACCTCGCGCTCGCCTACTCGCCCGGCGTCGCCGCCGCCTGCGAGGCGATCGCCGCGGACCCGGCCACGGCCGCCGACTACACCACCCGCGGCAACCTGGTGGCGGTGATCTCAAACGGCAGCGCCGTGCTCGGGCTCGGCGCCATCGGCCCGCTCGCCGGCAAGCCGGTGATGGAAGGCAAGGCGGTGCTGTTCAAGAAGTTCGCCGGCATCGACGTGTTCGACATCGAGGTCAAGGCCGACGACCCCGAGAAGCTGATCGAGGTGGTGGCGGCGCTGGAGCCGACCTTCGGCGGCATCAACCTGGAGGACATCAAGGCCCCCGAGTGCTTCGTGGTCGAGGCCGCGCTGCGCGACCGCATGAAGATCCCGGTGTTCCACGACGACCAGCACGGCACCGCGATCATCGTCGCCGCCGCGGTGGTCAACGCGCTCGACCTCGCCGGCAAGGACATCGGCAGGGTCAAGCTCGTCACCTCCGGCGCGGGCGCCGCGGCCATCGCCTGCCTCAACCAGCTCGTCGCGCTCGGCCTCAGGCGCGAGAACGTGTGGGTCACCGACATCGAGGGCGTGGTCTACCGGGGCCGCCAGAAGCTGATGGACCAGTGGAAGGGCGTCTATGCCCAGGACACCGACAAGCGCACGCTCGCCGAGGTCATCGACGGCGCCGACGTGTTCCTCGGCCTGTCCGCCCCCAATGTGCTCAAGCCGGAGATGGCGAAGCGCATGGCGAAAAAGCCGCTCATCATGGCGCTCGCCAACCCGATGCCGGAGATCGCGCCGGAGGAGGCGCTGGCCGCGCGGCCCGACGCCATGATCTGCACCGGCCGCTCGGACTATCCGAACCAGGTCAACAACGTGCTGTGCTTTCCCTACATCTTCCGCGGCGCGCTCGACGTCGGCGCCACCGCGATCAACGAGGCGATGAAGCTCGCCGCGATCCGCGCCATCGCGGCGCTGGCGCGCGAGGCGCCCTCGGAGGTGGCGGCGCGCGCAGCGGGCGGCGAGGCGCGCACCTTCGGCGCCGGCTCGCTGATCCCCAACCCGTTCGACCCGCGGCTGATCCTGCGCATCGCGCCGGCGGTGGCCCGCGCGGCCATGGAGTCCGGCGTCGCGACGCGGCCGATCACCGATTTCGACCAGTACCAGGCCCGGCTCAACGGCTTCGTGTTCCGCTCCGGCTTCATCATGAAGCCGATGTTCGCCCAGGCCAAGACCGCGCCGCAGCGCGTGGTCTACGCCGAGGGCGAGGACGAGCGCATCCTGCGCGCGGCGCAGGTGGTGATCGAGGAGGGGCTGGCGAAGCCGATCCTGGTCGGCCGGCCCTCGGTGGTGGAGACGCGGCTCGCGCGTTTCGGCCTCTCGATCCGGCCGCGGCAGGACTTCGAACTCATCAACCCCGAGGACGATCCGCGCTACCGTTCCTACGTGCAGGACTACGTCGAGGTCGCCGGCCGCAAGGGCATCACGCCCGAGGCCGCGCGCACGCTGCTGCGCACCGACGCCACGGTGATCGCCGCGCTCGCGCTCCACCGCGGCGAGGCCGACGCCATGATCTGCGGCGTCGAGGGCCGCTTTCTCAGCCACCTGCGCCACATCCGCGACGTGGTCGGCCACGCGCCCAACATCTCCGAGTTCGCGGCGCTGTCGCTCATCATCACGCCGCACGGGTTCTACTTCGTCGCCGACACCGAGGTGCGCCCCGATCCCACCGCCGCCGACATCGCCGAGACCGCGGTGCTCGCCGCCGCCCACGTCCGCCGCTTCGGCATCGAGCCCAAGATCGCGCTGCTGTCGCATTCCGATTTCGGCTCGTTCGACAGCGCCAGCGCGCGCAAGATGCGCGACGCCCGCGCCATCCTGGCCGACAGGCACCCCGAGCTCGAGGTGGACGGCGAGATGCGCGCCGACACCGCCCTCGACGCGGCGCTGCGCGAGCGCGTGTACCCCCATTCCACGCTCGAGGGCCAGGCCAACGTCCTCATCATGCCGAACCTCGACGCGGCCAACATCGCGTTCCAGATGATCAAGGTGATCGTCGACGGGCTGCCGGTCGGGCCGATCCTGATCGGCCCGGCGAAGCCCGCGCACATCCTCTCGCCGTCGGTCACGGCGCGCGGCGTCGTCAACATGACCGCGGTCGCGGTCGTTGAGGCGCAGCAGCAGGCGAGGGGATAACCGCCGGTTAACCATGGCGGCCGGCGGCGCGCAGCCGCGGGACCCCGCGGCCCGGCAACCTTAATCCGGCGTTAAAGCAAACGCTCGATTGTGGGACCGGTATCCTGGGGCCCGTCGGCTTTGCATCGCCTTGCACGGAAGTTCATGCCGGTCGTGGTGGGCGTCGCGCTGGCTGCCGCGCCGTTCGCCATCTTCGAATACTGGCTCGGCGCCACGGTCGAGCAGCAGGGGCAGCGCGAGAGCGAGACCAGCGCGGCCCGCGCCATCGTCACCATGGAGGCCGGGCTCGACCGCGTCGTCGCCACGCTCAACGATCTCGTCGAGCGCGGCGTCGGCTCCTGCACGCCGAGCGACATCGAGACGATGCGCCGCGCCACCTTCGCCACCGGGCCGCTCAAGGAGCTCAGCGTCGTCAGCATCGACGGAACCACCATGTGCACCGACCTCGGCCTGTCGCTGGGGCCGCGCGAGGTGGTCGGCAAGCCGCAGCGCTCCAAGCGGGACGAGACCGTGCTGGAGGTCGTCTATTTCGCCGACACGCGGCAGAACATGGTGCGGCTGCGCCGCGTGCTGGAGCACGGCGACAGCGTAGCCGGGCTGATCTCGCAGGAATCCTTCATCCCCGTGTCCTCGACCCAGGCGTCCGGCAGCGCGCCCTACGTGCGCGTCGATACCACGGACGGCATCCCCATCGTGGAGGCGGACGCCTTCGTCGTCGCCGGCACGCCGCCGTCGGAGATCTTCTCGGCCACCCACGAGTCCGACAGGTTCGGGTTGCGCGTGACCGTGTCGCGCACCCGCGCGCAGATGCTGGCGAGCCACAGCGACCTGCGCACCAACGGCCTGATCTTCTGCGGCGCGACGAGCCTGATCCTGGTGGGGCTGCTGGTGACCTTCATCGAGCGGCGCCGGCAGAACCCTTATCAGAAGATGGCCGCCGCGCTCGCCGCCGGCGAGTTCGTGCCTTACTACCAGCCCATCGTCGACATCACCACCGGCCGGCTGATCGGCGCCGAGGTGCTGGCGCGCTGGCAGAAGCCCGACGGCACGCTGATCCCGCCCGCCGTATTCATCCCCATGATGGAGCAGAACGGGCTCATCCTGAAGCTGTCGGGCCACCTGATGCGCCGCGCGGCCATCGACCTCGTCGACAGCTACGGCCGCTGTCCTCACCTGCGCGTCAGCTTCAACCTGACGGCGGCGCAGTTCGAGGACGAGAGGACCGCCGCCGAGGTGCGCTCGATCTTCGCCCGGACACCCATCCGGCTCACCCAGGTCGTGCTGGAGCTCACCGAGCGCCAGGAGCCGCGCGATTTCGCCAAGACCCGGCAGGTGGTGGCGTCGTTCCAGGTGCTCGGCTGCAAGGTGGCGCTCGACGACGTCGGCACCGGCCACAGCGGCCTGTCCTCGATCCTCAAGCTCGGCGTGGACATCATCAAGATCGACAAGGTGTTCGTGGATTCCATGGACGACGACCGCAACTCCGGCGCCATCATCGCGACGCTGGTCGAGCTGGCGCGCAAGCTCGGCATGGACACGGTGGCCGAGGGCGTCGAGCACGTCGAGCAGGTGGCGGAGCTGCGCCGCCGCGGCATCCGCGCCGCCCAGGGCTTCGTGGTGTCGCCGCCGCTGCCGGCGCAGGCCTACATCCGGCTCGTCGACGCGCTCAATCCGCCACAGGAGGCGGGCGGCGCGATCTCCGAAGACACGCCGGCGGCCGCCGTTGCGGCCGCCGCGTGAGCGGCGTTTGAAATGGATGCCTCGCTCGAATAAGGTCCGCGCGCGGCGCGGGAGAAGCGGGGCGATTCGATGATGAAGCGGGCGATCATGGCTGCGACGGTGATGGGCCTGGCGGCGGCGATGCCGCGGCCTGCGGCGGCGGACGCTCTGGGCGGCGCGCTGATCGGCGGCGTGGTGGGCGGCGTGATCGGCGGCGCCGCGACCGGACATGCCGAAGGCGCGCTCGTCGGCGCGGTGGTCGGCGGGGCGGCCGGAGCCGCCATCGGCGCCGAGGCCGAGCGGCGGCACAACTACTATTACTATCGCGGCGGCTGCTATCGACGCGTGCGCGGCGGCTACGCCCGCATCGACGGGCGCTATTGCTACTGAGGCCCGTACCGGCGGAAATCTCCTTTCCGACCGACCGTTATCGCCCGGCCGGCCGCCGCACCGCGCCCATGCTGTTCTGCACCTCGGGCGGCACGCGATAGTCGCGCATGATCTGGCGGCTGTCGCGCAGCCCGCAGGCCTCGCGCTGGATCGCGAACTGCCATAGCGCGTGGCCCGCGGCGGCGACCAGGTCGCGCCGCGCCTGCTGGGCCTCCGCCGACAGCGCGGCGCGGTCGTGGCCGGCGTCGAACGCGGCCAGCGCCTGCAGCGCCGTCTCCAGCGCGCGGCCCAGCCGGCCGAGCGCCGACGCCATCTCCTGCGCGAGCTCGTAGTCGAGCGCGACGACGGGCTTCCTGGCGGCCTCGATCATCGCTTTGCGGTCGGATGCCATGCGGCGTTTATCGCCGCCGAGGCCCCGCGGCGTCAACCGCGGGGAGGGCCGCTTCCTGCCTATGCGTGGGGTCCGGCCATCACGGCCTTGATGTCCTGCTCCAGCGCGGCAGCGTTCAGGGTGCGGCCGTCACGTTCCCGCGACACATCGTGCTCGGCGCATACCCTGCCGGGCCTGCCGAACACCAGGATGCGATCGGCAAGCGACATGGCCTCGTCGATCGAATGCGTGATGTGGATCACCGTCTTGCCGGTCTCCTTTGCGGCATCCCGAAACTCCTGCCGCAGCGCCTCGCCGGTGATGGCGTCCAGGCTGGCGAAGGACTCGTCCGCGAGGATGATATCGGGGTCGCAAGCCATCGCGCGGGCCAGAGCCACGCGCTGCCGCATGCCGCCGGACAGCTCGTGCGGATAGGCTTCTTCAAACCCGTCCAGCTTGAAGCGCGAAAGCCATTCCGCGGGAGAAACCGCCAGGCGCGCCTCGTCGCGCCCGACGATCTCGAGCGGCAGCCTGACGTTGTCGACCGCCGTGCGCCACGGCAGCAGTCGGTCGGACTGAAAGATGCAAGCCACCCGGCCACGCAGCACATCGCCGTCTCGCGCCGGATCGTGGCCGAAGACACGGACCGTCCCTGTCGTGGGCGCCAGCAGCCCGAGAATGAGGTTCACGGTCGTCGACTTGCCGCCGCCGGAGCGGCCGACGATGCAGACATACTCGCCCGGCTCGATCGCCAGGGACAGATCGTCGACCGCCGTCACCTCGCGCCCGGCCGACTTGAACGTCCTGCTGACGCGGTCGAGGACGATGGCGCTACTCATTCGGCCGCTCCATGGGCGGCCGCCAGCGCAACAGCCGCTTCTCGGCCAGCCGCGTCAGGCTGCCGGTGATGAAAATGAAAGCAACCAGCGGCAGCGTCCAGGCCAACGCCATCTCCATCCGGAACTGCTCCTCCGCCGTTCGCAGCTCGCCGCCGATCCCGCCGACGCCGGCCAGGAGCTCGGCCGTCACGCCGACCTTGGTCGCGATGCCGAGATTGACCAGGATCGTGGTCAGGAGGATCGGCACGAGCGACGGCAGGATCAGCTTGGTCAGGACCTGCCGCTTGGTCGGCCGCCACGACAGGACCATGTCCCGGAGGTCCTTGGATATGGCGAGAACGGCGTCGCGCGACTGAAGGAAGAAGTTCGGCGCCGTGCTGATGACGACGATGAAGACGATGCGAATTTCGATGTCGCGGAACCACAGGATCGCAAAAATGATCCAGCAAATCGCAGGCACGCCCTGCATCAGGGCCAATAGCGGCGCGGCCGATCTGTCCACCAGGCGGGAGGACGCCGCGCCGATACCGGCGGCCACCGCAAGCGCGAACGACAGGCCGACCGATCCGATGATGCGCGCGTAAGTGTGCAGGATCGTCGCGTAGAACGCCGGCTCGCCGAGCAGCTCCCGTTCCGCGCGCAGGATGTCCTGGATCGGCGGAAACAGAAAGGCCGGCAGCACGCCCGCGATCGCCTGCCATCCGATGACCAGCAGGCCGACGACGACGGCGCCCGGCAGGTTGAACGACGAAAGCCATGCCGGCCACCGCGTCCTGGGGCGACGTTCGGGCTCCTGCCGCGTGGCAATGGCCGCTTCGACGCTCATGGCAGCCCGATCACGGCTTGAAGTCCGAGATGAGCGTGCGGTAGGCGCTCTCGGTCAGGGGCGCGTCGATCTGCTTGCCGGCCGGCAGGAAATCCGAGCCGAGGAGGCGTATGCCTTTCTCATAGTCCGACGCCGGCCCCAGGTGATAGGTCCAGTAGTTCCTGGTCTCGGCGAGGAAAGCCTGCTTGTCGACCTTGGCCACCTCGGCCACCTCGCCAGCAATGCGGTCGGTGTCGCTCCTGAGGAGCCCGATCAGATCGATGCTGGCCGCATAAAGCTTCCTGGACAAATCCGCATTGGCCGGCTGCCGCAGCCACTCGTTCCAAGCCCCGAAGCCCCAATAGGGAATGCCCTTTCCGCCTGTCGCTTCGAACGTGGCCTTGTCGTTGCCGAGCACGATCAGGCGATATTTGTCCGGCTGTTCCTGATTGATCCGGATGAAGTCGAGCGCACTGGTGGCAACGGCCGCATCGACGCGCCCCCGGCTCAGTTCGATCAGCGAATTGCTGATCGATCCCGGCTGGATCCTGACTTTCTTCAGGTCGGTTCCGGCGCGCGAGATGAGCGATGCCGCAACCGCCCATGCGCCCGTTGCCGTGTCCGCTGCGAGCGTCTTGCCTTCGAGGTCCTTCGCCGACTTGATCGCGGGGTCGCCCGTGACGATGTACGAGACGTTGGTCTGGACGATCCAGACCTGGGAAATATCGGCGCCGCGCTCCACGAAACGGGCCGCGGCCGCGGTCGCGATGCAGTAACAAGCCTTGCTCGCGCCGCTGATGAAATCCGAATAGGCGACCTGACTCGGCTTTGCCTCCACCGTGAGCCTGAAGCCGTGCTTCCTGTCGAGGCCAAGCTTTGGGATCAGGTGGGAAAACCAGAAGCTGGCCGTCGGCGACGGGAAGCTAGAAACGGCAAGCCCGGGCAGGTTTTCCTGTGCCAACGCCGGTTGAAGCGAAGCGCCGGTCATGGCGGCGCTCAGTCCGAGTGCTGCTTTGAGATGCTTGTTCATGAAACGTGTCTCTCTGGGGTTTCGTATCAGCCGGCGGCCGCCTGCTGCAGGCTGTCCGCATCGGCTTGCGGCCGCGGAGGCGCATGGCGAAACTGGTTGTCCGGACGGCTCAGCCCCAGATGCTCCCGGAACGTCGCGCCCGTGTAATTGGCACGAAAGATGCCGCGGCGCTGAAGCTCCGGCACGACATCGCCCAGGAAAGCGTCGAGAGCGTCCGGCAGATAGGGCGGGCAGATGTTGTAGCCGTCTGCGGCCTCGTTCTCGAACCACTCCTGCAGCGTATCGGCGACTTCCCTGGCGGAGCCGAAGACCAGGAAGTGACCGAACACCGACGCCTGATGGGCGAAGGCGAGCTCGCGGACGGTGAGCCCTTCCGCCCGCGCGCGGCGCAGCAGCGGGCCGGCCATGCGCTTGTCTTTGACATGCTGCTTGACGAGATGGAGCGGAAGCGGTCCGTCGATCTTGTGCTCCTTGAGGTCGATCTCGAGAAGCTGCGACAGGCTCGTAAGATCGACATCTCCAAGCAGGCGGTTCAGGTGATCGTAGATCGCTTTCGCTTCCTTGCGGGACTCGGCCACGTATGGTGCGACCGCCGGCAACACCTTCAGATCGGCCCGCGCGCGCCCGTGTCTTGCCAGCCGCGCCTTGAGCTGGGCGTAATAGGCCCTGGCCTCGATGAGATCGCTCACCCCGGCGAAGAAGACGTCGGTGTATTTCGCCGTGAACTCGTGCGCGAATTCGGACGTGCCTGCTTGAACCTGGACCGGATACCCTTGCGGCGGCCGCGCGCAATTCAACGGGCCTTGCACCTTGAAATGCCGGCCCCTGTGGTTGAACGTGTGAATCCTGTTCCAGTCGGCGAACGTCCCGCCCTGGCGGTCGCGGATCAGAGCGCCGTCCTCGATGCTGTCCCAGAGCCGCCGCACGACCTCGATGAATTCGTTGGCCCGGTCCCACCGTTCCGATGCGTCGATGGGGTCGTCGTGGCCAAAGTTGCGCATGGCCCACGGATCGATGGAGGTCACGACGTTGAGGCCGGCCCGGCCTGCGCTGAGATAGTCGAGCGTTGCCGCGAAACGCGCGACGTGAAAGGGATGATGGAACGTCGTGCTGATGGTGGCGACAAGCCCGATCTTCTCGGTTACGGCGGCGACGTTTGAGATCCAGGTAAAAGGCTCAAGCCGCGCGACCGTTGACGCCGTCGACATGGGATTGCTGTAATAAGTATCTCCCATGAACAGAAAGTCGAACTTGGCGCGCTCCAACGCTTGCGCGTCCCGATGCATCGCCTTGATGTCGTAAGGTCCTAAAACCGGGGCGTTCGGCAGTCGCCACGCGGCGCGATGATGTCCATAAGCGAACAAGAACATCCCAAGGTGAAGCTCCCGCCGCGACACGGCCCCTCCTGCATCAATGACAAAGCATCGAGGGGACCTTATGATTCTATTCGCGAACGACCAGCCGTTTTATTTTTCTTTTTTCAGACGTTGCCGTAACGTCCGGACCACGGTCGCGTGAAAATCAGCGAACGTTTTCCGCCGCGAACAAGATGTGCTGTGCCCGAAGCAGTTTGTGAAAGATTTGGCGCCGCGGCGATCGGCATGAGCCGGCGGTCGAACAACGACCGGGTCCGGTTGAGCGGGACCGGTTCGAGACCATCAGGCGGTTGCTTCCGGCGACGCGCGGACGCGGTCGAGCGCCTTCTCTGTGGCCCCGACGACGTCCGTCGCGTCGCACTGGATGTGATCGTCAGCCCTGCATCGTCGTGGCCGCCGTCTTCATCGTCTCACGCCTTCATGGTCTTAAGCGTCGCGTCCCTTAGAACACCGCCAGGTATTTCAGCAGCGAGATCACGCCGATGATGATGACGATGACGCGGACGATCTGCTTCGCCCGGCCGTCGAGGGGAAGCATGTTGACGAGATAAAGGACCAGGATGACGACCAGGAAGGTGATGAGAATGCTGATCAGAATTGACATGATGGTGCCCTTGGTGCGCCGAAGCGTGTCGTGAGGTGGGAATACGCCTTGATAAGCCTGGCCGGGATTCGTCGGGCTGCGGGGCCCGCAAACGAAAGCCGGCGCCGCGAGGGGCGGCGCCGGATAACGCGGGACGACTGTATTCGGTTCCGGGCGGAGGCTGGCGTCAGTTCACCGTCTTGACGATGTCGTCGGTCGGGCGGTCGCTGACGGTCGGCAGCTTGTCTTCCATTTTCGGCAGCATGGCGTCGTATTCGGGCAGCGTGGTCACCGGGGCCTTGGTGCGCACGGCCACGATCTTGTAGCCGCCGGCCTTGAGCTGATCGAGCAGGGTGCCGATCGCGTCCGCGGTGTCGCGCTGGAAGTCGTGCATCAGGATGATGCCCTTGCCGCGCTTGCCGAGCTGCGTCATCACCGACTTGATGACCTTGCCGGCGTTGCGCAGCCTCCAGTCCTGGGAGTCGATGTCGGTGGACCAGATCGAGATGTTGCGCTGGCCGAGATAGGTGACGACCTCCGGCGGATGGCGCAGCGCCGGGAAGCGGAACAGCGGCCGCGCGGCGTCGCCCACCGCCTGGTGCACCGCGCTGATCGCGAGCTCGATCTCGGTCTTGGCCTCGTCGAGCGTCTTCTTCGACAGGTCCTGGTGCGACCAGGTGTGCGAGCCGATGGTGTGGCCGGCGGCGGCGACCCTCTGGAGGATTTCGGGATAGTAGGTCGCGTGCTTGCCGATCGAGAAGAAGATCGCCTTGGTGCAGTGATGGGCGAGGGCGGCGAGCACCTTGTCGGTGTGGTTGAGCCATGGTCCGTCGTCGAAGGTGAGGATGACCTCGCCGGGCTTCAGGAAGTCGTGCTCCTTGAAATGCTGAGTGCCGAAGCCCGGGCCGCCGGTGGTGTCGATCTCCACGGTGCGCGATACGCCGAGCGCGTTGGGATTGCCGGGGCAGACGGTCGGGGCGGGCGCGGCCGCCGGCGCGGAGGCGGGCACGGCCGCAGGCGCGGGGGGCGCTGCCGCGGTCGGGCCGGCCGCGGGAGCCGGCGTCGCCGCCTGGGCGACCACGGCCGCAGGCGCGGGGGCCGGAGAAGCCGCGGAGGCGGGCTGCGGCTCGGGCGAGGGTACGGCGACCACGGCGGCGTTCAGCTCGAGCGGGGCGGGCCGGTCCTGGTCCTTGGGCGCGGCCATGGCCACGGTCGAGGAGGCTGTCTTCGCGGCCATCCTCGGCGCCTCCGCCGCGACCATGGCGGCCGTCGCCGAGGTGCCGCCGATGCGGGCGGCGAGCGATGAGAACACGTTCTGCGTATGTGCCAGCCCGAGCGCCGCCAGGACCGCGAGCACGACGACCCCACAAGCGATGACGACCCGCATTGGATTTCTCCGTTTTCCCGCCGAGAGCGAATCGAGAAAGCGCCGGAATCTGGCTCAAATCAAGGCTTTAAGTCTCGAATTGGCCCGAGTCGGAGCGCGCATTTCCAGAATCCGCGCTCCGACGCTAGTGCAACCGTCCGGGTGACGCCAGCGGAAATCCCGCCGCGGACGGTGGAAGATCGCAATATCTTCAATGAGTTGCACGAACGACACGGCGCCCGGTGGCGCGTTCGCCGCGATGCAACCGTTCGGTCCCGCCGGCGTTAACCGGCGGAGGAAAAATCATGTCCATTCAACAGGATTTGCCGGGCGACCTGCCCGCGGCCGGCCTGCGCCGGGAGGGATTCCGCGCCTATGCCGACCGCTGCGCCGCCATCGCCGCGCGCGCCGCCCCCGCCGACGCGGACGCGCTCGCCGCGATGGCGCGGGTGTGGCGCGCGCTCGCCGACGAGGACGACCGCATCGCCGACCTGGTGCGCGACGCCGACGCGGGCTTCGCCGCCGGCCCGCCGAGCCCGGGCAACGACTCCGCCGCGGCGTTCTGGGAAAAGCGCCCGCGCGTCCAGCCCCGATAATTGCAGCACAAAACAGCCGTGGATTTTTGTCCTCGTGCGGCGCGGGACGCCCCCGCTATGATAGATACCCATGGCCGGCCCCACCGCGGCGGCGCGCCGGGGGTGAGAGGACAGAATGAGCATCATCTATCTGATCGGACGCGCCGCGTTCGTGGCGATCTTTCTCGTCTCCGGCATTTTCAACCTGATGGACCGCGAGAAGGCCGCCGCGCTCATCCAGTCGAAATTCACCTTTCCCGCCGGGCTCGCCAATGCCGTGGGCCGCGCCGAGGCGGCCACCGGCCTGACCGGCTACCAGCTCCTCGCCATCGGCGTGTCGGTCATCGAGATCGTTTTCGCGCTGCTCATCATCTTCAACGTCGTCACGCGGTTCTCGGCGTTCGTGCTGTTCGTATTCGTCGCGGTTGCCACCTTTTATCTTTACGACTTCTGGGACATGGCCGGCGACGCGCGCTCGCTCGCCATGACGCTCGCGCTCCAGAATCTGTCCATCATGGGCGGCCTCCTGATCCTGATGGTGCTCGGGCCGTGGCGGCCCGGGGGCTCGTTCGAGGACGACGACTACACGGTGTGACGGCGGGCCGCTCCGCGACAAGGGCGCGCCGTCCGACGCGGGCTGATGCTCGCAATCCCGATCCCGCATCGCCATCTATGCCGACGCCGGCCCCGCAGGGCGGCGTGCGGCGTTCTTCTTGGACGTGTTTCGAACGCGATGGACAAACGAACCGCCGCAGGCCCACGCCTTGCAGCCACCTCCCTGATGCTCGGCAATTTCGTGACCGGGGTCGCCATTCTCGGCCCGGCCGGCATGCTGGGCGATCTTGCGGCCGGCCTCGGCGTCACCGTCCGCCAGGCCGGTCTGCTCATCACCTTCGGCGCCGCGCTGTTGTGCTTCTGCTCGCCGCTCGTGGTGTGGGCGACGAGCGCGCTCGACCGACGGCTCTGGCTGTCGCTGTCGCTCGCGGCACTCGCGGCCGGCCATGTCGCCTCCGCGCTCGCGCCCGACTACGCGAGCCTGCTTGCGATCCGGCTTGCCATGCTCACGGTCGCCGCCGCCTTCACGCCGGTGGCGGCGGGCACGGTGGCGCAGATCGTGCCCGAGAAGCAGCGCGCCAGCGCCATCTCGTTCGTGTTTCTCGGCTGGTCGATCGCGGTCGCCGTCGGCCTGCCGCTGATAACCTTCATCGCCGCGCATGTCGGCTGGCGCGAGACCTTCGCCGTGCTCGGGCTCGCGGCGGCCGCGGTGCTCGTGCTGCTGCTGGTCAGCGTGCCCGCCGGCCTGCGCAGCCCGCCGCTGTCGCTGCGAAGCTGGGGCACCATCGCCAACAGTCCGCTGATCCTGCTGCTGCTGCTCATCAGCATCCTGTGGACCAGCGGCCAGTTCGTCATCTTTCCGTTTCTCGGTCCGCTCATTACGGGACTCACCGGCGGCGGCCCGGCCGAGATCGGGGCCGCTTTCGCCGTCCTCGGCGCGATGGGATTCCTCGGCAACGTCGCGGCCACGCGCGCCGTCATCTTCTACGGAGCGTTCCAGGTTTCGCTCGTGTTCCTGCTGTCGCTGCTGGCCGGCGCGGCGCTGTGGGCCGTGGGCGCGGGATTTTTCGCGGCCATGATCGTCGCGGTGGCGTTCTGGGGGTTCGGTTTCGCCGCGTTCAATTCCATGCAGCAGGCGCGCCTGGTCGCCGCGGCGCCGCCGCTCGCGAGCGCCACGGTGGCGCTCAACACGTCGAGCAACTACGTCGGGCAGGCGATCGGCTCGGCGCTCGGCGCCGAGCTGTTCGCGCGTGGTCACCTGCTGGCCATGGGCTACGCCGACGTCGCGTTCACGCTGGCCGCGATGGCGGCGCTCGTCGCCACCCGCCGCCGGCGTTGAGCGGACCGGTGGCGCTCCCTATCTCATCCCCGCGGCACCAAGGAGGTTCCGACGATGCGAAAGCTCACATTCCGCTGGGTGCTGGCTGCGATGCTGGCGACGGTCGCCTTGCCGGCGCTCGGCGCGGACGATCCCGACCTGATCTTCAGGCGCTCGACCGTGTTCAACCTGCTGACGCCCAACGACAAGCTCGCCACCTACGGCATCGACGACCCGGCGGTCGACGGCGTGGCCTGCCATTTCACCGTGCCGGAGAAGGGCGGCCTCAAAGGCTGGATCGGCGTCGCCGAGCAGGTCTCCGACATCTCGCTGTCGTGCCGGCAGATCGGCCCGATCCGCTTCAAGGCCAAGTTCGGCCAGGGCGAGGACATGTTTCGGATGCGGCGCTCGCTGCTCTTCAAGAAGATGCAGATCGTGCGCGGCTGCGACGAGAAGCGCAACGTGATCGTCTACATGGTCTATTCCGACCGCGTGATCGAAGGCTCGCCGAAGAACTCGACATCGTCGGTGCCGATCATGCCCTGGGGCGCGAACGACACCGTCCAGCATTGCGCCGACTACGTGGAGAAATGACGCGATGGCGGCCTGCGTGATCGTCGAGGGCGTGCCGTCCGCCTGACGCCGTCAGGACGCCGCGTCCGGCAGCACCGCGGCCTGATGGAACACCATCAGCCAGCGGCCGTCGTGCTTGACGAAGATGTTGGTGCCGTAGTTGGTCGAGGTCGTCACCTCGCCGGTCTTGCGGCGCCGCTTCGAGGTCTCGACGCCGTGAACCCAGGCCACCGGGCCGTTGATGTTCACCGTCGAGACTTGCATCGAGACGCTGAACGCGTCGAACAGCGGCCAATACTTTTCCCATTGCCGGCGGATCGCGTTCCAGCCGACGTGAGTCTCGGGATTGACCGGCGGCGCGATCAGGATGTTGTCGGGGGCGCAGGTCCACACCTTGGCCATGGCCGCGAGGTCGCGCGCGCTCAGCGCCGCGTAGTAGGCCTCGTTCGCGGCCTTCACGTTGTCCGTCTCCGGTGACTTGTGTGCCATGGCTGTCTCCCGGTGCGAGTGTAGCAGAGAAGCAGCGCCCGACGGAATGGAGCGGCTCCATGCCGTGGCGAGGGCGTTAACGGCCGGTGACATGAACGCGCGGCGACATGGCCCGGAATGCTCCCGCCGGCAACCATTGATTTGTCCGCCGCCGCATCGGACAATCCGGCAAAAGGACGGCCGCGGGCCGGACGCAGCAGGGGGGAAAGCGGATGAAACGGATTGTTTCCATGGCGGTCGCGGCCGTTGCGGTGCTCGCGGCGGCGCCTCAGGCGGTCCGGGCCCAGGCCTATCCGTCCCAGGACATTCATTTCATTTGCGGCTATGCGGCCGGCACGGGCGCCGACGTCATCGTGCGCTTCTTCGCCGAGAAGCTGCGGCCCGTCCTCGGCCAGTCGATCATCGTCGAGAACAAGCCGGGCGCCATCGGCAACATCGCCACCGAATACGTGGTCCGCTCCAAGCCGGACGGCTACACGATCCTGGTCACCGGGGCCAACTCGGTCGCCGGCAGCGCGCACCTGTTCAAGCATCTGAGCTTCGATCCGGCGCGGGACCTGCGCATCGCGGCGACCATCAATCGCGCGACCATGATGCTCGGGGTCGCCAAGAACGCTCCCTGGAAGGATGCCAAGGAACTCGCCGAGGCGATGCGCAAGAAGGGCGACAAGGCGAGCTGGGCCTACGCCAACCCAACCGCCAAGGTGCTCGGAGCGCTGTTCCGCGAGCGCGCCGGCCTCACGTCGACGGACGTCGGCTATCGCAGCGGGCCGGACTTCCTGAACGACCTGACGAGCGGCGTGCTCGACTATGCGATTCCCGACAACGTGCAGGCGATGTCGCAGATCCGGGCCGGCACCATGCGCATCCTCGGCGTCGGCTCCGACACCCGCATGAAGTCGGCGCCGGATATTCCGACGCTGACCGAGCAGGGCTTCCCCATGGACGTGCGAACCTGGTGGGCGGCGATGGTTCCGGCGGCGACGCCGAAGCCGATCATCGACAAGATCAACGCGGCGTTCGCCAGGGTGGTCGATACGCCGGAGGCGCGGGCCTTCTCCGCCACCATCGCCAGCGATCCGTGGTTCATCACGCCCGAGGAGGCACAGGACTATTTCGTGAAGGACATCGCGCGCTGGGGCGAGTACGTGAAGATCGCCAAGATCGAGCCGCAAGGCTGACACACGCGGGTCGCGCGGCCGATTGCCCTCGTAAAGCCGGCGTTAATCGCATCCCGGCCAACAATTCGCCCGAAAGCGCCGCCATACGGCGGGTGTCATTCGGGGGAGTTCGGCTCGCGATGCGATCCAGCTTGTCTGCCATTGCCGGCTATTTTTCCAAGGTGTCGGCTCAGATCGTAACCTCCGTCATCACCAGCGTGGCGGCCGGTTACCTCGTGGCGCATTTCGTGCCCCATGCCGACAGCCAGGCTTCCGCGCCCAAGGCGGCGGTCGAGGCCGTCGAAGCCGTCATCGGGGCCGCTCCGGCGAAGACTCCGGCCTCCGCGGCCGCGCCCGCCGACCCCGCGCCCATCGCGCTGGCCGACGTGCCATTGCCGCGGCCGCGGCCGAGCGACGACTCGATCACGGCGCGGATCGAGGCGGCCCTTCGTGACGTCCCGCCGCAGCCGGCCGAACCCGCGCAGCCTGACCCGGCGCCGGCGGCCGTTGCCAGGGCCGAGCCGGCCCCGCAACTCCGATCCCAGCCGTCGGTCCAGATGCAACCGATCCACGCGCAGGCCGCGCCGGCAGCGCAGCCGGTCCGATCTCCGGTCGCCGCGGCGGCTCCGGTCCACCCGGATGGACCCGTTGCGCCAGCCGCGCCGGCGGCCGTCGCA